>Ga0194052_1000417_pt1 | contig 27602 bp, 18 predicted proteins | sample SepL226m_MetaG_FD_160117 | JGI IMG/M metagenome (GOLD analysis project Ga0194052, IMG submission 160117) | Anoxic zone freshwater microbial communities from boreal shield lake in IISD Experimental Lakes Area, Ontario, Canada - Sep2016-L227-6m | ecosystem: Environmental > Aquatic > Freshwater >...
GGAAAATGAACCACCAAAAATGATGATGCCCAGAAGGGGTAGAAAAATTGCAGATGCTGAGGATGAGGAAGAATTTTGTGAGGAGGAAAGTGAGGAAGGTGAATGCGAGGAGGAGGAGGAGGAGGAGGAAGAATGTGAGAAGAAGAAGACACACAGAAAAATGAACGAGGACGAAGAACTTGTGAGATTGTTGGCACCATCTGACAGACGGAAGATGGCATTTGAAAACATGATGGCGGATGCGAAAAAAAGACGCGCATAGTTTAGTCACCCACCACCCACTAACTACTGACAGGTAGGCACACAGGCACACAGGCACACAGGCACACAGGTAGGCACACAGGTAGGCACAGGTAGGCACACAGGTAGGCACAGGTAGGCACAGGTAGGCACACAGGTAGGCACACAGGTAGGCACAGGTAGGCACACAGGTAGGCACACAGCATCGCATTGCAGCGCATTTTTTAACCACATGCATGTGGTTAAAAAATCACCGACTGAATCCTTTCAAAAACGAGACAAGCTTGCGTTCGACCTCTGGAATGTCAGCACCAACAACAGAATCGACAAATTTTCCTTCAATGAAGAACTGAAATGTTGGGACACCAGAAATTCCGTCGTTGTCAGAAATTTTGTCATCCAGATTTTCTTTCACAATCATGCACCTGTTGGGAAATGTGTATTTTCGTGAAAGTTCCGCCACTTGTGGTGCGATCTGTTTGCATGGCTGACACCAGTCAGCATACACATCGATCAGGACAATTTTGTTGGTTGAGAGAATGTGCATTTTTTCGGTGAGAGATTTCAACCGATGAACCAATTTGTCGACAATTTCCTTGTTTGCGGCATTTTCCTCTCCCTTGTTTCCAAGATTTCTGTATGTGGAATAGGACATTTACATGGGTGATGCATTCTTTTAACCTGTTAAAATTGAATTTATGCACAAGGTGACAATGAACAAGCATCATGACTCGGCATCTGACACAAAATGAAATTGAACACATTTTGGATTTTATCCAACCCAACAAACACATCCCCATCGATTCGGCAAATTCCATTGTTGAAATCAACAAAAACAGGCTCAGGATTCAACTGAGGGAACAAAAAGTTTATCCAGAAATTATACCGTCACTTAAAAGGCACATAAAAAATGACTACGAATCTAGCCTCATACACGCCGGTGAAAGCGTCGGAATTTTATGTGCCCAAAGTATAGGAGAGAGACAGACACAGATGAGTGTTGTGTATGGAGAGCGTGTTGTTCTTGATGTGAAAAATTTTATGTTAAATACAACAATTGGAAATTTCATTGACAATTTCATCGACTGTGAGTGTAATGATCAGAGAATTGTCAGGAATGGAGAAAGTTCAGTGATGCAGATGAATGGTGTAAAAATTTTATCAGTGGGAAGTGATCAATCGTTAAAGTGGTGCAATGTAACAGAAATAAGTCGCCATCCCATCAATGGCAAGTTGATGTCTGTTGTGACAGAAAGCGGAAAATGTGTGACAACAACCCTGTCACACTCACATCTTTGCCTGAAGGATGGAAAAGTTGTCCCGATATTGGGAAGTGAATTGAGAATCAATCACAAAATTCCCGTTGCAAATGGTTATGTAAAACCACGAAAAACATTGGAAAACATCACAGTGGGTGGTGAAAAAATAAAATTGACAGGAGAAATGGGATTTTTTATGGGAAAATATTTGTCACTGGGAAAACACTCGAATGACACAATTTTCATAGAAACCATCCATCATGCAAGGCTGCATGACTTTGTGAAAACACAATACTCAGATAAGATTTTGAAGCTAAAAACGATCGAAAAAGGGGGATCAAGGTGTTTGGTTGTGGTTTCTCAATTGGTTTTGGATTTTCTAAAAAAGATGTGTGGTGAGGGCGAGAGAGCCATTCCGAGCTTTGTTTTTCAGTCAAATCTGAATTTTTTGCGAGAATTTTTGTTGGGGTTTTTATCAGAGACACAAGAGAACGTCTTTGTGTCAATGGATGACAATATCGAGAGTGTGGCGATGTTGTTGTCACGATTTGGAATACGTGGAAAATTTGGACATTTTGAATTTTTTTACTACAATGTTGACGACATCAAAAATCTGACGAACAAAAAATTATGTGATCCAGTGGTGGTATGGGAACGCGTGGTTGGCATTGGGTATTTTTCTCAATGCTGTCACAAATATGTTTATGATTTTTCTGTCGCAGAAAACGAAACATTTGCACTGATGTCAGGAATACTTGTACACAACACCCTCAACACTTTTCACAAGGCAGGTCAATCGGAAAAAACAGTGACGGTCGGTGTGCCCAGATTTCAGGAAATTCTGAATGCGACAAGAGACCCAAAATCCACAAATTGCAAGGTATTTTTTAAGGGAGGAAACACGTCAATACAGGATCTCAGAAAAACAGTGGGAAATGGGTTTGTGGAACTAAATCTTGGTGGTCTGAGCAATGGTATGAAAATATGTGTAAACAAAAAGTATGAACCGTGGTATGAGGTGTTTGATTGTATGTATGACACAAGATATATGTGTTACACCAACTGCATATCAATCAGCCTCAAAATGGACACGCTTTACGAATACAACCTGAGCATTGAGACCATCGCGAAAACCATCGAGAAATCTTACGAGGACATTGCGTGCGTGTTTTCTCCTCTGCAATATGGACAACTTGACGTTTTTATCGACACATCGGAAATTAATCTTCCAGACAACAGACTTCTCTTCATTGACACGGAAAATTGTTGGGAAATATATTTGGAGGAATGTGTTCAGCCAATGCTTGAAAATCTGACAATTTGTGGAATACGCGGAATAACTAACATATATTACTGCAAGGATGGAGAAGAATGGATAATAGAGACAGATGGTTCAAATTTTCGCAAACTTTTGGCACATCCATTTGTCGACATGACACGAACGACTTCAAACAACGTGTGGGAAATTTACGAGACACTTGGAATAGAAGCAGCACGGGAATTTCTAATAGAGGAACTCACAGGCATAATGGAGGGAATCAATCTGTGTCACATTAAACTTCTGGTGGAGCGAATGACATTTTCGGGAACAATTTCTTCTATATCAAGGTACACAATGAGGTATGAGGAATCAGGGCCATTGTGTCGCGCGAGTTTTGAGGAAAGTCTTGAAAACTTTTTGAAGGCAGCTTGTCGTGGAGAGGTGGAATCGACCAATGGTGTATCAGCATCGATCATTTGTGGCAAGCGTGCAAATGTGGGAACAGGCATGGTAAATCTGCGCGTGGACATTGAAAACCTGCCAAATGTGAGAGACATGCAGACCAAATCTATTGGTCAAACAATGAAGAAACAACTGATGAAACGAGAATCAGACGAAAAAGATGACACAAAAGAGGATGACCCCCTTGTGTTTCACGACAGTGACGACGACGAGTAACAGACCCAAAGCCGTCAATTTTAGCGCGACATTGAACACGTTTTTTGACAAATCATACATGACAAATGTATGATTTGCTGACGCGAATTTCCAGCATTCGTGTTAAAATTGATTTTCAGTAATATTTAAAGAAAGAACATCAGACACAAATGGGAATCTCACATTTCTTCAAATGGTTTCGCACGAATTTCCACGTGAACATTTCTGACCTCGCAAGAGGTCAGAACATGACAGACATTGGTGTATCGATTGACACACTGATGCTTGACATGAACGGAATTTATCACACTGCAGCACAAAAGGCGTTCGAGTATGGAGAACACAAACCTAAACCAAACAGGCTTAACCCCCACCCCAAACCCACAATTCCGAAAGAGGAACGTGAGCGTGTGTTGTTTGAAATTGTTTGCAACACAGTTGAGGGCATGATAGCAACAGCGCGTCCGGTCAAGCGTGTTGTGTTGTGTGTGGATGGTCCGGCTCCTCAAAGTAAGCAAAACCAACAACGCCAGCGTCGTTTTAGAGCGGCAAGTGAAAAAACACAGGAAGAATTTGACACATTCGACTCCAATTGCATCACACCAGGAACAAAATTCATGGACAGTCTTTCACGTCACATAGATTCTTACATCAGACACAAAATACAGACATCACCGGTGTGGAAAAATCTCGAGATTGTTTTTTCAGACGAGAAAGCACCAGGAGAGGGGGAACACAAACTCATGAACTATATTCGCATGTATGGAAAAACAGAGGAGAAATATTGCATTGTTGGTGCAGATGCTGATCTCATCATGCTCACACTTGCCACAAAAATGCCAAATTTTTATCTTTTGCGTCCAGATATGTACAGCAGCACAAACGATTATTTTGCCATAGACATTGGGGGAGTGTCAAAGACATTGGCAAAGGTGATGGAATGGAGTGGTAAATCGTTTGATGCCGAACGCGTGGTTGATGATTTTGTGTTGATGTGTTTTTTAGCCGGTAACGATTTTTTGCCTCATTCTCCCACAATAGAAATCATAGAGGGTGGAATTAACACACTCGTGACGGTTTATAAAAAGGTGTGCACGCAATATGGACATCTAACTCAGCGCGTCAATGGGGCAAGTTGGTTCATAAATGAACCATTTGGAATGTTTCTACGCGAACTGTCAAAGTATGAAAAAATTACACTGGAAAAAAAGTTGGATCGTGGGGGATTTTTTCCAGACCCCATCCTTGAGGCTAATTCTGTCAAAAGGGGACCACATCACAATGTGGACATGGATGCATATCGCTCAAGTTACGCAGCGGCCAGCTTTGACAAATTTGGCGCGAATGAGAAACAGGTCTGTCACGAATATTTTGAGGGATTGCAGTGGGTCCTCTATTACTACACAAGGGGTGTTTATAACTGGCGGTGGTGTTATCCATTTCATTATGCTCCTTTTGCATTTCATTTACATCAGCACATCAACACATTTAGAATGCCACCACACAAAGACACAGTGCCATATTTGCCATTTCAACAACTTCTGTTCGTTTTGCCTCCAAAAAGTGCAAAATTGTTACCAACACCATTGGACAAACTCCTGACAAGCGAATCGTCGGCATTAAAACCATTCTGTCCGGATGAACTTATCATTGACATGGCCGGAAAACGCAACAGCTGGGAGGGAGTTGTCCTGATTCCTCTTATTGATCCGAAAATTGTACAGGGGGAATATGAGCGACTTGAGGACCAGTTGAGCGACGAGGCCCTCAAAAGAAACAAGGTGGGTCAAACTTTTGTCTATGTGTATTCAGAAATACAAAGCGTCATGTTTAACCTCAATTTGCGTATTCGTTTGATCGACATTTAGTATGCCATTTTTATTTAATTGCCGCGATGGCAATTAAATTTGCATCACAATTGATAGGAATCGTATGAAAAGATGACAACCGCGTCGTCAATCAGATATTCTTTTATACCGTCAATGGAATTGCAATCTTTGTCTCCGTTCTTTTGATCGCAATATTTTTCATAATCGACAATGCTTGTCTTGAGCATATCAGGTCTGAGAAGAATTCCAATCGTTTCGCTCTTTGAATTTTTTGCTATGACGGGTTGTTTGGGATCCTTTCGTGTGTCCACAAGGGTCTCTATGAAATCCTTGCCATAAATGTAGTCATCACGCAACCATATGATGTTTGTTCGTGTGTCTTTTTCACGTTCAAGTGTTGGAACAATTCCACGGAATTGTTCTATTTTGGGGCTGACATAGAACACATTCACAGCCTGAAGACAAACATCTGACTGTTGTTTTTTGATGCAACTGTTGAGAGCTATCTGGTCGACATGAACGGTTTGATCGAGCAGAGACATCACAGTGGGAAGAATGTTGTGGTCTTCTTTTGAGGCAAATGTGATAACTGTTCTGTTGTTTGAGGCAAGTGGTAATCCAGAATATTTTTCAATCAATCTTTTCGCCCTGTCATCGGAACACGTGCGTAACAACATATATCGCTCAAATCCATAATAAATTGCAATTATAATCAGAAGGGATATGACCGTGACAATGAAAATAAGTATAATCTTGTCTCTTATGTCCATTTTATTGTAAGTTATTTAGAAAAATTTGTAATTTTGTTTCGCCTTAAAAAGTCGTTTGACAAAAAATACAATGGCGACAAGGATAAGTATCACGATCGCTATTTTTAGAGCCATTTTCAGTATAGAAATTAAAGCTCCGTTTTTAAGTAAATCCTTTACATCAATTGTGTTGGGATCTTTTCCACCCTTGATTTTTTCATCCACCACACCAGAAAGTTCCAACGCCTTTTTCAGGCTCATGTTGTACACTTTCTGATAAAATTGTTCTGCTGTCTGTGGTGCACCCTCATTGTAATTTTTGTTGATCCACAGAACATCCTCACCTGAAAGTCTCAAATTTTGTTTAGTTCCCTGATTGTTCAGGGTTAGCTCAGGTGGAAAGAAATACAACATCACGGAAAGGGGGTCAAAATTTGAACCGTTAATTTGTGTTATGTCATAGTGGTCAAGTATATTGTGCTTGGTCGTTTCATTATCCCAACCCTGTGTTTCAGCGGCCCATTTGTACACAACCTTGTCATTCCATTGAATTGGCTTACCGCGAGGGTTTTGATGTTCGTGATGTGGCGCGAAGTGTGTAAAAAGATTAAATGGTCTGTGTTTATTTAAACATTGTTTTGTGTATAATTTGATTCACATTTTTTCACAAACTATTGCCTCTGTTTATCGATAAATCACGATTTTTTACTATGGTTTCTGTATTACAGAACTACAACTTGTTGTTATAATGAAAATTGATTTCCTCAGTGACATTTGGCAAGGAAATCAGAATGCAAGCACTCATTGACCAGTCTACATTATGCGAAAAAACGAAAAAAATTATTGCTGAAATGACGAACGAAAACGAGATTGAAAATGCAACAAATGGGAATTTTGACGATGTGATGGACATCATCGGCATTTTACGTTTCACACATGCATTGAAAATGACAGAATTGTATAATCAGGCAGTCGAAAACATCAGACACAAATTGTTGGTGGAAAAATTTGACACAATTGGTTTTGAGTACAATGTCGCAAAAATGAGAAAAATTGTTCCGGTTAAAATTTGGTGCGACATTTTTAGAACAACAGAGGACATCAACAAGTTGGCATCATTTGATAAATTGTGGGCATTTCAGACAGCCCACGAAATTGGTTGTTTATGGGACAAAACGACATGCGAAAGTGCCGCCATGCATGGCGGTATAAATTGTTTGACATACGCACATAAACACGGATGTGAATGGGACGAAATGACATGCACCCGAGCAGTGGAAAATGGATATCTTCGGTGTCTGATGTACGCCCATGGAAATGGTTGTCCTCTGAGTGAAAAAATATGCACATTGGCAGCAAAACATGGACATCTATACTGTCTGATATACACACACAACAATGGTTGTCAATGGGACGAGACGACATGTGCACAGGCAGCAGAAAACGGTCATCTCTGGTGTTTGAAATATGCCCACGAACATGGTTGTTCGTGGGATGAACAGACATGCACACTGGCGGCAAAAAATGGTCATCTTGGTTGTTTACAGTATGCACACAAACATGGTTGTCTCTTGAATGAAGAAATCCGTACCATTTGCCATCCCAACTGTATCGATTACATCAACAGAAATTTTTCGTGATTGTCGTGTTAAAAATGATTTTTTACCACATGTGTGGTAAAAAATTCAAGATGCAATCATTTGTCGAACAATCAGAACTATACAGAGAAATGGAAAGTTTTGAGATGGAGGGGTTTGTGGCCACAAGGGAACTTTTCAGTATGACACCAGAAATTGAGGACAGCCTTGAAAAAATACTGAGGGGTGAGATTGAATCGATCAACAATGACATTGACATTCTTGTTTTCACACACAAATGGCGGATGATGAAAGTGCATGAGATGACACGTGAATATGTTAAAACTAACATTTTTCAGAACAAATATCATACTGATGTTTTACAAAATTCACTGTGCGATGACATTTGTGGGGACATGTTCAAAACGACAGATGACATGGAAAAAATTGCCCTAATTGGAAATGTGTGGTTGATGGAAATTGCACACAAAAATGGTTGTCCTTGGAGTGAATGGGTGTGCAAAATCGCAGCAGAAAATGGTCATTTGGACTGTTTAATGTACGCACATGAGAATGGTTGTTCTTGGAACACATGGACATGTGAACTTGCCGCAGGAGGTGGTTACATAAAATGTCTTGAGTATTCCCATGAGAACGGTTGTCCATGGAATGAATGGACATGTTCATATTCCGCTGAACATGGACATTTGGAATGTTTGATGTATGCCCATGAAAATGGTTGCGAATGGAATGATTGGACATGTACAAGGGCAGCAATGAACGGATTTCTTGATTGTTTGAAGCATGCACATGAGAACGGTTGTCCATGGAATCGGTGGACATGTGCCAGAGCTGCTGAATGTGGTCAATTTGAATGTCTTATGTATGCCCACGAAAATGGTTGTGAATGGAACGAATGGACATGTGAACAGGCGGCAATCAATGGACATTTGGACTGTTTGAGGTATGCACATGAAAATGGGTGCCAATGGGATGACATGACATGTTCACGTGCGGCATCAAATGGACACCTTGATTGTTTGGAATACGCACATGAGAATGGATGTGCGTTGAATGATTCAATTTGTTCTCATGTGGCCTCAAATGGTCACCTTGACTGTTTAAAATTTATTTTTGAAAAGGGATGTCTGATGTCAGTGATGACATGTGCATGTGCTGCAAAAAATGGACATTTTGATTGCCTTGTGTTTGCTCACACGAACGGATGTCAATTAAACAAATGGGTTTGTGTTTATGCTGCAGAAAATGGACATTTGGAATGCCTTCGGTATGCCCACAACAATGGTTGCGAATGGGACGAAATGGTATGCATGCGAGCTGCTGAAAATGGTCACCTTGCATGTCTGCGGTATGCACATGAACACGGTTGCAAATGGAATGAATGGACATGTGAACAGGCAGCGAAAAATGGACACCTTAATTGTCTGCGCTACGCCCATGAAAACGAATGCCCATGGGACGAGATAACATGCATGCGCGCATTGGAGAGTAGAAGTGTGGATTGCCTAAAATATGTTCACGAGTATGGTTGTCCATATATGGAACCATCTGACATTTGGTACTAATTTTTTTTTCAAAATGAATTTTTTACTACACATGTCAAAATTTCTGTTAATGAATTTTTTTACCGGAATATTTCGGTAAAAAAATTGAGATGGTCATCCACTCCGTTACAGTGAATCATAGGGTTGCGTCTAATTAATCAGACGTGATGTGTATAACTTCGAACCCAATGATTTTCCACACAGAAAATACATGTTGGTTGTGTCAAAACATGTAAATTCTGTGTGACCACAGACGACTGGACTGTTTGACTTCAAACCATTCCAGAAGCCCCTTAATCGGTGTGTAACTCCACCGAGTGATAAAATCACAATCCCCAATCAAGGAGATATTTGTAACACAGTAGAGTTCTTGGTTTTCGAACTCATCGTGTTACTTTACCATTGCATGTCTTTAAATCAATATTTCTCATTGTAAATTTCTTCATTCAAAAAAATTTTGAATGAAGAAAAGTTATGACAAGTTACTAAATCATGGGGTTGCCGCTAACAGTTCCGAGCCTTTTCTGAAAAGGTTTTCAAGGTGTTTGTATGACATGTGCATCACAGGTGTCAAAATCGCGTATGATTGCCTTTAAAACAGAACCTCCCTTGTTTTTCTTCTGTGACGCCCTTGTGTTGAGAAAATTCGGAACAGGGTCGTAATTCTCTTGTCTGACAAGCCATGGAATATTCATTCGTTTGCTTGTCTCAGCGGCACTTTCTTTCAGGTAATAGTGTTCAGTTGTTGCTGTTGAGGAATGACCAAGCATTTTTGACACCATCTCCGGACGATTTCCTGTCTCAAGAAGTATGTGAGCAAAAGAGTGACGTATGGAATGAGCATGAATATGTTTTCCATTAAGACCAGCCATTCGCGATATTTTTTTAATTGTTGCACTGATCGCGTTTGGTGTAACATTTGCGCATCTTTTTGAGGAAAAAAGATACTCCGAATCACTCTTGCGGGAGGTTGTTATATATGTGTGAAGCACATCAGACAAAAGATCCGCGATGGGAAATGTGAACCATTTGTTTCCCTTTTCTATTGTTCTGCCAACTTTGTTGATGATGACGTTGTTGTTTACAATCGTGCAGACATTGGAGAGTTTTATATTAGACACACCAAAAGTCCGCATTCCTGTTGATGTCATCACAAGCAAAATCGCACGCAATCTTATGTCATCAGATGTTGCCTCATACATCGCCTCAAGCTCTTCTTTAGAAATTCGGTGAACATCGTGATCCTCCCTTGTTCCGAATTTTTTTCTGACGATACGTTTTTCTGACTCAAAAAATTTCGCATATCCCTGATTGTCAAGCATGTTACACAAAAAAATCATCGCATAGTGTATGTGCACATGTTTTCTTGAAAACTTTGGTTGGCTCATTTCTTCGATGGACTTGTGTATCTCTTCATACGGAATATTCGCGATATCGCGATATCGCGAAAATGGTATGCCATGTTTTTCAAGTAATTTTGCAATGAATGCCAGAAATAAGCGCAAGGAACTGTCAGACCGCATACGTGTTTTTGTCTTGACAAGTGTAACTATTTCGTCAAGTGCAATTTTATCGGCCTCGTCCATGGCATTTCTATGTTTTTGAGATAGATATTCCACTTTTTTAGTTTCCTCCTTGAACATGACTATTTTTGCGACAAAATTCGCGTTAATGTTTGTTTTTTCGAGAATTTTTCGCATCGCCCTAAAGGCTGAATAAGTTGTTGATGTGGACCATTTTTCTCTGTCTGAAACAACGCGCATTGCCTTGGAAAATACAATGCTCTCCTCGTGTAAATTGGAACGCTCCACCAAATGTGAAAATTGCGTGTGGCCATAGCAGGCAAATAGAGAATTTTTCAAAAGTAAAAATCCTAAATTTGCGTGTCCCACTTGCAAATTTAGCGATTCTGGTGTGTGAAATTTACGCAAAATCGCGATTTCTTCTGATTCTTCAATGTATTTGGGTTCGTTCATTGTTATGGAAATTTAGTATTCTTTAGATTAATTGCATTGTGGTTATGCTTTTTTCGGGATCGACGACAGAATCGCTGCACCACCCATGAGAAATATAAGTGATCCACCAGCAATTAGACCTGCACCAATGTAAAGTTCTTTCTTGTCGTCAATATTATTTTTAACACATGTCCATGTCGCTCCCTCATCCATTTCATCGGGTGTTTTAGCAGTGAGCACCATTCCGGGTCCGTTGATATTCTTTTCCCACACCCATTTTCCACTAACCATCTTGTACCCCTTAAATTTATATTCATCGTCAATTTCAATGTAATATAGAAAATCAGGGTTGGGATTCTTACCTATTTTGTACATTTCGTCCATGCAGGCATCCTTTCCTGCGTCACAAGTGCACAATGCATCATTGTTACATGTCACGCTAAAATCTTTTACACCAAGGTCCATAACACTGACCCATCCAATGTCCCTTCTCCTTAAAACTTTACCAGTTTTGGTATTTATAAAAATGTATCCCACCTTTCCCATATTGTCTCCGGGATCCACAACACCCGCGAAAAATTTGGGATTAATTTGATTTACAAACTTTGAGCCGGAATCAGAAGACAACGCCTTTATACAGTCCTCACTGACAGTGCCGCTGTAAAATGTCGAATCCTTTGTTGTCCAATCGGCAGAAGAACAATTTTCGTCACTCAGACACTGTTTCTCGACATCCCTTGGAAGAAGGTCGGATTTTACACCAATGGGTTTAAGTTCTCGTGAACAGTAAGTTGTCTTTCCAATTCCGGCTGTAAAACCATACCATTTTGCTTCAGATTTTGGTTTCTTTTTGTATATGACGACATAGACAATTCCGACTATTATCAGGAAAATTCCCAATAGAAAAATAATATACGGGAGAGAAGATTTGAGGGCAAATGTTCCCACACCACCAATTACCAGAACAATTAGCAAAACCATAAACAGAATCAGTGTCGGATCTATACCAATTGTCTTTGATGTTGCCGTTTGTTTGATGATGTTGTCAATTTTGTTCGATATTTTGTTGTCGTTGAGAACGGTTCCCAGACAATTTTGCATCACATTTTGCATCTGGTCCATCTTGATGGTCCTAATTATTACATCACCTCCTGCTTTGACCCTGAGTTGTTGTGCCTGTGATGAATCTACCAAACATGTCTTTGAAAAATCATCGACGCTCTGTATGGTCGACTGAACCAGAGAAGAAATTTCATTCTTAGACTCTGAAAAATTTCCGAAATTTATACCCTTTGTTAATGATTCGGCCATTTGCGATAATTGATTTGTAATTTGGTTTTGTATATCCTGTGTATTTGACAATTGTGACACAGAACTAAGATTTACATATGCTGCTTGTTTCATAGTAATGTCATCAATAATTACATCACCACCAGCTGTGATGTCAATATACTGACCCTGAGCTACTTTTGCCGCGTCAGTGTTCGATATTTTGACTACAGTGGATATCGTGTTGTCAATAATGTTTTGCAACGTGTTCGTAGATTGTGAGCCTCCCATTTGTTCTATCGTGAGATATAAAGAAAAATCACGGAGTCACCATTACGACTTTTTCGTTTTGATTAATATTTTTTCTACAATGGCGATGAATACAATGGCGATACATGCAGAGACAACCATGTGAATGTTTATTTAACGTAAAAAAATAATTTGGGTATAGTTTTTATACCTAAAATGGTCAAAATTGTCCCTTCCATGTGGGTGGACATGAAATTCCTTTTTGTCAAAAAAGAAGACCATAGAATAAATGACATGTTTAAACAGAGATTATTCTCCCTATAAGGATTGGGAAAATGATTTGGCCACCGTGATGGTGAACAGCAACGGTACAAAATTGACCCTGAAACCTTGGGAAATGGAAGGTGTCAAAATGGTCAAAATAAAGGACAGAGTGAAGCTGGATTGTTGTTTGGACACAAATATGTCCGGTTACGACATCAATAAACATCAAATGTGCCCAAAGGATTGGTGCCCTGATAACGCAAAATCGTCATGTGATGATGTGACACGGGATTTTTGTTCTGACGATAACATTTTTGGAATCACAAAAAACGGATATACGAGCGGTGTAACAGGAGACATAGGTTCTGGTTGCTACAATTATTGTGGTAAAAATGGAGAGAACGGAAAAATACGCAAGGAAGATCCCTCTCATTGGTGTTATAAAAAAGTCAAGGAATATTGTGAAAAGGGGTACAAACTGATGGGAAATGATGAAATATGCAGCTTCTCTAAAAATGTAGCATCAGGAACAGACCTAACAAGACCAGAATGGGTAGATTTACGTTCTCAATACATGTGCGGGACGTTAAAGGGAAGAGAGGAAAGTGACAGGATAATAAACAATGGTTATTGCCGATGTCTGAATTCTGATGAATTTCTCGCGGCATGTTTTGGAAACGATTGCCACAAAGACGCAGATGCATTCATTCCCAGTGTTGTCTCCAAATCTGGAAAGGATTGTCCATCTTGTGTGTCAACCATAAGTATATGTGCTGGTGGTAAGGTAAATATAGACAACATCGACATACAACAACAGTGCAGCAGTGTTCCAATTAAAAAGTTTTATGGTTGTGATGAAAATGGAATGTGTGTTCTAAAAGATGGTGGAGATGAGGATGACAAATGTCACGGATTATGCCAACCGGTTAAAAAGTTTTACGGTTGTGATGAGGGTGGAATGTGTGTTGAAAAAGTTGGCGGTGAATATGAGGATGAAAATTGTTCCGGACAGTGCCATTCGGCTAAAAAGTTTTATGGCTGTGATGATGGTGGAATGTGTGTTGAAAAAGTTGGTGGTGAATATGAGGACAAAAATTGTCTGGGAAAGTGCCAAAATTCACCATCAGTCCCCCAGTTTAACACAATGGTTTATGTCGTCATTCCTATTGTTCTCGTGGTGTTGATAATAATGGTACTATTGTTAATAAAATTACGAAAATAGCACATTGAATAAACATGAACACAAAACCTTTGGGATTAGGTCTAATAACTAAGGTAACAATTCCTGATTGTGCCAACGAACACGGAATTGGTTGTAAAACTCCGTGTGATGTTGGTAGAACTTGTCAACGCGGGTGGAAAAGTAATACATACGACCATTACGTCACCGGTGAGGGAGCAGCCATATGCGATGAGAGATTGTGCTCATGTGAACTTGATGTTCACAATGGCAATGACTACAATTGGGAAACCGCCAAATTTCCTGCATGGATTGGAGCCGATGGAAATGAAAACAAAAATTGTGGTTCTCTTCTTCCAGAACAAGGAAAAACTTTGAAAGATGTGTTTAAACTACGATGCTGTTTGGGTATGAATCAAAGTCCTGACAGCATTATAGATCCAGGAACAATCGTCAAACAACCTTTTAGCAGAGACCACATGTGTTCTCCAAATTGGAATTTTCGCGAAAGTACAGGTGTGTGTGATGATGTTGTTGCTCCGTTTTGTTCAGTTCCGAAAAATTTTAGTCGAGTAGAATGCCAGCTTTACTGTAACATGAAAGATGACAAAGGAAATGTTCGCGGTCAGGACCCAGATAGTTGGTGCCATGAGGCGACAAAAAATTTCTGTATGTCAGAGGATCCAAAAACATCGTCCCTGAATATGGTAAATTCACCCCAGTGCATGAATATGTTTTTTAAGAACGATGGTCAGCTCACACATCCAGAATGGCTCGACGAATTTATGGTTGACTACTGTAAAAACAAACAATCATCATCGGGAATGTATCCACCGGAATGTGCGTGCATTCTCTCAGACACACCTGGAAAGTTGTTATTTGACCCCGTCTGTCATTCTTCGGAGGGAAATAAATTTCCCATATTTCCTGCATACAAAACACATCAAATGGAGAAAGACGGAGAGGACGAAGGTCAAATTTGTGATGAAGTTGTAAATCACTGCAATTCAAACAGAATAAATTTTCCCGATGATTTTGACAAAATGTGCCCCTCATCTATGCGGGATAAAAATTATTTTTTCGGATGCTCAAACGGAAATTGTATCCTCAAGGACGGGGGTGAATACACAAACGACACGTCGTGCGAAAAGAAATGTCCCATGCATAGTCTGTCATCCGGATTTGATCCATCAATCTGTAAGAACGTACACAAATCAAACGCATTGTCGCAAAATCAGAAAAAAGGAAATGGAGGAAAATATTTGCTCCTCATTGCCATCATTGTCCTGATTTTCTTTTTAATCCATCGACTTAGGCGCAAACAATAATTTTTTAATACCAAAATGGTATTAAAATTACCCCCACCTCATTCTGATCAGAAAAATGATCAGGAGAAAAAAAACAATAAATCCAATTCCACCTCCGATTATGAGTTTTGTCTGATCATTTTGTGGTGGTGCGCATGTTTTACCACAATCGTCACTGTAAAATCGTCCGCCTGCATTGACGACACATTTTCCATCTTTGTCGCAATCATATTTTGTTGCCGTGGGAATACATTTCCCGAGACAATTTGCGTCCTCATATTCTCCATCATCCATTTTTTTACATAATGTCCCATCGCAACCATATTTGTCCTTTGCCAGTTCACAAGTTCCATCGCAAATTTTGCTAGAAAATTTTCCTGTCCCCTCTGTGTTAAACGTGCACTGTCCCTTAACACAATCATATGTTTTTGGTTTCACAGGATCAACACCACATGTTTCATTGCAGTCATTGTAATTTTTAAAGGGTCCTCCCTCTGTTTGTACACATTTTTTATCAACACATTTGTAACGCATGCAACCCTCAAGGCAACTTCCTTTGTTGTCATATTTACCAGCGGGGTCCTCTGAACAGAGTCCATCTTTGCATACATATTTCATAGGCTTACAATCTGCATGACATTTGCTAAGTGATTCATATGTCTTTGACGGTTTGTCTCCTGTTTTTACAATGGCACATTGACCATTGTTGCAAAAATACAATGGCAATTCACAACTTTGTCCAGCGCATTTTGGATCAGCCAAATATCGGCCACCAACTTTTCGTTGACAACTTCCACCGGTGCAGTCATACCTGTCATCTGTGCAAATGGGATTTGCAGGTGTTACACGTGATGGGTCATCCTCCGCACAAAAATTGCGAATGGCTTTGTGACACCAATGCGATGGATCATGTTTGCGTTCTAATCCATTTGGTTGTGCCACACTACAAAAAACATCACATCCATTGTCATATGTTCCAGACATTGGATAATTTTTCTGATCCATGCAATATTTTTGTATACGAGGATCATTTTCACATGATTTAGACTGATCACTCGGGCACCATTTTGGAGAACACGTGAGTGATCTATCAAAACCACCATTGTATCCCAAACAGCATGGAGTTTTAAACACATCAGCGATTCTGCGACCAGTTGTGTCGTGATAAATTGTTTTACCATCCCCCCACAAATTCAACGTCGCAGTCTCCCAATCATCCACGCAACACTGACATTTGTTTGCACCACCCTTTGACCATCCGCTGGGACAATCACCCTCGCAGTTGTGTTCGTATAATTTTTGAAAATTTTTGTCCTGATCGTAACAACTATTATTTGATGTGCAGGTCATTTATCTTTATTATGGTTAAATATAAATTTTAGGTTTAAAAATTGTAGCTGTTGTGTTGATTTCGTTCAAAAATCAATACAAACACCCACACCAGTTTGGTTCTCTCATTGATGCAAAAATTACGGCAAATACACTGACAATTATGTGTGTTAAAAAATAATTACCCATTGTGGTTTTGCATTACAACTTTTTGATGGTGATACGCATATTTCGCTACCATTGTAGCGAAATTTATGGATGATTACCATCGTTTCATTTTTATTAGGTCACATATTTATTCCTATGAAGGACGGGCCGGAGGAAATTTCAGGTGTGCTAAATTTGCTACTACCTCGCGATGAATTACTTCCACTTGATGATAAATTCAAGGCGGAATTTTTTAACACAAACAAAAATGGAATTATGACCATCAAATCAGACAAGGTGGACACACTGAGGGACGCCATTCGCGGTCGTATTTCTTATCTTGGTGAACTTAGAGGAGACATGGGGAAGGATTTTGTTGGTGAAAAAATTGGGAATCTTAAACATCTCATTGTTCAGCCATTGAAAATGTCAGACTTTCAGTCTAAACATTATGCCTCGGCTTTTCAGAAGGATTTTGTTGAAAAGGGAATCTACTCAAATTCGCGTCAAGCCTCATTGTTTGTTTTTCCTGATGGAACTTATGGAACAGAGGGATTTGACAAATATGTCATAAAGAAAGAAAATCGACGTCTGTCTGACGAAAATAAGAAATTTTACATTTATTCCCTCTCAAGGGCACTGTTGGAAGAATTCTCACAAGAGAAACAGGGGGACAAACTTAATGCTCTGCAAAAATTCTCTGTAAAGTATGCCTCCACAATGAGGGAACTCATCAGGGCCAAACGTGATGGAAAAAATTCCTTTGTTTATTCAGAATTTGTTCAGGGAAGCGGAATTATACTTTTCACACGTCTCCTTGAACTTTTTGGATTTTCTCGGGCCATGGGAAATGAAAAAACAAAGGCGACCCGATATGCCATTGTAACGAATCAAACGACTACCATACGTGAAATTAAAAATGTCATCAAAAGATACAATCAACCCGATAACATGAACGGAGATTACATAAGTGTGATAATAGGTTCAGAAGTTATAGCTGAGGGATACTCTCTGAGAAATGTACAAGAGGAGCATATTCTCACACCATACTGGAATTATTCAGAGACAAGTCAAGCGATATCGCGAGGAATCAGAGTAGGTTCACACAATGACCTAATTAACGCCGGAATAACACCTGTTCTGAGAATATACCAGTCAGTGGCACTCCCTGAAAATGTAAAGGCTCAATCAATCGATCTCAAAATGTATGAATTATCAGAAATCAAGGACATCAACATAAAACATGTTGAGCGTCTGATACGAAAAACATCATACGATTGTGCGTTGACGTATGAACGTAATCATGTCACCGGAAGAGATGGTGAACGGGAATGTGATTACACACATTGTGACTACATTTGCGACAATGTTCCCAGTGACACGGTTCCATTGACCCAGTTAGACAATTCTACCTATCACCTCTATTATGGCGAAAAGGAGGTCAGAGAAATTATCAATGACACAGTGGCCCTGTTTCGGAATAATTTTGCAATGACACTTTCAGAAATAATGGACACACTGAAACCGAAACAATACACAATGTTCAATGTCCTTACTGCTATCGAACACATTATAGCCAAGAATATACGTATTTACAACAAATATGGGTTTGTGTCTTATTTACGCGAGGAAAACAACATATGTTTTCTGACAGACAATGTTACCGTTCAAAATCGTTTGCTCTCTGAATTTTACACACGTGTGCCTAATATTAAGGCAACCAGTAAACTTTTTGATGACATTCTAAAAGATGTTGAAGCGCAGAATTATACATCGATGGTAGAAAAAATATTTGGAGTGGAAAGTGACGGGGAATTATTATACCTAATAAACCGTTTATCTGACGAGGCCAAAGAAATTCTGTTAGAGGGATGTGTGTCATCCCTTGTTAGAAAAAGTTCCGATAACGCAAAAATTCGCGATAAAATACTCACACTTTTTAAGGACAATTACGAAAAGATTGATGGTGTTTACATATCCACTCTGTTATTTAAGAGAGAGGGTATCATTAGATGCCTCAGGGATAACAAATGGAGCGATTGTACAGAAGAATATACGCCCCATGTTGAGGACATTCGTGAAAAAACAACGAAAAAATTAGAGACAAACGAATATGGCTACTACGGGATGTATAACCCAAAAAATGACAAATTTTGTATCAGGGATACATCAGTTGCCGAAAATGTGAACATAGCGGACAAACGAAAGAAGAAAGTTGGTGCAGTGTGTGAAACATGGAAAAGACCAATGTTGGTACGTATGGCAGCCATCAAATTCAAAATGGATCCGCCAAGTGATTTTCCCACATTTAACACAAAGGAAATACATGACGCCATTGGAAGGAACAGGTATGCTGAAGAAGCCATGAATGAATGCAAGGACGATAAAATTGACATTGAAGACATGCGACGACTTTTGTACTGGGCTGATGTGCCGCGCAAGGATTTATGCAGTATGATACGAACATGGTTTGAACAAAGGGGACTTCTCGTGACATCGTTTGACTGTGGGGTGCAGACAAAAACGAGATGAACGGCAATTTTCATTGATCAATTTTCCTTGATGGAAAATTGATGCGCAAAATATTTATTCTTCCACAGTAAATCCATTTTTCTTCGCGACCTCAATGACGTCATCATCGAGATCGCAAACCTCTCCATCTCTGATCATACCAATGACTACTCTGTTTCGCGCTGATTTGAACACCAAATCTGTTTCACTGTGATAAAGAACATTGAGCGTAGGATGTTTTCTGAGAACATGAACGACACGTTTCTCATCATTTTTTACTCGTTTTGATGTTCCCTCTGATCTTGGCAATTTTCTTGGCCTCGATTCTCTTGCTCTTTCATGTCTTGAGCAGTGCTCACTGCCAGTCTTTGTCTTTTTGCCACACTCTTGTCCCGCTCGTTCGCCTCTGGTGATCTTAAACACACATGAATTCTCTGTGCTAATTTCGCGCCACATTTTTTGAAGGGTGTTTGCGTCACAATCTCCATACATGTTGACAATGCTCGCAATAAATTTTACAATGCTGTCAGAAGACATTAGTTGAAATTGAGCTAATTTTGTCAATGAAAAATCATTTTTTTAAAAATTAGCTTATAGCAACACAGGGATTGATAAATGGACGGTAAATCAATGCCAGATTTCAACACAAATATTAACGAGGATGAGGCTGTGGTGATGTACAATGGTCTGAAGGACAATGGAATGATATATGTTGCATGCGAAATAGGTATAGCCTTTGCCCTAAAATTTTCACACAACATTGGTCTTGTCAACGATGTTGCGTTGACCCTGTTTCAACAGGGAATGTTGTCAGAGGCGTATGATGTGTATGCCAATATGTTAGTGATGCGCAATTTGACAGAAAGGGATTCAAACATCGCATTGTTCAACCAACATTTCTCAATCGACACTGTCGCTAACAGATATGTTGAATACAACAGCGAAATTGTGGAACGGGTGACATCAAGACTGGGTAAAAAAATCAACGCACCGACAATTGTTCTGACCATAACGACATGTAAACGCATTGACCTGTTTACAATCACCATAAATTCTTTTCTCAACTGTTGCACCGACCTTCATCTCATAGACGAGTGGATTTGTGTCGACGACAATAGTTCTGAGAAAGACAGGGATGAAATGATGACCAAATATCCGTTTTTCACTTTTGTATGGAAAAAAGTATCAGAAAAAGGACATGCCAGAAGTATGAACATGATTCGCGAAAGAGTGATTGCATCTGGGGCAAAATATTCGTTACACATGGAGGACGATTGGAAATTTTTCGACAAGCGCCCGTACATTGGTCAATCCATTGAGGTCCTTGAAACCGATGAGAAAATCGGTCAATGTCTCTTCAATAAAAACTACGCAGAGACAGAGAGCGACATCGCCATCTGTGGCGGTGATTTTCATATTACCGACAATGGTTTGCGATATTATATTCACGAAATGGTTGAAACAGACAAACAGCGTAAAAATTGGGAACAAAAACACCTGAACATACCGCGCCAACAAATTCATTGCCATTACTGGCCACATTATTCCCTACGACCTTCCATGGTCAGAACAAAAATTTACGAAAAGATTGGAGGATTTGACGAAAAATCAGGACATTTTGAGATGGAATACGCCTTTCGCTACTTTAAAGGACATGGTTTCACATCGGCATTTTTTGAGGGAATTTATTGCCTGCATATCGGGAAGTTGACATCACAACGTTTCGACAATACAAAACGTAACGCCTATGTTCTCAACGATGAACCACAATTCGTCAAAAAAGAGGAAAATGTAGACATAAAGACATGCGACAAAACAGAGACATGCGACAAAACAGAGACATGCGACAAAACAGAGACATGCGATGACATACGCTTTCTCACAAAAGTCATAAATCTCTCTCACCGCAGTGACAGATGGAAAAAATTTTGTGAAAATTCAGATGAAATCTCTTTCCTAAACTACGAACGGTTTGATGCCGTCAATGGTGAAAAATGTGTTCCAAGCCTTTGGTTACAACGCTTGTTTGACGGAAACGATTACAACATGCGTGTTGGTTTGGTTGGATGTGCACTTTCTCACATCCAACTTTATATGAACCTTCTCAACTCCTACTATGACGCATACCTAATCCTCGAGGACGATCTCACGTTTGTTCCAAAATTTAAGGAAAAATTCACACATCTTCTGAAACAACTCGCGATTTTTGACTGGGACATGGTTTATCTTGGCAACCATCTTCACAACAACGCAGGTGAAGATGAAAAGAAAGAGGCATACGACAAGGAGGAAATGCCACGTGTTGAAAAATGGAACGCGTCAATCTCCTTGATGCGATCATTGGGAGGAACAGGTGGATATCTGATCAATCGTCGCGGTGCTGAACGCCTTCTCAAATTTATCGACAAAAATGGTATGACAAATGGAATTGACACCGTTCAACAAAAATCCGCCGATGAGCTCAACGTGTTTTACTCCATTCCTCATCTGTATTACAGTGAATGCTGGAGAGGAGGAAATCAGATGGACACTGACATTCAGTACGATTTTAGGTCACTCACAATGCCGGTTGAAATTCGTGTAAAACACGAATTGGAATACTACGGTGACAACATGGTGAAATTGGACGACATCTCACCCATGCCATCAATACCCATCAATCTTCCGATTCTGTACACGGGTAAAAACTCCGACGGGATCAGGAATTCCCTCTTTCACATGCGTGATTCACACAGATTTGTTCATCTTGACGAAAAAACGATACTCATTTTGCCATTAACATTAGTGCCGTCGCGTCTCAAAAATGAAAAAAACGAATGGTTCATACCAACACCTTTGTAACGATCGAAATCGACGTTTTTAGGTATAACTTTTGAAGCTAATTTCGATTTCTTTTCACAAAAACAGTAGAAAAATTTCATACTAATGAAATTTTTCAGACACACAAACACCTTCATCCTCGTCAAAATCGTCACTTTTAGGTATAACTTTTGAAGCTAATTTTTAAAAAAGAAAAATATTTGTAAAAAGCTGTTGAAATAAATGTCACGCTCTCGTTCAAGATCTCCAATCGGAAGAATAATTTTTCCCTTCAAAAAAGCAGAGTCGTTGATTCCATTTTAAATTTTTACAACTTGACAGTTGTAAAAATTTTATTAAACAGAGAATTATTTAAAAAATTTTAATTTAGGGCGAAACAGGTTTAATAATTCATCATGCACTTTTTTTCTGTTAAGGCGAATGTTGTACTGTTCCTGTGTAAAATTGTCGATCCTGAATGCCGTTTTTATGACCTGATCCAAAGGTATTGTCAACAATTTTAGGTAATACAGAAAATCAATCCTCAGAATGTCTCTGTGATTTATAAAATATTCAATGTCCTCTATTTTGACAGACTGGTTTGCATTGTGTCCCCCTGTTTCCGTTATCACATATTCAAGTCGCGAACCTGTATCAACGCGTCCTCCTCTGTCTCGAATGCGTTGTGCCAGTTGAACATGAGCCGGAAGACTTCTTGTGTAAAATTCTGTTTCGTTTGACGCGTCCTTCTTCTTGAGTTGTTTTATTCGCCCCTTTTCGTCAAACGCCAAAGTTGGTACTTTATATTTGCCTATTTTTGTGTTGATGTTTCCCTCCTCATCATGGATAATGGTAACATTTAATTTGTCAACATCTCCGACTGCCTTTGTGATGACGAAATTTTTCACTGGAACACATCCCGAACACATCTTGTTTATTTCGCCAACAATTAAATACAACACATCACTAACATCGCTGTGTTTAAAAATTTGTTTTATCACCTGCTCGTAAACATCGCGCACAAACTGACTGTTGTCCCTACGCACTAACAGAACACCTTTTCTTCCCACCTTGTCGCTGACTATTCCATCTTTCTGGCAGGAATTGTACATGTATCTCTTTTTTGTCAGAATGAAAAAGTTCCAATAAATCACCTCCTCAAATTCTAAACGCATTGGTGGTGGGAACATTTTTGACACCTCGTCTGCGACCATGTTTGCGTAATCCCAAGTTTCTCTTGTATCATTCAGATGGGGAAAATTTATGTAATTAGAATTATGGACAACAAGTTCTCCGACACCAGCCGAAAAGTGATGGTTTTCTGTCTGTATATCGTATAAGTATTTTCCATCGTATTTTTTAAACACAATTTTTTCGACAACACCAAGGGATGAAACGTCGCCAATTTCTTCTCCACAGGTTGAAAGAGTGTACCTGTGATCACACTCTTTGACCCCACATGCGTATCCTAAACTTCGCAACACAAAAAACAAACCCGCAGCACCCAAGGCGCTCAGTGATGAAATTTTTATGTCACCAGTCGTCTTTCCACAACACCCCCTCAAAAAATATTTTTGCATCACCATACTTCCATTCATTATTTCGTCTGGAACAATGGTGTCGCCATTTTCTCCATAAAATTTTTTCACGTAATTCTTGACAAAATTTATGGCATGAGTATAATTGACGTCACATTTCTCATGTATTAAACACAGGGATGTAATTTTCCCATACACATTGACCTCAAAATTTAAATTTGGGTGTCGTTCCTTCAGTGTTTTTGAGCATTCGGTGATCGATTCCTCATCGCAACAGCGAATACACCACCAAAACCAAGGATTTAGTGGTGTCATGCTCACACAACACAATCCATACCTGAAAAACGACCCCAAAACGAAAGCCTCAGATACTTTTGCACATTGTGTCTCTGTTTCAGGAGAATGGAAAAAATCCATGTCTCTCCTGACGGGAAGATCGTATGTTCTCAAAAAATCTCCATTGTTCATATCTAATGGTGTCACAGCTTTTCCATGGTTTGTCAGAAGAGAATGTTCAGATGAACAGAAAACACATCCAATTGGTGTATAAATGTTTGCAATGGGTTTGTTTATTCCACATCTCACGACATTTGCGATGTTTGTCCATCCCCCATCACTCCATATTTGACGATTTGGTTTTGGTTTTGATATTTCCTTGTTGCAATTAATTGTGAACCATTTTTCGTCGCTCAATTCAGAGATGGGGACATATTTTATACCATCATTGCACTTTATGAGAACTGGTGTGTTTTCAACGACACAATCGGTGTCGCCATATATCAATCGTCCCTTGAATTTTTCAGCGATTGTTTTTGCCACAATTTCGATGTTTTGACGCCCCTTGTATGTTGTCGTCATGGCACCAGGCATAAATGGTAGATACCCTTTTTTCACACCCATGGCACCATAGGCACTGTTCGCCGATACCTTGTAAGAAAGTTGCCGTTTTTCGAGAACAATGATGACGAGTTCAAGTTCTTTTCTGCGCTCGTCGCTACATTCGCGCATCTCATTCTTGTATTCCTTGATCAATTGTCGTGTTTTTTTACGCGAATCGAGAAGATGTTTTAGAATCATTGGAAGGACCCCGCTCGGTTCGCGGATAAACCTATATTTGCGATGTGCGCACATTGGCATCTTTGGACGTGTTTTTGAAATTTCTGCTCGTTCTTCCCTGTGTGGTTTTGTTCTTTTATTTTCGCATTCTATTTCCTCGTCAATTTCAACCTTTTTCTTTTTGTCTCGTTTTTTCAGTTCACGCAGACCAGTCAGGTATGTTTTTGATTCGAGAAGAATATCGTCTATTTCTGCCTTTCGTATCATTTTGGGATCATGTTCACAGCCGTTATGTTCATCCCACTCCATAACATGGCATTTTTCATCAGGAATGCTTTCGTCCAAAACAAGTGTGGAATAGTCGATGTTGTAAGCTATGATGGTTGTTGGGTATAGTGAATTGAAGTCAAAGGGAACGACATGTTCGTAAAGTCCCGCGACTGGTTCAAACACATATGCTCCCATGTATCTTTCATTTTCTTTTGTGTTGTAGGCATCGTGTTCAACCACAATTTCATTGTCATAACAATATTTGTAAATTTGTGAGAAAACTTTAATCTGTTGCCCCTGTGTGTATAGAGTCAGTGGTTGGACATAACACACGGCTGCCATTTCACACAGACTGATCCATGTCTGTAGCTTAAACATTAGCTTGACCACCAACGCAGAATCCTGTATGCAATATTTACCACATATACTTAACGCATTTTTGGCGCGAATTTGTATGTGTGTCATTCGTGTAAATTCGTGTTCCGTTTTTTCAAACATTTCGTCCATCGCGACCTGATTATCGCATTCCATGTCATCATATTCTTTCATCAAAATCCTGTAGTTCTCTTCATGTTGTCTCGATTTTATGTAGAGTTCAAATGCGCGAAAAATTCCACGCACAGAAAGTGGGTCCTTTGTTTCACCCAAAAAATAAGTTGACACAGTTTTGAGGCGATAATTATCCATTTTGTAATCCCTCTTCACGACTGGTAATAGGTCTATGAAGAGGCGACCTTCAGCGTCCAAAAATTGAAATTGTTGATCTTTGTATGCACTTGAGGACCATTTTATGTTTTTAATTTTGGCACCCTTTCTCCTGTTGAAACCGATTTTACTGAAATGAGAAAAACAGTTATTTTTCTCGGAGCGTTCAATCATGTATGGAATATCGAAGCTGAATATGTTGTAACCCACCATGATGTTGGGGTTGAGCTCATTCACGATGTCGGTAAATTTTTCCAATATTTCTCTCTCCGTCGAGCACCTGATGGTGGTAAATTCGGAATCCATATCTCCCTCTGATATTTTCTCATCGTTCACATCACCTATTGTGATGAGATATTTTTTGCACGTCTTCTCACTCTCCTCTCGTGCAAACACACAGGAAATCTGAAAAATACAATCATCGTCTTTTTGAGCGTCTGGCATCGCGGTGGGAATTTGTGAATATGCCTCAATGTCAAATCCCATTATGAGGGGGCTTGTGATGGAATTACACACACCAGAAATAGGGCAAATGTCACACCAACTTGATGTGCATTCTCTCGAACACAAAGTTGTCGGATTTCGCGATTGACGTGAATTTTTTATGTTAATCCACCCTGTCGTTGGAATGCCTTGCATACAACAGAGTTGAAGAACAGGATTTGCGTCTTGCTCATGCATGCGAACATTCACGGTGCCAACATTTGGTATGTCAATGTTGCATTTGGCCTTAAAACTGAGCCTATTTTTGTCACTTTGGGAACAGAAGGAACAACGAAGATATGAAAATTTTTTAATGTCACCATTCGCGTCAAAATTTGCGTAATACAACTTCTTTCTTCTGACAAATTTCTTTTCGACCATGGAAATTTTTTCCCGTGTATTTTTTCTGTAACCCATAACAGAATCGATATTGTCGCGAAAATTGTTGCGCTTTTGTGTGTCCCAGTTGTCGGGTATTTCTATGTAAACATAAGGATTAAAGTCGTCTACTTGGACACAAATTGTCTCATTTTTTCTATCGAGGCCATACACACGCATACATGTCCTGTCCTCAATGTCTTCGTCAATGAACCAAGAATATGCGAAAAAATCAAATGAAGTCATTTTATTTTTTGTCTGAAAAACTTATCAAAATCAATTTTATCGATGGCAATGGTGTCTTAAATAGACGTCGGCTTAAAACGAACACCTGTTGTGATAAAATGGGCGGAAGTCTTGAATACTCCGAGATACATAAATTTTCAACCGGTGCAAAATACAGGGCCATCAAATATTTTGTGGAAACCGGAACATATATGGGCGACACAACATTGATGGCAGCGAAACATTATGAACATGTGCATACCATAGAAATACATGAGGGTCTGTATGAACAGAGCAAACAGAGAGCAGTTGATGAAGGTGTCGCAAATGTCACCTTTCATCTCGGTGACAGCATCGCGATTTTGCCTGAAATCGTTTCGAAAGTCAAGGAGGGAGCGGTTTTTTTCATTGACGCGCACATCAGCGGAATTGACAGTGGATGGAACGGTGTGAATCGTGTGCCGATAATGGAGGAACTCGACATCATACTGTCGTGTGAAATTGGGCCGAGCATTATAATCATTGACGATTTGCGTCTGTGGAAACAGAAAACATGGGATTGGTCTCATGTGACAACCAGTAATATTGTCGCGAAATTTAAGGAACATAACACAAAAATAGACTCATTTCTCGAATTTAATGACAGATTATACATCCTCAGCAAGCTGTAAGCATCTCCGCTATGCTCTTGCCAACCGTAAATGTCCCCGCATTCCGTTGCATTTGTATGGGCCTGTCTGTGCTAACAAAGCACAGAAGAATGTTCAATGCTGCGTTGTGATCTCTACTGATGAAACGAC
>Ga0194052_1000418_pt1 | contig 27601 bp, 24 predicted proteins | sample SepL226m_MetaG_FD_160117 | JGI IMG/M metagenome (GOLD analysis project Ga0194052, IMG submission 160117) | Anoxic zone freshwater microbial communities from boreal shield lake in IISD Experimental Lakes Area, Ontario, Canada - Sep2016-L227-6m | ecosystem: Environmental > Aquatic > Freshwater >...
AGCAATAACAGCTATGGGGGCTTCTACAACAAATTGATCAAATATTGGCTTAAACATCGCAATTACCTCCAGGTAAAAGTAGGTTATAGTTTCCTGAAGGATACCCGATCGCTTATAAAAAATATAATTTATTATATAAATATTATTTAGTTAATTGATGCTTATTTTTTCACCTTGAAAGGGCTGCTTATACTTTCCTTATCTGCATTTGCTAACGCGTTCATTTCCCAGACATTTTCGAAGATGGCGTCCGTCTCGTGGTTTTTTTTGAACCTTCGTATTCTCCACAGTACGCAACCAATAACCATGACGGTTCAATATGTTGGAAATCATTTGCAGCGTCGGCAATGCCTCTTCGGACCATCCCTTTAGTAGAAGGGCTTTATATAAAGCTTTTGCTGTCATATTCGTATACAAAAGTGTCGTCCTCAACCGGGATTCTGACTGACTGAGAGGTTCCATGATTTCGACAATGTCGGCTAACAGTTTTGGCTCTTTATTCTCCACTTTTGGTTTTCGTCGTTTAGAAATATCGTTGACACACGACATCTTTGTTCGAAATTCATTCATACCCAGTTCTACGGTGCTCCGACTCCAACCAAACACATCTTCCGCAACTCGTGATTTACCATCAAGAAGTGATATGATCACATCGCCAATCGCTGAGCGTCTGCCTGGCCAGGGAATCATATCGATCAATCGTCCGATCAATTCTATTACTTCCAGGATAATTCCATTGCGAGTCACAGTTGATGTCTTCATGATAATGTCTCCTTTTTGTATAGTTTGGAGACATTATAAACGGTATATTAGTAAATTTCAACTCCCTTACCTCTATACTCATCGAAATTGATGAAGAAAATCCCGGTGATAAGGAGATCGTGGCGGCTCTGGAATCATACGGTTTTTCGCTGCACAGCAGGAGACACGCACCGCAGTTTGATAGTTCCCCGTACTTTAATTGTGTGTTCAACAGGGGGAGAAGCGATAATGTCTGATCCCAAGCCCACATCCTGTGTTCTGCTTGTATATCCCGGTCTTTTCATGCATATCGCCTTGCCCTGAAGTATCGCGGACTGCTCGGCATCCCCACAGGAAAGATGGTATGGATGCCAAAGACTTCGATACTGTACTCCATCAGGTACCGGGCGAGATAGGTGAAAATAAGGACGGACATTGCACCACCGCTCCACTCGTCCTGTTTCCTTGATTAAATCATTTCAAAGGGGGATATCATATGTCAGGGAAAAATATCGAATATAAGACAAAACAGATTTCGGAATATTTCAGTATAAACAGGGTAAAATGGGATCAATTTTATCCGTCTGAGAAATGGATGTTTGAGCGGGTTGCCGGACCTGAAGGTCAAATGGGCCACGTTCTCGATGTCGGCTGTGCTGCTGGTGGGCTGGGTTTGGCTATAGGTGAGCGTTTTTCGTTATCAAAATATGTTGGTGTGGACATCAATGTCCCAGCTATTGAATATGCCAATACGAGGAGAAGCAAATATTCTTGTCTATGCGATTTTCTCTGTGGCGATATCTTGACAATTGGCTCATTACAGGATGATAAGTTTGACAATGTTTTTTCTCTGGGTTGTGCGGACTGGAATATAGAGACCGAAGACATCATAAGTAAGTGTTGGAAATATGTTCGGGTTGGGGGGCATTTTATTTTAACATTGCGATTAACTCCAAAACAGTCTTTGCTGAGTTTCTCTGAAAGTTATCAATATATCCATTTTGGAGAGGGGAACCCAGAGAAAAACGAAGGCGTTGAAAAAGCACCATATATTGTCCTGAATGTTAAAGATGCCTTGGCAATATTAACAAACCTTCAACCTAAACCAGACCGTATAATGGCCTACGGATATTGGGGGCCACCATCAGCAACCGCAAGGACAAAATATGATCGCCTTGTTTTTACTGCCTTGGCTGTGAGAAAAGGAATAAGGAATAATGACGGAAAAGACATATTGGGCGAGTTTCATTTACCAGTTGATTTGTTTCTTCAGAAATGATGGATTGCATCGGGCTAATGGCATATAGTTAATTTTATACTTGACTTTTCGAAAAAAATTACTTGACTTTTGATAATTTTTTTTAATCTTGTATTTTTAGCTAGTTATACATTCTCTCTGTTTATGATATTTTGATTAAAACCGCACATATCATGCAGACACAAAAAAACAGTTTTGCTTAACCTATTGAAAATACAGCAGCTCATATTTTATGTAAAATGTCAAGATATAAAAATCGAAAACTCAAGTTTATATTAAATCTTGTGAATTGGAGAAAGGAAAATGGGTAATCATAAATATGTGGCGCCCGCCGCGAGAGTACCGGTGGCAGACCCCAAGCTTACCAGGCCGGATTGGACCAAAGGCGTGCCAAGAGACCCAAGCTTGTTGTGGTTGGATAAAAATGAGAATACAGATCCTGAATTGGCAAAATTGACGTCACGCCTCTTGTCCGAAGTTGATCCGACAGCAATTTATTCTTATCCGGAATGCACGCCTCTCTATCATAAACTGGCGGGTCATCTTGGTGTAAAAGCCGATCATCTTTTACTTGCGGCAGGTTCGGACGGGGTAATCCGTTCTGTATTTGAGGCTTTTATCAATCCTGGGGATGTGGTTGTGCATACGGTACCGACTTTTGCTATGTATGCAGTTTACTCAAGTATGTATGGTGCGCAAGTCGTTCCTTTAACCTACCAGCCTTCTGATAACGGACCGATTTTGACGGCTGAAGAGGTTGTTTATACTATTGAAAAAGTCCGCCCCAAACTAGTTTGCCTTCCAAATCCCGATAGTCCCACAGGCACCGTTTTTTCACCAGCAGATATGCGCCAGATCATGGATGCAGCAGGAACAGCAGGAGCCCTCATTCTGATAGATGAGGCGTACAACCCATTTTATGAACATACCGTAGTGCAGTGGGTGGATGAATACAATCATCTGGTCGTGGCACGCACGTTTGCCAAAGCTTGGGGTATATCAGGCTTGAGAATCGGCTATGCGGTTTCCTGCCCTGATGTTGCTCGTCTGTTGCACAAGGTGCGTCCCATGTATGAAGTCAACACTGTGGCGGTAGCGTTGGTTGAGCGCTTACTTGATTTCAGCCATGAAATAAGTGCTTCTGTGCAAAGGATTAATGCCGGACGTGATGCATTTCTTAAAGAGATGCAAGCTCTACAATTATGTACCTTGATTACACATGGCAATTTCCTTCACGTTGCCTTCGGAAAATATGCACCCGCCGTACACGAAAGACTGAAGAATGTTGTTCTCTATCGCATCGATGGAGGCGAGGGATGCTTGAAGGGTTTCAGCCGCTTTTCGGCCACAACGGTTGAGCGTTTTCAGCCGATTATTAAGCATATTCGGAAAGTTATCAGTCAATAATAAGGGAGATGCAAGACATGAAAAGTGAAGAAATTAGAATTGCTGTCATCGGATGCGGGCGAATATCGGGCCACCATTGTCGTTCGATAGTCGCCGCGGAGGGTATCGAACTGGTAGCAGCATGTGATCTGGTAGAGAGCAAAGCTGAGGCATACGGAAAGGAGTTTAGTGTTCCATATTTTGTTAATTATCGTGAAATGTTTAAAGCCTTGCCTCAGATAAATACGGTGGTGGTGGCAACACCTTCCGGGATGCATTACGAACATACCACCGAGATCATGCGACTTTACAATAAAAATGTAATCGTTGAAAAGCCAACCTTCATGCGGCCGTCGCAACTGGTTGAAGCATACTCCCTTGCTGATCAATTGGGGCTCCACATATTCCCGGTGTTCCAGAACCGCTATAATCTCGCAGTAAAGCGAGTACATCAGGCCCTCAGCAATGGAGAACTTGGCGATATTCGGATCATGTCAGTACGTGTGCGATGGTGTCGGCCGCAACGTTATTATAATCTGGCACCGTGGCGGGGCACGTATGCACAAGATGGCGGTGCCCTGACCAATCAAGGAATTCATCACGTTGATTTATTGCGCTATCTTGGAGGTGACGTCCAAAGGGTGAATGCTGTTATGCGGACGCTTGGCGCAGAAATTGAGGTTGAAGACACAGTTGTGGCGACGATGGCTTACTCAAAAGGATCTGTTGGTGTTTTGGAGGTGACTACGGCAGCCAGACCAGACGATTTTGAAGCCTCAATATCTCTGGTATGTGAAAAAGGTCTCGCCCAAATCGGCGGTATTGCGGTGAACGAACTACAGATATTTACGCCAGATCCCTCCGCCTGCATGGCACACAGCGAAGACTTTTCAGGCAATGTCTACGGTCACGGTCACGAGTTTATGTACCGTGATATTTCCGCTTTTTTTAATCAGAACATTCCATATCCGGTGGAACGAACTGATTGCCTTAACACGATAAAACTACTACATTCCTTTTATTGTTCAGATGAATTGGGTATGTGGGTGGATGTAGAAAGTGAAAAAGAATCAGTTCGCTTGGGTCGTCCTGATGAATCTCTGGCAAACCTGTACCGTACTCCATTATCTGGAGGTTCAGTAGGTTGAAGAATAAACTAAAGGTTGGAATTGCAGGTTATGGTGTTGTAGGAAAGCGCCGCCGGGAGGCCATTGATCAACATTCGGCTCTTAAAACAATTGCTGTATGTGACAAGGTTTTACCGAATGATGGGGTTTTCTCAGATGGTGTTCGTTATTACACCCACTACAAGAGTCTTTTACAGGAAGGCTTGGATGTTCTATTTGTATGTATGACAAACGATATTGCTTCTGAGGTGACAATTGCCGGTTTGGAAAAGGGAATCCATGTTTTTTGTGAGAAGCCGCCTGGAAGGGATTTAAGCGACATTGCCAAAGTTATAGCTTGCGAAAAGAAACACCCGAATCTTAGATTGAAGTATGGATTTAATCACCGTTACCACGATTCAGTGCGAGACGCACTGAATATTGTAAAGAACCAGGAACTGGGCACATTAATCAATATACGCGGTGTCTATGGAAAATCCAAGATTATCAGTTTTGACTCGGATTGGCGCACCAAGAGGGAATTGGCTGGAGGAGGTATTTTATTAGACCAAGGCATTCACATGGTGGATCTGATGTGTTTGTTTGCAGGTGAATTTGTTGATGTTCACAGTTTTATATCTAATAGTCACTGGCATCACGATGTGGAAGACAATGCTTACGCCTTGATGCGAACTGCTGATGGTGTCGTGGCCATGTTGCATTCTTCGGCAACACAATGGCGTCATCGCTTTCAACTCGATATCGCGCTAAGTCGTGGTATGATTATTTTATCTGGTATTCTATCAGGCACAAAAAGTTATGGTGCCGAGACCATTCTGGTTGCTTATGCTGAGGATGGTGATGGTGGTGATCCACGTGAAATGACCATGCGTTATAACAAGGATGATTCTTGGTGGGACGAGATTTGTGATTTTGCTGATGCGATCTTGAATGACAAGCCCATTCTGGATGGATCATCTTTGCAAGCGTTGGAAACCATGCGTCTCGTCTATAGGATTTATTGCGCCGATTCGGAATGGCGTAACAAATATAACCTTGATGACAAAGTGCCAACATTTTAAAACAATAGGGAGGTATATATGAAAATAATAGGTATCGTGCCTGCTCGTATGGCGGCGAGTCGATTTCCAGGAAAGCCCATGCACCCTATCTTTGGGAGGCCGATGGTGGAACATGTTTATTGCCGGGCCGCCATGTTCCCAAAGTGGGATGGATTGTATCTGGCCACCTGCGATACAGAAATATTTGATTTTGGTCAATCGAAAGGGTGGCCGGCATTGATGACATCCGACAAACATACGCGAGCACTTGACAGAGTTGCAGAAGCCGCCGGTAAATGCGGGCAGGCTCTGGAAGAAAATGATATCGTCGTGTGTGTCCAGGGAGATGAGCCCATGCTTCATCCAGACATGATTGCAGAATCAATTAGGCCGCTACAAGAAGATGAAAAAGTGCCATGTACCGTACTTGCAATGGCTATCGTCAATGAAGAACAATATAGAAATCCCGACATAGTTAAGATTATTCATGATATTCGAGGAGATGTTCTTTATACATCGCGATCGCCGGTGCCGTATTGCAAACAGTTTTCTCCTGGACTTGGCGCTCGACGCATTTATGGTATATTCGCGTTTCGATGGTATTTTCTAAAAATCTTCACTGAAATGGCCCAATCTCCATTGGAGCTGGCTGAATCGTGTGATAGCAACAGAATTTTTGACAATGGTTATCGGCAGAGGATAGCGCCCTTTCCCTTCGCGACATCGTTTTCTATAGACAGCCCCTCTGATGTGGACATGGTGAAAAAACACATGCTCCGAGATCCACTATGGGGGAAATACTGATAACGTGTGGCAGTGTTCAATATTCAGTTTCCATGAAAAGGAGTTTAGTAATCGGCATGAACAATATTGACAGATTATGTAATAATTCTCAAAGCGCGGGTGAGTTTGCTCATGGTTACTTCAATTATTTGAAGCAGGTGTTGGATTCCATTACGCCAGAGTCAATTGATAGGCTTGTGGAAGAATTTGAAAGCGCACGCGCAACCGGTAACACGATCTTTGTTGCTGGAAATGGCGGTTCTGCCACCACGGCAACAAGCATGGCCAATGATATCGGTTTCGATGTCATCAAAAAAACCGGTACAGAAAAACCATTTAGAGTATTGGCGTTGACCGATAACACATCGGTGATTACGGCAATCGCCAATGATGTGGGGTATGAAAATGTGTTTCTGAATCAACTGAAAATCCACTATCGTCAGGGTGACAGGTTGTTGGCCATATCCGCAAGCGGTAATTCTCCCAATGTGGTTGTTGCGGCAGAGTGGATTAAGAAACAAGGAGGGCGTGTCATAAGCTTCGTCGGGTTTACGGGTGGAAAATTGAAGGAAATATCCGATGTTGTCGTTCACGTAAAAGCGGAAGCTGGAGAGTATGGCCCCGTAGAGGACGCTCATCTTGTATTTAACCACATTTTGGCTCACTGGTTTCAAATAAAATTGAGATAGTTAAGGATATAGGGAATGGCTGATGGCAACATTCGATCACATTGAAGTTCATGTTTCTGAAATAAAAAAATACTGCGACTTTCTCGTGGAGATATTTGAAGGGGGCTCATACGAGGTAATTTCAGAAAGCGGCACCTCGATGTTTATCTCCTCAGATGGTATCCATATTGAGGTAAAAAAGAAGAAAATTGATCAGGCGCCTGAAATGAGAGGCTTCTGTAATCCATGTCTGCGGCGTCCCGATCCTAAAGCATTAATCCTGGAGCTTGGGCTGAAAATCGAATCCGAGCAGGATGCCCCATTCGGGAAAGTTTACTTTTTCAAGGACCACGAAGGAGTTACCTGGCACATTAAGGATCTGCCGGAAGAAGGGGCATAATATCTATGGCATACAAAATTCTCATAGGGCCATCATCGTTTGCCGAAACCGACAAAACTCCTTTGACCCGACTAATAGCGGCTGGTTATGAGGTGATAGACAATCCTTATAAGCGAAAACTGACTAAAAAAGAATTGCTGGATATTTTCGATGATGATACCGTGGGCCTTATTGCCGGGCTTGAAACTCTGGACAGGGAGGTTTTGGGGAAGTGCCGGGTTCAAGCCATCTCCCGTGTGGGTGCAGGCCTTTCCAATGTCGATCTTGAAGCCGCACGTGATCTTGGTATCCGTGTCTTCAACACCCCCGATGCACCGACCAGCGCCGTAGCCGAACTTACAATCGGGGCCATGCTATGCCTGCTCAGGATGATTTCCCTGATGGATCAGGCACTCCACGAAGGGAAGTGGCAGAAGAAAATCGGTATCCAGTTACAAGGTAAAACGGTGGCCATCATTGGCTTTGGCAGGATTGGCCGTCGGGTAGCAGAGATGCTTTCCCCTTTTGATGTAAGAATTCTGGTCGTCGATCCTTTCATTGATGAAAGCGCCTGCGCTGTATACCGGAAGGCAAACCTCCAAGCGGCACTGCCCGAAGCCGATATTGTTACCATCCACAGCAGCGGCCAAGATTGTATCATCGGTGAAAAGGAATTCCCCATCTTGAAGAAAGGCGCTTACCTGCTCAATGTTGCTCGTGGGGGTGTCATTTCAGAGAAAGCGCTGGAAAAAGCCCTCGAAGACGGCACAGTAGCTGGTGCCTGGCTCGATACCTTCGAGGAAGAGCCCTACAAAGGACCGCTATCAAATTACCCGAACGTGATATTGACACCGCATGTGGGGTCATACACGGCCGAATGCCGCCTTCAGATGGAAAACGAGGCAGTAGATAACCTGCTTAATTATTTGAAGAGGTTCAAAGACGAAAGATGAAGATTGATTTTCAAGGACAAACGGTTCTCGTGACAGGCGCGACCCGAGGAATGGGGAAACAATTTGCCGATGACTTTGCCAAGCTCGGTGCCAATCTGATCTTGACCGGAACCGATAAAGATCAGATAGATACGTTGAACAGAGATGCAAGGAGAGATGGACAGGCGACTATAAAATACTATGCCGTTGATTTTGCAAACACCGAAAGCACGAAAGCCTTTATAGAAGCGATGGATGCTTATGAAAAGATCGATGTCTGCATCAATAACGCCGGGATCAACCGGATCAACTTCATCGACGAGACGTTGATTGAAGACTGGAAAGATATTCTGGCGGTGAACCTTGAAGCCCCTTTCATGATTACCCGCGCAGTGAGCAAGCCTATGAAGAAAAACCATTACGGACGTATTGTCAATATAGCATCGATTTGGGGAGTCATCAGTAAAGCCAAGAGATCAATATACACAACCACAAAATTCGCTCTCCGCGGGCTTACGACAACTTCGGCCATTGAGCTTGCACCGTATAATGTTCTGGTCAACTCAGTCTCTCCCGGTTTTGTGCTAACAGAACTGACGAAAAGTATATTGAGCGAAGACGAAATGAAATATCTTGCCTCCCAGGTTCCCATCGGTCGTTTTGCTGAACCTGATGAGATTTCCCGAGTTGTCCTCTTCTTGGCGAGTTCTCTGAATACTTACCTTACAGGGCAGAATATCGTCGTCGATGGAGGATTTGTCGATGTCTGATTCTTTGCACATCAAGTCTCTCTTCCGTAACTACGAAGTGAATTTTATCGGAGATTTCACACAACCGCTTAGAGATATTGTTGGTCAACCTGCGTTTTTCATCATAGATGCTATCGTATGGGATATCTATAAAGCAATACTGAAGGATATTATTCCCGAAGGCCGTCTTCTCATCGTCGAAGCCAATGAAAACAATAAGTCGCTCGACAAATGCCGTGAAATTATTGAGACCCTTGTTGTCAAACAGGTGAGGCGTAACGAAAAGCTTGTGGCTATCGGTGGTGGTATCATCCAGGATGTTACCGCGTTCAGTGCCTCTATCATCTACCGTGGTATAGAGTGGTCCTTTTTTCCGACGACACTTCTTGCCCAAGCAGATAGCTGCATCGGAAGCAAAACATCCATCAATCTTGGTGACAAGAAAAATCTTGTTGGCAATTTTTACCCCCCCTCTGATGTGTTCATCGATGCGACATTCCTTAATTCCCTTGCCGACGATGACATAAAGTCGGGTATCGGCGAGATCCTGCACTACTACCTTTACGCCGCAAGCCCTCTTTTCGATGAACTGATCATAGATTATAAAATGATAATCAAAGACCGGGACCTTCTTCTGAAATACATCAGGGAAAGCCTGAAGATAAAGAAATCGGTGATTGAAAATGACGAGTTTGATCGTTCAGAACGAAACAAGTTTAATTATGGCCATACCTTCGGTCATGCACTTGAATCTGTCACAGATTACAAAATCAAGCATGGTCAGGCCGTAACTGTGGGGATGGACTTAGCAAACTACGTTTCCATGAAAATGGGATTTATGAAATCCGAGATTTTCCATGATCTCCATGCGAAGCTATCAATAAACTTTCCTGAGTTTAACTGGAACAGAATCGATCTTGACCGCTACTTCGACCTTCTTTCAAAGGATAAAAAGAACGTTGGAGACAGTGTCGGATGTATTCTTGCTGAGAACACGGGTGTTCTGTTTAAACAGCAGTTACCGAGGGATGAACACTTCAGAGAAATGATTCATGGATATTTTTCAGGTCACGCTTTGTCATGCCGCGATTTAACCGGGGCGTATTTATAGGAAGCTGGCTGTTTAATTAGGGAAAAAAAGGTCTACACCTGTTGTTTCCGCATCGGGTATCAAAACTGGTCAGAGATGACATTAAAGTCAAGATTCAAACCCTCAAAATGGGGGGAAAACAAATATTATTCAGAGGAGGCCAATGATGTCTAAAGAATCTATCGTCAATATCCAAAACTCGCCAAGGAAAAACAAGGTGAACTGTTACAAGGAGCACAGTGATTTCAAAATACTCCTTGTCTATCCCAATATCCAGCAATGCGCCATGATGCCATATTCTATGGGGCTTTTTACTGCGTTACTGAAGCAGGAAGAGTTCCAAGTGGCGCTTTTCGACTCCACCTTCTACCTCAATGATCTGAATGCCAACTATGAGCATTACCAAACCTTTGTCAAGGAGTTCGACTGGGCTGAGAGGGGGGTGCAGTTCAAGGAGCGGGAAATGTGCGATGACTTCATTGAGAAAGTTTCGGACTTTGAGCCTGATCTGATAGCTGTCTCCGCAGTCGAAAACACATACCCGATTGGGCGCGCAATGATCCGTGCCCTGCCGGAAAAGTATCGGAATATCCCAGTACTTTGGGGAGGGGTATTCGCGACGTTTGCCCCTGAACTGATTTTGCGAGACGATGTCGGGAACTACGTCTGCCGTGGCGAAGGTGAACATGCTCTGGTTGAGTTTTGTAGAAGATTATGTGATGGAAAATCCCTTCATGATATTCCTAATCTCTGGGTAAGGCAGAATGGGCAGGTCTTCAAGAATTCGATGGGACCAATGGTAAATCTAGATGAATTGCCATTCCCCGACTACAGCCTATTCGAGGATATGGCCATTTATCGCGCTATGCAGGGCAAAATATGGAGGACATTGGGGATAGAAAGCCAACGCGGCTGTCCAAATACCTGCACCTATTGTAACTCTCCTTCTCAAAATGGCCTTGTTAAAAAGGAAAGAGGGGAGTCTTATTACCGCAAAAAATCACTGAAAAGAGTAAGGGAAGAGATCGATTACCTTAATAAAAAACATAAGATTGAGTTAATTTACTGGCTTGCAGATACCTTCCTTGCACTATCCAACCGCGAATTCGACGCTTTTTTTGAAATGTATACCGAATTCAAAATCCCTTTCTGGATGAATACACGACCGGAAACCATGACTGAGTATAGGGCCGAAAAACTCGAAGAAATGAATATGATTAGAATGAACTTTGGGATAGAACACGGAAATCCTGATTATCGTAGTCGCATGCTCAAACGCAAGGTTTCAAATGTTGCTATGCTCAAAGGGTTTCAATGTGTTTCCGGGAGGAAATATATTTCTGTTGGCAACTGTATTATTGGGATGCCTGAGGAAAATCGCTCCTTGATCTTCGACACAATCGAATTTACCCGCCAAATCCCCAAAGATATCGAGAAAACCGGGGCTTTCATTTTCGCACCCTATCATGGGACCGCTCTCAGAGACATCGCAGTGAAGGGGGGGTATCTTGATCCCGACTCTATTTGCGATCTCCAGCTGCCTACAGGTAGCATGCTTGATCAACCACAATTGCCCAAAGAGGAAGTATTAGGCTTGGCAAAAACTTTCGGGCTTTACCAGACTTTACCTAAGTCAGAGTGGAAGTGGATAGAAAAGGCAGAAAAAAATACACAAGAAGGGCAGGAATTATTTGATAAGTTGCTTGATGAGTACAGGAAAGTTATGGAAGAGGCGCGTCTCGAAGTGGAAGGAGCAATAGGAGTGACAACTTGAGATACTATCGTGATATAACTCAAGTGATAAATGACGTTGAAGACGGATTTCCGGTTCAGACCCTGATGTACCGGGGGATACCGTTATGGCCTATTATTAGACTGCAACTGGCCAGCATCATGTTCTGGGAAAAAGGAGACCCTCCGGATTCCTCCCGCCGTTATTCATTATTAAGGTCAATCCCTTCGTTTACCGCACGTGTTTTCCACGACGTCGCTGATTACATGGCAGAATTGATGTTGCGTGGAAAATTAGGTGGTACGAGTGAAGTGCTGTTCCTGACAGCAGGCTTCGAGTATGTGCACTTTTCAGGCACCTTCTATAACAAGTTTTTGGATCCCGTTAAAGAGCTGCTCGACAGGCGAGGCGTATCTCACGCGGACGTTGAGTTGGGTTTTGCCGGTAAGGATTATACACCAAAGCATTTCCCGACGATTGACCTTCGCAGTCCGGTACGCCTACTCTCAAGAATGGCCAGTATCGGTGCCCCAAGGTTCTCGGGTGGTGAAAAATCCGTATTGGCGGAATTCAGCAAACAGTGTGCCAACAACCACAAGTTATCAATTGATGTGCGGGATATAATGTTAAGCGCCGTAAGAATTTCCTCCTTCTCGCGGATGTTCGGGGAAATCCTATCTACTCTGCATCCGAAGGTCTGCATGTTCGTCTGCTATTATCAGGATACGACGATGGCTCTGGCCCATGCTTGCCGCAAATTAGGCATCAGGACGGTTGAGATTCAGCATTCCGTAATCAATAAATATGATTGGAATTGGTGCAACTGGAACGCCATTTCCAATAAAGGTTATTCAACGATGCCTGATATCTTCTGGTCGTGGGGGGCGACTTACTCCGCGATGCTTGATTGCTGGCAAAGACATCCGGGAACAAATCTGACTCCACACGTAGGCGGGAACCTTTGGATAGGGAAATGGCGTAAATCTGCCGCCATGGCTATTCCGGAGACAACATCGCAGTTGCGTGCGACGGGCCGTACCATCCTCTACACCATTCCCTTCGGTGACGTGAAGCTGCTTTCAGAATGGTTTCCACCTGAATTCGAAGAAGCGATACGGCGCTCGCCCGCTGACTGGAAATGGCATGTGCGGCTGCATTACAAATCTGATGACGCGTTGCTTCAGGATGTAAAGCGACATGTGGAAAAGCTGGGACGTAACGTGTATGTCCACCATGCCGACGAACATCACCTCTATCACCTATTTTCACTGGTGGATGTCCATATTTCCCAGACCTGTTCGACCGTTGTGGAGGCGGAGGCATTTGGCCTGCCGAATCTTATTCTGGGTGAGGTGGGTAGGGACTGGTTCCATGAGGAAATCGAATCGGGCAGTTACGGGTATGCAAGAACCGCTGATGAATTGCTTGCGTTTGTCTGTGATGCGAAGAAGACACGAGAAGGTGGGCCGGGAAGGATTGTTACCGACACGTTATGCGCCGAGACTCTTTTAAATGAATTGAACCTTGGCAGAGGAATATCTTGAAGTTTCTTGTAAATTTCTGTGGTATAAGGGCACTGTCAGTCCTCTCATTGGCAAGTTTACTGATGATTGTGCTTGATTTGATGAGCATTGCGGTGGTTTTACCCTTTTTGACGCTGTTTATGAACCCATCGCTGGCACATTCGAACAAAATAGTATCCAACATTTATCGGTGGATCGGATTCGACGGAGAAAATGAGTTTCTTTTAGCATGCGGAGTGGTTCTGATTATCGCTTTTATCGTGAAGCTTGTTGCGAAAACGCTTATCAACATGATAAAATACAGGGTGGTAAACAATACCGCTCACAAGCTTGCGACAGGCATCTTTTCCGAACTGATGGGGGCTGAGTACGCTCTTTTCACCGAGCAGAGCACTGCCGAGATGGTGGTGGTTATCAATTCACATTCCATCCATTCGATCATCTGTCTTGAAGCCTTCATTAACGGGCTGAGTGAACTCATCTTCCTCTTGCTGTTTGTTGGATTCTTCTTTGTACTGAATCCGATAATTTCAGCCGTTACCATATGTATTTTTGCCGCTATAGGCGTCATTAGCTATTTTACGATTGCCCGTCGCATTAATGAGACAGGGAACATTCACAGCTATTATTGCAATCAGGTGCATCGTTTCGGTTTTGTGATGGCAAACAGCATAAAAGATGTAAAGATTATGGGATTGGAGAAACAGTACAGTAACCGCTTCGAAGACTTGTGGCAAGCATACAGTGGCAACATGGCACGATCCGCAACGATCAAGGCGATTCCGAGGGATTTTTCCGAATTCCTGGTGCTGGGCGCCCTCGTGTCAACATGCCTTTTCATTGCTTCGTCCGGTTATTCCCTTACGAAGATTATCCCGTTGCTCGGCCTGCTGGCAATCAGTATCATGCGCGCGCTTCCATCTTTAAATAGGATCATTAGCAGCTACAACGAATACAAATACTACCGTAGCAGTCTGGGGATGGTGGAAAAACTATACCATGAGGCCGTCGTGCGCAAGCAGAAGATGACGCCCGTGGATATTCCTTTTGAAAGCGAACTTTCTGTGACCGATCTCGTCTTTTCATACAATGGGAAAATGGTATTGGACAAGGTTTCATTCTCTATTGAAAAAGGACAGGCAGTCGCCTTCGTAGGGGCCTCTGGTACGGGGAAAAGCACGTTGCTCGATGTGCTTGCAGGGTTACGTGAGCTACAGGAAGGCAGCTTTCTTTTTGATGGCGTGAACTTCAATCCCTTTACTACAGATGCACTCAAACGAAAAGTAGGCTATGTCCCGCAAAGTGTAACCCTGGCAGACGAGTCTGTGGCTTTCAATATCGCGTTCACCCATGAGTACGATAAGGGAAAGATGTTAATGGTGCTCCGCATGGCTCAGTTGAATAGTTTTATAGATGAATTGCCTGATGGAATCAACACACTGCTCGGCGAATCGGGAGTGCGCGTATCAGGCGGACAAAGGCAAAGAATCGGGATTGCCCGGGCGCTTTACCGTGACCCTGAAATACTGATTTTTGACGAGGCGACCAGCGCAGTTGATACGGTGACTGAACGGGAATTGATGCGAGAGATTAACAGCCTATCCGGCGAAAAAACTCTGATAATCGTTGCCCATCGTCTGTCTACGGTTGAAAAATGTACGGCAATCCATTTACTTGAAAACGGACGCATTATCGCTCGGGGAACTCAAGATGAACTCTTGCAATCCAGCCCGCAATATCGAAACCTGTATCAACAGCAGGAGCAATTATCGTGAAGCATTTGGCTAAGGCCTTAATTAGGGTCGCAGCAGAAAAACTTTCGCTCTTACGGTTTGATCGCACTCATGTCCGAAAAATCAACTTGTGCTGCGGTGCACAGAAGATTCCCGGCTATATCGGGATTGATTTCGGTGGGCAGGTTGATCTCAGGCTTGATCTGACAAGGAACAACCTGCCTTTCCAGGATGATGCACTGGAGGCGGTGACGTGCATTTCTGCCATAAACTATTTTACACGTTCACGCGCCCAGGAGCTTGTCATGGAAGTGTACCGCGTAATGAAACCCGGCGGAATTACCCGTTTCGGCGTCCAGGATTTGGAAAGTATTGCCAGAAAGTATGTTGAAAAGGATATAGACTTTTTCTTTCAAAAGCTGCCCGATGGGCGGGAGCGCTTTGAGGGCCAGACCATCGGTGATAAATTTGCCGCATGGTTTTATGGGTATACTATAAGAGGGGTGCCTTGCCGTTATTTTTATGACTATGAGTCACTGGCATACCTCTTTACAAACGCCGGTTATTCAACAGTCGAAAAGAAGTCCTACAGGGTAAGCCGACTTGAGTACATTGACTTGATTGACAACAGGCCAGATCAAATGTTTTTCCTGGAGGCGATTAAATGAGTATTGTCGGCATGCTCCCTTGTTCTGAACAGTTACGTACGTGCTTTTTTTTTCTGCGGGCATTTGGGGTAGGAACTGAACAGTTGCGGGTGCTTCGGCGTTATCTGACGGGCAGGCTATTTCTCGAGTACAGTGATGAAGCCCATCTGAAAGCGGCGATGGAATGGCTTTCTCAAGCCCAGGACATCTGCGGGGGGGAAGGCGTTGCCAGCGTTTATTATCTTAAAACCGGTTGGGGTATAGCTTATCCTGAAACAAGCGGATATATCTTGGCAACCTTTCTTGCCTATGCAGACTATAGTGGTGACAAAAGCTACATCGACAGGGCAATTCGGATTGGAGACTGGGAAGTTGCAATCCAGGCACCCAACGGTGGTGTCTTTTCCAGTACTGAACTTAGGCAAACACGCGTATTCAATACCGGCCAGGTAATCCTCGGTTGGTGCGCGCTCCACGAACGCACGGGTGAAGGCAAGTATCTCCAGGCAGCCATACGCGCTGGCGATTACCTGCTTAATGAGCAAGATGCCGATGGTGCATGGAGGAGGGATACCTATTGTGGTGCACGGACTTATCATGCCCGTATCAATTGGGCCTTGTTACGCCTCGCTCAATTCTCCGGTGATCAACGTTATGCGGAGACGGCACTGAAGAACCTGCAATGGGTCCTTCAGCAACAGCGGCAAAATGGCTGGTTTGCCCAGTGCGGGTTCAATAATGACGAGCCAGTCATGCATGTAATTGTCTACACGCTGCGGGGGTTGCTTGAATGTTTTCAAATGAACAATGCGTCTGTCAACGGGCTTGGCATTTTGCCTGCGGTTATAAAGAGCGCCGATGCTCTCTGTCAGGCACTGCAGACGAAACATGTGGCTGACATTAATGGAATGGTTCCGGCTGCGTTTGATGAAAACTGGAAAAGTGCGGCTAACGATTCCTGTTTGACAGGTAATGCCCAACTGGCCTGTTTTCTGTATCGTCTGGCGTGGATAACAGGAAAACACATGTACCGAAACATTGCCGACGACATCCTGGCCGCGACCAAAAGAACCCAGTTGGTAGAGACTTCTTTTCTCCCGATACGGGGTGCCATTGCCGGAACGTATCCCCTTTCACACGGTTATGTATCTAATGGGTACCCAAATTGGGCAGCGAAGTTTTTTGCAGACGCAATGCTGATGAAAATTAATTATGAACGAGGATTGGTGATATCCGCATGAGTAGGCTCGGTTCGCTGAAATTATTGATGCATCGCTTGGGAATGCTATATGTCGTCGCTGTTTGCGCCCGTGATTATAGGAAGCAAAATTACTCCGGAACTAACGAGCGGCCTATAGAGTTTTCTTTTCTTTTCAAGGAGCTTGTAGAATTTTGGCCTGAAAAAATCCTGGATGTTGGCACAGGAATGACCGCCCTGCCTCATCTGATGCGTAACTGCGGTTTTCATGTAACAGCAACCGACAATATCAAGGATTATTGGCCAAAAGGCATGATAAATCGTCATTATCACGTTATAAACGACGATATCACTAACACGGCGATTTCAGAAACTTTCGACGCGGTTACCTGCATAAGCGTCCTTGAACACATACCGGCGCATGCTAACGCCATCAAGTCAATGTATAAACTGCTTAAGCCTGGCGGGCGCCTTATACTTACCTGCCCTTACAACGAGAGCCGTTACGTTTCGAATGTCTACAAACTATCGGAATCCTCTGTGCGCGAGAAGTTTCCATTTGTCACGCAGGCATTTTCCCGAAAGGAATTGGATGCCTGGCTTTCTGACAGCCCGTTCAAATTGCTTAAACAGGAATATTGGCAGTTTTTTGAGGGGGAGTTCTGGACCTGCGGCGCTCGGCTTCTAAAACCGGTCCAGGTAGCCAGTGACTTACGACATCAGTTATCCTGCATGGTTTTCTTAAAGCCGATGAGTAGTCAATTATCTGGGGGAGTAAAGTGAAAGTTCTTTATATTTCAAACGGTTTAACCCATTATTATAATCGCGTACTTTCAAAACTGAACCTGGAGCCGGGGGTTGAACTGACCGTTATAATTCCGGCCAGTAGCAGCGCCAACATAGGCGAAGGGGTATATCAGACATGCGACGGGGCGGATTTTACTGTTGTCGAACTGCGGGAAATCCGCAGATTTGGAATTTACTCCACCTTTACAGGGCTATCCAGGGTGCTGCAGCGGGAGCGGCCTGACGTGGTTATAGTCGTGGAAAATTATCTGCAGGCTTTTCTATTCGATATTCCGGTAGTGCTGGCAATGAAGCGGTTGAAAGTGGGGTTGATTCTAAAATCAATTCCGTTCCGCCTACTTCCTTTCCAGGAGGCCGTCCGGAAAATTAAAGAGACCAAGAACGTCTTTTCTCGTTTTTCTCCCGCAGTGAACCGCCTGCTGCAGGCTGGCGGGATGGCTAAATTTGTCCGACTTTTGCTTCTTGCTATGCAGAAGCGGGCGTTCCAGCTCCCCGACGCGCATGTGAATTATGTCGAGGCGGATGGACTTTTGTCCAGCTACGGCGTAGCCCGGGAGAAGATTTTTGTCACCAGAAATTCTCCGGATACCGACCTGCTGTTCAGCGTTAAAGACTCACTGGTAAATATTCCGCCTCTCCTTCCGCCGAATCCGCGGAGGCTGCTACATGTGGGCCGTTTAGTCGCCTGGAAGCGCGTTGATATGTTCATACGCGCTTTCTCCCGGCTGCGGCAGCACTTCCCTGATGCCGAACTTGTAGTAATCGGCTACGGCCCTGAAGAACCCGCCCTTAAGGCACTTGCGAAGGAACTGAACCTTGGCCCCTCAGTGACATTTACAGGCGGGGTGTACGATCCCCGCCTGTTAGGACAATATTACATGGCCTCGGGACTTTATGTGCTTGCCGGCATGGGTGGACTCTCCATAAACGAGGCCATGTGCTTCGGCCTGCCGGTTCTCTGTTCGGTTTGCGACGGGACTGAAAAAATACTGGTCCGGGAAGGCGTTAACGGAAGATATTTTGTTGACGGCGATGAGGAGGATTTTATTTCCAAACTCTCCTGGTTCCTTGAACACCCGGAACAACTGCGGGGAATGGGCCTCAAATCGGAGGAGATAATACGCAACGAGGTTAATATCCACACAGTGATACGCGGCTATATGGCCGCTCTTAACTATGTTTGCGGGAAATAGACCGGTAATGTAATGGCAGGTGCTTCGTGGTGCTCCTGAAATTCTAAAATTAGCAGGTCTTCCGGAATTTCTGTAAAGGCTCTTTCCATTAGGCGGTCTTTCATTGGATTAAAGCTCGTTTTCCTCTGCAACAACCAAGACTTGCGCTCCCCTACCTGGAGTTCCAAACCATTGCTGTGCTGTGAATCGCTTTCTGAGGATTGTTGTACGAGAAAGCCGCACGCTACGTTGTGTGGGAGCCGGAGGCGGGCAACCGCCCCTGACCTGTCCGGGGGCGGGAAACCACCTCGGGAGACCCGGTGTCGATGACAACGGTGAAGACAAGGTGAAAATGATGCATGTAGTAGCCGCGTACAGCGAATCGTCAATCAAAGACTCACTGTTAATATCTTGTTTTCGTAGGAGAAGCCAGTCTACTCGACAAAAAAACTTTTGCAGAGGACTAATAATCAATGGTAGATAATTTTATCGGGATGATAACAGATGATCAGGGTATATTAGGGGTTAATAATCAGCCATTAAATAAGATAGTTGAGCTTTGGGGTGTCTCATTGCCTACAGTTGTATTGCAGCAGGCTGATATTAATTACCTGGTGAATGTCGCGAGTATAGAGCGGCCTCCTGTAGAGTGGATGTGGCAGGAGATGGATCGTGTATGGGATGCTCTATGTCTTGATAACCGAGCAGCGTTGCAGGGGCAGGCGATAGGTGATTTTTATTCACACCCAGTTTGGGTGGTTAATGGTGTGTTCTCGGCAGTCGATCCGGTTTCCGTCCAACATCGTGACTTGATTGCTGAATTTGTTAGCAGGATTGGCGTGAAACATGCCGTAGAGTATGGCGGAGGTTTCGGAGAGCTGGCGTTGAGGATGCACGCTGCCGCTCCGAAAATTCAGATTGATATTGTGGAGCCTTATCCATCAAAGCTCGGTATGTTGAGAGTGGAAGGCAAAGCCGGAATCCAATTTGTTAATGAATTTGATGGTCAGTATGATTGTGTCATTGCTCAGGATGTCCTTGAGCATGTGGAGCGGCCACTGGAACTGACCGAGCAGATGGTGCGAGCGACCAAGCCGGGGGGACATCTGATTTTTGCCAATTGTTTTTACCCTGTGATTAAGTGCCACTTGCCTTCGACTTTTTATCTTCGACATACGTTCACTTGGGTGGTTAGGGGTATGGGGCTCAAGTTTGAGGGTCGGGCAGAAGGCGTAAACCATGCGTTGATTTTTAAAAGGGTGGGCAATATTGACAAAAATATACTCATGCTTTTGAGCTCAATTGCAAAACTTATTGGTCCGTTGCTTAACTCAATGATTCCCCTTTTGGGTATAATCTGGCTCAAGATGAGGAAACAGTAACCGTGAAGCTGGTGTTACTCAACACATTCGACAATCAAGGTGGTGCGGCAATAGCTACCTATCGTCTCCACCATGGTTTGCGCTCAATAGGAATCGATTCGCATTTGCTGGTGCAGGGCAAGAAAACCGACGATCACAGTGTTATAGGTCCGCTTACTAAGTGGCAAAAGGCCATTGCTATTCTTCGTCCATATTTGGAAGGGATAGCGGCCAGGTTATATCGTAAGCGGGAGAAGGTAATTTATTCGTCAGCGTGGCTTCCGGAAATGTTACCATCCATGGTAGCCAAGCACAATCCGGATATTGTTCATTTGTTTTGGGTGAGTGGCGGTTTTTTTAGAATTGAAACATTAAGAAAATTTAAACAGCCGATTGTCTGGACGCTGCATGATATGTGGCCATTTACCGGTGGATGTCATTATGACAATGAGTGTGGGAAGTTTCAGCAGTCTTGCGGCAATTGTCCGGTATTGCATTCGAAACGGGAGCAAGATTTATCACGACGTGTTTGGGATCGTAAGCAGGTAGCCTGGAAAGGTGTGCCGATAGTTGTAGTCGCAACAAGCCACTGGCTCGCTGACATGGCGCGTTCAAGTTTGTTATTCAAGGATCAACGGGTTGAGGTGATACCTAATGGTATAGATACAGAGAGATATAAACCTATTAATAAAGAGGTGGCGCGCGCAGCTTACAACCTGCCGCAAGACAAGCACCTCATATTGTTTTCTGCATTCAGTGCAGCTTTTGACAAACGCAAGGGTGACCAGTTTCTTGTGCAGGCATTAGAGAAAATGTCCCAGGCTGGCTGGGGATCAGAGACCGAACTGGTGATCATCGGTACATCCAAACCGGAAAAACCACCAGATATGGGAATGAAGGTGCATTACATGGGGCTCTTGCATGATGAAATAAGCCAAGTATTGCTTTATTCTGCAGCGGATGTCGCGGTTGCCCCCTCCAAGCAGGAGAATCTATCCAATACCGTTATGGAATCACTTGCTTGCGGGACACCTGTTGTCGCATTTGATATTGGAGGCATGCCCGATATGATTGATCACCAAGTAAATGGCTATTTAGCGACTCCATTTGAGCCGAATGATCTTGCCTGCGGAATGATGTGGGTGTTAGAAAATGAGAGTCGCCACGATACACTTTCGCAGCGTGCGCGCCAGACGGTGGTGGAGCGCTATGCTTTGAAAGCGGTGGCTAATCGTTATTTGGAGCTTTATCAAAGCATTCTCAAATGACTCCCTGTATTTCATGTCGATTTCTTTAACTATGCTAATTGGTTCTGGTTTGTTGGTTCATGCTTTTTCTCGCGCGTTTTTGCAGCGCGAGGATGTGTGCATTTATGCGGCGGGGGTTTCCAATTCAAGCTGTACAGATACACACGAATTTGCACGTGAATGTCAACGCCTTGGAGATGCATTAGTTGGCAATCGTGCAGTATATGACGTTGTGGATCGCGGCTCAGAATATCTCATAGATATCAGCGCCATATTCCTAGTGCTGGAGAAAGCAGGCGTCAAATTTGGCAATGACTACCTCGAAAAAGTAATCGATAGGTATTACAACTACAACCAAAACTACCAGGCGTAATGTTAAAGATGTTTCAGGCATTACGAATTGAAAGAACAAGAGACTGCTTACAAGCCTCATTTCGTTCTTGAATATTTGGGTTTGGTTTCAATTTGGCCCACTGGAGTGTCAAAATGAAATTTTGACATAAAGATCAAAAACCTTGAATATACATTTGGTCAAATAATTTCAGGCAGTTTTTCATGATGAATGTCTTATGTCAAAATATTGTTTTGACGCTCCAGGCCTAAACCTTGGACAAAGTTGGAACCAAGCCCGAAAATTTCTATCTAAGCTTTGACTTTTTTTAGCAGCAGGAAGAGGATAAAAAATGACACCTGAAATCCACCATCTCGGAGCAAAAAATTGCGTCACAGGCTCATGTCATCTGGTGCAGACCTGTTCGGGTTCAGATAGCGGTGTGGTGAATATCTTGGTGGACTGCGGCAAGGCCTATGGCAATGACCCTGAGCTTGCCTTTGAGCGGTTTCCTGTTTCACCTCGGGATATTGATTATCTGTTTCTTACCCATGCGCATATTGATCATATCGGAAGGGTGCCTGATCTGATTGATGCTGGATTCCAGGGCGAGATAATCTGCACTCACGCCACAAAAGCGCTTTTGATTCCCATGCTGCACGATGCCCTCTCTTTTACGGATAAAAGCGACAAACAGGTTCAGCGCCTTGAAACAGCTATTGATGAACTTTCCTGGGGCTTTGAGTATAATGAGGTGTTTGCCCTGAAAAAAGGGATCACGTTCAAATTTGGCAAAGCCGGCCATATCCTGGGTTCGTGTTTTATACGATTCAGCTTTCCCCGGAAACCGGCCGAGGATTATATTGTTATTTTTTCAGGGGATTTGGGATGCACGGATACGCCCATCCTGCCTGATCCTGACCAACCGGATGCCTGTGATCTGCTTGTGCTGGAATCGACCTATGGCGACCGGAATCATACCGGCAGAAAGAACAGGATTGATGCATTGAACAAAATGCTCCATAAAGCCATGGATGACAAAGGTATTGTTTATATCCCGGCATTTTCTCTGGGCAGAACCCAGGAGCTGATCTATGAGCTGGACAGGATTGGCGCAAACATTCCTGTTTTTATTGATTCTCCCCTGGGTCTTGAAATTACAAAAATATATTCAGCGCTTGATTCCTTCTGGGATAAAGAAGCTAAGGCTCTCAAGGCAAAAGGCGATCACCCCATTGACTTTAAAAACCTTTATTCAGTGGAAAGATTCCTGGATCACAAAAAACTTTTAAATTTCAAAGGACCTGCCATCATCATAGCCGGCAGTGGCATGTGTACTGGCGGACGTATTCTTGATCACCTGAAGTGCGGCCTTGATGATCCAAAGAATGACATATTTTTTGTGGGATATCAGGCAAAGGGAACCCTGGGGCGGCGCATTATTGATAAAGAAGTTCCAGTCAAAGCCGGTGTATATTCACTTACAGGATATTCAGCCCATGCAGATCAAAGCATGCTGGTCAATTGGGTAAAATCCATGCCTGTGCCTCCGGGAGAGATAAGGCTGGTGCATGGGGAAGCAAAGGCAATGCTGGCGTTGAGCGGGCTTTTAAATTGACGTTCGCGGAGGCTGGGGTCGGGCCATGCTCGGGATGTTATACCAAATTCAATCAAGCTCGTAGCCGGAAGAACCGGACAAGAGTTCAATATTCGGAAAAAATGAAAAGGAGCATTTTGGGAGCAAAGTGAAATCCATTATGGGAGTGTCTGCAATCGGAAGAAATTGTGTTCCCGCTGGTGGTTCATATCAGCTTCAGGAACCTCCGTCATCTTATAATGCCGATTTCGGGGTTGAAAACGACAATATAGAGACTTAAGTAGAGTATGGGTGGAAGTTCCAGATCATAGCCATTGACCGCAGGTAGAGCAAAGCACTGGTTGCATGCCCGTGGAAGTACTGGATGGAGTAGAGAATCCGATCCTGGTAGTTCATCCAGTGCATTGCTGGTGCGGTAGGCTTGGGGATGAGAGAAAGCTTTCTTGAACTGGGGGGCTTTGTCGCACAACTTGAGTACCTTATAAGTAGGGCATCATGAAGGAGGGACGAATCTGGTAGACATTTCCGTCAGATAACTCAATGCGTCGCATCCGAAAGCCTTCCTGTTTGCGGGAAAAGGGCGTGAAGCTGTGAAACTTGAAACCTTTGAGCTCTAATTCACTCTTTAAATTAGAATTGGTACATTCTTGCAAAATCCCGTCACCTGAAAAGGAGTCGCCATGTCAAAGTTAATTCGATTTGATTGGGCAATGAAATCCATACTGCGCAACAAGGCCAATTTTGATGTTCTGGAAGGCTTTCTGTCTGCGCTGTTAGTTGATAATGACATCCGGATATTGACTATTCTGGAATCGGAGGGAAATCAGGCTGGCGCCGACCAAAAATTCAACCGGGTGGATTTGCTGATTGAGGACTGTCATCATCGGAAAATCATTGTGGAGATACAAAACAGCCGAGAGGCGGATTATCTGGAGAGACTTTTGTATGGCGTGTCCAAGGTAATCGTCGATAACCAGCAACTGGGCCATGATTTCCGAAATGTCAGCAAGGTGATTTCGATCAGTATTTTGTATTTCAATCTGGGGATAGGCGACGATTATCTGTATTCTGGTACAACCGAATTTAAGGGAATGAATACCGGGAATCCTTTGCTGGTCAGAAAGCGTATTGAGTTTCTGGACGTGGATATGAAAAAACATTACCGTTTTGAGGAGAAGCAAATATTTCCGGAGTATTATCTGATACAGGTTGAACGGTATCCGGATGAGATCAAGAAAGCGATTGATGAATGGATATACATGATCAAGAACGATGAGGTAAAAGATGGCTCAACATCACGGAATATCGACCGGGCCAAAGAAAAGTTGTCGGAGTTGAACATGCTTCCGGAAGAACGGGCAGTGTATGAACGGTATCTGATCAATACTGCAATAGAGCGGGATGTTGTAAATACTGCTAAAGAAGAAGGCGAGGAGTTGGGGTTAAAAAAGGGCAGGGAAGAAGGCGAGGAGCTGGGGTTAAAAAAAGGCAGGGAAGAAGGCGAGGAGTTGGGGTTAAAAAAGGGCAGGGAAGAAGGCGAGGAGTTGGGGTTAAAAAAGGGCAGGGAAGAAGGCGAGGAGCTGGGGTTAAAAAAAGGAAAAGAAGTTACAGCATTAAATTTGCTGAACCTGAATGTTTTGTCTGTCAATCAGATTTCGCAGGTATCCGGATTATCCACTGATGAGATAAAGAGTCTGATTAGCCGATGAAAACAGCAGACAGCTTGACAGGTTGATGCAACGAATGGACAGACATTGTGTTCAGCACACAGCATTTTCATGGGTCGATGGCAGCAGCAGAGTTAAGCATCAGAGGATGGGCGCTTATTCAAAACTTTGCTCCTTCCAACCCTCGAACGACTCTTAAGCATCAAAATTTTCAAAGTCCTGCTGAAAGACTGAACAATTTTCATTATCATGAAAATTGACTGCATAACCTGATGATATCGGCTTCTTTGGGGGGATATAAAACGATTCCCCCAAACCCGTTATAATCAGAATATATTGGCTTCTCTTTAAATCAACATTTTTATTCAATCAATAAATTCAGTAGGTTAATTTTTTAAACCCGAAAAGGATGATTTTTTATTAAACTTTAACTTATTGAAATTAAAAGCGTTTAAAAAACTTGAACATTGAGTGAAAAGGAAGATTGAGGAGAGTTTCCATGCTGGTTATGCCTTTCATCAGGAGTCGCTGAAAAAAGATAGCAATCTGCTGAAATGGGTGTTGCGCGAATGTTTGCAGGCCCTGATGAACGAGCAGAAATACTCCAGGAACAACTGGGCGGCATCATCGGCAAAGCCCGGAACACCTTGAGCGAGATTCTGAGTCTCAACAAGCTTCCCCAGGACGGCCGCGACGATTGCCGAGGAGACAGGACGATCTCCAAAAGCACTCTCATTGCCATCGCCAAAAAGAAGCAGGCCCGGGCCATGACGACAGCCTATAACACCTACAAGGCCAAACAGCAGAAGGGGAAAACCACCCGGCATAAAACAGATACCAACGAGCCCCAGGCAGTATTCGACATGATGGACAAGGCCATGACGAAGATACGGTCGATCAATACATCAGCCTGGACGAACGACAACAAGACCAACTTCCGAACGTCCCTATCCAGCCTCAAGACTGAAATCGACAACTATCTGGCCGCCCTGGCGGTGGCTCCAGCCAAAGTAGCAGCCACCTCCGCAACCAAGAAGACGTCAAAGAAGCTGGCATGAACGCAGCCCTCGAAACTTTTTGACAGTCGTTTGAATTGTTTATGATATTGAGTACTTTAATGGTATCGGAGCTCCGATATTTTTTGCTTATTGGATGCCAGGTCGGTTCAATCCGCCAGTCGTCTCATCAGTGATGTCAGGATACGACAACATAAGGAAATAAACAAAAACACCGGCATGCTTTTCTCGGTTTACCCCAGAATAATTACGTAGATGGTGTACAAAAGATTGTGGTGAAAGCCCGAGGATTTCACCAAGCTTCTTGATAATTCTTGTTTTATGGACTAAAATATATACTCTACAAGAGATAACAAAATGAATTACTTGAAATAATATCAGATGGTTGGTAGAATCCAACCGCCATTTGCGGTAATAGAATATTTGATAGATTTTCAGTAAAATTGTCTTGTTGGTCTAATCGTTAATACAGTTTTTATCTGTCGTATAGTTCCCAGGCAGGAGAAGAAAAAACATGGTGACTTTATCCAATGATAGAATTAGCCATCATTAGCATCGCAATAGGCATCATCAACGGAGCTATTGCGATTCCTGAAAAGGCGTTTGGTGTTTTTGACAATAACTCGAGGATTAATAATGACACCTGAAATCCACCATCTCGGAGCAAAAAATTGCGTCACAGGCTCATGCCATCTGGTGCAGACCTGTTCGGGTTCAGATAGCGGTGTGGTGAATATCTTGGTGGACTGCGGCAAGGCCTATGGCAATGACCCTGAGCTTGCCTTTGAGCGGTTTCCTGTTTTACCTCGGGATATTGATTATCTGTTTCTTACCCATGCGCATATTGATCATATCGGAAGGGTACCTGATCTGATTGATGCTGGATTCCAGGGCGAGATAATCTGCACTCACGCCACAAAAGCACTTTTAATTCCCATGCTGCACGATGCCCTCTCTTTTACGGATAAAAGCGACAAACAGGTTCAGCTCCTTGAAAAAGCTATTGATGAACTTTCCTGGGGCTTTGAGTATAATGAGGTGTTTGCACTGAAAAAAGGGATCACCTTCAAATTTGGCAAAGCCGGCCATATCCTGGGTTCGTGTTTTATACGATTCAGCTTTCCCCGGAAACCGGCCGAAGATTATATTGTTATTTTTTCAGGGGATCTGGGATGCACGGATACGCCCATCCTGCCTGATCCTGACCAACCGGATGCCTGTGATCTGCTTGTGCTGGAATCGACCTATGGCGACCGGAATCATACCGGCAGAAAGAACAGGATTGATGCCTTGAACAAAATGCTCCATAAAGCCATGGATGACAAAGGTATTGTTTATATCCCGGCATTTTCTCTGGGCAGAACCCAGGAGCTGATCTATGAGCTGGACAGGATTGGCGCAAACATTCCTGTTTTTA
>Ga0194052_1000420_pt1 | contig 27477 bp, 22 predicted proteins | sample SepL226m_MetaG_FD_160117 | JGI IMG/M metagenome (GOLD analysis project Ga0194052, IMG submission 160117) | Anoxic zone freshwater microbial communities from boreal shield lake in IISD Experimental Lakes Area, Ontario, Canada - Sep2016-L227-6m | ecosystem: Environmental > Aquatic > Freshwater >...
GCACGAGACTAGGGTGGGAAACCCCACTGTTTTAGTATTCCGTGGCCAAATCCCCGGCGCGGGCAGCTTTGGCGAAGGGCTGGAACTCGGGGGCGCCGGCGGCCTGGGCGATCCACTCGGCCACGCGGATGCCGTCCACGGCGGCGGAGGTGATGCCCCCGGCGAAGCCTGCGCCCTCGCCACAGGGGTAGAGGCCCGGATGGGACACGGACTGTCCATCCTCGCCCCGGAGCAGCTGGAGGGGGCTACTGGTGCGGCTCTCGATGCCCAGCAGGATGGCCTCGCGGCTGGCGAAGCCGTGCAGCTTCTTGTCGAAGACCGGCAGGGCCCCGGCCAGCTGCTCCTGGACGAAGTCCGGCAGGCAGGTGCGGAGGTCCGCTGCCACGGCGAAGGGCCGGAAGCTGGTTCGCGGCAGCCGGCCCGTGGCGCGGCCCTTGATGAAGTCCTGCACAGCCATGGCCGGGGCTCCGTAGGTCTCCCCCGCCGCCTGGAAGGCCGCCTGCTCCCACTTCCGCTGGAAGTACATGCCGCCCAGGGGATGTTCGCTGCCGAAGTCTGCGGTGCCCACCTTGGCCACCAGCCCCGAGTTGGCAAAGCCGGAGTCCCGCTTCTCCAGGCTCATGCCATTCACCACCACGCCGCCGGGCTCGCTGGCGCACTGGATGACCTCGCCGCCGGGGCACATGCAGAAGCTGTAGGCGGCGCGGTTCAGGCCGAAGTTGCAGACCAGCCGGTAGTCGGCGGCGGGCAGCGAGGGGTGGCCGGCGCCAGGCCCGTACTGGGAGCGGTCAATGAGCTCCTGGGGATGTTCCACCCGGACGCCCATGGCGAAGGGCTTCTGCCGCAGGGCCACGCCCCGGCGGTGCAGCATCTCGAAGGTGTCGCGGGCGCTGTGCCCCGGGGCCAGCACCAGGGCCTCGCAGGGCAACTCCTCGCCGCTGTCCAGCACCGCCGCGCAGACGCGCCCCTGGTCGTCGAAGCGCACGTCCTCCAGGCGGGTCCGGAACCGGTACTGCGCCCCCCGGGCCTCGGCGTCCTTGCGGATCAGCACCGCGCAGCGCCGGATCACGTCCGTGCCCACATGCGGCTTAGCCAGGTAGAGGATCCGGGGGTTTGCGCCGAAGCGCACGAAGGCCTCCAGCACGTAGCGCGTGGCCGGGTGGCCGATGCGCGTGGTGAGCTTGCCATCACTGAAAGTGCCCGCCCCGCCCTCCCCGAACTGGGCATTGGCCTCGGGATCCAGGACCCCGTCCTGCCACAGGCCCGAGACGGCCTTCACCCGCTCGCCCATGGCGGGGCCGCGCTCCAGCACGATGGGCTCGATGCCGTAGTCCAGCAGGCGCAGGGCGCAGAAGGTGCCGGCGGGACCACTGCCCACCACCACCACCCGGGGCCGCCGCGGCACCGGGGCCACCGCGTGGGTCACCGGCTCCGGCGCCCCGTCGAGCTTCAGCCCTCCCGGGAGCGGGCCGCAGGCCAGGGGCAAGGCGGTCTCGAAGCTCAGGGCCGTCAGGAATCGGATGGAGCCCTTGTGCCGGGCGTCCAGGCTGCGCCGCTCCAGCACCACAGCAGCGTAGTCGCTGGGGATGCCCCCCAGCGACCGAGCCAGGGGCAGGGTCAGGTCCAGCGCTTCCTCGCCCAGGTTCAGCGGCAGGTTCGACAGCAGGTAGCGCATGGTCGCCTCGGCGGAAGGAGTCCACGGGACTCAAGGCCAGACATCAGCGTACCCGGATATCAGGCCGCCACAGACAAAGACGGGAAACCGCAGATGACGCAGATGGCGCAGATGAACGTAACGGGCGCTGATCCCGACCTACGAAAAGACAAATCCTATTAGCCACCGATGAACACCGATGAACACCGATGAAAAGCTGATAAAGAAAAACTTGATTGATATTTGTATTGATTTTTTATCATGCCCTTATCGGTGTTCATCGGTGGCTGAATTGCTTGTTGCTTGAAAAGAATCTCAGCCGATGATTTCTGCGATTTCAGTGGTTTCAGTGATGGGTCGTGACCCGCCCCGCATGGGCCCGCCGGAGGCGGCTTCCGGCTGCGCCGGAAGTCATCCAGGGGTGCCATGGCTGTGCCCCCCAAGAGGCCCGGCCATGGCACCCCTGGATAGAGTCCATGCGGAGTGTCGACACCCATCTGCGCCAATCTGCGTCAATCTGCGTCATCTGCGGTTCCGCTGTGGATCATTTGGGGATGGGATGAAGCGTGGCCGATAAGCAGTCAGCCCTGGCCGCTCAGGCCAGCACAGAACCCTGCCTACTACCCTTTGAACCGCGGATAGGAGCCGAGCACCCGCAGCATGGTGGCGTATTCGCCCAGGTGATCCAGCGCGCGCCGGACGGTTTCCTCGCGGGTGTCGCCAACTAGATCCACGTAGAAGAGGTATTCCCAGGGGCTCCCCTGCAGGGGGCGGGATTCGATCTTGGTGAGGTCGATGTCCCGCAGGGCAAACACGCTCATGGCCTTGAACAGCGCACCCGGCTGGTTCTTCAGAGTGAACACGATGGAAGTCTTGGCTTCGCCCTGGAAGTCCTTCGGCTCCCGCTGGATGGCCAGGAACCGCGTGAAGTTCTCGGGGTCGTCCTCGATGCCTTCCTCGAGGACCTGCATCCCGTTCAGCTCCGCCGCCCGCCTGGAGGCAATGGCCGCGGTGTCGCGGGCGCCGGACTCCTTGAGCAGCCGCACGCTGCCGGCGGTGTCGAAGGCCTGCTCCGCGATGATGCCGCGGCTCTGCAGGTAGCCCGCGCACTGGCCCAGGGCCTGCGGATGGCTGCGGGCCTTGCGGATCTCCTGCCGTTCTACGCCAGGCAGGGCGATCAGGCAGTGGCGGACCCGCAGGGACCCTTCTCCGACGATCACCAGGTCATGGCGCAGGAGCAGGTCGTAGTTCTGGTGGATGCTGCCCGCAAGGGAGTTCTCGATGGGCACCATGGCCGCGTCGCAGGCCCCGGCATGGACCGCCTCGAAGACCTTCTCGAAGGACTCGCAGGGCAGCGTCTCGACCTCGCCGAAGTGGGCCAGCAGCGCCTGCTCGGAGTAGGCTCCAGGTTCGCCTTGGAATGCGATCTTCATCCGTTCCCCCCCTCGGCCCACCCGATGATCTTCCGGAAGCCCGCCGCCACGTCTGCATCGGAGGCGGCGATGGTCATGCGTACGAAGCCCTCGCCCTGGGCGCCGAAGGCGGAGCCCGGCACCAGGCCCACCTGCGCCTTCTCGAGGATGCTCTCGCAGACCTCGACCGAGGACCGCCGCAGCGGGCGGACATCCAGGAAGAAGTAGAAGGCCCCCATGGGCGCCGGCACAAGGATCTTGGCGCTGCCCAGCTCCCGGGCCAACTCCAGGACCAGGCCCCGGCGCCTGGCGTAGGCGCTGCGCATCCGGACCGTGGCCTCCTGGACCTCCGGGTCCACCAGGGCAAAGGCTGCGGCCTTCTGGACGAAGGGCGCCACGCAGGTGATGGAGTTCTGGCTGGCCTTGAGGGCGTTGGCGATGACGGGCGCCGGAGCGGCCAGGAACCCCACGCGCCAGCCGGTCATGGCGTAGGTCTTGGACAGGCTGTTGACGATCAGGGTCCGGTCCTTGGCCCCCGGCAGTGCTGCCGCGCTGGTGGGCCGCTCTCCGTAGTAGAGGCTGCCGTAGACCTCGTCGCTGACCACCCACAGGTCGTGGGCCTGGGCGAAGGCCTGGAGTGCTTCCAGGTAGTCGCGCGTGGGGTAGGCGCCGGTGGGGTTGGAGGGATAGTTCAGCACGATGGCGCGGGTCTTCGGGGTGAGCGCCTGCTCCCAGGCTTCCAGCGGGGGGATGAACCCGCACTCGGCCGACGCGGGCACCCGCACGGCGTGGCCCCGCAGCATCACCACCATGTTGGCGTGGGTGGCCCAGGTCGGGTCGGGGATCAGGACGTCGTCGTCCGGGTTCAGGATGGCCTGCAGGGCGGTGTAGAAGGCGTGGATGCCACCGTGGGTGACCAGGATCTCAGCGGCCGGATCGTAGGCCACGCCCTCGTCCCGCAGCAGCTTGGCGGCGATGGCCTGCCGGAGGTCGAGATAGCCGCTGGAGGGTCCGTAGTGGGTCAGGCCCGCCTGCAGGGCCCGGGTAGCCGCCTCCAGCACCGCCGGAGGTGTCCCGAAGTCGGGGTCCCCCACCTGAAGCCCAATGATGGGCTGCCCGCTGGCTTTCAGCGCCAGGATCCGGTCCGCCATGGCCACGGTGGCGGACTGGCGGATGAGCTCGAATTGTCGGTTCAGTGCGTTCATGGGGATCCCGTCGCCCCCATGTTCGCATCCCAGGCCCGGGATTGCAGGGGGCCCGGCCAATATTCCAGGGACTTCCGGGTATCCCGGCTGAGCCTTTATCTGGGGCAACGATTCTCTGGCTGGGATCATCAGAGGGTCATCGGCAGGATGGGATGAACAGAAGGCGGGGAACGGCATGACGGAAAAACTGAAGCGCGTGGTGGTGGCGGGGGGCACGGGAATGGTGGGGCGGCCCCTGGTGCGGGCACTGCTTGACCTCGGGGTGGACGTGACGGTCCTGACCCGGAATCCCGGTCGCGGAGGGCTGCCCGCGGGCGCCACGACCCGAGCCTGGGAGGACCTGGCCGCCGCGCTGGATGGGGCCGATGCGGTCATCAACCTGGCGGGGGAGGGCATTGCGGACAAGCGTTGGAGCACCGCCCGCAAGGCTGTCCTCCTCGCCAGCCGGGTCGAGACCACCAAGCGGCTGGTGGAGGCCATGCGGGCCTGCCCCCGGCCTCCCACCGCCCTGGTGAACGCCTCAGCCATCGGCTTCTATATCCCATCAGGCGAGAAGCCCGTGGACGAGTTCTCGGACTCGGGCCTGGGGTTCCTGGCGGAGGTCTGCCGGGCCTGGGAGGTCGAGGCCATGGCGGCGGCGGCCTTCGGCGTCCGCGTGGCCCTGCTTCGCATCGGCGTGGTGCTGGCCCGGGAGGGCGGCGCCCTGCCCAAGATGGCCCTGCCTGTGCGCTGGTTCCAGGGCTGCAAGCTGGGGACCGGCTCGCAGGGACTCAGCTGGATTCACCTGGATGACTTGGTGGCCATGTTCGTGGAGGCGACCCGGAATCCAGCCTGGCGCGGCGCCTTCAATGGCACCGCCCCGAAGCCCCTCTCCAACGAGGCCTTCACCCGCGCCCTCGCCCAGCGCCTGCACCGGCCCCTGCTGCCGGTGCCTGGCTTTGTCACCGCCGCCGCCACCAAGCTGGCGCTGGGCGAGCTGGCCGAGGCCCTACTGCTGCAGGGCGCCTTCGTGAAGCCCACCCGGGCCCTGGCCCTGGGCTTCGCCTTCCGCTTCCCCACCGCCGAACAGGCACTCGAGGATCTGCTTTGAGAGAGGACGTCTTCATCTCCGTGCAGGACCTGCCCGTACCCCGGTCAGAGGTATTTCCCTTCTTCGCGGACCCCGCGAACCTGGAGGCCCTGACGCCGCCCTGGCTGGGCTTCGAGGTGCTTACGCCCCGCCCCCTGCCCCAGGGCGAGGGCGCCCTCTTCGACTACCGCGTCCGGGTGCGCGGTCTGTCCCTCCGCTGGCGCACCCTCATCGAGACCTTCGTGCCCGGCGAGCACTTCGTGGACCGCCAGCTCAAGGGGCCCTATGCCCTCTGGCACCACACCCACGCCTTCGAGGACCTCCCTGGCGGCGGCACCCGCATGACCGACACCGTCCGCTACCGGGTCGGGTGGGGCTTCCTCGGGACCCTCGTCACCGCCCTCTGGGTCCGCCACGACATCCAGCACATCTTCGACTACCGCAGACAAGTCCTTGCGGACTTGTTCCCGGGGAAGGGCTAAAAAGGCTTCACCACCAAGACACCAAGACACCAAGAACTGCAAAAGCAGGTGCGCGGTTGCTTTTCTTGGTGTCTTGGTGCCTTGGTGGTTTCCTTTTCCTTCAGCCGTGGTGAGCCCTCACCCCCGCTGGAGGCCTCCGAAGCGGGCCAGGATGCGCTTGTCGCCACCGTGGTCGAAGCGGATGGTGTAGGTCAGGCCGTCGCCACTGCCGGAGGCGGCCAGGACGCTACCGATCCCGAAGCGCGCGCTGCGGACGCGGGTGCCCACGGGGAAGGCGTTGGCGTCCTGGGGTTCCGGTGGCGCTCCGGACGCAGCCTCTGACGCCGGCGGGGCCGCGCCATCAGGCTCGCGGATGCGGTCGAAGAAGCCGCGGATGCGCTGCAGCTCCGTGGCCACGGAGGCGCCGCCGGCGCCGCGGGTGAAGGAGGCGCCAGGCCGGATGCCCTCGCCCGCCTGGTAGAGCTCCGTCCCCCAGCGGATGGGCGCAGTGAGCACCGCGGCCGGAAGCTCCCGCAGGAAGCGGCTGGGCATGGACATCATCTCGGTGCCCATCACCCGGCGGCGGCGCGCGGCACTGAGCGTGAGGCGGCGCTGGGCGCGCGTGATCGCCACGTAGAAGAGGCGGCGTTCCTCTTCCAGCCCGTCCGGCGTCTCGCGGGCGTTGCGGTTGGGGAAGACGTCCTCCTCCATGCCGATGACGAAGACGTGGGGAAACTCCAGCCCCTTGGCGCAGTGGATGGTCATGAGGCTGAGGTGGGAGGCCTCCTCCAGGTTGTCCGTGTCCGAGGCGAGGGTGATGCGGTCCAGGAACTCCGAGAGGCGCAGGCCCAGAGCCTCGGACTCGGCGGCGGCGCTGAGGAACTCCTCCAGGTTGCGGATCCGGCCTTCGGACTCCAGGGTGGCCTCGTCCTCCAGACTCTGGAGGTAGCCGCTCTCCTGCAGCACCCACTTCACCACGCCCGCCAGACCCATGGCGTCGCGCTCCTTCTCGGCCCGGGCGAACAGGTCCAGGAACTTGATCAGCTCCCGCTGGGCGCGGCCCTTCAGGTCACCGGACCGCAGCAGCCGCTCCAGCCCGGCCAGGGGTGTGCCGCCTTCGGGGATGGCGCCCTCGATCTTGCCCAGGGTGGTGGGCCCGACGCCCCGGGTGGGGGCGTTCACGCAGCGGCGGAAGCTGACCAGGTCGAAGGGATTCGAGATGAGCCGCAGGTAGGAGATGAGGTCCTTCACCTCCTGCCGCTCGTAGAACTTCACGCCACCCACCAGGCGATAGGGCATGTTCTGGGCGCGCAGCGCCTCTTCCATCTGCCGGGACTGCCAGTTCGCGCGGTAGAGCACCGCCACCTTCCCCTCGGGGTCCCGGTAGCGCAGCTCCTGGATGCGTTGCGCAACCCACTCGGCCTCCAGCCGCCCCTCATCCAGCAGCTTGAACACGAGGGCCTCGCCGTCGCCCAGTTCCGTCATCAGCGCGCCCTTCCCGGCGACGCGCTGGGAGTTGTTGGCGATGACCTCCGAGGCCGCGTCCAGGATCTTCTTCGTGGACCGGTAGTTCTGCAGCAGCTCGATGCGCACCGCCTCCGGGAAGTCCTGCTGGAAGTCGAGAATGTTGCGGATATCCGCTCCTCTCCACCCATAGATCGACTGATCTTCATCACCGACAACGCATAGGTTGTGGTGCCGCCGCGCGAGATGCTGCACCAGGAGGTACTGGGCGCGGTTGGTGTCCTGGTATTCGTCCACCAGGATGAACTGGAAGCGCTCGCTGTAGGTGGCCTGTAGCACTGGGTCGCGGAAGAGCCGCTCGGTCCACAGCAGCAGGTCGTCGAAGTCGCAGGCGCGGTGGTTCTTGAGGCCCTTCTGGTAGAGCTCATAGGCGTCCAGCACCTTGCGGGTCCAGGGGTCCAGGGCCTCCGCGCGGGCCTCGTCGGGCAGCAGGCAGCGGTTCTTGAAGTCGCTGATGACCTCCAGCACCTTCTTGGGGTGGAACTGCTTCTCCGGCAGCTTCAGCTCGGCGAGCACCTGCTTGACGAGGCTCTTCTGGTCCGCGGGATCGAAGATGACGAAGTCCCGGCCCACGGGCGTGCGCTCGCCCTCCCGGCGCAGGATGCGCGTGCAGAAGCTGTGGAAGGTGCTCACCCACATCTGCGCCGCGGGCATGGAGACCAGGCGCTGGACTCGGTCGCGCATCTCCTCGGCGGCCTTGTTGGTGAAGGTCATGGCCAGGATGGACCCCGGATGCACGCCCTCCTCCTCGATGAGCCAGGCGATGCGCCGCGTGATCACGGTGGTCTTGCCGGAGCCGGCGCCCGCGAGGATCAGCAGGGGGCCCCGGGCATGGCGGACCGCCTCCCGCTGGGGCTCATTCAGGTTGTGGAGCAGTGGGTGATCGAGGGGTTCCGAGGGGTGGCCGGGCATGGGTCCATGCTAACCCGCCTGGGCCGTCCGCCCCTTCCCGACCCGCCGCAGGATGTCCCGAGCCAGCTTGAGGGCCTCCTCCTGCGAGAGCTGGCGGCGGAAACCCGGCATGGCGCCCCGGCCCTGGAGGATGATGCCCGCCAGGTCCGCCGCCTCCTGGCCCACCAGCCGCCGGCTGTCCAGCAGGTTCGAGCCGCCGAGCGCCCCGCCGGGACCTCGCCCCGAGCCATCTGGACCGTGGCAGCTGGCGCAGCGTTGCTGGAAGAACGCCTTCAGGTCCCGGACCTCGGCGGACAGGGAGGCGGACAGGAGCGCCAGCAGCAGCGCCAGGGGACGCGGGGCCATGGGTCGAACCTACCACGCCGGGCCCGCTCCCGTTAGGCTGGAGCCGCGCGCCCGTGGCGGAATGGCAGACGCCAGCGACTTAAAATCGCTTGCCGAAAGGCGTGGGGGTTCGAGTCCCCCCGGGCGCACCAACCTCAGACCCTCGCTTTACTTGCCAAGCAAAACTCTCGCTGAGAAAAGACGAGATAGCAGAGGGGCGCAGAGAAGCCTTCTGCTTTCTTCTCCGCAACCTCCGCTTCCACGTCCCTTCTCGACGAGCGTTGTTACCAGTTGCTTAGCTGTCAGTTCTTGGGCTTCGGGGCGGTGGCGGGGGAGACCCAGATGCCATCCATGTCGAAGGCAGCCACCTTGCCTGCCGTCACATGGACATGCCAGTCATAGCGGTGGCTGGGGTTGCCGTGCAGGTTGTTGGTCCAAGTCTGGTAGCGAAGCACCTTCCCTTCGGTGGCTTCCTCGACGGAGGTCGGGGGGCCCAGGGCCTCTATGAGCAGCTTTTCCGACATGCCCAGGGACACCCGGAGCATGACAGGCTCAGGTTTCGTGCACCCCACAGACCCTGCCAAGGCCAGCAGCGTCCAAGCTAGGACTAGGCTTTTCATGTTTTTTCGCTCGCTGGAGTTGTTGCGACAAGCATAGGCTCCCCGGCCCGCCTGGCAAGGGCGGCCGGCCAACCTGGCGCATCGCGTGTCCTGTGGAGCCGAGAGGATCTAACTAAGTCTTGAACCGCCCCACCAGCGCGGCGAGACCTTCGGCGGTGCGGGACAGCTGCTCGGTGACGGCCACATTGCTGTCCACGGTGCTGGAGAGCTCGATGCTGGCGCTGGCGTTCTGCTCCGCCTGCTGGGCGCCCAGCTCCACCTGGCGGGCCACTTCCTCGCTCACTTTGGCCTGCTCACCCGAGGCGGTCTCGATCTGGGTGGACATGGAGGCCACCTCGGACACGTGGTCGCGGATGGTCTCCAGGGCCTGGACGACCTCCAGGACCGTCGCCTTGCCCTGGGCCACGGCCTGGTTGCTGCCATTGATCAGCGCCGCGATCTCCCGGGCGGAGCTGTCGCTGCGCTCAGCCAGCTTGCGGACTTCCTCGGCAACCACCGCAAAGCCCTTGCCCAGCCGCCCGGCCGTGGCCGCCTCGATGGCCGCATTCAGGGACAGCAGGTTGGTCTGGCGGGCGATCTCCTGGATCACCTGCACCGCGTCCACCATCTGCCCCGTGGCCTCCTCGACCCGGGCCATGGCGCGGATGGCCGCCTGTCCCGCAGAATCGGCGCTCTGGGCGGTCCTGGCCGCCTCCAGGGACCGGCCGTGGCTGGCTCGCACATGGTCCGCCACCTCGCGCACCGAGGCGGAGAGTTCCGTGATGGCCGAGGCCATCTGCTCGGTGGAATGGCGTTGGCCGTCGGCGTTGCGGGCCAGGTCATGGCTGGTGCTGGCGATCTCGTGGGTGGCCACGGCGATCTCGCTGCTGTTCAGGCTCACCCGCTGCGCATCGAAGCGGATGCGGTTGATGGTGTTGCGCAGGCTGGTCTGCATCTGCCAGACGTTGGCCATCAGGCTGCTGCGATCCCCGGAGCGCAGGGGGACATCGGCCCGCAGGTTGCCTTTGGCCAGGGTCCGGGTGGCCTCCAGGGCCGCCATGGGATCACCACCAAGCTGGTGGTCCAGGATCTGGATCAGCTTGCCGAAGATCAGCAGACCCGCGCCCACCGTGAGGAGCATGCCCCCTCCCAGCACCCAGAGGGTCAGGCGGGAGCGGTCCGCGACGGTGCTGAGCCGCTCCTGGACGTCGCTGACCTCATGGTCGCGCAGCTTGAGCACGTCGGCCGTGAGGATCTCGGCGGCGCGATCGAAGGCCTCCATAGCTCGGGTGCCTTCCGCGGCCCCCTGAGTCTGGTAGGCACTCACCATGCTGCGGCCCAAGTCGTGCAGGGCATCGAAGCCCTGACCAAGCTTATCTAGGGACTTGAGGTTGTCCCGGTCCTTCACGGCCAGGTTCCGGAACTGCGCCTCGGCCTTGTGGAAGGCCGCGGCGGCCGCGGCGGCTTCCTTGAGCGACTCGCTACGGCGCGTGAGAGAGGCGTCCGTGAGCGCCTGCTGGACCATCACCGTCTGGAAGGCCATCTCCTCGGCCAGGAGGGTCGTGGGCAGGTATTCGTCCCGGATGCCCGCGGCATCACCGCGGGTGAAGGCGGCGCCAGCAAAGCTCAGCGCCGAGACCAGCAGGAAGAGCCCCAGCACCACGCCCGCCGCGGCCCAGAGGCGCTTGGTGAAGCCCAGGGTCGGGGCTGGAATCCAGAGCTTCTTTTCGGGCTCGATCATGGGCTGTCCGGCCCGGGCCCGGGTGTACATCAGCTCCGCTTCGGCAATCTGCGTGAGGGAGGGCTTGCTGCGGATGGAGACGAAGCCGATGATGCTGCCCTTCTCCTCGATGGGTGTGACGCTGGCATCGACCCAGTAGAAGTCGCCGTTCTTGCAGCGGTTCTTGACCATCCCCTGCCAGGGCTGGCCGAGCTTGACGGTGCGCCACAGATCCTCGAAGGCCGCCGGGGGCATGTCCGGGTGCCGGACCAGGTTGTACGGCTGGCCGATCAGCTCGTCGGGGGTGAAGCCGCTGATCCGGACGAACTCCTCGTTCACGTAGGTGATGACGCCCCGCAGGTCCGTGGTCGAGACGACGAAAGCCCCTTCCTGGAGGTGACGCTCGACCCGAGTGACCGGCTGATTGACGCGCATGGGCGACTCCAAGGCGCCGCAGCCAGAGACCCGCCCCAGGCGGGACCCCAGGCCACGTTGCTGTCTTCTGATTCGGAAGTCCGACTGCCTACCTTGATTTTCGGGTCTAAGACAGCAGCTTCTGCAGCGGGATGAGGATCCCGTTGAACCGCTTCCACCCGGCCAGGTCGCCATGGACCAGGCGGCGGACCTTGACCCAGTCGCCCTCGGCCGTGGCCTTGGGCACGCCCTTCAGCATGAAGTCATAGGCCAGGATCCGCGCCGCCACGGCCGGGTCCAGGGCCAGGTCCGGCTGCTCCACCAGGTCCACGCCAAGCAGCTTGCCGAAGCGGGCGTAGGCCGCGCGGCCCACCAGGGGCAGGAAGCCCCGGCCGCAGTACTTGCTGGCGTCCCCGGGCTCCACGTTGCCCAGGGTCCGATCGAACTCGTACATCCGGCGGAAGTAGGAGGCGCTGCCGACCTCCTTCTCGGGGGCGAAGAGGTAGCTCTCTGCGCCGATGCTGGCAATGGCCGCTGCCTCCACGCCGGGGTCCAGGATCTTGAGCGCCGCAAGGGCCTCGACGATCAGCGGCCAGTGGGCCCCCACGTTCGCCTGAGGGGCGTGGAGGATGGTCGCGATGGCGTCCACCTGGAAGTGCATGGCTGGCTCCCTGAAGGAAGACTGCTGCCCCGAGGAGGGGACGGTCAATCTACCACGACCAGGTATTCTTTCCTCATGGACTTCCAGACACTTGAACGGAGCGGCTCCCGGGCTGTCATCGCCCGGCAGGGGGCGGAGCTGACGGCCCTCCGCCTGGGCGGCACAGACTTTCTCTGGGACGCGGGCCCGCTCTGGCCGCGCCAGGCACCCCTGCTGTTCCCCGTAGTGGGCGCCCTGGCCGGGGACACGCTGCGGCACCGGGGCACCGCCTATCCCATGCCCAAGCACGGCTTCGCCCGGGATCGGGCCTTCGCCTGGCAGGGGGGGTCGGAGACCACCTGTGCCCTGGAACTGCGGGACGACGATCGCACCCGCGAGGCCTACCCGTTCCCCTTCGTCCTGACAATCCATTACGCCCTGGAACCGGCCGCACTGCGCATGGAGCTGGGGCTGCACAACCCCGGGCCGGAGCCCCTGCCCGCCAGCCTGGGCCTGCACCCGGCCTTCCGTTGGCCCCTGGCGCCGGGCGTGCCCAAGGCCGCCCATCGATTGGTCTTCGAGGCGGACGAACCCAGCCCACTGCGCCGCATCGACGCCAGCGGCCTCCTGACGCCGACCCTCCACCCCACGCCCATCCAGGGCCGGGTGCTGCCCCTGCAGGAGGGCCTCTTCGTCGAGGATGCCCTGCTCTTCCTGGAACCCCGCGGCCGCCGCGTGCGCTTCGAGGCCCCCGGGACACCCAGCCTGGTCCTGACCTGGGAGGGCTTCCCCCACCTAGGCGTCTGGACCAAGCCCGACCCGGCCCCCGCCTTCCTCTGCATCGAGCCCTGGGAGGGCTACGCCAGCCCCGCCGGCTGGGATGGCGAGATCAGCGACAAGCCCGGCAGCTTCCTCGTCGCCCCCGGCGATACCCGGCAGTGGAGCCTCACCATTGGCGTCGAAGGCTGAAGAAAAAGATCTGCCACCAAGGCACCAGAAATTATTCCGGCCTAGACCAACTCGGCACCCAGGAAGTGGGGGCTGGCCAGGGTGATGCGGGCCTGGACGAGCTCGCCGAAGGGGAGGCTGCAGCCGGGTTCCACGGTGAGGTGGATGGTCTTCCACTCGCCGCTGTGGGCCAGCACCCAGCCGCTTTCATTGGGCCCGTGGGCCTCGACGCGCACTGGGATCTCGCGGCCCACGAAGCGCTGATTGGCGGCCTTGGTGAGGGCCAGCTGGCGGGTCTGGAGGAGGCCCAGACGCTCGGCCTTCACGGCCATGGGCAGGTCGTCCCGCAGGCGCAGCGAAGGCGTCCCGGGCCGGGGGGAATAGACGAAGCTGAAGGACCCATCGAAGCCCACCTGCTCCAGCACCCCCAGCGTGTCCTCGAAGTCCTCGTCCGTCTCCCCGGGGAAGCCCACGATGAAGTCCGTGCTCAGGGCGATGCGGGCGCGGGCCTCGCCCAGGTAGCCCAGGCGCTCCAGGTACTCGGCCACGGTGTACTCCCGCAGCATGCGCTTGAGCACCCGGTCGCTGCCGCTCTGCAGGGGCAGGTGGAGGAAGGGCGCCACCTTGGGGTTCTCCACCAGCACCTGGGCCAGGTCCCGGGTGAAGTTCATGGGGTGGCTGGTGGTGAAGCGAATCCACTCCAGGCCGTCCACCTCGGAGACCCGATTCAGCAGATCGGCGAAGGTGCAGCCGCCGGCGTAGCTGTTCACGTTCTGCCCCAGCAGCTCCACCTCGCGGTAGCCCCGGTCCACCAGGCTGCGCACCTCGGCCAGCACATCCTGGAAGGGACGGTGGCGCTCGGGGCCGCGGGTGGTGGGGACGATGCAGTAGGTGCAGGCGTGGTTGCAGCCCTCGGTGATGGTCACCAGCGCCTTGGCCGTGTCCTGGCGGCGGGTGACCTCCGGCGGAAACAGGTGGTTGTCCGGGTACTCGCCCGTGTCCATCACCCGAGCCTTGCCGGCCTGGGCCTCGGCCACCAGCCGGGGCAGCTGCTTGAGGGCCATGGTGCCCAGCACAAAGTCGATGTGGGGGGCCCGCTTGAAGAGGGCCACCTGCTCCTGCTGGGCAAGGCAGCCGGTCACGCCCACCAGCAGGGGGCGCCGCAGCTTCTCCTGACGAAGGCGGCCCAGCTCCGAGTAGACCTTGTGGACGGCCTTCTCCCGGATGGAGCAGGTGTTGAGCAGCACCAGGTCCGCCTCGGCAGAGGAGTCCACCGCCTCGAAGCCCTGGGCCAACAGCAACCCCGACAGCTTCTCGCCGTCGTGGTCGTTCATCTGGCAGCCCCAGGTTTCGATGTGGAACTTCATGGCACCTTCCAAACCTTCAAGTCTAGCCCGATCCCCCGAAACGGCCCCCAGGGTGTATGTTCGGACAACCTCAGCCTGGCCCCTTACCTTCCCCGTCCGACCCGACCCCCTGGAGGCGCCATGCCTGGGTTCACTCGCCGCGATGTCCTGCAGACCGCCCTGGCCGCCGCCACCGGCGCTGCCTTCGCCCGGCCCACCTTCGCCAACGCACCCGTGGCTGCGCCCACCGGTGGCTGGCAGTTCGCCACGGCCACGGAGGTGGCCGTGGCCATCCGGACCAAGCAGGTCTCCTCCCTGGAGATCACCCGCCTGGCCCTGGCGCGCATCGACCGCCTGAACCCCAAGCTGAACGCCATCGTCACCCTGGCCCGGGAAGCGGCCCTGAACCGGGCCCGGGAGGCGGATGCCGCCCTGGCCAAGGGGACCCTCTGGGGCCCCCTCCACGGCGTTCCCTGCACCATCAAGGACACCTTCGAGACCGAGGGCCTGCTCACTACCGCCGGGGCGCCGGAGCTGAAGGCGCACATCCCCAAGACCGACGCCGTGGCCGTGGCCAGGCTGCGGGCTGCGGGCATGGTCCTGCTGGGCAAGTCAAACGTGCCCTACATGGCCGGGGACTACCAGAGCTTCAACCAGCTCTTCGGCACCACCAACAACCCCTACGACCTGACCCGGACCCCTGGCGGATCCACCGGTGGGGGCGCCGCGGCCCTGGCGGCAGGCCTGGGCTACCTGACCATCGGCAGCGACCTGGGCGGCTCCATCCGTACACCCGCCTCCTTCTGCGGCGTGTTCGGCCACAAGCCCACCATCAGCCTGGTGCCCTTCCGGGGCCATGTCCCGCCCATGCCCGGCGCCCTCGTCGGTGCCGAGCAGGGCCTACCGGTGGTGGGACCGCTCGCCCGCTCCGCCGAGGACCTGCTCCTGGCCCTGCGCATCCTGGGCGGCCCCGTGCCTGAGAACGCCATCGCCTATCACTGGACCCTGCCCCCGGCGCGCCGGACCTCGGTGCGGGACCTGCGCATCGGCTATGTGCTCGACCATCCCCTCTGCCCCGTCTCTCGCGAGGTGAAGGTCCGCCTCCAGGCCGCGGTGGACGCCCTCCGCACCGCTGGCGCCAAGGTACAGGAAGGCTTCCCGGCGGGTGTGGATGTTCAGAGACAGTTCGAGACTTACATGGACCAGATGCTGATGGGTGAGCTGGCGGGGTCATCCAAGGAGGAGCTCGACCAGCTCCGCGCCTCGAAGCCCGACCCGGATGACTGCATGGGCCAGGGCATGAAGCGGGCGGCCAGCCTCAGCCCCGAGGCGGTCCTGGGGTTCTCCGGCCAGCGCCTGGCCGCTCGCGTGGCCTGGCAGCCCTTCTTCCGGGACTTTGACGCCTTCCTGCTCCCCGTGGACTTCCTGCCGGCCTTCCCCCACGACCATAAGGAGAACGGGCGGATGCTGGACACTCCCGAGGGCAAGCGGCGCTACTGGGACCAGCTGTTCTGGATCGCCTTCGCCACCCTCACGGGCCTGCCCGCCACCGTGGCCCCCGTGGGCCAGACGCCCGGAGGCCTGCCCGTGGGGATCCAGATCATGGGTCCCTGGCTGGAGGATGCGACGCCGATCTTCGTGGCCCAGTGCCTGGAGCGGGTCTTCGGCTTTCAGGTGCCGAAGGGCTTCGAGTGACGAAGGCCCGCAGCCCTCAGAACCGGCAGGTCAGGCGCAAGGCGACCTGCCGCCCCGGCAGCAGGTAGTACTGGGCGTCGCCCAGCTCGCTCTCGGACACAGGCTTCCGCTGGTCCGTGAGGTTCTGGCCGCTGAGGCGGAGCTCCCAGCTGCGCTCGCGCCAGCCGAGGCTGGCGGCATAGGTGGCATAGCCCGGGGACGGCGCAGTGTTGCGCTGGTTGAGGAGAACCGCACCGGTGTAGCTCAGCTCCGCGGTACCCGTGAGACCGCGGGCTGGCGCATAGGCCAGGCCCAGTGCCCCCAGGTGGTAGGGGGACATCTCCAGGCGCTTGCCCGCCAGCTGCGTGAGGGTGCCGTCGCCGAAGTCCTTGGAATAGTCCCGGAAGCGCGTGTCGTGGTAGCTGTAGGCGAGACGGGCCGTGAGGTCCCGGTCGAAGTGCCAGCGCGCGCCCAGCTCCACGCCCTGGAAGCGCTCGGTCCCAGCGTTTGCCAGCACGGGTGCGCCGTTCACAGACTGCGGCACCACGAGGTTCTTGAAGTCCATGAGGAAGGCGCTCACCTCAAGGCTGAGGCGGCGGCCCAGCAGGTCCGCCTTCACGCCCAGGTCGTAACTGGCGGCGGTCTCTGGCTTCAGGATCCCGGCCTTGCTGTCGAGGCCGAAGTCCACGGCAGCGGGCTTGAAGGTGCTGCGGACACCAGTGAAGAGATTCACCCGGTCCTCGCCGACCTGCCAGATGGTCCACACCGCGCCAGCACTGCCCGACAGGGCCGTGGTGGTGCGGGTGTCCTGACCGGTGTCGGGCACCGTGGCGCCCAGGTCTAGGAGATAGGTGCTGCGGGTCTCCTTCGCCCGGGTGAGGCGCAGGCCCCCCTCGAGTACTAGCCGCGGCGCGACCTGCCACTGGGCGAAGCCATAGACTCCGCTGAAGTCCCGCTGGTCGTCCACGCGGATGTCGGCCTGGCTGGGGGTGGCGGCGCTGTTGGGGGCGCTGGAGCCGTCGAGCTTCACAAAGTAGTCAAAGTCCCCGCCGCGGCCGGTGCCCTGGCCGTGGAGGTGGTCCACGCCCGCTACCACCTTGAGCGCGGCCACCGGCGTCCAGGTGAGGTGGGTGTCGAGGTAGAGGTCCGTGAGGTCCACGCGCTCCCGGAAGCCATGGGCGTTGGGGGCGGAGGTGGTGACGTCTGTGAGGAAGCCCCGGAACACGTCCTGGCTGGCTCGGGAGCCCGACAGGGTCGTGGACCACAGCGCCGAGCCACCCGCCGCGCGGTCGTAGCCCAGGGTCAGCGCGGTCCGCCGGTCATTGAGGAAGGCCCCGGCGGGGTTGTGGTTGGCGTCCAGGGGCACCAGCGTGGTCAGCGCCTTGCCCACCCGCACGAAGGGGCTTGCGGGCTGCTGGTCCACGGCCGTGGCTTCCAGGTTCACGCGGAACACGCCGTCCAGGGCCTGGATGCGGTTCTGCCAGAGGGCGTGGGTGCGCTTGAAGTCTGTGCGGGTATCCGCGAAGCCCTGCTTGTCGTGGTCGACGATGAGGCTGGAGTCCACGCCGGCCACCGCGGGCAGTCGCAGGGCCACCGCCGCGCCGCCGCTGCCGTGGGTGCCCAGGCTCAGGCGGGCCGTGCCCTGCGTGTCCTGCGGGAGGCCCCGGATGATGTGGATGACACCCACGAACGAGGTGGCCCCGTACATGACCGGGGCGGCCCCGCGCTGGATCTCAATGCGCTCGACGCCCTCGAGGCTGAGGGTGGAGAGCGCCGGGTTGAAGGCGCCGCCCCAGGGCACGCCGTCTACGACGAGCAGAAAGGCGTCGAACTCCTTCAGGCCCCAGAACTCGGGCACGCTGGAAGCGGGCCCGCCGTCGCCGCCGGGAGCCACATAGACGCCGGCGGCAAGGGCCAGGGCGCTGCGCAGGTCCGTGACGCCGCGGTCCGCCAGCTCCCGGGCGGAGTAGACGGTGATGGAGGCGGGCACCTTCGCCGGGTCCTCGGGAAAGCGCGTGGCCGTCACCTCTACCACCGCCGAGGGTGGTATTGGCGTCTGGGCACCCAGCCCCGAAGCCACCAGGCAGAGCGCGAGCAGCGGCAGGGGAGGAGGGTGGTGAGAGGCCATGGAAGCTCCAGGAAGGCTGTACCAGCGACAACCTTACATTAACCTTAATTACCCCTCAAGCTGGCGGCAGCCGAAGGACCACCTGGGTGCCCTGGCCCAGGCTGCTCTGGATGATCATCTCTCCGCCCAGCATGGTCGCGATGCGCTTCACGATGGCCAGGCCGAGGCCGTGGCCCTCGGACGGGCGCGCCGACGGCGGACGCTGGAAGGGCGTCCCCAGTCGGGGAAGCCAGACCTCGGGAATGCCAGGGCCATCATCGGCCACGACCAGCCAGACGGCCCCCGGGTGCGCCTCGGCGCCCAGGCTGACCCGGCCTCCGCGCGGGGTGTGGCGCAGGGCGTTGGCGACGAGGTTGTGTAGGGCCCTCGTCAGCAGCAGGCGGTCACCCCGAACCAGGAGGCCCGGCTCCACCTGGACCCGCAGGTCCACGCCAGCCTCCTCGGCGGCAGCTTCGAAAAAGCCCCGAACTTCCTCCAGCAGCTCCTCCGCGGGCAACCGGGTCTGGCTCAGCTCGGCGGGAGCGTGCTCGGACCGGGCGAGGAAGAGGATCTGTTCGATGAGGGCCGCCATGCGGTCGCAGTCCTCGACGAGGAGTCCCAGCTCGGCGGCATCCATGGGGGAGGCGGCACCCTGCCGCGCGCGATTTTCGAGGGTGCTGCGCAGGTTCTGGAGCGGTGTCCGCAGCTCGTGGGCAAGCTCGGCGCCCAGATTGCCGAGGCGCTCGAAGGCCTCCTGGAGCCGGGACAGCGTGGCGTTGAGGGTGGCCACCAGCTCCTGCAGCTCCAGGGGGAAGTGCTCCGAGGCCAGGCGATGGTCGAGGTTTTGACCGCTGATGGCGCCTGTCTCCTGAATGATCGCACCCAGGGGCGCCAGTCCCCAGCGGGCGATGGCGCGTGCCAGGAGGGCCGCCACGACCATGGCGGCGACCACCGCCAGGAGCAGTGTCCGCCGGAAGCCCTGGATCAGGGCCTCCTCGTGAGTGCGGTCCATCACCAGCTGCAGCAGGCCCCGGTCGGCACCGCGGTACCAGGGCCTCAGCAGGACCGAGTAGGTGCCCCCGCCTGCTCCCACCACTTCCTGAGCCTCGCCACCTGGGTCGGTGAGGGGGAGGGCGGGAAGTCCCACCATGTCCTGGCTCTGGGCGAGGAGGCTGCCGTCCAGGGCCAGGACCCGCCAGGAGGCCTTCTCGGGCCTGGGGCCCGCCCCTGGATCCTGCAGCGGCTGACCCGCGGCCAGCTGCTGCAGCAGCGCGCGGGCATGCCCGGCCATCACCTGGGCGTCCTCCGCTTCCAGGGAGCGGTGGAGAGCCCGGTCCATGAACAGGGCCATCAGCCCGGCCAGCAGCATGGCCGCGAGAACAAAGCCCACCTGGAGCTTGCGGAGGATGCTGCCGCTATGCCGGGCCACGGGGTTCCAGCAGGAGGCCCACGCCGCGGAGGGTGTGGATGAGCTTGACGGGATAGGGATCATCCACCTTGCGCCGCAGGCGGAGGATCTGCACGTCCACCGCGTTGGGATCCACTGCGCAGTCCATGCCCCAGACCGCCTGCACCATCTGGCTGCGCGGCACCACGTCGCCGATGTGCTCCAGCAGCAGGGTCATGATCGCGTATTCCTTCGGCGTGAGGTCGATGCGGTCCCCGGACCGGGCGATGTGGCGGGTCTGCGGATCCCAGACGAGATCGGCGACCTGCTGGACTCCGGGCACCGGCGGCACCTGCTGGCGGCGCAGGATCGAGCGCAGCCTCGCGGCCACTTCGAGGACGCTGTACGGCTTCGCGAGGTAGTCGTCCCCGCCGACGGCCAGGCCCTGCAGGCGGTCCTCCAGGTTGCCCTTCGCCGAGAGAAACAGGGCCGGGATGACCCGCCCTTCTTCACGCAGGCGCCGGACCAGGTCCAGGCCCGACATGCCGGGCAGCATGACATCCACCACCAGGGCCTCGAAGGCCTCCGCCTGGATCAGCTGCAGAGCCTCTTCGCCGCTCCCGACCAGGCGACCCAGGATGCCCGAGGCCGCGAGGCCTTTCTGGAGCTCCCGGGCTGTCCGCGCCTGGTCCTCGATGATCAGGATGCGCACGGCCGGTCCAACCGAGCCAGCAGGCCCAGGGGCGAGCTCTCCACCTGCACCCCCATGCGCCCGGTCATCTCCCGCAGCCAGAGGGAGGGCAGGTTCATGGGGGTGTCCGGCGGAAGCTCCGGCTGGAGGGCAGCGGGAAAGGGAGCATCGCCAGGCCAAGCAAGGGTCCAGGCACCCTCCTGGATGCGAGCTTCGAGGCGCAGCGGACCGGGCGCGGCCCAGGGAAGGATCTGCCGAGTGAAAGCCGCTGCCCAGTCCTGCAGGAGCGGGGCGGGCCAGGACCCCTCCGAGGCGCCGTGGTCCACAATCTCAATCGGACATTTATAGAGCATGGCCATGGGCTGAAGGCGCTCCTCGAGTCCAGCCCGCCACTCAGGCCAGGAGAGCATCCCCTCGGCGTAGGGTCTGGCGAGCGCCATGGCCCGGGCCATGGCAATGAGGACTTTCCCGTCCTCCAGGGTGCACTCCAGGCGGGCCCGGCTCCGGGCGTCGAGAGGGAGGCGGGGGTCGCTCAGGTCCAGCACGCCCTGAAGACCGGCTAGCAGGTTGCTGAAGTCGTGGAGCGTCGCCCGCCAGAGGGATTCGGAATTCATGTCTGCTCCCCACATGCACAAAACACTTGAATGAAGTTACCTTGGAGTTGACCCTCAGTGCATCACAGGACGGCGACGGGACCCCTCATGCAGCAACCAACAAAACGGCTGGGCGAACTGCTTGTTGAGGGCGGTCTCATCACCCCTGCCCAGCTGCAGAGCGCCATCACCCACCAGAAGATCGCCCGGGGTCGCCTCGGCAGCAACCTGGTGGCGCTGGGCTACATCTCCGAAGAGGTCCTCATGGACTTCCTCAGCCAGCAGACCGGTGTGCCGCAGATGGATGTTCGCAACATCGAGGTCTCGCCCCAGATACTGAAGCTGGTGCCCCATCGCCTTGCAGACCAGTTCACTGTGCTGCCCATCGCCACGCGGGAGCCAAAGTTCCTGGTGCTGGCCATGTCCGACCCCTCGGATCTCAACGCCATCGACAGCACCCGGTTCGCCTCCGGCCTCCACATTGAACCCGTGGTCGCCTCCCACAGCGCGCTCCGGAAGGCCATCGCTGACCTCTACCGGCGCCTCGATGCCCCCACGGGCGCCATGACCGTGGAGGTGGGCCAGGCCAGCGGGACGGATGAGGCGCTGCCCGTCAGCTTCTCCTTCGACCCCCTGCCGATGCCCAAGCCCGCAACGCAACCCACGAACCTGCCGCGAGATCCCTTCTTCGGTGGTGCCAGCAGTCCCACCCAGCCCATCCATGTCGATCCCTTCGGTCTGCTCGACAGTGCCCCGCCCCGCACTGTCCCAGCGCCCACGAACACCGAGCTGGTGCACGGCCGCACCCTGGGTGCCAGTGCCCAGCGCCTGGAGTCCTACCAGACCCGCACCCTCGTGCTGGGCCTCATCCGGCTGTTCCAGCGGCGCGGCATCATCGGCCCCGATGAGCTGCAGCGCCTGCTGGCCAACCTGGTCGAGTCCGGCGAGCTCAAGGATACGGACAAGATCGGCTAGGTCCTGGCCCTAGTTGTCGACCTTCAGAATGGCCAGGAAACCTCGCTTCGCCGGGTCCCGACTCGGGGCAGGACATCTAGTCCTGCCTGCTCGTCACCCGGCTGAAGCTCGGCCTGCGGAATCTCCACGTTGCCGATGGACCTGACTCGGCCCCTCCTGGGCCTCGCCCCTGCGGGGTCACGCGCTCCGCGCGCGGTCGGCCTCCGCTCCTGCTTCGGCCTCATCCAGTGGCGGTCCATCGGGGCCGCTTAGGCCCTAGTTGTCGACCTTCAGAATGGCCAGGAAGGCCTCCTGCGGAATCTCCACGTTGCCGATGGACTTCATCCTTTTCTTGCCTTCTTTCTGCTTGTTGAGCAGCTTTTTCTTGCGGCTGATGTCGCCGCCGTAGCACTTGGCGAGGACGTCTTTGCGGCGGGCCTTGACGTTGGTGCGGGCGATGATCTTGCTGCCGATGGCAGCCTGGATGGCCACATCGAACATCTGCTGGTGGATCACTTCCTTCATCTTCTGGCAGAGCGCCAGGCCCAGGAACTGGCTCTTGCTCCGGTGCACCAGGATGGACAGCGCATCCACGGCCTCGGAGTTCACGAGGATGTCCATCTTCACCAGATCCGATTCCACGTAGTGCTTCATGTGGTAGTCAAGGCTGGCATAGCCCTTGGAGATGGACTTCAGCTTGTCGTAGAAGTCCAGGACCACCTCGTTCAGGGGCAGCTCGTAGACCAGCATCACGCGGTCCTGGCTCACATACTCGATCTTCTGCTGGAGCCCACGCCGCTCTTCGCAGAGCTTGATGAGCCCCCCCACAAAGTCGGTGCGCGTCAGAATCGTGGCCTCGATGATGGGCTCCTCGATCTTGGTGATCTTCTGGAGCGGCGGCAGCTTGGAGGGGTTGTCCACAGAGACCTCCGTACCGTCCGTCAGGTGCACGTGGTAGCGCACGCTGGGGGCGGTAATAATGAGGTCGAGGTCATGCTCTCGCTCCAGTCGCTCCTGCACGATCTCCATGTGGAGCAGGCCCAGGAAGCCACAGCGGAAACCGAAACCCAGGGCCGTGGAAGTCTCCGGCTCGTAGGTGAAGCTGCTGTCGTTAAGACGCAGCTTCTCCATGGCGTTGCGCAGGTTCTCGAAGTCGTCGCTGGAGGTGGGGAAGATGCCGGCGAAGACCACCGGCTGGATCTCCTTGAAGCCCTTGAGCATCACGGTGGAGGGTTTGGTGTTGTGGGTCAGGGCGTGGGTGAGGGTGTCGCCCACCTTCACATCCGCCAGCTGCTTGATGCTGGCCACCAGGTAGCCCACCTCGCCCACAGAGAGGGTGTCCTGCTTGTCCATCTTGGGGTCGAAGATGCCGATCTCGTCCACCCGATACTCGCCGCCGGTGGCCATGAAGCGGATCTGGTCCCCCGCCTTGATCGTGCCATTGACCACGCGGATGAGGCTCACCACACCGCGATAGGAGTCGTAGTAGCAGTCGAAGATCAGGGCCTGCAGCAGCGCGTTCGGGTCCCCCTGGGGAGGCGGGATGCACTTCACAATCTGCTCGAGGACCTTATCGCAGTTCTCGCCGGTCTTGGCACTGACATTCACGGCGTGGGCCGTGTCCACGAGTCCGATGACAGTGTCGATCTGCTCCAGCACCCGCTCGGGGTCCGCGCTGGGCAGGTCGGTCTTGTTGAGGACCGGGAACACCTCCAGGCCGTTCTCCAGAGCCAGGTAGGTGTTGGCCAGGGTCTGGGCCTCCACACCCTGGGTGGCGTCCACCACCAGGATGGCGCCCTCGCAGGCCGCGAGGCTGCGGCTCACCTCGTAGGTGAAATCGACATGACCTGGCGTATCGATGAGGTTTAATGTGTAAATCTTGCCGTCCAGGGCGGGATATTTCAGCGTGACCGCATGGGCCTTGATGGTGATGCCGCGTTCCCGCTCCAGGTCCATGTCATCCAGGATCTGCGCCTGCATGTCGCGGCCGGCCACGGTCTTGGTCAGCTCAAGCAGGCGATCCGCCAGCGTGGACTTACCATGATCAATGTGGGCGACGATGGAGAAATTGCGGATGAGCGCTGGATCTGGCACTGAGGAACCTCGAACCCGTCATTGTACCGTTGGAATCCTTTCACGTCCCGGGATTTTCCCCAGGAATGCGTATTAGAATCCAGGAAGCCAGGACGAGGCGGTGTGGATCTTCATCCTGGAGTTGCCCGTAACCGATAGGCCTCATACCCTTGAATCTCCCCTCCGAGGAGTCCGCTTGCCTCAGTCTGTGCCCCCGATGACGATCCTAATGGTGGAGGACAACGCCCTCCAGCGTCGGGAGATCGAGGCCCAGTTGCAGCCCCTGGGGCACCGCGTCATCTCCGCCAACAACGGGCAGGAGGCGCTGGACCGTATGGAGAAGGAGCTCCCGGACCTCATCGTCATGGACGCGGTGATGCCCTCCATGGATGGCTTCAAGGCCTGCGAGTTGATCCGGGCCAACAGCCGGACTGCGGGGATTCCCATCCTGGTGCTGACCGCCCTCAGCCGCGACGCCAAGGACCGCAGCTATGCGGCTGGCGCCGACGACTTCATCCGCAAGCCTGCCAACACGCTGCTGCTGCAGGTGCGCGTACAGACCCACCTGCGGATCCATGCCCTGGTCAGGAAGCTGGGCGATCCCGCCCCCATCCGCCCCAAGGTCCTCGTGGCCTCGGCCAGTCCCCTGGTGCGGTCCCAGGTGCAGAACCACTTTGGCAAGGATCAGGGCACCTTCCTGGAAGCCACGGGTGAGATCCAGGCCCGCGCCCAGGTCATGGCCCACCGTCCCGACATCCTGGTGCTGGACACAGACTTGGTTGAAGGCAGCGCCCAGCACCTGGCGGTCGCCATCCACCAGTCCGAGGAGCTGCGGACCATGCCGGTGCTGCTGCTGCACAGTCCTGGTGAGCTGGAGACCTGGTCCCGGCTGAAGGAGCCCGTGTCGGATGCGCTGGACAAGCCCCTGGTGGCCCGGGAGACCCGTCGCCGCCTGCTCCTGCTGGCGCGCCTGTCCCAGCTGCAGAAGCTAGCCGAGGCGTGAGTAGCGAGCCGGGCCTCCGGGCACTCGCCCTCGGCCTGGCGGCGACCACCCTCTTCGCCCTCACCACCGAGGGCCGGGTCACCGATGGCCGCCACGGGCTGCCCGGCGTGCGGGTCTCGGCGGACCGGCTGCCGCGGGTCCACCCCACCAGCCAGATCCCGACCACCCTCACCGATGCCGAGGGTCGCTTTCGTCTGGACCTGCAGCCCTCGGACACCCTCCTCGCTGTGGAAAAGAACGGCTGGCGCCGGGACCTGGTCCCCGCCCACGAGTGGTCCCGCGAGATCGTGCTGCGCGCCGAGCCTGGCTTTCGCGAGGAAGCCGTCTGCTTAGTCCGCCTGGACTTCCCGGATGAGCCCTCACGGCTGCCGGACAGCGAGCTGCGGGAGCTGCTCTTCTCCCGCAGCCCTGGCGTCGCCAGCGCCGCGAACTATCTCTACGAGGTCAGCAAGGGCGCGCTCTCACTGGTCGAGGGTCGGCTGGTGACGCTGCGGAGCGCCGCCTTCCCCGCCCCCCGCCGGGATGAGCACAAGTCCGCCCTGGCTCGGTGGGTGCTGGAGCAGCTGCGCGGCCAGGACTGGGGCAGCTGCGACCGCGTGGACAACCGCACCGGCGCCCCGAAGCCCGACGGCAAGCCGGACCACCTTTGGGTGTTCATGCCGGGCCCGCCCCAGTCCCTCACTGCGGACGAGGGCCACTTCAAGGCCGTGAGCCTGCTGGAGCCGCTGCCCTGGGATCGGCACCAGCGCTGGCCCCTGCTCTTCCTGACCGAGGAGGTGCCGCTGGGCAACATCGTCCACGAGGCCTTCCACGCCATGGGCGAGCACCGGGTGGACGACCTCTACGTCGACTGCCAGGATCCCTACACCGCGGGCATCTGGGACCTCATGGACGCGGGCCAGTATCGCGGCTGGGACCGCTCCCACCCCGAAGCGGGCCCCTGGCGGGACGATACCGGCTACAGCCCCTCCCATCCTCTGGCCTGGGTGCGCTCAGAGCTCTGGTACCGGGGCCGCTTCCGCACCGCCATCCGCCGCCTGGCCGTGACCGGGCGCGCCTGGGAAGGCTGGATCGCGCCTGCCAGCCGGGCGCCGGGCGCGGATCCGCAGTGGGTCACCCTGCCGGATCCCCGGAAGCAGGGCCGCTTCTTCAGCCTGGAGGTGCGCCGGCCCTGGGGCTTCGAGCGGGGCCTCGTGGGCGGCCGCACCGGCCCCGGCCACGAGGGTCTGGTCGTGGCCCGCATCGATCCCAGCCTGCTCACCCACGGCGATCCAAGAGGTCCCGTGCGGGTCGTGGACGCCCACCCGGGCAGCCCCGAGCCGCCCAAGCCCCGCTTCCCCTGCCGCATGTGGGAGCTGGATGACGCCGCCTTCAACCTCGGCCCCGGCGAGAACCCCAGGGGCCGCAGCGGCCCCCTGGCCTGGGAAGTGCTCGAGACAGATGCCAGCGGGCGCATGAGGGTGCGCGTGCGGTTGGAGCGGCGCTGACCCACGGGGGGGCTGCGCCGATACGCGAGATAAACAGATTTCTGCCTGGTCCGGCTGTCTCTTGGACCATCCTTGGCCATGCCCCTGGAGCCCCCATGCGCCTCGCCCTGCTTCTCTGCGCCACGCTGGCCCTGACGGCCCAGACGCCCGCCCACCGAGCCGTTGCTGCGGTGCTGGATGACTGGCACCTGGCGGCGGCCCAGGCGGACGAGGTCCGCTACTTCTCGCACCTGGCGGAAGGCGCGGTGTTCCTGGGCACGGACGCCACAGAGCGCTGGCCCAAGCCCGCCTTCCAGGCCTGGGCCCACCCCATCTTCCAGCGGGGCAAGGCCTGGTCCTTCAAGGCCACACGCCGGGTGGTGACAATTGCGAGGAACGGAGAGGTCGCCTGGTTCGACGAGGATCTCGCCACTCCGAACCTGGGCCCCTCCCGGGGCAGTGGCGTGCTCTCGAAGCAGGGCGGCCACTGGCGCATCGAGCAGTACAACCTCAGCGTGCCCATCCCCAACGCCCTCATGAAGGCCGTGAAGGCCCAGATCGAGGCTTCGACCCATCAGACTCCGGCCACCGTGACCCCGAAATAGCCGGGCCTTGGACCCCGTCTGGGAGAAAAGTAAGGGCCACTGAAAAGGGGTTTTTGCCGCCGATGAACACCGAGAAACACCGATAAAGACATGATAAAAAGCGTTCCCTCAAGGTCTTGGCTTGATCAGCTATTCATCGGTGTTGATCGGTGTTCATCGGTGGTTAAAGGCTTTTGCTGTTGTCCTCTTCCTCCCCTGCGCCCCTGTGGTTGCTGCCTCTTGGTCAGGTGAGCAGCGCTGGGAGGTTTTCGTTGCGTGGTGAGAATGGCACACCCAGTAAGATGGGACATGCGCCCCTTCCCTGCCCTGCTCCTGACCTGTTCCTGCGCCCTGCTCGGCGCCCAGACCGCGCCCCCCCCGCCTTCGGGCCTGACCCAGATGGCCGAGCGCTTCCGGCTTGAGGAGGCGCGCACCCACGGCGCCTACACGGACCTGGCCTGGCTCTGCGACCGCATTGGACACCGCCTGTCGGGCTCGCCCCAGCTGGATCAGGCCATTGCCTGGGCCCAGTCACGCATGAAGGCCGCCGGCCTGGTGAACGTCCATGCCGAGCCAGTCATGGTGCCCCACTGGGTGCGGGGCCGGGAGGCTGCGGAGCTGCTGCTGCCGACGGCGCACCGGCTGAACATCCTGGGGCTGGGCGGCAGCGTGGGCACGCCGCCGGGGGGCCTCACCGCCGACGTGGTGGTGGTGGGC
>Ga0194052_1000421_pt1 | contig 27349 bp, 22 predicted proteins | sample SepL226m_MetaG_FD_160117 | JGI IMG/M metagenome (GOLD analysis project Ga0194052, IMG submission 160117) | Anoxic zone freshwater microbial communities from boreal shield lake in IISD Experimental Lakes Area, Ontario, Canada - Sep2016-L227-6m | ecosystem: Environmental > Aquatic > Freshwater >...
CTCCGGCAGACCCGGCACCCGAAGCCGCGAAGCCCGCCCCGGCGCCTGAAGCCGCCAAGCCCACTCCGGCCCCGGTCGTGGCACCCAAGGCCGCCCCGGAACCTACCAAGCCGGCTCCGCCCGTAGCCAGTGGCCCTGCCTCCAAGTCCCAGCGGCTCCAGACCATCGCCCAGGGCAACTGGAAGCAGGCCATCGCCGAGGGCACCGCCCAGCGGGAGGTCCTGCAGGGCCGGTGGACGCTCCGCCTGGAGATCGCCTGCATGGGAGCCACCATCCAGCAGGCCGCAGAGCTGCTGAACAAGCAGGACCCGGACCTGTTCATCGTGCCCATGGCGATGCGGGATGGGCGGACCTGCTACCAGATCTTCCTGGGCTCCTACGGCTCCGAAGCGGCGGCCAAGGCGGCGGCCCAGAGCCTGCCAGCCCCCTTCCTGGTCGAAGGGAACCGCCCGAAGCCCTTCCGGGTGGCCCAGATACCCGATCGGCAGTAAATCTAAACACAATCATCGCTGAATATATGCTTATTGAGATTATCGATCCTTTACAAACGGGGTCGGTTGCCGATACTGTGTATGTATACGAGTCGGACCTATAAATTTTGGCCGACTGATCTTTGTGGAGTCCGATGCTGTCCCTCTTCCATCCAACCAATTGGAGTCAGGCGTGCGTGTCGTGGATCCACGAGATCCAGGTCGCCTTCGACCCTCCAACGCCGGTGGAACTTGGGAAAGGTGGCTTCCTCAGGATCATGCGCTTACCCATGCGTGGCTTGGCGGCGCTGGTGGCGCTCAGCTTCACCCTGCACTGCACCCGGCCTCCCGTGGCCTGGGCACCCACGCCAGCGGGTTCCCGCGGTCCCGGTGCTTCCGAGGGTCAGCCCTACATGGAAGAGGGTCAGGCCAGCTGGTATGGCGGGGCCGACGACGGCTTTGCCGGGCGACCCACGGCCAACGGCGAGATCTTCGATCCTGAGCAGTTCACCTGCGCCCACCGCACCCTGCCCCTGGGCAGCTTCGTGGAAGTGGAGAACCTGGAAAACCGCAAGCGCACCGTGCTGCGGGTGAACGACCGGGGTCCCTTCGCGAAGGGCCGCATCCTTGACCTCTCCATGCGCGGCGCCAAGGAGCTCGGCTTCCTGGGGGTCGGCACCACCCGCATCCGTCTCCGCACCGTGGATGCCATGGGTCTACCCGTGGCCCTGGACCCGGCCTTCGACAAGGCGAATCCCTACGTTGTGCAGGTGGCCGCACTTTCAAATCCCAAGAATATCGAAGCACTTAGGCACGAACTTGAAAACACCTTCGGCGAGGTCTCCCTCCAGGGAGTCACCACCCGCGGGGGTCTGACGGTGAAGCGCGTCCGGGTGGGCAGCTTCACCAGCCGCCAGGACGCCGAGCAGTCCGCCGAGCAGATCGCCAAGCTCCTCAAGGACCGTGGTGTCGAGCCCTTCATCACCCGCCAGCGCTGAGGCCATCCGGCCCTTCCTGGTCATTCCCGCCGGCGGCCGGGGCGTGCGCATGGGGGGCGGCGTGCCCAAGCAGTTCCGGGACTGGGATGGCCGGCCCCTGCTCCAGGTCACGGTGGAGGCCTTCCTGGCCCCGGGCATGCCCCCCCTGGCTGGCATCGCCCTGGCCGTGCCCGAGTCCCATCTCGAGGAAGCCCGCGGCTGGCCCTTCCCTGTGCCCTGCACCGTGGTCCCCGGCGGCGATTCTCGCCAGCAGTCCGTGTGGGCCGCGCTCCTCTCCCTGCCGGACCGGCCCCTCGCGCCGGTGATGATCCATGACGCCGTGCGCCCCTTCCCGCCCGCGGCCCAGCTCTGGGAAGCCCTGGAGGCCTTGAACCAGTTCGACGGGACCCTCCTGGGCGAGCCCTCCACGGACACCCTCAAGCGGGTGGACAGCACCGGCCGGGTGCTGGGCACCGAGCCCCGGAAGGAGTTCTTCCGGGCCCAGACCCCCCAGATCGCCCGACTCGCCACTTGGTTGAGGGTCTTCGAGGCCGCCGAGCGGGACGGTTTCACAGGCACCGACGATGTGGCGCTCCTGGAGCGCCTGGGTCTGGCGGTAAAGCTGATCCCCAGCCCCAGCTCCAACCTGAAGCTGACCACCCCCGAAGACTGGGAGCGGGCCCGCCCCCGCTGAGGGGGCTGACCACAGGTGTGGTTCAGAACCCACAATTCTCTTTTAATATATTTAAATTAAATCATGCAATGATTTAATTTAAATATTGGCACAGTATTGGCATAGAGACCCCCAGAGGTTCCCATGCCCCGCAGTGCCACGCCCCAGACCCTGAGCCGCGAGATCACGATCTCGGGCCGCGGCCTGCACGGCAACCGGCCCTGCACCGTGCGCCTGGTGCCTGTGTCTGCTCCCTCGGGCCTGGTGTTCGTCCACCTGCCCACCGGCACCGAGCTCCCCGCCAAGGCCGAACTGGCCGGCGACCTGGTCCTGGCCACCACCCTGGTCAAGGACGGCGTGCGGCTCCAGACCGTGGAGCACCTGCTGTCCGCCCTCATGGGCCTGGAAGTCGAGCACCTCCGCATCGAAGTGGACGCCGAAGAGCTCCCCATCCTGGACGGCAGCGCCGCCCCCTGGGTCGAAGCCATCCTGCGGGCCGGTGCCAAGTCCCTGGCAGGGCGCCGCCGCTTCCTGAAGGTCACCCAGCCCGTCGAGGTCCGCAACGGCGACCGCTGGATCCGCGTCCTGCCCTTCGACGGCTTCCGCCTGCGCTATGTCATCGACTTCCCCGTGCCCGCCCTGGGCCGCCAGAGTCGCGAGCTGAGCCTCACCCCGGAGAAGTACCGCCGGGAGCTGAGCGCCGCCCGCACCTTCTGCCTGGAGCAGGAGATCGACCTGATGCGTGCCCGTGGCCTCGCCCTGGGCGGCAGCCTCGACAACGCCGTGGTCTTTGGCGCCGATGGCCCCCTGAACGAGTCCCTGCGCTTCGAAGACGAAGCCGTCCGCCACAAGATGCTCGACCTCGTCGGTGACCTGGCCCTGCTGGGCGCGCCGCTGCTGGGTCTCGTGGAGGCCCATGCCGCCGGCCACGCCCTGCACGTCGCCCTCACCCAGGCCATCCTGGCCAATCCCGCCTGCTGGGAGTGGACCGAAGACGCCAAGCCCGCCAACGTGCGCCGCTTCTTCCACCCCCTGGTGGCCCAGCCCGCCTGAGCCGGACCCACGGTATTTGCGGTTGTGCTCCCGGCATGAATCGGGCAGACTTAGCTCTTCACCTCCGAGGTGCATAGGTGTTACTTCATCCCAATCACTGACCTGATCGACCGGGCCCAAGTCCCGGGGTGGGTGGCCTCTCTGGGCCGGAATGCGGGGATGGAGGAAGACACGCGGAAGGCCGTCGCGGCCATCCTGGCGGACGTGCGCCGCGAGGGGCTGCCGGCGGTGCTGGCCTGGACCCGGAAGCTGGACGGCGTCAGCCTTGAGCCGTCGGCCTTGCAGATCCCGGGTTCGGCCCTGGAAGCCGCCCGCGCGGACCTGGACCAGCGCCAGCCGGACCTCATGGCCGCCCTGCGGGAGATGATCGGCAACGTGCGGCGCTTCGCCGAAGGCCAGCGCGGCTGCCTGCGCGACCTGGAGCTGCCCCTGCCCCTGGGCGGCACCGTGGGCGAGCGCTGGTGCCCCATGCAGGCGGCGGGTGTTTACATCCCCGGCGGCCGGGCCTTCTACCCCTCCACCCTGGCCATGACCGTCATCCCCGCCCAGGTGGCCGGGGTGCGCCGCATCGTGGGGGTCACGCCGCCCAAGCCCCAGGCCACCCTGCCCGGCGCCTGGGGGGTGGATCCCCTGGTCCTGGCCTGCGCGGCGGAGCTGGGTCTCACGGAGCTCTACCCCTTCGGCGGCGCCCAGGCCCTGGGCTGGCTGGCCTACGGCGAGCCCGCCGTGGACCTCATCGCGGGCCCCGGCAACCGCTTCGTGGCCGAGGCCAAGCGGCAGCTCATCGGCACCTGTGGCATCGACGCCCTGGCGGGCCCCACGGAGCTGCTGGTACTGGCCGACGCCAGCGCCGACCCCGCCTGGCTGGCCGAGGACCTGCTGGCCCAGGCCGAGCACGACCCCGATGCCGCCGCCGTCCTTATCAGCTCCGATCGAACCTTGCTGGAAGCCGTGGCCCTCGAGCTGCAGGCCCGGGTGGCAGCCTCGCCCCGGCGGGAGATCCTCGAGCAGAGCCTCGCGGCCCACGGGCGGCTGGTCTGCGCGGCCCGGGAGCTGGCCGTGGCCGTGGCCCAGGCCTGGGCGCCCGAGCACCTCGAGCTCTGCGTCCGCGATCCCGAGGCCTGGTTGCCGGATCTGACCACCGCGGGCGCCGTCTTCATCGGTGCCGCCAGCGCCGAGGCCTTCGGCGACTACGGTGCCGGTCCCAACCACGTGCTGCCCACGGACCGCAGCGCCCGCTACACCAGTCCCCTGGGCGTGGCCACCTTCCTCAAGCGCCAGAGCCTGCTGCGGCTCTCGGCGGGTGACGCCGCCGCCATGGCCCCCTGGGTCCAGCGCCTCGCCGAGGCCGAGGGCCTGACCCACCACGGTCGCAGCGCAGGCCTCCGCGCCCACCGCCGCCCCTAGGCACCGCGCCTGCTCCTGCCGAGTGCCCGCGCTTCTCCCGGCCTGAAGGCCTGGAACCCTCCTACCCTTCTCTTGAGTCCCCATGCCGCTCCTCCGCCCCGATCTTGCCGACCTGCCCGCCTACCAGCGGCCGCCTGAGCCGTCGGCGGGCCTGCGGCTGCACATGAACGAGCTGCCCACGGACTGGCCCGAGGCCGCCCGGGAGGCCCTGCTGGCCCGGCTCCAGACCCTGCCCTTCAATATCTACCCCGAGCGCCAGGCAGAGCTCACCGAGCGGCTCCGCCAGCGCCTGGGGGCTCCGGTGGGAGGGCTGCTGCTGGGTCCCTCCAGCGGCGCCCTGCTGGACCTGGTGGCCCTGGCGGGCCTCACGCCGGGAGACACCGTCGCCATTCCCGAGCCCGGGTTCAGCCTCTATCCCCTGCTGGCGCGCCGCCACGGCGGCCGGGTGTGCCTGGTGCCCCAGGGCACGGGCTTTCCGCTGGAGCCCTGGTTCCAGGCCCTCGACTGCCGCCAGCTCTGGCTCACCCTGCCCAACAATCCGACCGGCGCCTGGCTCTCCCCGGCGGAACTGGAGCCGCTGCTGGAGGCCGCCGCCGCTCGGCCGAATCCCCCGCTGGTGGTGCTGGACGAGGCCTACGCGGAGTTCGCCCCTGCCACCCACCGCCTGGCCGTGGACCGCTTTCCGAACCTGGTGCTGCTGCGCACCTTCAGCAAGGCCCTGGCCTCCGCGGCCTGGCGCCTGGGCTACCTGGTGGGCGCTCCCGCCCTCATCGGCCGCCTCGCCGCCCTGCAGCTGCCCTACTCCATCCCCTCCGCCAGCCTTGAGGCCCTGGATGTGGCCCTGGACTTCGCCCCGGCCTTCGAGTCGGCGGTGCGGGCCCTGCCCGAGCGCCGTGACCGCTTCGCCACCGCGCTGACCACCCACCGCGCGGCCCCCAGCGCTGGCAACTTCCTGCACGTGACCCCGGACCCCAGCGCCCTGCTGGAGCCCGCCGGCATCAAGGTGCGCCGCCTGCCCGGCGCTGACGCGGCTCGGGTGAGCCTGGGCACCGAAGCCGACACCGCGCGGGTGGCGGCGGTGCTGGGAGCGGCCCTGCCCGACCCCGCCCCCCGGCCCCGGCGGCGCCTGCTCGTGCTGGACATCGACGGCGTGCTCATCGACGCAGACCGCAGCTTCCTCGAGGCCGTGGCCCGAGCCCTGGCCGAGCTGCGCCCGGCCCTGCCCTGGACCGACGCCAGCTACCGCGCCTTCAAGCGGGCGGGGGGCTTCAACAACGACTTCCGCCTCGCCGCAGGCGCCCTGGCCCTGGCCGAGGCCCACGGGGACCTGGACCTCCAGGCCCTGGTGGAAGCCGCTGCGGGCCGGGGCTTCCCGGAGCTGGAGGCCCGCCTCCAGGCCCTGGAGCCCGTCGCCCAGGTCGTGGTACAGAAGCACTACGCCGACACCATCAAGCTGGAGCGACCCCTGGCCAGCCTTACCCAGCTGCAGGCCCCGGGCTGGGAGCTGGCCGTGCTCACGGGCCGCCCGCCCGAGGAGCTGGTGCTGGCCTGGCAGGTGCTGGGCTACAGCCTGCCCGCGGTGTGCGACGCCGCGCCCCACCTCCGCAAGCCCGAACCCGCCGGGCTCCTCCAGCTGGCCGACGCCTTCCGGGCCGAGGAGATCGTCTTCGTGGGCGACACCGTGGACGACGCCCGCTGCCTCCGGGCCGCCGCTGCGCTCCGTCCCGAAGTATCCTGGCGCTTCGGGGCCGTGGGTCCCGACCGCACCCGCTTCGCCGCCCCGGAAGATCTGCAATGCGAAACCCTGCTTCACCTGCTCCAGGAGCTGCCATGAGGTCCACCTCCCTCTATCGCGTCACCGGCGAGACCAGCATCCAGCTGAGCCTGGACCTGGATGGCGGCGAGGTCCGCATCCGCACGGGCCTGGGCTACTTCGACCACATGCTGATGCAGATCGCCAAGCACGGCGGCTTCGGCCTCCAGGTCGAGGCCTCCGGGGACCTGCCCGTGGACAGCCACCACCTGGTGGAGGACGTGGGCCTCTGCCTGGGCGACGCGCTCAAGGAGGCCCTGGGCGACCACGCGGGTCTGGCCCGCTTCGCCCACGCCTACGTGCCCCTGGACGAGGCCCTGGCCCGGGTGGTCATCGACCTCTCCGGCCGTCCCTGGTGCGAGTTCCACGCGGACCTGCCCCCCATCATCCTGGGCGATGGTTTCCAGGTGGAGATGGTCCGGGAGTTCTTCGTGGCCCTGGCCATGCGCGGCGGGCTCTGCATCCAGGCGGATCTGCTGCGCGGCGTGAACACCCACCACAAGGTCGAGGCGCTGTTCAAGGCCCTGGCCCGGGCCCTGCGCGAGGCCACCCGCATCACCGGCGGCGGCGTGCCGTCCACCAAGGGGACCCTCTCGGAATGAGTGCCGCGCCGACCATCACCCTGATCGACTACGACGCCGGCAACCTGGCTTCGCTGGAGGGGGCCCTGGACCGCCTGGGCCTCGTCCACCGGCGGGCCGCCACGCCCGATCAGGCCGCGCCCGCGGGCCCCATCATCCTGCCCGGCGTGGGCCACTTCGATGCGGCGCAGCGCTCCCTGGCCGAGCGGGGCTGGTGGCGCGCGCTGCCGAACCTGGTCGCCGAGGGCCGTCCCCTGCTGGGCATCTGCCTGGGCCTGCAGCTGCTGGCCGAGGGCAGCGAGGAGGCCCCCCGGGCCGAGGGCCTGGGTCTCATTCCCGGCATCGTCCGGCGCCTCGGCCCCGGCGTGAAGGTGCCGCACATGGGCTGGAGCCAGGTGCGCCAGCGCATGGCCCATCCCGCCCTGCCTGATCCCAAGGGCTCCTGGCTCTATTTCGTCCACAGCTATGCTCTGGAGCCCTCGACGGAGTCGGTCTACCTGGCCGACCACGGCCGCCCCTTCGCCGCCATCGAGGCCCGGGGCATGGTCATGGGCTTCCAGCCCCACCCGGAGAAGTCAGGCCGCCCCGGCCTGCTGCTGCTTCAGTCCACCCTCACCTGGATGGGCGCCCGCGCGCCCGTGCCGGAGGAACCATGCAACTGATCCCCAGCCTCGACCTGATGCAGGGCCGCCTGGTGCGGCTGCGCCACGGCGATCCCCGCCAAGCCACCTTCTACGATCTCGAACCCGAGGCCTGGATCGAGCGCCTCATGGAAGCCGGAGCCCGCCGCATCCACCTGGTGGACCTCGACGGCGCCTTCGGCAAGCCTCGGCAGGGCGCGTTCATGGCCTTCCCCGCACGGTTCCCGGAGGTCCGCTTCCAGCTGGGCGGCGGCCTGCGCGACCGCCGCACCGTGGAGTCGATCCTGGCCCTGGGCTTCGACGCGGTGGTGGGCACTCTGGCCGTGGAGAACCCCACGGCCCTGGCCGGGCTCTCCAAAAACCACGTCATCGCCGCCCTGGACCTCAAGGGCGAGCGCATCGTCACCCGGGGCTGGCAGTCACCCAGCGCCATCGCCTCGGTGGATGCCTTCAAGGCCCTGCTCAGCCTCGGCTTCCGGCGCGCCCTGGTCACCGACGTGAGCCGGGACGGCACCCTGGAAGGCCCCGGCCTGGAAGCCGCGGCCTTCGTGGCCAAGGAGGGGTTCCAGGTGCAGGCCTCCGGCGGCCTCAAGGAGCTCTCGGACCTGGAGCCACTGAAGGGCATTCCCGGCGTGGTGGGCACCATCAGCGGCAAGGCCCTCCTGGAAGGCTTCGTGTCGCTCGAGGACCCGCGCACCCGCGCGGCCCTGGAAGGGGAGGCCTGATGCCCGCCAAGCGCGTCATTCCCTGCCTGGATATCAAGCAGGGCCGCGTCGTGAAGGGCGTCCAGTTCAAGGGGCTCCGCGACATCGGGCACCCCGTCGAGCTGGCCCGACGCTATGACGCCGAGAGCGCTGACGAGCTGGTCTTCCTCGACATCTCCGCCTCCCTGGAGCAGCGCGGCACCCGCGAGTCCTGGGTGCGCGAGGTGGCCCACGAGCTGAGCATCCCCTTCACCGTGGGCGGTGGCGTCTCGAAGGTGGAAGATGCCCGCAGCCTGCTGCGCGCCGGGGCCGACAAGGTGGCTGTGAACAGCGCCGCCTCCCTGCGCCCGGCCCTGGTCACCGAGCTGGCCGACGCCTTCGGCCGCCAGTGCGTGGTGGCCGCGGTGGACGTGAAGCGCGACCCCAAGCTGGGCTGGCGCGTGTATCTCAAGGGCGGCACCGAGCCCACAGCCCGCTCCGCCCAGGACTGGCTCTGGGAGCTCAACGAGCTGGGCGCCGGCGAGATCCTGCTCACCTCCATGGACCGCGACGGCACGGGTGACGGCTTCGACCTCCCCCTGCTGGACTGGGCCTCGGAGCTGCCCATACCCCTCATCGCCTCCGGTGGGGCGGGCCGCGAGGTCCACTTCCTCGAGGCCCTGGAGCATGGCGCCGACGCGGTCCTGGCCGCCACCCTCTTCCACGAGAACCTCCTGCCCATTCCCCGCCTGAAGGCCTACCTGGCCGAGCACGACCTCTCCATACGGATCTGACATGGACCTCAACAGCCTTACCTTCGGCCCCGACGGCCTCATTCCCGGCATCGTGCAGAGCCCCAGCGGCGAGGTGCGCATGGTGGCCTGGCTCAACCGCGAGGCCCTGCAGCTCACCCTGGACACGGGCTTCGTCACCTTCTGGAGCCGCTCCCGGCAGGCCCTGTGGGTGAAGGGCGAGAGCAGCGGCAACCGCCTCAAGCTCCTCCAGGTCCGTCCCGACTGCGACGCGGACGTCCTGCTCATCCTCGCCGAACCCGACGGCCCCACCTGCCACCGCGGCACCGGCAGCTGCTTCGACGGCGAGGCCTGGCCCGCCACCCTGCCCTGGCTGGGCCGCCTGGAGGCACTGCTGAACTCCCGCAAGGACGCGGCGGACCTGAAGGGCAGCTACACGCAGAAGCTCTTCGCCCAGGGCCTCGACCGCATCGCCAAGAAGGTGGTCGAGGAGGCTGGCGAGGTGGTCATCGCCGCCAAGAACGACGACCGGGAGGACTTCCTGGGCGAGGCCGCGGACCTGATCTTCCACCTGGACATGCTGCTGCTGGCCAAGGGCGCGAGCCTGCTGGACGTGGTGGCGGTGCTCCAGCAGCGCCACGCCGACCGCACCGGAGGGCCCGCCTGATGCCCGTCCGCACGCCGCACTTCCCCGATCTGCTCTTCGGTCCCGCCGAGCGCCTGCGCCGCTGGGAGGACGCCCTCATGGGCCTGCTCGCCGCCCACGGCTACCGCGAGCTGCACCCCTCGCTGGTGCTGCGGGACACGGTGCCCGACGGCGCCCTGCGCTTCTTCGACGGCGACGAGCTGGTGGCCCTGCGCTGGGACTTCACCATGGCCCTGGCGGGCCTGCTGGCCCGGAGCTTCCCGGAGCCGCCGGACCGCGTCTCCTACGCGGGCGCCGTCTTCCGCCGGCCCGTGCAGCCCTGGGAAGCCGTGGAGCGCTTCGAGGTGGGCTGCGAGCGCATCACCCCCGAAGGCCAGTCCTCCACCGAGGCCGACGTGGAGCTGGCCCAGCTGCTGATGGCCATCCCCGGCGTCCTGGGCCTGAAGAGCGCCATCCTGCACATGGGCAACGCGGCCCTGGTGCGGCGCCCCCTGGAAGCCGAGGGACTCTCGCCCGAGCTGGCTGCCGAGGTGGTGGCGGCCCTCTCCCGCCGGGCCCCGCACCGCGTGGCCCAGGCCCTGGAAGGCCACCCTTCCGCCGGCCGGCTCGTGGCCCACGCCCAGGCCCTGCTCTCCGAGCTGGATGGCCCCGCCAGCCTCGGCGCCCTCAGCGCCAGCCCCTACGCCGAGCTGCTGCAGGAGGAAGTGGACCACATGGACCGCGCCCTCCAGGCCCTGCTGCCCATCCTCCCGCCCAACCTGGAGCTGCGGGTGGACCTGGCCGACGTGGCCGGCCTGGACTTCTACACCGGCCCCACCCTGCGCCTCTGGGCGCCAGGGGCCCAGCAGGAGCTGGCCGCCGGCGGCCGCTACGACCGCCTCTTCCCCGGCCTCGGCCGCCCCTGGAAGGCCGCGGGCTTCTGCGTGCGCCTGTCCCGCCTCCTGGACCTGGCCGAGACCCGACCCGACCTCTTCGAGCAGCCCTCATGAACGCACCGGCCATCCTCATTGCCTTCCCCAAGGGCCGCCTCGGCGACGAGCTCGTCCCCCTGCTCGCCGGCACGCCCCTGGCCCTGGATGCCCAGGCCCTGAAGTCGCGGGTGCTGCGCATCCCCACCGCCACCCCCGGCGTATCCGCCCTGCTGCTCAAGGGCGCGGACCTGCCCCGCTACGTGGCCGCCGGCGTGGCCTCCCTGGGCATCGTGGGCTCGGACACCTTGGATGAGATGGACATGGACCTGCTGGAGCTGGCGGACCTGGGCTTCGGGGCCTGCCGCCTCTCGCTCTGCGCCCTGGCCGGGGTCTCCCTCGACGAGCTGCGCGCCAAGCCGCACCTGCGCCTGGCCACCAAGTTCCCCCGGGCCACCGAAGCCTGGCTCAGCCGCGAGGGCCTCACCGCCGAGCTGGTGCCCCTCAGCAGCAGCGCCGAGCTGGCGCCCCTGCTGGGCCTGGCGGACGCCATCGTGGACCTGGTGCAGACCGGCGGCACCCTCAAGGCCCACGGCCTCGTGGAGACCGCCGTCCTGGGCCGCTCCAGCGCCCGCCTCGTCGCCGCGAGAGGCGCCTACCTCAGCGAACCCGGCCGCATCCGACCCCTAGCCGACACCCTCATCGCCGCGCTCAAGGGCTGAAGAGCGAAGAAAGAAGCCACACTCGCAGAGAAAAGACGAGAAGGCTGAGGATCGCGGAGGAAAACCCTTCTCTGCGAACCTCTGTTCCCTCCTCTTTTCTCTGCGAGAGTTGTTTGTTTTCAGCCGCTACCTTCGCCGGATCTGGTTGACGTCGCGGACGGCGCCGCGGTCGGCGCTGGTGGCCATGAGGGCGTAGGCCTGGAGGGCCGCGGACACCTTGCGGGCGCGGGGCTTGGCGGGCTGCCAGGCGGCGGCGCCCTTGGCTTCCATGGCGGCGCGGCGGCGGGCCAGCTCGTCGTCACTCACGACCAGGCGGATGCTGCGGGCGGGGATGTCGATCTCAATGGTGTCGCCCTCCACCACCAGGCCGATGGCGCCACCATCGGCGGCCTCCGGCGAGGCATGGCCGATGGACAGGCCCGAGGTGCCCCCGGAGAAGCGGCCGTCCGTCAGCAGGGCGCAGGCCTTGCCAAGCCCCTTGGACTTCAGATACGAGGTGGGATAGAGCATCTCCTGCATGCCCGGGCCGCCCTTGGGGCCTTCATAGCGGATGACCAGCACGTCCCCCGCCACGATGGTGTCGCCGAGGATCCCCATCACGGCCGCATCCTGGCTCTCGAAGACGCGGGCCCGGCCCGAGAACTGCCAGACACTGGCCTCCACACCGGCGGTCTTCACGATGCAGCCGTCGGCGGCGATGTTGCCGTAGAGCACCGCCAGACCGCCCTCGCGGGTGTAGGCGTTGGCGGAGTCGCGGATGCAGCCCTTGGCGCGGTCCAGGTCCAGATCCGGGTAGCGCCGGTCCTGGGAGAAGGCCTCCTGGGTGGGCACCCCGCCCGGGGCGGCGCGGAAGAAGTCATGGACCTCCGGGGCCTTGGTGCGCAGGACATCCCAGCGGTCGATGGCCGCGCCGAGGGTCGGCGCGTGCACCGTCGAGGCCTCGCGGTGCAGCAGCCCCGCCCGGTCCAGCTCGCCCAGGATGCCGAAGATCCCGCCCGCGTGGTGCACGTCCTCCACGTGGTAGTCCTGAGTGGCCGGAGCCACCTTGCAGAGGCAGGGAACCTTCCGCGAGATGCGGTCCAGGTCGGCCATCTTGAAGTCGACGCCCGCCTCCTGGGCTGCGGCCAGCAGGTGCAGCACGGTGTTGGTGGAGCCGCCCATGGCCACGTCCAGGGCCATGGCGTTCTCGAAGGCGGCGAGGGTGGCGATGCCCCGGGGCAGCACCGAGCCGTCGTTCTGCTCGTACCAGCGGCGGCACAGGTCCACGATGCCGCGGCCCGCCTCCAGGAAGAGCCGCTTGCGGTCGGCGTGCGTGGCCACCACGGTGCCGTTGCCGGGCAGCGACAGGCCCAGGGCCTCGGTGAGACAGTTCATGGAGTTGGCGGTGAACATGCCCGAGCAGGAGCCGCAGGTGGGACAGGCCGAGCGCTCGAAGCTGTCCACCTCCGCGTCCGTGACCTTGCTGTCGCCGGCCTTGATCATGGCGTCGATGAGGTCCACGGCGATGGTCTTGCCCTGCCACTGCACCTTGCCCGCCTCCATGGGCCCGCCGGACACGAAGATGGTGGGGATGTTCACCCGCAGCGAGGCCATGAGCATACCCGGCGTGATCTTGTCGCAGTTGGAGATGCAGACCATGGCATCGGCGCAGTGGGCGTTGACCATGTACTCGACCGAGTCGGCGATGAGGTCCCGGGAGGGCAGCGAGTAGAGCATGCCGTCATGGCCCATGGCGATGCCGTCATCGATGGCGATGGTGTTGAACTCCTTGGCGATGCCGCCGGCCGCCTCGATCTCGCGCGCCACCAGCTGCCCCAGCTCCATCAGGTGCACATGCCCCGGCACGAACTGCGTGAAGGAGTTGACCACGGCGATGATGGGCTTGCCGAAGTCGCCCTCCTTGACGCCCGTGGCCCGCCACAGGGCCCGGGCCCCCGCCATGTTGCGGCCATGGGTCGAAGTCAGCGAGCGGTAGGCGGGCATGGAAGCTCCAGGACAGGGAGGCACCAGGGAAAACCGCTGGTAGCCACACAGAATTCTACCGAAGACAGCCCAAGGCTATCCCCTTCATCCCCTTCATCCCTGTTGAAACTGCTTTTTCAGGGGACAGGGATGAAGGGGATGAAGGGGATAAAAACACCCACCCCTGACATCCATCGTGCCTTGTGATTCCCCTGTTCAGCCTGCCGGGACGATGCCATAGATGTTGTCGCGCTGCCAGGGCTGATAGCCGGCGGCGCGGATCATGCGCTCCATCTCTTCGCGGTTCACGCTGTAGCAGGTGCCGGCGGCGCTGACGACGTTCTCTTCGAGCATGAGGCTGCCCATGTCGTCGCAGCCGTAGTGCAGGGCCAGCTGACCGGTCTTGCGGCCCATGGTGACCCAGCTGCTCTGGAGGTGGGTGAAGTTGTCGAGGAAGATCCGCGCCACGGCGATGGTGCGCAGATACTCCACATCCGTAGGCTTGGGCACCTTGCCCTCCCAGGGGGTGTGGCCGCTCTGGAAGGGCCAGGCCGCGAAGGCTGTGTAGCCGCCGCCGTTGCCCCGGGCCAGGGCCCGGTCCTGCTGGTCCCGCAGGGCCTGCAGGTGCTCGATGCGCTCGGCCAGGGTCTCGGTGATGCCGAACATCATGGTGCCCGTGGTCTTCACGCCCTCTTCGTGGGCCGCTTCCATGACCTCCAGCCACTTCTCGCGGTTGCCCTTCAGGGGGGCGATCTTCTTGCGGATGCGATCCACCAGGATCTCGGCCCCGCCGCCGGGGATGGAGCCCAAGCCCGCGTCCCGCAGGTCGGCGATGGTCTTGCGCAGGCTCTGGCCGCTGAGCTTCGCCATCATCTGGATCTCGACGGGCGAGAAGCCGTGGACCCAGATGCCCAGGTCCTGATGGAGGTAGTGCACCAGGTCCAGGTAGTAGGCCCAGGGCAGGTCCGGGTTCACGCCGCCCTGCAGCAGGAAGCCGGTGCCACCGAGGGCCCGGGTCTCCTCGGCCTTCTGCTTCAGCTGGTCCTTGGTCAGGACATAGCCGCGGCTGTCGCCGGGCTTGTGGTAGAAGGCGCAGAAGGTGCAGTAGACGTTGCAGACGTCCGTGTAGTTCACGTTCCGGTCGATGACGTAGCTGGCGCGGGCCGGGTCGTTGTGCCGGTCGCGGACCGCCGTGGCCGCCACGGCGAGATCAGGCAGCTCGGCCTGCTCCAGCAGGGCCAGGGCCTCGGCTGCGGAGACCCGCCGGCCCCGGATCACCTCTTCCAGGATCGCTTCAGACGGCGCCAGACTCGCGGTCATGCCTAAGCCTTGTAGCCCATCACCTGGAGGCAGCGCTGGCACACGCACTCCTGGCCTTCCACACCGTGCTGGAAGTGCTCAAGGGTGTAGGCGCAGCGGCACTTCTCGCAGATCTGGGTTGGATCGGTGCAGGTCTTGGGCGCGTAGAGATGCGTGGGATCGGGCATGGGAGACTCCGGATCTGCCAGGATAACGTGATCAAGGCCGGCGCCAGGAAGACCAAACCTGATCCATTCACAAAAAGGCCCCGCGACGCGGGGCCTTTTTGATCTGAAAACCGCAGGTTTTCAGCCTATTCCTCCGCGGTCACCGCCTTGGCGCTCTCATGCGGGTGGGTATTGCGCTTGCCCTGGTACTTGTGGGCCTGGACGTCAAGCTTCTCGATGGCCTGGGTGATGCTGGCATACATATCGGCGGTGGTGGCCGAGGCCACGAAGGCGCTGGCGCGGGTCTTGAGGGTGATCTCGGCCTCGTGCCGGTGCTTCTCCACGCCGAGGATCACGTGGACGTCGATGATGTCGTCCAGGTAGGTCGCCAGCTTGTCCAACCGCTCCTTGGTGAACTGCTTCAGGGGCTCGGTGAGCTCCACGTGGCGGCCGGTGTAGTGGACCTTCATGGGACACTCCTGAAAAGGGCCGGGTGGCCCGGAACTGATTACTCCGGCCGTCTTATCGGCGCCGGCGCTGGGAAGCTGGAGGGATCTTGAGCTCCTCCCGGTATTTGTTGACGGTGCGGCGGGCGACCTTGATGGCGTCCCGCTCCAGCAGTCCGGCGATGGCCTCGTCGGACAGGGGCTTGGCAGGATCCTCAGCCTGCACGAGGGCCTTGATGCGGTGCTTGACCACGGTGGCCGAGATATCCGAGTCCTTGGGCCGGGCCGAGAAGAAGTAGTTCAGGTCGAAGAGGCCCTGGGGCGTGTGGATGGTCTTGGCCTTCACCACGCGGCTAATGGTGCTCTCGTGGAAGCCGGTGGCCTCGGCCACGTCCCGCAGCACCATGGGCCGCAGGTACTCGATGCCGTGCTCGATGAACTCCTTCTGCAGGTCCACGATCTGGGCGGAGACGCGCAGGACGGTGCGGTTCCGGTCTTCCACGCCGCGGATGAAGTCCCGGGCGCTGCGGAAGCGCTCCCGGATGAAGTCCTTGTCGGTCTTGGCTTCGCTGGAGGCCATGAAGCGGGGATACTCGCCGTTCACCCGCAGCCGGGGCAGCCCCTCGTCGTTGAGGTAGACCTTCCAGTTGCCGTCGTCGCCCTTCAGCACCACCACGTCCGGCTTCACCACCCGCTCGCCCTCGGGGTCGAAGGCCCGGCCCGGAGAGGGGTTGAGGTGCTTCAGCTGGTCCATGGCATGGGCCAGTTCCTCTTCGGTGCAGCCGAGGGCCTTGCGCAGCTTCCCGCTGTCGCGTTGGGAGAGCAGCACCGTGTGGTCCTGGATGATCCGCACGGCCAGGTCGTCGGGCTCAGCGCCCGCGTGGCGCAGCTGCAGCAGCAGGGACTCCTGCACGGTGTAGCAGCCCACGCCCGAGGGATCGAACTCCTGCAGCACCTCCACGGCGGCGAGCAGGTCCTCCAGGGACACGCCCAGGTCCGCGGCTAGGCTCGTGGGCGTGGCCTCGACGGAGGGCTGATCGGGGTCGATGCGGAGGAAGCCCTTGGGGTCCAGCCGGTCGATGAGGCGCTCCACCAGGGGCGCCCGGGGATCTTCATGCTCCAGGGTCTCGTAGAGCTGGCCGACCAGGTGATCCTGCAGGGACTCGAAGGCGCTGAGCCGGTCCTCCCAGGAGAGCCGGTCCTCCTCGGGCAGGTTGCTGGTGCGGGGCAGATCCTGGTCCCAGCTGTTCTCGGCCCCCAACTCCGTCTCCTGGACCTGGGCCACGCCTTCCTCGGTGAATTTTTCTAAATCGCTTTCAGGGTTCATCTCGCCTGCCGAGTCCAGCATCGGTCCCAGGTCGCTGATGTCCACCCCCTCGGGCAGATCCCCGCCGTCGGAGACTTGGTCCACCGGGGACTCGGTCAGGTCGGAGTCGCGGCCCTCCTCGATGGCCTCCAGGGTCGGAATGTCGTCGGCATCCTCCGCCAGCTCCAGCAGGGGATTTTCTTCCAGCTCCCGCTCGATGGTCTGCGACAGCTCCTGCAGGTTCATCTGCCAGAGCTTCAGCTTCAGCTGCATGGCTGGGGTGAGGGCGAGGGTCTGGCTCTGGGCCAGCCGCTGGGAGAGGAAAGGGCCTGCCATCAATCCAACCTGAACCGATCGCCCAGATACACCCGACGGATGTCGGGGTCTTCTGCGATCTCACTGGGCAAGCCGTTCTTCATGATCATCCCGTCCGCCAAGATATAGGCCCGGTCGGCGATCTGCAAGGTCTCCCGGACATTGTGGTCGGTGATAAGAACGCCAATGCCCCGGGCCTTCAGGTCCCCGATCAGGCCCTGGATCTCCAGCACCGACTTGGGGTCCACACCGGCGAATGGCTCGTCCAGCAGCATGATGCGAGGCTCGGTCACCAGCGCCCGCGCCAGCTCGCAGCGCCGCCGCTCGCCACCGGAGAGGCTCATGCCCAGGGTGTCGCGGACCTGCCCCAGGTGGAAGTCAGCCAGCAGCCGCTCGCAGCGGGCGGTCTGCTCTTCCTTGGGGATGGGCTGCAGCTCACCCAGGGCCATGAGGTTCTCCCACACGGTGAGTCCCCGGAAGATGCTCGACTCCTGGGCCAGGTAGCCGATGCCAAGCCGGGCCCGACGGTGCATGGGCAGGGCCGTCACATCCTGGCCGAGCCACCGGATGCCCCCCCGGTCCGGGGCCTCCACGCCGACCACCATGTAGAAGGTCGTGGTCTTGCCCGCGCCGTTGGGACCGAGCAGGCCCACCACCTCGCCCGTGCCCACACAGAGGCTGACGTCCCGCACCACGGTGCGGTCGCCATAGCGCTTCTGGAGGTTGACGGCCTCGAGACAGGGAGGTTGATCGGTCATGGCTCTATCAGAACACAGTGGTCGGTCGATGGCCTCTACCGGACCACCCGGCCCGGGGTGTAGGGGGCATGGGCAGCCTCGAGGGCGTCCTCCAGTCCCTTGAGGACCGCCAGGGCGGCGTCGAACCGGCCGCCCAGTGCCTTCAGGCCCTCCTCCGCCCAGGCCAGATTCTGGCGCTGGGAGGTTGTAGGCAGCTGGGTGGTGCCCCAGACGCTGTAGGTGACTTCCTGGATGCGGCCGAGGATGCCGGGGCCGGTGGGTTCCTGGCGCGCCGCGACCGTGCTGTCGCCCTGCAGCAGGTCCCCCAGGTCCTTCAGCTCAAAGCTCAGCCGCTGGGCCTTCTCCAGCAATCCCGCGTCGGCGGCAGGGGCTTCGAGGAGCGCCTTGCGCACGTGGTCCACCCGGTTCCGGGCCTCGCCGAGGCCTTCCCCGACCCCCTGGGCCCGGCGCTGGGCCTCGCCCATGCGGGCGCAGAAGGCGCTGAACTCCGTCCACTGGGCGGGCGTGAGCCGGTCGGCGTCCAGGGGCTTGACCTCGAAGGCCACGGGCCCCGCCACGGGCTTCAGCACCCCGTCGATCTGCAGGGCCAGGCTGGCCTGATAGCGGCCGGGGGCGGCCAGGGCGCCGTGAGCGCCGTAGTCCCAGGGATCCCGCTCATCCGCCACCTTGAGGCGAATCGGCGCGGGACTGGGCAGGCGCAGGTCCCAGGCCAGCCGGTGCAGGCCCGCCCCGGCCTTGCCGCTGATGCGGCGGAGGACCTGGCCGTCGGCGGCGCTGATGGTGAGCACGGCGGCGGGCTTCTGCTCCCGGTCCTCGGCCCGCAGGGCGTCCCAGGACGGCATGATCAGGTCCTTGCCCGCCTTGACAGCCTCCTTCTCCTGGGCCTGGCGCTGCTCCTTCTTGGTCTTGGGCTCGGTCTTCACGTGGTAGGTGAACACCGCGCCGAAGGGCGGGTTGGGCGACAGGAAGAGCGAGTCCCCCTGGAAGGACTTCCCGGGGCCGCCGAAGGGCACGGCGGGCACGTAGGCCAGGGCCGGCCGCAGGCCGAAGAGGTGCGCCTCGCGGTCCAGGTCCTCGGCCTTGGCCTCGCGCAGGGGTGTCAGGTCATCAAGGATGTAGAAGCCGCGGCCGAAGGTGGCCACCACCAGATCCCCTTCCCGGGCCTGGATGGCCAGGTCCTTCACGGCGATGGTCGGCAGGTCCTTGAACCGGGACCAGACCTTGCCCGCGTCCAGGCTGAAGTAGAGGCCGAACTCCGTGCCGCAGTAGAGCAGCCCCTCCCGCGCCGGATCCTCCCGGACGGTGTAGACGCTGCCCCGCTCCGGCAGGCCGGCCCCGAGGGACTCCCAGCTGCGGCCGCGGTCCCGGGAGCGCAGCAGGTAGGGCTTGAAGTCCCCGGTCTTGTGGTTGTCGAAGGCGGCGTAGACCGTGCCAGCCTGGTGGGGGCTGGCGGCGAGGCAGGAGACATAGGTCAGCTCCGGCACGCCGGGGAAGCGGTCCAGCTTGCGCCAGGCCTGGCCCCCGTCCTCACTGGTCTGCAGAAGGCCATCGTCGGTGCCCACGTAGAGCAGTCCCTCGGCCTTGGGACTCTCCGCCAGGGCCACGATGTTACCGAAGAAGCTGGTGGATGTATTGCGCGCAACTGCATCCACACTTTGGACTTTGTCCATGAGCTTCATGCGACTCCGGTCGAGGCCCCGGGTCAGCTCCGGGCTCACGGCCTTCCAGCTGTCGCCCCGGTCATCGCTGCGGAAGAGCTTCTGCGCGGCGAAATAGAGGCGCTTGTTGGCATGAGGGCTCAGCAACAACGGCGCATCCCAGTTCCACTTGTAGGGCGCCTCGCCGGGGGCCGGCTGGGGCACGATCGACACGCCTTCACCGGTGCGCCGGTCGAAGCGGACCAGGCCGCCGTACTGGCTCTCGGAGTAGACCGTGTTCGGGTCCGTGGGATCCACCTGGGTGTAGAAGCCGTCCCCGCCCCGGGTCACGAACCAGTCGAAGCCGGTGGCGCCGTGCAGGTTCCGGGTGCGGCTGGGGCCACCCATGGTGAAGTTGTCCTGGGTGCCGCCGTAGATGGTGTAGAAAGGCCGGGACTCGTCCACCGCCACGCGGTAGTACTGGATGATCGGGAGGTTGGCCTTGTACTCCCAGGTGGCGCCCCGGTCGTGGCTCTCGTAGACGCCGCCGTCGCAGCCCGAGACCAGGCGATCGGTGTTGGCGGGGTCGATCCACAGGGCGTGGTTGTCCACGTGCTTGTACTTCTCACCCACCCGCCGCCAGGTCTTGCCGCCGTCCTCGGTTACCTGCATCCAGGTGTCCATGGAATAGACCCGCAGGGGCTCCTTCGGATCGCAGATGATCTCCTGATAATACTGGGCGCTGCCGCTCACCTGCTCGCTGCGCCGCTCCCAGTTCCGGCCGCCATCCAGGCTGCGGAAGAAGCCGCCGGCCTTGTTGGCGGCCTCGATGGTGGCGTAGACCGTGTCTGGCGCACCCTCGGGAATGGCCAGACCGATACGGCCCAGGTCCTCCTTGGGCAGCCCTTCCTTCAGGCGGGTCCAGGTCTGGCCACCGTCGGTGCTCTTGTGGATGCCAGAGCTGGGACCGCCGTCCACCATGCCCCACACGTGGCGGCGGCGCTGGTAGGTGGCGGCATAGATCACATCCGGATGGCGGGGATCCAACACCACGTCCGTGACGCCGGTGTGGGCATCGACGGTAAGCACGGCCTTCCAGGACTTGCCGCCGTCGGTGGTCTTGTAGAGCCCCCGGTCGCCACCCTCCTTCCAGAGCGGGCCCTGGGCGGCCACGTAGACCACCTTGCTGTCCCGGGGATCCACCAGGATCTTGGCAATGTGCTCGCTGGCCTTCAGCCCCAGGTTCTCCCAGTGCTGGCCGCCATCCAGGCTGCGGTAGACGCCGTCGCCGTAGGCCACGGAGCGCTGGCTGTTGTTCTCGCCGGTGCCCACCCACACCACGTTGGAGTCCCGGGAATCGACCGTGACGCAGCCGATGGAGAAGGAGGCCTCCTTGTCGAAGACCGGCTTCCAGGTGGTGCCCGCGTTGACGGTCTTCCAGAGGCCGCCCGAGGCCGCGGCCACGAACCAGGTGTCCGTCTTCCGAGGATCCACGGCGATGTCTCCCACCCGACCCGAGGTCACGGCCGGGCCGATGGCGCGCAGGGGCAGCGCTGCCAGGGGCGAGCCCTTGACCGCGGCCTCGTCCTTGTCCCCCGGCGCTGCCGCCACCAGGGGCGCGACGGCCAGAAGCAGGGCCAGGAGCGGGAGCGAGCGGAACCGGGACATGGTGCCTCCTATTACGATGGAACCACCATCATGCCTGAGATGAATGCCCCTTCAAGACAACTCTGCGGGGCTTTACCAACCGGAACCGGTGCCCTTGCCGCGCACCCGCCCCTGCCACTTCACGGTCTGGGGGCCGGGCTCCAGCTCCAGCGCCTCACCCTGCCCTTCGCCCAGTCGGCCGCGCAGCGTGACCGCGCCCTGGGCCTGCACGAACTTCACGGAGCGGTCCGCGCCGACAGTGACCGTCACCGTGTCCGCCGCCAGCCGCCAGCCCTGCCCCTGGCACTCCACGTTGCCGCTGAGGACGATCTTCTGGGCCTCGCTCTGGCCCCGCTCGGCCCGCAGGACCAGGTCACCATCAGGCGCGGCCAGGGTGCCGCTGAGGCCCTCGGGAAAGGTCACCACCTCACCCCGGCGCACGATGCGCGGACCCGAGAGCCGCTCCCGCAGGCGGCTCCAGGCCGCCGGGCGACCCGTCAGCGTCCAGAGCGCGTCCTCCCAGACCAGTCGGGCGCCCCGTACGCTGCCCCCGGTGAACAGGTTCACCTGCACGGGCCCCTCGATGGTCCAGCCGCGAGGATCCCCCTGCCCCGCACCACCGGTAAACGTGCCGTCCTCGCCGCGCCCAAGCACGGGGCTCTGGAGCTTCCAGCGGCGGGTGGCACGCTCGACCTCGATGCGCGGAGAGGAGAGGCTGCGGCGCCCCCAGCTGAGCAGGGCCTGGCCCTCGGCCACGGCATGCCCCACCGCCAGGTTGTCCGGCAGGTCCCGGCCCGGCGCTTCCCGCATCAGCACCCGGGGGGCCCGCAAGACCAGACGCTGGCCATCCACGGGCTGGTCCCATATGACACTCCCTTCGAGGCGTAACCCGGCGGGCGTCCAGCGCGCCCCTTCAGTGCTGAGCTGCTCCTCGCCGGTGGGCACCGCCCGGCGGGCCCGGAAGTGCCGGAACTCCACCTGCTGGAACGTGGCCCCGGGCGCGGGCCGGGGAGCCACGCCGCCCTGGGCATCCCCGTGCCAGCCATCGCTGCGCTGGAAGGCCAGGGGCCCGGGCCAGCTCACCTTGTCCGGCGTCAGATCCGCAACGCTGGCCTGCAGGGAGCCTTCGCTCAGGGACGCCTTGACGCCCTCCAGGTGACCCGTGAGAAAGCCGGGCGCGGCCCATAGGCGATCGGCGTCCATGCGGCGGAGGGTGGCCGGGGTGACCCGGTCCGGGGGCGCCTGCCAGCGCACGGGACCGTGCTCTACCCGGAGCCGGCCATCGACTTCGCGCCGCCAGCCCGTCGGCAGATCCCAGATGCCCTGGGCCGAGCCCTCAAGCGACTCCCAGCGCAAGGGCGCCAGCCCCTCCCACTCGCCGCCGGTCCACCGCAGCGCCGGACCCTCGCCCTCGATGCGGCCCTTGCCAAGGGGTGTGGTGGTCCCAGGCTGGGCCACCCCCAGAGCCATGGGAGCCTGGAGCGTCCACACCCCCGCCTGGCGTCGGGCCTTGGGCGAGAGCAGGCGCCATTGGCCCGCCGGCTCGTCGAGGCTGCCCCTCACCTGGTCCAAGCGCAGGTCATCCTCCGTGCCCGTGATGGTCTTGTAGGAGAGCACCATGCGGTTCGGCCCGAGCTGCTCCGTGAGGGTGCCGATGCTGCCCAGGGTGCCCTCGCCAAAGAGGGGATCGCCGCCACTGGTGCGGCCCGGCATGCCATCCACGCCCTGCACCAGGAACCGGGCGGTGAGGACCAGGGTGCCCGCGACCAGGGCCCAGCCCAGCCCCCGCCACAGGGGATGCCGTGCGGGCGGGACCGCCTGGAGCAGGCTGTAGAGGCTCACGGCACCGCCTCCGCCAGGGGTGCGTCCACCAGCCAGGAGCGACCCCAGCGGTCACTGTCCTGGGGCGTGGCGGCCAGACACAGGCGGTCGCCCAGACGGGGCTGCGCGGGGCGGCCTTCGCCCGCGAACCAGGTGACGGAACCCTTCACGCCCGACAGCCCCAGCCGCCAGTGATCCGCGCTGAATATCACCGACTTCTCGACGACGCCTTCCAGCCGCGCCAGCACCGGGGCGAAGCCCTGGCCGAAGGGTTCCAGCCGGGCCAGTGAGCCGTCCGCCGCCAGGTCCATGGGATCCCCGTCCAGCAGCAGGGGTGGCAGCTCGCGGCCCACGGCCTGCTCGGCGGCACCCCGCTGGAGCGCTGAGCGTACGAAGGGGAACCGGTTGGCCTCGAAGCTCAGGCCCGCCGCCACCTTGTGGCCGCCGCCGCCCAGGGTGAAGGGCTGCGCCAGAGCCAGCAGGGCGCCCAGGTCATAGCCTTCCGGGGCCCGGAGGCTGCAGTGGGCCACGCCGTCCACCACCGTGCAGACCCCGGCGGGCCGGCCACTGGCGCGCATGCGGTGGCCCGCCACGATGCCGATGACGCCCTTGTGGGCCGTGGGCTCCAGAATCAGGTCGAAGGGCTCATCGCCCGGGGGCGGCAGCTGGCGGGTCAGAGCCTGCTGGGTGGCGCGGCGCTCGGCGTTCAGGGCTTCCACCCGCACCATCAGGGTCGTGGCTTCGTCGGCATCCCGGGTGAGCAGCAGGCGCACCGCATCCTCGGCCCCACCCATGCGGCCCACGGCGTTGAGCCGCGGCCCCAGGCCGAAGGCGATGTCCTGGGCGCCGAGGGCGCCCTCCTTCTTCGCGGCCCGCAGCAGCGCCGCCAGCCCGGGGCCGTTCCGCTGGGCCAGGGCCTCCAGGCCCCGGCGCACCAGCAGGGCATTCTCCTCCACCAGCGGCATCATGTCGGACACCGTGCCGATGGCCACCAGCTTGAGCAGGCCATCCAGGAAGGCCGCGTCGGTGCCCTCGGGCGTGGGCACTGCCCCGAGCAGGGCCTGGGCCAGCTTGAAGGCCACGCCCACCCCTGCGAGGTGGGGGTTCGCATAGCCGTCCAGGTGGGGATGCACCACGGCGCAGGCCGGCGGCAGCTCTGGCCCCAGGGCGTGGTGATCCGTGATGACCCAGTCCAGGCCCAGCTCCGCGCTGGCCCGGACCTCCTCGACGCTGCGCCCGCCGCAGTCCACGGAGATGAGCAGGCCCGGGTCGCGGCTGGCCTTCAGCTCCTGGATGCAGTCCAGGTGCAGGCCGTAGCCGTCCGAGAAGCGGTTGGGGATGAAGAACGAGGCCTCCGCCCCCAGCTTCTCCAGGGTGCGCACCAGCAGGGCCGTGGCGGTGACGCCGTCCACGTCGTAGTCGCCGTAGACCACGATGCGCTCCCGGGCCGCGAGGGCCCGGCGGATGCGCGCCACAGCCGCGTCCACGCCCGGCAGCAGGTGGGGATCGGTGCTGCGGGACCAGGCGGGATCCAGCCGCCAGGCCAGGGCCTCCGGCCGATCGACGCCCCGCAGCCAGGCTAGCCGGGCCAGACGTGGGTCCAGGCCGCATGCCTCGGCCAGGGCTTTCCAGGGCGCCAGTCCCGCCGGAAGCTCCCGGCGAAGGCGCCAGAGCTTCGCGTCCATCTCAGCCCACGCTGCCCATGCGGGCGAACTTCTGGTAGCGCTCCTCCACCAGCTGCTCGGCCGTGAGCTCCGAGAGCTCGGAGAAGGCCTCGATGATGGCCTCCTTCAGCGCGATCGCCGCGGCGTCGTAGTCCGAGTGGGCGCCGCCAAGGGGCTCCTTGATGATGCCGTCGATGATGCCCAGCTCCAGCAGGTGCGGGGCCGTGAGCTTCAGGGCCGCCGCGGCCTTGGGGGCCTGGGTGGAGTCTTTCCACAGGATGGAGGCGCAGCCCTCGGGCGAGATCACCGAGTAGATGGCGTTCTCCATCATGAGCACGCGGTCGGCCACGCCCAGGGCCAGGGCCCCGCCGCTGCCGCCTTCGCCCAGCACCACCGCCACCACAGGCACCTGGAGCTTGGCCATCTCCAGCAGGTTCCGGGCGATGGCTTCGGCCTGGCCGCGCTCTTCCGCGTCCACGCCGGGGTAGGCACCGGGGGTGTCGATGAGGCAGAGGATGGGGCGCTGGAACTTCTCGGCCAGCTTCATGAGGCGCAGGGCCTTCCGGTAGCCCTCGGGCTTGGGCATCCCGAAGTTGCGCAGGATCTTCATCTTCGTGTCGCGACCCTTCTGCTGGCCGATGACCATGACGGGATTGCCCTCGATCCAGCCCATGCCGGCCACGATGGCGGCGTCGTCGCCGAAGCGGCGGTCCCCGTGCAGCTCGTCAAAGCGCTCGCAGATGCGCTCCAGGTAGTCGAGGGTGTAGGGCCGCTTGGGATGGCGCGCCAGCTGAGCCCGCTGCCAGTCCGTGAGGTTCGTGAACAGGTCGGCCTTGAGCTTGTCCAGCTTCTTGATCAGCTTCTCCCGCTCCTTGTTCTGGGAGGGGTCCATCTCCATGGCCCGGATCTGGGCCTCCATCTCAAGCACCGGCTTTTCCAGCTGCGAGAAATCCATGACCTGTTCGGAGGATGTGTCTTTCATGGAACCTCGAGGCGGTATGTTCGAAGGTTCAGTGTAGGAGGCCAGGGAACGAATGACCAGGGACCCCTGACCCGGGGTAGTCCGCCCCCAAACCCGCCCCGGCCGCAACAATCACCCCATGGGGCAAGCGCTGTTGGCACAATTTCCCAGTGAGGTCTCACCCGTGCATGCCATTCCCTTCCCCCTCCTCGGTCTCAGCGGCGGCATCGCCGCCGGCAAGAGCTTCGTCGCTCGGTGCCTGGCGGACCTGGGCTGGGTGGTGATTGATGCGGACGCCCTGGCCCGGGAGGCCGTGGCCCCGGGCAGCGAGGGACTCCGGGAGGTGGCCCTAGCCTTCGGGCCGGAGGCCCTCCAGGCCGACGGCACCCTGGACCGGGCCTGGGTCGCCGCCCACGTCTTCTCGGATCCCGCCGCTCGCGCGCGGATCAACGCCATCCTCCACCCGCGCATCGAGGCCCTGCGGGACGCCCGGCTGCGGGCCCTGCCCGCGGACACCCGCGGCGCGGTGCTGGATGCGGCGCTCTGGGTCGAGCGGGCCCGGGCCCACCACTTCGACGCTTTCTGGACTGTGGACGCCCCGGAGGCCCTGCGGGTGGAGCGCCTCATGGCTCGGGATGGCCTGAGCCCCGAGGCCGCCGTGGCCCGGCTACGTGCCCAGGCCACAGCGCCCGAGCGGGCCCTCCATGCGGACCTCATCATCGTCAACGACGGCAGGGTCCTGACGGAACGCCTCGCGGAGGCCGAAGCGGCCCTTCTGGCAGACTGGAAGGTCCGCCGCGCGCGGACCTGGAGAGCCCCGATGCCCGCACCCTTCACCGCCGACCAGCTCCGTGATGTCCTGTCCGCCCTGCTCCGGCGCGGCGGCGACTACGGCGAGGTGTTCGTGGAGCGCCGCCGGGCCCACGCCCTGGGTATGGATGACGGCCGCATGGAGGACGTGCTGGCCTCGGAGACCTTCGGCGTCAGCCTCCGCCTGGTGGACGGCGAGACCACCCGGTTCGCCGACCTGATCTCCCCTTCCCACGAGGAGCTGCTGACCTCGGCCGAGACCCTGGCCGCCCCGGGCCAGGGCGCTGCCGCCGCGGTGCCAGTGCTAACCGCGCGGGCCTTCCCCACGCCCAGCCCCGTGGCCCAGGACCCGGGCGCCGTGCCCCTGGCGGACAAGGTGGCCTTGGTGCGCCGCGCCGAGGCCCTGGCCCGGGAGCACGCCGAGAGCCTGCGCCCCGGCGCCCTGAAGCAGGTGTCCGTGGGCTATGGCGACAGCACCCAGCGGGTCTGGATCGCCGCAGCGGAGCTGGCTGACGGCGCCTGGAGCGCCCGGCTCACGGAGGATCACCGCACCCAGGTGGTGCTGCGCCTCAATGCCACCGCCGGCGATGGCGTGCAGCTCCAGACCGGCTACCAGGCCCTGGGCGAGACCCGGGGCTTCGAGCTGTTCACGGACGAGGCCGTCCGGCGCATGGTGCACGAGGCGGTGCGCCTGGCCCTGCAGGCCCTGGAGGCCCAACCCGCGCCCGCCGGCACCTTCCCCGTGGTCCTCAGCAGCAGCGCCGGGGGCACCATGATCCACGAGGCCTGCGGCCACGGCCTCGAGGCCGACCTGGCCTTGGCCGGCATGAGCTCCTTCGCGGGCAAGCTTGGCCAGCAGGTGGCCGCCGAGGGCGTGACCATCATCGATGACGGGACCCTGCCCCACAAGCGCGGCAGCCAGGCCATCGATGACGAGGGCAACCCCGTGAGCCGGGTGGTCCTCATCGAGAACGGCATCCTCAAGGCCTTCCTGCAGTCGCGCAAGACCTCGCGGCAGATGGGCACGGAAGCCACGGGCAACGGCCGCCGCGAGAGCTACCGGCACCTGCCCATCCCCCGCATGCGGAATACCTTCCTGGCCGCCGGCAGCGAGGCCCCCGAGGCCATCCTGCGCGACCTGGACCGCGGCCTGCTCGTGAAGCACATGGGCGGCGGCCAGGTGGACACCGTGACGGGCAACTTCGTCTTCCAGGTCACCGAGGGCTACTG
>Ga0194052_1000422_pt1 | contig 27345 bp, 16 predicted proteins | sample SepL226m_MetaG_FD_160117 | JGI IMG/M metagenome (GOLD analysis project Ga0194052, IMG submission 160117) | Anoxic zone freshwater microbial communities from boreal shield lake in IISD Experimental Lakes Area, Ontario, Canada - Sep2016-L227-6m | ecosystem: Environmental > Aquatic > Freshwater >...
CATTCATTGTTTCAAAAATAGCGTAGGCATAGTTATCATTATCTGTAGCTATTTCAATTAATCCAACTTTATTCATTAACCAATATGCAAAATGTGAAATTTTATCACCTAAATCAACAATAAAGTCATTTGATTCAATATCCTTATATCGTGAAAACATTGTTTGAATAGATTCATCTTTACCATCAATGTTAAATATTGTTCCGTTAAATAATGCTTCAATCATCGGCAATCGTTCCGGAATATCAAGATTAAATTTAGGTTCACCCATGTTGTCACTAAATATCAAAGGTGCTATTGTTTGGAAAACCGGTAGATCCTTTTCTTTAGCAATACGATAAATACATATCAATAATAAGGTAAGTGAAGTTACCCTTTGTTGACCATCAATTAAATAACTTTTTCCATTCCGCTTACTGACTATTATAGAACCAAGAAAATATTCTTCGTAGCTGCTAACTTTTTTCGTATCGTCACCATCTTTGTAGCAATTGATAAATTTTCCCTGGAAATCTGAAATTAACTCATCGATATTTTCTTTTTCCCATTTGTATTCGCGCTGGTATTCATCAATGGAAAATGACTGACTTTGCAGCAATTCCTTAACACTCCGATAATGTGGGGTTATGGTACTCATAACTCTATTATCCTCCCGGTTAAATTCTTATTTATTACACAAATAAGGTGTATATAATTTACATTTTCAACAATCATTTCTTTTTCTTTTCCTTCCAGAATAACCTATATATTATACAATTCCCGGTACCATTTTGCCCAGTCATTAAGCTGGGGGGTGTCGGTTTGTTCTGCTGCTGATATTACGTCTGCTGATGTAAAGGTTGAGAATTTTGGGTTATTGGCGGTTAGCTTTTTATAGGTGTTAATAGTGGTATCAAGGGATGTGTTGGCGGGGTGTTTTACCACGGAAAAATAAACTTGCTGGTAGGGTGCATTTTCACTTTGCTCTGTTGCAAGCGCCAACAACTGGTTGCGCCATAACTGGTTCATGCCGCCGCGGAACGGGCATGATGAATGGTAAGCGTGGTTGGCAAAAAACGCCTGGTTGGCATCGGTGATGTTCCAATAGTTGAACTTGCGCATATCATGGTAATAGCAGCAATTTTTATCTTTCAATATCTCAGAATAGCTTTTACCGCAGTCATGTTTTGCCTTTCTGCTCTTGCTTTTATATGCACCGCATACGCTAAATTCATTTTCAGTCAGTTTGTGTTCTATCAGCCACAGGCATAATTCACCTTGATGGTTGTAATAGGCAATTGCAATATCGGTATCGGTGCCAGCCGTCTTGCTTTTATCACCCAGCAATCCGGTGCTGCTGCCATTATCAAAATTCCCGCCCCAATACTCCATACAATAACCATTGTCGAGATAGTCCGTTGCCAATGATGCAAAGTCTGATTTTAACTTGCTGAGAACTGCGTTGGCGTCGGTACTATGCAATACCGGCAGAAACAGGTTGAAATTTGCAGCCTGCGAACTTGCCATGTGGTAATAATGTTTGTGAATGCGGAATGGATTCTTTTTCAAATGTGCCAGCAGTACTGGCATTGCATCCGGGTAAATAAGTGGTGAACTCCAGTCAGCACTTATCAGGCCGTCAGGCAGAATTGCATCATACTCTTTGCCTAAATTATATCCCGGCGCGGTGGTGATATACCGCCATTTCCAGTTTATCAGGTGTATGTACAACTCCTGCTGGAACGCGTTCAATGAACCAGATAACCTGTAACTCTTACCATTTGCAGCAACTATTTTCATACCAGCCGTATCCTCCCCGTCAGCAACTCTTGCATCATCCCCTGCTTTATCTGCCGCGCTTTTTCTAACTTAACCTCTAATTCCGCAATCTCCGCGTCCATGTCGGAAAGGATGGTGGCGATGGCGGTTTGTTCAAACGAAGGTGGAATCTTGATTTCAATTTGTTCAATTGTTCGAGCATTAAGACTTGGAACACCCGATGCTTCATTATATTGTTTCCATTCAATCAGACAAAATCTGTAAAAAATAAACTTAGCATTATTTGGTTCTTTGATTATTGAGTAAAACAATGTATCAACTGTCCAAAATGGCTGATCCATATACTGAGGTTTATCAATTGTACCCTTTCTACCAATCAAAACCGAGGGTTTATCATATAGAAAACTGTTAGTTGTACCTATTTTTCCACCAGTTGCCAAAATAGGATATATTCCATTTTTAGCAATAATATCATGTTGGCTCTTGCCATGTGCAATTTTTAATACTTCCCCCAAAGTCTTCACAACCCACTCCCCACTAAACCCCGGCAACCGCTTCTTCCCGGTCAGCAATTCCTGCATCGCTCCCTGCTTAATATTGCGTTTCTTGGCGATTAACTGCTCCAGCGATTCAATAAGGGCATCCGCATCGCTCAACGCTTCGGCGATGGCTTGCTGTTCGGTGAGAGTAGGGGGAAGAGGAATGCGATATTGACGTAAACTTCCGACTAAAACACTTGGTTGGCTTGAACTTGCATTAAATCGTAATACTTCCCTGTTTCCAAGAGAACTCATCAAATAATAAGCTATATACTCTGAATTAATAACTATGGAATTTGGCGTTATTCGTGCAATGTTTTGTTGTATATGATACATGTCATTATCGTTTATTACAGCTGCATTGCCAATTGATCCTACACAAGGGTAGACAATGTCACCTTTGCATAATCGAGAACGTTTCAATTTCAAAGATAGCTCATTTGATATACGAACTAAATCTTTTTCGATTATCTTTCCTTTTCCAATATTAAAACCACGTAATGCAATGATTTCACCATCGGTAGTTTCTTTCCAGTAAGAAGTATATTCAGCACCTGCAAGACGTGAAATTATAGAAACATCTTCCAGTATCTGTGAATCCCAATCCTCCGGTATCACCCCAACCTCACTCTGTTTATAACCTTCTTTCACTTCCATGAGAATCCCATCCTTTCCAGATGCCCACTCACCTTCGCCTCCAACTCGGCGACGCGGGTGGTCAGATGCGGTAACGGGGATTCGTAGCGTTCCGCCAATTCCTTCACCCGTTGGGCCAACCCCTGGCTGATGCGGTCCATCTCGCCGTGGACGGCGGCGGCAAGTGCGGCAAGCCATTTATCATCCACCACCAGCGACTTCACTTCTTCCTCGGTCAGCATCGGGTATTTTGCCAGTGCCATTTTGTCCAGTGTCGCTTCGCTCTCTTTCAATTCGAGCTTTTTCTCCGCTTCGTCATTGGATAGTTTCAGCCAGGCGTTCAGCGCGTCCGCTTCTTCTTTGGCGTCTTTATCACCCTTAATCTTTTTAAGCCGCGCAATAATATTGGCCTTATTTACAGTTTCCAATTCAGAGAAAAGGCCGTCATCGCCGCTATGTTCTTCTTCCAATTCGGTCATTTGCGCACCCAGGCTTTCCACTTCGGTCTCCAGCGCGTTTACCGCATCCTGTTCTTTGGCAAAATAGCGGGAAACGATGAGGGATTTCGGCACCAGGTCACAGGTCCAACCCTTGTCCTTCTCCTTGCCTTTCTTGTCGGTCTCGATAATGCGGTAACTCTCCGCCTTCCAGCCGTCAGCGGCAATAAGGTAGCAATCGTCCTGCATCACCGTCGCCCAGTAATCCAGCAGATGCTGGTAAACGTCGTAACTGCCAATGAGCGGCTTATTCAAATAATGTTCCAGCAGGCTCTCACCGAGTTCGCCAATCAATGTCTTGGGCGGGAAACCGGGTTGCAAACTTTTCAGCCTGGCGGATGTTTTGCTGCGCCACTCGGTAAAGTGTCCTTCCATACCGGATATGAAACTCGCGAATTCCGGGTGCTGGTAAATGGTAGGTTTAATGGCAGTCTTCTCCACGGCAATTTGCAGATAGCCGGGACGCAGGTCGGCGAATAATGCCTTTCTCAACTGCGAGCAAACCGACCAGTATTGCGCCAGCGCGTCAACGTCTCCCGCTGGTATGCCGCCCTGTAGATGCCCGGCGATATCCTGCAGGTCTTCCGGTTCCTGGCTGTCGATATAGCGCGGAATATTCAGGTTGAACTCGTTCTTTTCTATCTCGTCAATACTCACCATCCGCGCGTATTTCGCAACTTCCTGCCCGCGAGTGAATATATCGACAATCTGGTGGATATCCTGCTCGCGCAAGCGGTTTTTCGGCCCATCCTTCATAAACCCTTTGCTGGCGTCAATGATGAATATCCCCTTGCGGGTATGTGCTAATTCCTTATCTATTACGACGATACAGGCGGGGATGCCGGTACCGTAGAAAAGGTTTGCCGGCAACCCGATAATCCCCTTGATATAGCCCTTTCGGATAAGATTTTTGCGAATATCGCCTTCGGCATTGCCGCGAAACAACACGCCGTGGGGTAAAATGCATGCCCCCTTGCCGTGGCTTTTCAACGAACGGATAATATGGAGCAGATAGGCATAATCGCCTTGTTTGGCAGGCGGCATGCCAAAATGCTGGAACCGCTCATGCTGGTCATTCGCCGGATCCAGGCCGGAACTCCAATCCTTATCACTGAAGGGCGGATTTGCAACAACATAATCGAAAGTCTTTAGTTGGCCGGAGCTATCGGTAAAAAGCGGATTTGCCAGAGTGTTGCCTTGCATGATGGATGCACCGGGGTTATCGTGCAAGATCATATTCATGCGTGCCAACCCGGCGGTAGCGGAATCTTTTTCCTGTCCGTAAAGAGTGACATTAGCGTGAGCCGACGCGCCAACCTTCAATAATAGCGAACCGGAACCGCAGGTAGGGTCATACACGGTGGTGGCGTTGCTGGTGCTGGCATCGCTGATTCCGATAATCTGCGCCATGATGCGGCTAACCTCGGACGGGGTATAGAACTGTCCCTTGCTCTTGCCACTTTCAGTAGCGAAATGCCGCATCAGGTATTCGTAGGCATCACCCAGAATGTCGTCGTTGTCAGCCCGGTTTTTCGAGAAGTCCAGCGCAGGATTTTCAAAAATGGCAATCAGGTCGGTAAGCCTGTCCACCATGTCTTTGCCGCTGCCCAGCTTGGTGGCATCATTGAAATCCGGCATATCAGACAGTTTGTTGGCATTGGCAAGCGGAGCGAGAATCTTCTTATTAATCTGGTCGCCAACGTCACTTTTCCCTTTCAGCGCCACCATGTCTTTAAAACTGGCGCCGTCCGGAATAGTAATGGGAGCGAAAGGAATGCCGGCATATTTGTCGCTGATATATTTCACAAACAGCAGCACCAGCACATAATCTTTATACTGGCTCGCATCCATCCCCCCGCGCAACTTGTCGCAGCTTTGCCAAAGGGCAGAATAAAGCTCAGTTTTCTTGATAGCCATAACTAAAAACTCTCTTTCAGAACATCGTCATAATAAAATTATAAGTAAATAGTATTCCAACCGCAGTGGGTGTGTCAATAAGATGGATGAAATATTGAAGTATAAATTCCACCAATATTCATTCGAAAAACAGACATTTTGCAATTATTGCATATAAGACAACAATATTACTATTTTTATTTATATTGACAACCAGAATGAAAAAAACTATCATACCAAAATAAGTTTTACATTCATGGCGTTTTGAATACGCAAGTTTGTATGTTATCAAGAAAACTAAAGGGAGATAATAATGAATAGGTATATTATAGGAAAAGTGGTTAATAAAACTTTTGTAGCAGTTGCATTAGTTAGTATTTTTTTTATGTTATCAATATCAGTGAGTGCTTTTGACCTTATTGGTCATGCTGGTGAAGCTGATCCAGTTCTTCCAAACATTGATTTGTATAAATTTTCAGTTGATGCTACTAATAATGAAGGACTAAATATTTTGATTAACAAACAGGATAGTTATAGACTTGATAAAGGTGTTTGTAACGATGTTATGGATAAAGTTTGGAAGAAATTAAATACTAATGATAAATTGCTGTCAGGAAAGAAAATTGCTCTTCTTGTTCATGGATTTCCTGCTCCTACACCATTTGAAAATCGGAAGTATCTCGCTAAACTCGCATATAATCTGCAAATGGTTGGGTATGATGATGTCTATGCTGTTGAGTATCCTCCTGATAGACATATTAATGAGACTGGTGAAGCTCTTGCACAACTTATTGTAAATAAATGTGTAAATTTTTCGTATGGTCAAAAAATAGATATTTTTGCTCATTCAATGGGTGGTTTGGTTACACGCTGTGCACTTGAAGGTGTGTTATTTAAAGGTAATAATCCACATGCAGATAACCTGGTTGCTCATTTAGTAACACTTGGTACTCCGCATAACGGACTTACTGACAACACGTTCAAAGTATGGCTGGGACAAAAAGATCAAGAAATAAAATATGGTGGCAAGTTGTTAGAAAATGATGATTTAAAGAAAAATAGTGATTTTTTAAAAGCGCTAAATAATGGTGTGGGACAAGCAAATTGTCTTTATTACCAGGTAGGTAGTAATGACTCAACAAAACCGTATGAATATAAAAATTATAATTTTTTACAAAAGGAAGCATTGAATAATCAAGTATTTGTAGGTAAAGTTCATGATGGTTTAATAGTATATGACAGTTCATTATTTAACATTGATAAACATACGATGAATCCGCCAGCTAAACAAAGGACGATTGGGGTAAATCATGATTTCTTAATTTGTCATGACAGTGCCTTTAATTGCCTTTATGAATGGATATTTAATGATAAGTGGTTATCTCCATTCCCAATAAAAGGTGCTATTTTAACACGTTTTATAGACAAAGGTGGAAAGTCATATTTTGGATATCCAAAATCCAATGAATATAATGTTGTTGATGGACGGCAGCAAGATTTTGAGAAAGGAAGAATTACATGGGTTCAAGCTACTAATGTAGTTTATACAACACCGGCTATTACTGGTGCAATTTTAAAATATTGGCTTGCTAATGGTGGTCGTTTATATATTGGATATCCGGTATCGGTTGAATATAGTGTAGCTGATGGCAGACAACAAGATTTTGAAAAAGGAACTCTTACATGGGTTAAGAATACCGATACCGTTTATATGATTGATAAAGTTACACCACCTCAACCCCCAATATTAACGTCGCAATCTCGACCACTCGACCATATATTTCCTACACAAGATGGTACTTGGCTTGTTAAAAAATCCCTATTTACAGTTAAGGGAAGGTCATATACATGGATTGGTTATCCCGGGATGCCATTAGTTGGTGGAAAGGCGGTTTTTGATGTTTCAATGGGTCATGAAGCATTTCAATCTGATATAGGTGTTCAAGATGATTATTCAGGCAATACCTACATAAGAATATATCTTGATGGAAAGGAATATGGAAATGGATATTGGTTTGGAAAAGGCTCGAAGACTGTCAGTGTGAATGTTCCATTACAAGGTGTTAAACAATTAAGATTAGATAGAAGTGGTTATGGGATTAATGGTGTAGATTTTCTGGAACCGAGAATTATAACCACTAAACCTGCACCGTTATATATACCACTTGATGGTCAGGTACCACCAGCACAAGGTCCATATTTGTTTTTTAATGAACATGTAATCCATAAAGGGAAAGATTACCACCAGTGGGCAATTCCCGGTGTTCCTCGTATTGGTGGGGTGTCGACTTTTCCGGTTACAGGATACTCGCAATTTATCGGTTACGCTGCTATGTTGGAAGGTAAAAGTTGTGGTGTATCATTCAGTATAGAACTTGATGGGAAACCTGTACCAGAGTTTAATAAGCGACACATAGCAGCAGGTGATACAATAATACCGATTAATGTACTACTCAATAACGCGAAAACAATGACTTTGCGTACAACTGTAGACGCTGGAAATGATATATTTAAAATACTTGATGCTACTGGTGATAGATTTGTAATATTGGAGCCTAAGCTGTTTAAATAAATTAGAACTATTATAAAATACGTATATATAATCAATAGCAGAAATTTATCTTTTCTGTTGATAGTTTTGCTGGTAGAGTATTACACCAATAATCAATGTTATAGAGCAAAGTAAAAATAAGTGTGCTCCTATCGCTGAAACATTGCCAATAAATCGAACATTTTTTGATGCTATATATATAAGGACTGCAACAGTAGCTCCAATCGATGAAACAAGACCCCAAGTCCTATCCATTTGTTGGCCTTTAAGTAATATCATACATGGGTAGGCAAAACCGCCAAGAAAGAAGAAGGTTGCTTGTGATAGGCCGTTAAATGATATAAAACCCATGTCTACCCATTTAAAAAACATCGATAGTATAGCCAAACTTGTAGCAATGAAAATCATACGCCCACCCATTGGCCATTCTGCCCAGTTGATTGAAAAGGTATTATTTTGTAATTGAGGTGGAATACCAACACGTTCATCCGAAATAGGGTGAGATGTTTCTTCTGCTGGAATATCATTAGTATCAGCAGCCTCGAAAAACATTATTTCTTCACCAGCGATAAAGGCTGTACCGCACTTTGGACACTTCAAGCTGCGACCAGCGAAAGAAGCTGCAGTATTTCCTGTTGCTTTACATCCTGGACACGAAACTTTGATGGTGTTTTCTGTTGTCATTTTTTTCTCCAATAATAACTTTTTTACGATAATTATAATTTATCGATGAATTATTTAACCTGATTTTAATTAAAATGATATTTTTACTGTTGTTATCAACAATAATGTTAAAATTCGACATTCACTGTAGTGTAAACTTTATTTATCATTGTAAAAAAATGTAATGAATGATTAGTATCCATAACAGGTTGCCGAATTGATGGTTTAGCAAATTCGCCGAATCCCCAACCTGTTTGAGTCTCGAAAGAGTTTGAGTCTTTACTTTGTGTAACTGTCCAGATTCTTTCATAACCAGGTGTTTCTTGATTATCAACTACGCAGAAATCTTTATCACCTTCAGCGAAATAGGCGATATGTTTACTGTCAGATGAAAATGTAGGGTCTGTAGTGAAAATATATGCTTTCCCTTCTTTACCATTAACTACGATACGAGTGGTAAATGACATTGTTTCCCAATTAACAACTTTCATTTTGTAAGCTATATTCTTGCTGTCAGGACTAAAATATGGTTTTCCTAAAGTACCATCGTTAAATCCATATTGAATGTCATCAACAACCATGGTACATTTTCTATCTGGTAAGAATGATGTCAAACCAACATACGCTATACGTTTACCGTCTGGGCTTAGTGTTAGTTGATCTATATTTGTAAATAAAAGACTGCTTTCTTTTCCATCATAAACAACTCTCATTTTTCCAGAACGAGAGGCAATATATGCAATATGTTCTCCATCCATTGACATTTGAACATCGCTGATTCCATCATAATCAGGTCCTTTTACCCCATCTATAACTATTGCAACTTGTTCTTTGTTTTGTTTGATAATACAATAATAGTGTTTTGCATCCGATGAAAATTTCCATGCAGGACTACCATCCTGAAAACAGCTAATAAGGTTGCCTTTTGGAATAATCACTTTACAACCATTATGAATTATATATTGTCTATCCATAATATAAAATACGTTCATGCTGTTATCATTACATATTAAGCCTTCTATGTCTGAACTACTCTGACTTTCTATTTTATCCCAGATAGCATATTGATTACCGATTCCTTCGCCAACTGCCATATAGTAATAATGTAAACTATCAACAGTAAATTTGGGTGACTCAATTTTTGAATATTTTTTACCTACCTGACCGTTAACCATGACATATTCACCACCACCATCTACAGCATCCTTTTCACCGCCGCAAATTGTCAAAACTCGCTTGCTATTAGGACTAAATATGATTAGTGAATCTATTTTTCCTTGACGTGCTGGTAGTGGAGTATTATCTATTACTGTGCTGACTAAACCTTCATCGTTATTGCAAGCATTAAAAGCATAATGACAACCATCTGAGCTGATATTCATAGAACCGATTTTATTATAATAGAGACTTTCTTGTCCATTAAAGACGACACACCATTTATCTCCAGAACGTGCTTTGTAAATCATTCCTTCACCGTTTTCGCTGAAAATAGGTGGTGAGACATCTACATAAAGCTTACCTTCAATATTATCTTTACAAATCAACCATTTACCATCCCGTGATGCCTGAAAAGCAATATGCATACCGTCACGACTTATAACTAATTTATCATTATATTCCATTGAGTTATTTGCATAACCTCTAATACTATCATACGGTTTTCCTTGTTTTCCATTAAGTACAACGCATACTTGATTGATTCCAATTTTTTTCGTATATGCTGCCCAGTAGTAATTAGGACTTATAGAAAACATTGAATCATTTTTAACATTATCAATAGAAATATTAAGTGAATATTCAGTAACTTTTATAGCAGAAATAGTAAAAGTATTGATAACAATCAATAAACAAATAAAAACTAAAAGTATAAGATTTCGCATAAGATTACCTCATCAAGCCAATTATATTGATGTAGAATGTGAATAGGAAAATCTATAAACTATTTTCTCATTAATTACTAATTAAATAGAGAAAATATTTCATGATATTAACTTTTTTGTAAAATAATATACATTTATAAATAGTAATGTCAATACGAAAAACACATATTTTTATTAATCTGTTGTTAATAGTACTATTGACACAAGTTGTTATCTAAGAATAATATATCGATCAGATAATTGCTGAAAAGGTTTCAGTATTGTTATGGACTCTATTTATTTATGTAAAAGATAAGAATTATGGAAATTAAGAGGAAATAATTATGTCGTTTGGGTTAAAACCATTCGCGAGTTCAATAATTGGTAAAGTTAGAGATCATAATGAAGATGCTGTTTTAACTTTACATTGGGATGATGTATCTCGTAGTTTGTTGGGTCTTACAGCATTAATGGCTGTTGCAGATGGTATGGGAGGACACCATGCAGGTGAATGGGCAAGTAATAATGCACTTAAATTATTGAATGAATATATTATTCTTGTTGATCAAAATTCTCCAGTTGAAATAGTTCTACATGATGCTATTGTTGCTGTTAATAAAAAATTATTCAATAGTTCAGATGCCTCTGGTGCATCACGTCCTGGTACCACACTAACTGTTCTTGCTGTAAAAGGCAACCGATGTATAATTGCACATGTTGGAGATAGTAGAGCTTATTTATTAAGAGCGTCTAAATTAAGACAAGTAACTGAAGATGATAGTTGGGCGGCTGAATTAGTGCGTCAGGGACAAATGACACCAGAAGCAGCAAAGAATTGGACACATAAAAACCAATTAACTAAAGCTGTTGGTATAAGGGAAGATGTTGAACCACAAATAATATCTTTCGAATTAAATCCAAGCGATGTTTTATTAGTTTGCAGTGATGGCTTGCACGGGATGATTAACGATGAGAACATTAAGTCAATATTGTTAAGTGTGCAGTCACCTGTACAAGCTGGTGAAGTTTTATGTTTTGCTGCAAATGATGCAGGTGGTGAAGATAATATTAGCGTGGCTTTAATGTCGATTGGCAATTGGCCATTAAAAACTAACAATCCATCAACATCTAAAGAATATTTAATAACACCACCACCAATAAAATCAGAATTATCAAATAATAAGCAAATTATTAATAAACCGCATCCGTTTCATAATATTAAGATTTCAAAGATTATGTTCTATTCTGCGATAATTTTAATAGCCTTTCTACTCGGTGCCGGTATAAGATTTATGCAACCTGATAAATCACAACAAAAAGATCAAGAAGTATATTTGAGTTCGAAAGACACTTTATCAAATCAGCAAAGTAATAGTTCTACTCAATATCTAAATAATGAAAATAAAATGTATAAGACAAGTATTTCTATTAATCAAGATGATAGAGATCTTACTATTAGTATACAAGACGCAAATATTGATTATTTACCAGTTGTTGGTAAATATAATAAAAGTTGGAGTAAAGGTAAATATAGATTTAATAAAGATTCCTCTATTAAGAAAATCGCAAGTGGTTCATCAATATTGTTTATCCGTTCAATTGGTATAGACGATGATAAACCGTTATCAGCAAATGAAGAATTGATATGGAATGAAATGTTACCTTTAGGAGAATATTCTTTATATTATGATAAGAATCAGATTGCACATTTCAAGATTTTGAATAAGCAAAATGAGGAGCAATAGATGTTAGGACATGAACTTAAAGAAAGATATGTAATTGAATGCGAGATAGGTCGCGGTGGAATGGGTGTGGTCTATAAAGGGAATGATCGGCAGTTGGGACGTATGGTTGCTATTAAGGTACTGCCTGTTGAGTTTTCTCATGATCAACAGTTTTTACAACGATTTAAAAATGAGATTTTAAATTCTGCGCGTCTTGACCATCCGAATATTGTACAAGTTTATGATGTTGGCGAAGAAGCCGGTATGCACTACTATGTTATGCAACTTGTTGATGGTACTGATTTGCATCATAAAATTCAGCACCAAGGCAGTTATTCTGTCAGTGATACAGTTGATGTTCTTATTCAAATTGCCAAAGCACTTGATTACGCTCATCAACATGGAGTTGTTCACCGAGATATCAAACCGGACAATATACTTATCGATAGTTATGGAACTGCCCGCGTTGTTGATTTCGGTATTGCTCGTTCTATAGAAGGAACAAGAATGACAGGGGGAATGCTTGGTACTCCTGAATATATGTCTCCCGAACAAGCTCGTGGTGATGAACTTGACGGCAAGTCTGACCAATATTCATTAGCATTAGTTGCGTATGAAATGCTTACTGGTACAACTCCTTTTCGAAGTACCACTGCACAACCATGGGCAATGGTAAATATGCATTTAACTGTACAACCTCCAGATCCAAGGCAATATACAGATACATTGTCAGAAAATGTAGCTAATTCATTAATACAAGCATTGGCCAAAGTGCCAGAATCACGGTTTAATTCTTGTGTTGAGTTTGTTCAGGCACTGCAGGGATTAGTACCTGTAACATTGCCGCAATTTGGTAATGATTCAAGTCAAGCTAAGCAAGATATTACATTCTCTAATTCTGCAGATAAAGAATTAGCTAATAACATTGAATCGAAAAAAAGGGTAAATAATTCAATAGGTTATGTGTTCACAGGTATTGTGGTAGTTTTATTATTGGCTTTTGGAGGAATACTAATTGTTAATCCTAAAATTATTAATTTTCAACAAAAAAATGATCAACCTGTAGAAACTGCTATAGTTTCACAGCCATCCGCTCCTCTTGTTAATCCACCACCATCAGGTGGACAGGAAAAGGTTAATGTAACTAATAATATTAATACGACATCGCCTAAACCACCCGAACCTGTGATTAATAAGCCAGTTATTGCATCATCTCCTGTTGAAATTAGTAAAGTTAATGATAATATTTCTTCACCGATCTTAGAAACATTATCAACTGATGAAATTGATACATTTATAAATCAATGGAGTCAAGCCTGGATGAATAAAGATATTTCATCTTATCAGCAATGTTATGATCCAGAACGTTTTATTGGCACTAATGTTTCTGGTAAGAGTAAGAAGACAATGCATTATGATGATTGGATGAAAGATAAACGAGTGAAGTTCGGTAAAGCTGCATCGATTTATATTGAAATTACAAATAAAACACTTAACACTAATGAGCAAGGTCAAAGTGTTATTCAATTTACACAAACTTATCGAAGCGATAAATATCAAGATTTAGGCAATAAAGAATTGATTATCGAAAAAAGAAATGGTGTTATTCAGATAGTTAAAGAGGATTTTAATTTACTATGAAAGATGTGAAAATTATGCATTATGTATTTATGACAATAATTGTCAGCGCTTTTCTTATTGTTGGATATTCAACAGCTGGGAATTTTTTAAAGAAAACAACAGATACCCATATAATTACATCAACTATTACTGAGAATAATTCTAAAACTGAAGATGTAAAAGTGGATAACAGGGATCAATCATCTGTTGAGGATGAATCTATTCGGTCAAAATCTACACAATTACATGAAAATGGAAATAAATCTAAGCAGCAAAGTAATAATATTACTATCAACAAAATCCCTTCAGGAAAGTCTGTTGAAGGACGTCCCATTGAAATATATATTTTTGGAAAAAAAGAAAAAACAATTATTGTAATAGGTGGTATCCATGGTGACGAATCAGGCGGTATTAATTTTTCACGTAATTTGGCTAAATATCTTAAATCCGTTAAAGAATTAAACTTTACTTATCGTGTGGTTTTGCTGCCACTTGCGAATCCAGATGGATTTGTGTTAAAGACACGAACAAATAGCCATGGTATTGATATTAACAGAAATTTCCCAACAAAAGATTTTGGGAAAGGTAATAAGAGTGGCAGATATTATGGAGGCAAATCACCAGCATCTGAGGATGAGACTTCATACCTGATTAGTGTTATTGATAAATATAACCCTGAAATGATATTAACATTTCATACTCCCATGAAATGTGTGAATTATGACGGTCCTGCTAAAACTTTAGCATCAACTTTAGCAAAAAATGTGAAGTTAGATTTGAAAAGTAGTATTGGTTACGCTACACCGGGGTCACTTGGAACATATTACGGTGTTGAACGTAATATACCAGTAATAACTTTAGAATTTCCACCGGGTGAAGTGTCATGGAAACAATATAGTCCTGGTATATTAGCTGCAATTGGTGTAAAAACAGATTCCAATAATCCCAAATCATTGGACTCTGTAACAAAACCAGCGAATATTAAAATAAAAACCAACAGTAATAATTCTAAAAATTTGGATCCTGTTAAAAAACCATCAAATATTAAATTAAAAAACCATAAAATTACAAAAATAATTGTAAGTAAGTCGCAAAATATTATGAGAGTATACTCTGGAGAAGAATTTATAAAAGAATATATTGTATCTACAGGTATGAAGAACTGTTCACCAGTAGGTACATTTAAGGTGATTGGGAAATCAAGCCGTCCGGGTAAAGCAGATTTGGGAACTCGATGGATGGCCATTAATCGTTGGCATACTCGAACTGGACGACAGTTTGGGATCCATGGTACTAATGAGCCTCAATATCTGGGCCAGCAACGTTCACGAGGCTGTATTCGTTTGAGTAATGCTGATGTTGAAGAATTATACGATGAAACATCTGTTAATACAGCTATTGTAATTCAGGATGGTCAACTTCCTGATATTTCTTCTAATAATTTTGCTCAAGTAGCATCATGTTATCAAAAAGAAAATACTCAATAAAAAATATTTTATTCCCTTGACATGTTATATGTCATAGATATACTATATGATTATATTTTTTTGTAAAAGTTTAATTTTCAGGAAAATATTAATAAATTTAAGCAGTAAGATCAGAATAGAGTTGAGGAGGTATTAAAATGAGAAAATTAGGTATAACAACATCAGTTATGATGTTGTTTGTGTTATTAGTGGTGGGAATACCATCGGTAGCTCAATCTACCCCGGATAAAAATGATACTTCAGAAAAAAAGATAGTAGAAATTCGTGATTTAGCGAATTATGTTAATTCAACTGCTATTACAGTTGAAGGTGTCACCGGCGAATTGCAACCATATTCTTCTACACTAAAGATGTATCAATTATCTAAAAGAGTTACAAAAGATTCCAAAGATACAATATGGGTGAAAACTGATAAAAACTATCCTGATAAGGATAGAACATATCATGTAACCGGTACGGTTATCCGTGAAGGCGAACAGTTATACCTTGTTGAACAGGAACGTGAATTATATTCTAATTCAAATGAAATTGACGAAAATAAAGATGGTGATAAAGGTAATATAAAGAAGTGGTTTGAAGGTATTGAACTAACAAATAACATGAAGCTGGGTATCGGTTTGATAGCGATTGCTTTAATTATAGGAACTATAATATTTGTTTCGATGCGCAAACAAGCAAATGAACAGAAGATGATGCTTGAACAACAAAGGCAAACAGCAGAGCGAGAGCGAGAACGCATACAAAAAGCTGCGATGCCGCTATCTTCTGGACCTATTAATGCAACGACTGTAGCATCAGACTCTTTTCCTGGTGGTAAAGTGTCTATGCCTAAAAAAGTACAGCATACTGTTGAAGCATGGGGTCAGTTGAAAGTAACTTCTGGACCTCATACAGGTCTAATTGCTCCATTGACAGGAAGACAAATAACAATTGGTCGCAGTGAAGGTGACTTGCAATTGCCGGATGATTCAATGGTTTCGACTAATCACGCAGAGATAGTATCAACAAATGATGGCAGGCTGTTATTCGTAGATAAAAGTAGAAATGGTTCGATTGTTGATGGTAAGCCAGTTCATCGCTCACAAGTAGATATCAAGACAGATTCTATTATTGAAGTTGGCAGCAGTCGTATTGAAATATTTACAATGCGTCCACCAGTTATCGCTTCTAAACCAGTCGAATCACCTTTCACAGTTGCACCACCGAAATCAGATGTAGCTCTTACTATGATGGGTGATGTATTACCTCCCAATTTGTCTATAGTAAATCCGACTGGTAACTTTATGGGTGTTGAGTTTGTTGTGATATCTGGTGCGGATGCTAATAAAAGATTTCCTGTAGGGAAAGAAAGTATAACCATTGGACGTCGTGATAATCAGGATATTGTACTGACCGATGGATTTGTGTCGAGAGAACATGCTATTTGTTCACGGCAAGGCAGTGATTGGGTTATACGCAATCTCAGCGACAAAGGAATTACCGTAAATGGCGAACCATCAACTGAATCGATTATCAAACATGGCGACCGAATTAACTTGGGTTCGACTGTAATGGAATTTAATGTCGTGGATGAAATGATTCAACGATCAAGTAAAACAATATGTGAATAATCAGTCATTTAAGTCTATTGATATGGGAGAACTATTATGTGGTATATTGTAAATTCATCGGATGGGAAAAGATATCCTATTACAGTAGAAGGCTTGACTATTGGACGTGAAGAATGTTCAATACTTACATCGGCATCTGATTACCGAGCATCAAGGCAGCATGCAAAAGTGCGTTTGCAAGGTGATTATGTTGAGGTAGAGGACCTGAATAGTACAAATGGTACATATATCAATGAACAACGACTTCGTATTGCAACCCCATGGCATCAGGGGCAAGTATTACGTTGTGGTCAGGCTACTTTTCAACTTATAGGTGAATCTGTGGCAATGCGCAATGCTCCAACAATGATGTCAACTGCTAACGCAACGATGGTGGCACCGGCGTATGCAGAAAGACCTGTTGCACCACAACCTATGCCAAAACCATATATATCACCTTCTGTACCATCATCGCCACCTCTATTGCCACAATTTCAATCACAAGCACCACCACCATCGTCACCACCTAATTATTCTGCTCCATCATATTCAGCACCAGCAGGTAATCAAAATAAGTATCCACAGGGAACTTTTCAGCCACAATCAACGACTAACAATTCATCAGCCATTGGCGGAATTGTTACAGGGGTTATATTATTAATCATTGGTATAGTAGGTTGCCAACATTTTCAGCCACAAATGGATTTAATCAATAGTATGTTGGGTCAGTTTGCTGTTGCTTTTGGTGGTAGTGCTGCCTCAAATCAAGTAGCTCAGGTTAAATTATTGTATTATGGGTCCATTGTGATGGCTTGTATCGGTGGCATATTGATACTGGTTTCCACAATTCGATTAGCCACAGCACGAAAATAATGCAGCTATAATTACGATGAAATATATCAGTTCTATCTTTTAAATTGTAGATATAGGATAGATAAATTTGCCTGGAGGAAATTAATAGGATGGCGGTAAAATCTTTAATTATAATGTTCTTTACTTTACTTATCGTAGGTTGCTTATTGATTGTAATTGATCTGGCTAACACTCGGAGTGATAATAGCAAGTATGTTAGTCGTAGACAGCCTCATTATACCGCCTCATCTTCAGCAGCAAGTTCAAATACATCTTCATCAAATGGAAAAGAGGTGAAAAAAACTGGCATTCAGAAACCAAAGCCAATCAATGCACAAAATCATGACAGTATTTCTAAACCTACAGATAATACGCGAAAAGAGAAAGATGAATTACAAAAACCAGATATAACTGTAAATAGAAATCCTGATGTATTATCACAAAATGAGCAGATAGAACTTGGGAATGAAGTTGCAAGGAAGGAAAAGCTTGATGATGGTATCTATATTGACAATCAGATAGATAGAATTGCAAAACGTTTGATTAGTAACTTACCGGAAAAGTATTATGGACCATCAAATGGTGGTTGGCAGTGGATTATACGTTGTAAACGAACTCCTCATCACGAAGTTAATGCGGTATCACTCATGGGAGGACGGATTTACGTTTATGATGGTATTTTAAAATTGACTCATCAGGAAGATGAGTTGGCGGCTGTTTTGGCCCATGAAATAATACATATTGTTGAAGAGCATTCTGCAGAGCAGATAGCAAAAACTGAAAAGTTTAAAAGATTCACAATGAATGTTGTTGATAAAGTTAAAGGAAGTAATAAGCAATCAGCAAAAGGTAAGATCACTGAAATGGCAGGTGTACTCGGTTGCGTATTAATTAAAAATAAACTCAGCCGAAATGATGAATATCAGGCTGATGAAAAAGGGTTTCAATTACTTGTAAAAGCTGGATATAATTCTGAAAAAGCCTTAATTTTTTTCAATAGAATCCAAAAACTCGAGAATTCAACAGATGGTGAACAAGGGATGCTGGGACAGGTTTTTAGTACTCACCCTCCAACAAAGGATAGAATTGCAAATCTGCAAAGTAAAATCCCTACTTATACGAAAAGCAGCATTGACAGTCTGTAATAGTAACTCGCTAAGGAATATTTGATGGTCTCTACTACTTTAAATAATCGTTATCTGCTTGATGGAGAACTCGGCCGCGGTGGCATGGGTGTGGTATATCGTGCCACTGATCTGCAGTTGCACCGTACTGTTGCGATTAAATTACTACCACCCAGTTTGGCTGAAGATAAAAACTTACTTATTCGCTTTAAAAACGAAATTACTAATACCGGTAATCTTGATAACCCGAACATGGTGAAAGTTTATGATATGGGTGAGGTAGATGGCGCATATTACTATGTGATGGAGCTTATCGATGGTCATGATTTGCGTACTGAGATACATAATCGAGGACATTTTGAAGTTGTTGATGCCTGTGAAATATTGGCGCAAGTAGCCAGTGCGCTTGATTACGCACATGCTAAGGGGATTCTTCACCGCGATATAAAACCGGAAAATATTCTGATTGAGCGAAATGGCGGTGCCATTCGCATTGTTGACTTCGGTATCGCCAAGGTTGTGGGCGCAACACGCATGACGGGCGGGATGATCGGCACGCCGGAATATATTTCACCGGAGCAGGCGCGCGGTGAGGAAGCAGATGGACGCAGCGACCAGTATTCATTAGCTGTTATGGCGTATGAAATGCTGACAGGTATTCCCCCGTTTCGCACAGATACTCCGGAGCCATGGGCAATTGTTAATATGCACATATCACAGGAACCTGATGATCCACGAAAAAAACAAAAAGATTTTCCAGCAAAGGCTGCTGAGGCATTGCTGAAGGCACTCGCGAAACGACCAGGGGAGCGCTTTACATCATGCATGGACTTTATCGCTGCATTAGAAGGTAAGATAAAGTTTACTCCTCGTCGGCGTTCTAAACCACCAGTAGTTAAAAGAAATGTAAAGAAAAGTCAACGGTATCAAGTTGTATTGCTCAGTCTGTTGATGATATTTGCACTTGGTAGTGGGTTCTTTTTTATTATGCGTCCTGCTAAAACTACTCCGAATGGAAACGAGAAAAGTGGTACAATGGGAAGTTCATCCCAGCCATCGAATAAAGTTATGGTAATCACAGCAGAGGAAGGAAAGGACTTTATAACAAAAACCTGGCTTTCCGCCTGGAAATCAGGACAAATAGGACCATATAGCAAGTGCTACAACAATGACACCTTCGTCGGACATAACTATACAGCGCGTAACAGCTATACTACGCTGACATTTGACGCATATCTATCGCAATGGCTGGCGATAACAAAATCTAACAACACACAGATTACTAATCTCGAAACGAAAAAATTAGATGATATGCATCTTGTTGCTACATTTTTGTTTAACACTGGTGCAACAACAAGCAGAATGCGAATTACATTAGAGAAAAGCTCTGATGATTCTATAACAATAACTCACGATGATACATCTCCCAAAGATATATCGCTTGATGGATTAGAATAACTTTTAGTAAAGGAATTAACAAATGTCAGAAAACAGAACATTAAATAGTCGCTATACTCTTGAAGCCGAGATTGGCCGCGGTGGGATGGGTGTGGTTTACCGCGCCGAGGATGCGCAGATGCGGCGGGTGGTGGCGATAAAGACTCTGCCGTCTATAATGACGCATAACCAGGAGTTGATGCGCCGGTTTAACAGCGAGATCCAGCACGCCTCGCAGTTGGAACATCCGAATATTGCTCGTGTGTATGATGTTGGTGAGGATGCCGGCACAAATTATTACGTCATGCAATATATCGCCGGGAAGAGTTTGCGTGAATTGCTTAAAGAAAAAGGACGATTAACGCTGGAAGAAGCATTGCCCATTCTTGAACAAGTAGCCTCAGCACTTGATTATGCAAATAGCCAGGGAATCGTCCATCGTGATATAAAACCGGAAAATATCTTACTGAATAAAACCGGCAACGCATACGTAGTAGACTTCGGCATCGCCAAGGCAGCAGAAGGTACCCGCACGACCCGCGGTATGCTTGGCACCCCGGAATATATGTCACCAGAACAAATTCGGGGAGAAGTGGTGGATGGACGATCGGATCAGTATTCATTGGCAGTAGTTGCTTATGAAATGCTGACCGGGCAGACGCCGTTTAAGACAGAAGGGGATGACCCATGGGCACAGATTCAGAAGCATTTGAATGAGAATGTTGTTGATCCACGTCAATTTGGAATTATTCTATCAGGTAATGCTGCAAACTCATTATTTAAATCTTTGAACAAATCATCAGTGCAGCGTTTTGAAAAATGTGTAGATTTTATAAGTGGGTTGCGAGATGAAATTAATGTTGCAGATGCGTCTGATATTACTTCAAAACGCAAGTATTCATTTTTAAAATGGCTATTGATACCTGCTATAGTAGGTATTTTTATCGTTTTTTGGATGATTTGGCATAATTCAAAAACTTATAAGTCAAATATAAAACCTGAATCTGCAATTAATAGAGAGCCAATTACACAATTAGTATATGTTGATTATAGCCAGAGATTATCGTCATTGATTTCATCAAGTATTGATGGTGAAAATAAAAATCGAATTTGCTGGTTGGGAAAACTCGACCGTATTGATTTTGATGAGGGTGGAAGAACTATGATACCTCTTATTTCTACGGATGTAAAAACTATAATATTTAATAACCACATTGCTACTATTCAGGATGGTTCTTTAATAAATGATAAAGTCAATAATCGTGACGACCAACTTGGAGATGCATATAGTACTAATGCTAATAAAGTTCTCTATAATGGATTAATTAAGAACTTATCTGATGGTTCAGTGGTAGATATTAGATATATGAATAAAGGTGATTATTTATATCCTAATGTGAATTCTAAATATCCAGGATCAATTGTTTGGAATCAAGGAGGTGAAGTTTTTGTTTGGCCTGCTTTAAGTAAATCAGGTAATTATGTTGCTCTTTGTGATGATAAAAATAAAATGTGTATATATAATGTATCTAAAAAAAGTATTGCAGTAATTGGTACTGCTGGATTATATGGACCACAACCACAGTTTAGTGAAGATGAGAAAACTATAATTTATTCTGACGGTAATCAAATTATAAAGGTCGGTATTGATGGGAGTAACCCTTTGAAAGTTATATCGCTTTCTGATACTGATGACAGTTATATTGAATACATAAATTATAATGGTAATAATATCGTTTATACAGAAAATCCGTATATGACCGGTTTTCCTTCAGGAAATGAATATTATTTGCTTAACATGATAAGTTCCAGTGGAAATGTGACACGACAAATACTTAAGACAAAGGATCGTATTCGCTGTCCGGTATTGAGTCCTGATGAAAGTAAAATATCTTATTGTAAGTTAACTGAAACTGGTTATTATCATGTATATGTTTGTGATCTTAAAACTGATAAAACTATTGATCTTGGACGAGGTATCTCACCTGTATGGGTTGTTTCACAACAGCAATTAGGTCAGAAGATATCTGATTCACAAAAAACATTAGTAAAACCACCATCAGGATATGAAATTGATTCAAATATTTCTGCTGACTTTGACGGAGATGGCAGTCAAGAAGTTGCTTATTGTGGAACATCCTTACGCAAACAACCAATAATATGGATTACAAAAAATGGAAAATCCGTATGGGAATCAGCTTTTAATGGTAAGAGTCTGGAAATGCATAATCTGGAAATGCATAATCATGGTTATTTTCCTGAAATATTCACATCTTCTGATGTTACTGGAGATGGGAAACCAGAACTGTGCTGTTTTTTTTCTGCAGAAAATTATATAGGTTCATCTGTCCAATTTAAATTATTAATTTTTTTTAGATTTAATCAAGGAAAATATACCAACTTAAATCCTATAGAAGATTCTAACATTCAAATAATGATAAACAAAACATCTAAAAGCCAGCCTATATCTATAGCAACATTTGATATGGGAGGATCATACCAACAATATAAATGGAATGGCAATAAATTTATCTCAGCAGGTCAACCCATTCACAGTATTGACTATACAGTTGAGATGGAATCACTAAGAAAAAGCGGTTATAGTGAAGTGCATGATTATTTTAAAGTACCAAATAAATGATTTGATACGTATAAAATAATGTAGAGAAAATTTTGTAAAGAATGCAGACCATACATCTTATAAAAGAACACAAACAATTTAAAAAGGGAAAAAGAAATGAAAACACTACTTGCTCGTATTACCTATTTAGCATTTTGCTTGATGATGTTCACTATAAACATTTTTGCTCAAGATATAGATCAGCGTTTTGAGCAAAGCATACGTTTAGATTCAAAGATTGTTAAAGTTATTGATGGTCAATGGAAATATTTTGAAGACGATATAAAACTTTCTAATGGCATACAAGCAAAATGGGCAGGATCTCCAATGCCTATGGGAAATAGTAAAGCAACATTTGACATTACCGGATATGATCGGTTTATCACATATGCCGCAATTTGGGCGGAGTTTCCTGGTAAAGCGATATTAAGCGTTGATGTTGACGGGAAAACGATCTGGTCAGCTACAATGCAAACAGGGGATAAGCCGAATCTTATAACTGCATTATTAAGAGGACATAAAACATTAACATTAAACCGTATGCAATTAGTCGGAGATTCTGGTAATTTTATTGAACCAAGGCTCATACAGAAAATTTTACCTGATGAAGACAACTATCTGTTATGTAATGCAAATTTAAATATCAAAAGTGATGTAAGTGAAGGAATACTAACATATACAAATTTAGAATCACCACAGAAAACATTAAAGTCAGCAAAAAAACTTGGTTACGATATAATTGGGATGAGTGACCAGGATACTGGGATAACTAAAGCAGATTGGACACTTTCTGGTTGGCTCTGTGAAGAAAGCGAACGTAACCAGAAAGACTATCCACTTGCATTGAGAGGGTTTGAGTGGTCTTATTGTGCAACACCAGAAGATGAAAAAACTGCTGAGCATATAACAATATTTGGCACAAATACCATACTGGTAGCAAAAAATGGACCAAAAACACGGAATGGTGCAAAAGCATCAATTTATGAGTGGTTAAAAAAGTCCTGCCAATCTTTTGTATTAGATGAAACTTCAATGGCTGATGGTTATGGTGATATACCTGTTGCGCAGTTTGACCACATCTGGACAGGAACTAATTTCAATGATTTCGCAGGTTGGGATGCTGAATTAGATAAGATATTTTGCCTGGCAGAAATTGGAAATGAGTCTAATCCTGATGTCGAAAAAAATCAAGAATATTTTAATAGTGCCCTGGTAAATGGTTGGCATGTTGCGCCAAGTTTTGGGGTTGATAATCATTCCAAACTCGATGAAAAAGCATTGAAAAACCAAATTAGTATTTACACAACAGGTATGACTCGGGATGAATTAATGGATGCTTTACGTGCGCGTCGACTATATGCAACACAAGATCGTTACTTTGCACTCAAGTTCTGTGCAAGACCAGAACTTGATGACTCATGGTACTGGATGGGAAAACGAGGAGTTGTAATTCAACCCGGCAAAGGTATTGCTTTTGAAATATTGGGTCAAAATAATAAAATGCTAAAGTCGATTGTAAGTGCTGATATAATTTCACCGACTAATGTAGACCCTATTTACTCCATTGTAACGGCTGAGACTAATGAAATCAAATACTCTAAAGACAATCCCTTAGTGATTCCATGGGTGAAGATTCAGGCTATTACACCGACTGAACGAGGCGAACGTTGCGTTTATTTAAGGATTAAACAAAAAGATGGGAGTTATATTTTTTCTGCACCGATCTGGTTTTCTGAAGGTGAAGTGAAAAAAGCAGTCCAACTTATTCCTTCTGGCGACGCAAAGTTTATTGGTAATACTTTACGATTAACACCAAGCGAGGAATGGAAATGTGGTAGTGCCTGGTCATCAGCAAAGTTACCTGTTCGTAAAGGATTTGAGATATCTTTTGAGGTTCAATTGACTCAAAGAGGAGGAGAGAATGGTGGTGGAGATGGTCCAATATTTGTAATTCAAAATAATACTAATAAACCAAGAGATGATAGGCGAGGATGGTATAGTGATTATGCTGAAAGTAGCTTCGTAATAAGTTTTAATACTTTTCATGGGTTAGGACCAGGTGTTGATTATATTGCGGTAATGGTTGTAAATAATAATAAATCTATTGATAATGTTGACAGTGTAATCGCTGCAACAATAAAATTACCTTCATTTTCCGATGGTAATTTGCACAAGGTTAAGATTAGTTATAAACCTGGTTTACTGCGAGTTTATCTTGATAATCCAACTGTACCAGTTATTACTACTCCATTACTACTTCATGACCGCATTCCATTAGATGGAGAAAAAGCTTGGGTAGGTATGGTTGGGGTAACAGGTACTGCGTATGAAAATCATGATGTAACAAAGTTTACATTTAGAGAAAAAGATAATTAAACAGAACATTCATTTGTTAGCAGAAAAGTATGGCAACCACATTGGGATTGTCCTTACGATTTTCATGAAAAGCGAAAGTCTTGTTATAAGTTCAGATACAAATAATAAGTGAGTTTTAATTTTACCATTTCTTTCTAAGTGGTTTTATTATAACTTTGAATCATTGTTTAACATGTGTGATTTGTGATGCAATTATAGGATAAATGCGAAGAATTAAACAATGTCAGAAAACAGAACATTAAATAGTCGCTATACTCTTGAAACCGAGATTGGTCGCGGTGGGATGGGTGTGGTTTACCGTGCCGAGGATGCGCAGATGCGGCGGGTGGTGGCGATAAAGACTCTGCCGTCTATAATGACGCATAACCAGGAGTTGATGCGCCGGTTTAACAGCGAGATCCAGCACGCCTCGCAGTTGGAACATCCAAATATTGCTCGCGTTTATGATGTAGGCGATGATGCTGGCACAAACTATTATGTCATGCAATATATTGACGGGAAAAGCCTGCGTGAATTGCTGAAAGAAAAAGGTCGATTAACGCTTGAGGAAGCATTACCGATTCTTGAACAAGTAGCCTCAGCACTTGATTACGCCAATAGCAAGGGAATTGTTCACCGTGATATTAAACCGGAAAATATCTTGCTGAATAAAGCCGGCAATGCCTACGTAGTAGACTTCGGCATCGCCAAGGCAGCGGAAGGAACCCGTACCACCCGCGGCATGTTGGGCACCCCGGAATACATGTCGCCAGAACAAATTCGTGGAGAAGTAGTGGATGGACGAAGTGACCAATATTCACTGGCGGTGGTGGCCTATGAAATGCTTACTGGTCAGACGCCATTTAAGACAGAAAGAGATGACCCCTGGGCACAGATTCAGAAGCATTTGAATGAGACTGTGCCGAATCCGCACTCTATCAACAATTCATTACCTGATTATGTATGTGCCACTCTTCTGAATGGTTTGAATAAATTAAGTGACAAGCGTTTTTTTAATAGTCTACAATTTGTTGATGGGTTAAAAGGATTAATTGATTCACCTAATAAAATTAATAAAAAGAAGTTCAATATAATAAAATTGATTTTTTTTGTTGGGTTGTTAATAAGTGTAATTATAACGACATTATTTTTTTATCATTATAAAACAGACAATAAAGTTTCGTTAAGTAGTGGAGTCAATGTGATTAATCGAAATATTATTGAAGAAAAAATAGCGTATATCGATGTAAGCAGTACAGAGATGGATGCATTGTGTGTTATGAATAAAAATGGCAAAGAGAAAAAACGTCTGCTATGGTTTGAAAAAAACAGTGGTGTATTTCCAAATGAAGTTGGTGCCATTGCTTATATGTCTGCAAATGGTATGAAGTTCGCGTATCAGTACAAAAATAAATTATCTGTTGTAGATATATTAAGTGGTAAGAAAATAGATTTTACTAATAAATTGTTTTTACCGAATAAATATTCTTTAGAACATGTTTATGGTATTACTCCTGACGGCAAACAAGTATTACTTCTTGTGAATGAAAAAAAAGTAATTGATAATAATGATAAATCAGGTGATCATAGTCATAATCTTTGCAGTTTACAGTTGCTTAATATAAATACAAAAATTGCCAGAAGTATAACTAAATTTAATGTAAAGAGTGAAGTTTATGGAGATACTTACGCAGGAATTAGTAGATTTGTAATAAACCCAGTATTTAATAATGATGGTTCTAAAATTTATTACATACTACAAGATGGAAGCATTAATGAAATTAGAGTTCGTGATTTGAAAAAACGTCTTATTTCACAAATTAAAAATGTAGATAGTATTTATTATGGGAAAATGGAACTATCATTAAGTAAACATTATGATATCCTGCGATTTATGGGTGAATCAGATAACTACTTTGATATCAATATAAATGATGGCACTATAATTAAAAAATCAAAAGATGAACGAATCAAAGAGTTAGAAAAGGAATATGGTATTAAATTACAAAAAAAGGAATATGATACTATATTACAGATATTAAATCACAGTCATCCCATAAGGAATTAGCCATTTGTAAATAACGGATTCATCAGGTACATTATTCTTACGACAAAATAAGGATACTTTTGATGAATCC
>Ga0194052_1000423_pt1 | contig 27325 bp, 19 predicted proteins | sample SepL226m_MetaG_FD_160117 | JGI IMG/M metagenome (GOLD analysis project Ga0194052, IMG submission 160117) | Anoxic zone freshwater microbial communities from boreal shield lake in IISD Experimental Lakes Area, Ontario, Canada - Sep2016-L227-6m | ecosystem: Environmental > Aquatic > Freshwater >...
CAACGGATTCATCAAAAGTATCCTTATTTTGTGGTGAAAATAATGTACCTGATGAATCCGTTATTTACAAATGGCTAATTCCTTATGGGATGACTGTGAAATTATTAAACAAATGTCGGATTTAAACAAAGTTATTGAGCAAGATAGCAATTTGGGTAAAGGTTTTCGTATCGGACATAGCTATTTTTGTAATCTGTCTGAAAATGCTGATGAGAACTGGTATAGAAATGTTATTAAATATGAAATCATTCCTTTGCTTGAAGAATATTGGTTTGATAATGATGATGAAGTCAAAAAGCATAAGTCGAATTTGCAAGGTTGAAATAAATGGCAAGTAAAATTCCAATAAAAAATATTTATTATATGCTTTGCTATGCTTATGATATTTTAAAAACAGGTGAAAATGTAAACTTATCAAATGAAGAGTTTGATAATATTTATGACTTGTTTGGAAAAATTCTTGTAAATGGTACATCTTTACTTATCAAGCGCGGTTTCAATAGAGAATACATTAACATATCTGAGGAATTAGCTGGGATTAGAGGTAAAATAGGAATTAATGAATCAATAAAAAGGCAAAGTTTTATTCGTGGAAAATTACATTGTGATTTTGATGAACTTTCCTCAAATATCCTTTTCAATCAGATAATAAAGTCATCCATTTCATCATTGATAAAATACAAAAAACTTGATAATGAGATAAGAATACAACTTATCAAAATTAACAGATATTTTCATGAGATAGATACTATCCATTTGAATAAATCACATTTTTCACAGATAAGATACCATCGTAATAATAATTTCTATAAATTGCTGATAGATATCTGTGAAATGATTTTTGATGAATTGATTACGACATCTCAAAAAGGTGAGACTGACTTTAAAGATTTTATTCAGGATAAGCAGATGGCTAAACTTTACGAGAAGTTCATACTTAATTTTTATAAGAAAGAATTTACAGAGTTGACAGTTCATTCACCCAATTTTTCATGGGATAAAGATGTGGATTTTGAACATAAAGGCGATGATTTATTGCCAATAATGAAAACAGATATAGTATTACAAAATAAAGATAAACAACTGATTATTGATGCTAAATATTATGCGGATGCATTGATATCAAGGAACGATATTGAAGTAAAAAAATACAGATCATTCCATCTATATCAAATATTTTCTTATATAAATAACAGTAAGTTTGATGGTGAAAAAGCTGGTATGCTACTTTATCCGGTGGTAGATAATGAGATTGATGCAGTGAGTAAGATCCAAGGAAAAGAAATTTATATTCAGACACTTAATTTGAATACAGATTGGAAAAATATTGAAAGAAGGCTAATGGAGATAGCAAGAAAATCTTTTCCTTCTCTGCCGGGATAGCCGGGCTCCCGCCCAGTTCCAAACGGTGACTGAATCTATAAGTTGTGATTACAAATTATAAGTTTCGCTATTTTCTCGTGAGGTGGGCAGAGAGTCTCGCTCAGAAAAAGATGATTTGGTATAAATTTCTGCGTTTCGCAAGACTCTCAATTTTAATTCAAGTTCAATATCCAAACGTATCTTTCAAATACGCACGACTGATAGCGATGCTTTCCATGGGGTCTATTTTGGGCTGGTCCTGTTCTGCCATTACCCAACGGACTTTGGTCATTTCTGGCAGGACAGCCATGATTTCGTGGAAGTTTACATTTCCTTTGCCAAGTTCTGCCCAATCGGTGCCGTCAAAATCTTTGAAATGCAGGTAGCCGATGATATCTTTATGTTTTTTCAGGAATGCTGCCGGGTTGTCGCCGCCGCGCATTACCCAGGCGACGTCGACGCACAGGTCGACAACGTCATAATTTAACCCATCTATCAACAGGTCGATTCCGCGTTTGTCGCCATCAATTTTATCAAATTCAAAAGCGTGGTTGTGGTAGTGCAGATGTATGCCAAGGTCGCGCAGTTTGCGGCCGGCTTCATTCAATACGCTAATTCCGTGCTGGTAGTCGTCTTTATCAACGCCATCCCATTTGCGCAGGCCGGATATGCACAGGTCATTTGCCTTTACAGTGTTGAGATAACTGACGAGGGGAGTGATATCTTCTAATGCGGCAAGGCCAGTATGCGACCCGCCGAATAGCAACCCGCGTTCGTCAAGTTTCTGTTTGTATAGTGCGGCATCGGATGCGCCGCCTTCCACTGCGGCAAATCCCGCACGCACAATGCTGTCCAAAATGGCGTCGGTATCAGTATTAATATTATACTTTCCACCGAAAACGATTAATTGAACACCTAATGTTGGTAATGCCATGACTGGTTACCTCCAATAATTTATTAGATAGCAATTTTTAAAACAATTTTTCGCGAGTCATCACCGCCGATTTCTGATATGCCAAGGGCGGGTGCGTGGGCGTCATGTGGAAAGAATATGGCAATCATGCCTGCGCTAACCGTTGTCAGGTCGCCTATTCCGGCGTGAAACGCGATATCTTTTTCTTCGTTATATGGCTCAAAGTCAGTCAAGGATGACATTGGCGCGTAACCCATCTTTTCTTCACCGCTGACGACATATTGGACATCAATATATTTGCGGTGCACTTCCAACTTTCCGTTTGTCCAGGACTTGGTTTTATATTCCTGTATTATCATATAAAATTCAGTACCCTCTAGTTCATATTTGCCAATTTCCTTATGGTCTAACTCGCCGCTTTGCAGCAGCTTTAAAGCTTTTGATATTCCGGGTGAAATAGCCATATAAACGGCGGCATTATCTAATTTATCGATTATCATTGAACCATTCCCCCTTAGATATTTAAATATACATATTCTTTACTGGTTTTCATCTATTATTCCTGCATAATATTTAAAAAAATACTGTTTAAATAAATGTGCATTTATGGTAAGATAAGTAAGTTTTTAGATTTTTTGTAAATTATGTAAAGGATATCTACAGGTGTACACAGAATAATATAATTTACACCTATTCCTTTTGAATAAATTTGTTTGGAGATGTTAAATGAAGTTATTGAATGATTTATATGTAATCAGTCTCACCCATTGGGATCGCGAGTGGCGTTTTCCATTTCAAAAGACCCGCATGCTGTTGGTTGAGATGATGGATGAATTGCTGCGCGTGTTGGATGATGACCCGGAATATAAATCTTTTCATTTAGACGGTCAGACAATCCTGATTGAAGATTATTGTGAAGTGCGTCCCGAAAACGCAGAAAAAATAAGAAAATATGTTCAGGAAGGCAGAATATTTATTGGGCCGTGGTATGTGTTGCCAGAAGAAAATCAGATGTCCGGCGAGTCGCTGGTGCGTAATTTCTTGTGGGGCGAAAAAATTGGCCGCAAATATGGCGGATGTATGAAAATTGGCTATACTCCCACTTCATGGGGACAGGTTAGCCAAATGCCGCAGATTTTTAATGGTGTTGGGGTTGATAGTGCAATTTTTTATCGCGGTATATCGAATGACCAGGTAAACGGGCATTATTATCATTGGCAAGGGACTGATGGCAGCCGTTTGTTTGGTGTAACACTGGGCGATCACGCACGGGTTGCTTTTTTCCATCTGGTTGACCGTCGCGTTGCTCATAATCGCGGACCAGAAGTCACCGAACATAACTGGGCATGGGGTGGTAAACCGTTCCGGCTTTGCGGTACCGGGTCATTTACACCATATCATTTCGCAAATCCTCCCATCGGATGGTATCCTGACCGTATTGAAGAAGCATTTACCGAGTTAGACAGTGTTGAACTGGGCAAGTGGGAAACACCATTCGCACCGGCATTTGACTGCGATGATTCCACCGGACCTTTCAAATTAACCCCCAGTATTATTAAAGAAGCAAATGCGCGTATAACTAACGGTAAAAAGGTTGAACATGTAAGTCTGACACGTTTTATTCGCGAAGCGCAGGAGTTTATGCGCGGTAAGGATATGGATGTATTAACCGGAGAAATGCGCCAGACCCAGCGCGCCGGATTATTCACTGACCTTTACGCCGAGATTCAGTCTACTCGCATACCGATGAAATATAAGAACCGCCAGTCTGAGATTAATTTGCAGCGAATGGCGGAGCCTTTGGCGACAGCAACCTGGGCTATGGGTTTTGAATACCCGCGTTTTGCGCTGGATATGGCGAATCATCTGGTACTGCAAAATCATGCTCATGATTCAATCGGCGGTTGCGGCGATGACAAAATAGCTGACGAGGTTGAGTTCCGATTGCGCCAGGCTGATACTATCACACTGAATGTGGTCGAGGATTCCGCGCGCAACCTGGCTGGTAAAATTGACACCAGTTCATTTGACCCGAATGATACATTGCTGGTAGTTTTCAATATGCTTCCACGCGCAATCACCCAGGTAGTGAAAGCGGAAATTGATATCGCGAAAAAGCTGAATGTTATTGGTTTGCAGGTACAGGATACTGACGGGAATGAGATGAAGGCGCAGGTGTTGAATAAAAGCTCTTTCCTCGCGACCTTCAACCATCCGCAGGAATTGCCTTTGCGAATCGATAGCGACAGATGGGAATGTTTATTTGAAGCGCAAAATGTGCCGGGGATGGGTTACAAGGTATTTCGCGTTGAAAAATATACCGGCGAGATGCGCCACCCGGGCAGCTTGATGACCAATGCCGTAACAATGGAAAATGAATATTTGCGCGTTAGCATCAACCCGAATGGTACTGTTGATATATTCTCGAAAGAAACCGGGCAGACGCTGAAAAATCAGAATCTATTTCAGGATCGTGGCGAGGTTGGCGATTATTGGGTAGGTGGTATACCAATCCGCGATCGCGTATTTAATAGTCTGGGTGCAAATGCATCATTGTCAGTTATCGAAAATGGCAGGTTAAGCGCGGCAATCGAAGCGAAATTTGCTATCGATTTGCCGATTCGCGCAACGTTTGACGGAACCGGCCGCGAGGCAGAAACTAAACCGGTAGAGATAACTACTGTATATCGCCTGGTATATGGCGAACGCTTCCTGCGAATTGCTACCACCATAAATAATACTGTGGAAGATCATGTCTTACGGGTATTATTCCCTACTGAAATAAAGACAGACACCGCCTGGGCGGAATCCGCCTTTGATGTGGTCCCACGTGAAATCAGGCTGCCGGATACCCGTGATTGGCGCGAAACATTCCGTCCGGTAGAACCCCACCAGAATTTCGTCGATTTAACCGATGGCGAAAAGGGTGTCGCTATTCTCAACCGTGGCTTGCCGCAATATGAAGCGATAGATGACGCTGACCGCACTGTCGCATTGACATTGTTGCGTTCCCATCGCGCCTGGAACAGTGTGCGCCTGGCACGATTCCCCGACCAGCACGGCACGCAACTGCAGGGAAAATACACTTTCGAATACGCCATAATGCCGCATAAAGGCGATTGGACCACTGGTGGTGTATTGCAGGCGTCAGAATTGCTGAACGTTCCGGCTATCGTCGGCGCCGCCGGGCCTGGACCGGGATCTTTACCGCTTACCCAATCATTCCTGACTATTGAAGGCGATGGACTGGTGATGAACGCGTTCAAACAGGGTGAATGGGACGATTCCATGGTGCTGCGCATCAGCAACCCGACCGCGAAAGATATAACAGGTGCGATAATTACCACATTTTCGGTGAAAGAAGCCGCCTTAATGGATATGCTGGAATCGAAAGTTGAGCAGGAATTGAGCGTAGATAACAACGCTGTGAAATTAAAAGTTCCTGCCAAGAAGATTCTGACGATACAAATAAAGTAGTGTAAATTCGATTTACCGCGAAAGAACGCAGAGAACGCAAAAAATAGTTTCTTTGCGTTCTTTGTGTTTTTTTGTGGTGAATATATTTTACGCAAATCCTTCTTTAAACAATTCACTCGCTACATTTTGCAACAGTGCGAAATCGTCGCCGTCTGACGCGTCAATAATTGTTCGCCATACTCCCGGTTCGGTTCTACTGCCGCGCAGGAAAATGAAGGCTGAACGAGTGGGGGATTGCAAAAGTATTCGCCAGGCTCCGCTTTCGTCACCGCTGCGTTGTGGTCCTACAGTTGTGCCTTCAAAATTCTCAAACAGGTATGAACCGAAGCGGTCAGAGATTTTTTGCCAGTAATTTTCGATAAATATTTTCTCCAGCTTTTTCTTGATAATCGACTGCGCCAACGGTGGTGATTTCACTTTGCTCATTACATTATGGAACATTGGCACTGCGGATACCAGTTCTGTTAATGATACCGGCTCTTCGGGATCTAATCCGTGTTTTACAACTTTATTCAGCACTTCCAGCATTGTTTTCGCTAATATCGGCGTTGATTCTGCCTGCGCTGCTCCCAATGCAACCTGCAATCCGTCGCGGCAGGTAGCACTGGCGAAGATAGTGCCGCCATTTGCGCCTTCCACCCCGATAGGCACATCGTAACCTTCTTTACGCAAGCTATCCATTTTCGTAACTACATTGATTTCGCCGGTTTCCACCTGGAATACTTGCGCGCCAAATGCTTCGGCGACGCGGTGGCTTGCCAGTGAAGTTGCGTCTGATACCACTACTGCCAGCGGGCGTTCTGATGTTCCCTGCAATTGACGATGGGTCAGCAATAATGCGATATTAAAAGTTGCCACCCGCTGTGCCGGCAGGATTGCGCTCTCATTGTCACCGGGCAGCACCATATTGCCGCGGTCGGCGTCATAGTCAAACGCCACGCCAAAATGAGTGCGTTCGCGGGCGGCGGCGCGGGCAACCCGCAACAGCATGTGGCGTCCATTCGCCGGGTCGATACCATCAGTGTCTATCCCATGTTCCGGCTGCCCGGTTTCCGCGTTAACCTCAATAACTCGCACGCCAAAATGGTTAAGCACCCGGGCGCCGATTCCACATCCGGCACCGCCGTTTGGGTCAAGCAGCACTGGCCCCAGGGTGTAAGGTTTCAGGCAATGCGGCGTTAATCCCCAGTCAAGTCCGATACCGTCAAGATATGCGCGTTCGGCAATGACCCGCTGCAAGTCGTGAATCTGGTCATGTAGGGTAGTATCAACATCAACTGGGTCGAATTTATTTACAAATTCAGTGATATCTTTAGCATTTGCGACATCTTTGATGAGTTCCGCCATCATCGCGCTGGAAAGCAAGGCTCCGGCGGGTGCTGAATTTGGCATTTCCCATTCGCAACCGGAGAGAAATTTAAATCCATTAGAATCAATGGGGTTGTGGCTGGCGGTAACCATTACTCCGCCGTCAGCCTTTAATGCGCGCACCGCGGTTTCTGCCAATGGGGTGGTGATTATGCCAAGGTTTGTAAGAGTTAGTTTTGTCCCGGCAGCAGCAGCACCGGCGAGAAAACCGTGTCCGAGAGCGCGTACCAGCGTTTTGCCGGTAGGCCGCGGGTCGCGTCCCAACAGCACCGTTGCTGTCGGCTTGGAACTGAGAAATTTAACCGCGTAATAATAGCCATATACCATTGCCAACACATGATGTTCCGCGGAAATATCCGGCCCAAATCCCATCACTGTGCGCACGCCGGAAAACGATTGAACAAGCTGGCTGTCAGAAAAAGCATTTTGAAGTTTATTTATCATGTCATACCTGAAAACGAAAGTAATTTCCATGCCAATTATACAATATTTGCTTCCGTTTAGCACTTATTAGACTTGTCCGGGAATAATCATCATTATCTTTTGGACTCTTTTTGTACCATCCAGCGTTGTTTATTTTACATTTATCGGTTTGATAATGTGTAAAATAAACGCCTTGACTGATACAAAAATAGCCTCAAAATATCTTAATTATTATTACCGGACAAGTCTAATGCCTCAAAAGCAGGATTTAATTGACTATTTATGGAAATTTATATTCAGTATATTTTAGGGAGCATATAATGCATAAAACTGATAACTACTGCGTACAAGATATTTCGCTGGCTGATTTTGGGCGTAAAGAAATAGATGTGGCTGAGCAGGAGATGCCCGGCTTAATGGCAACTCGCGAGAAATACGGTCCATTGCAGTCATTGAAAGGCGCGCGTATTACTGGAAGCCTGCACATGACAATTCAAACGGCAGTGCTGATTGAAACCCTGACCGCTCTTGGCGCGGAAGTTCGCTGGGCTTCATGCAATATATTCTCCACTCAGGATCATGCTGCCTCTGCCATCGCCGCGTCCGGCGTGCCGGTTTTTGCCTGGAAAGGCGAGACGCTGGAAGAATACTGGTGGTGCACCATGCAGGCGTTAACCTTCCCTGGCGGGAAAGGCCCAAACCTTATTGTTGATGATGGCGGCGACGCTACTTTGATAATTCATCGTGGTTTTGCCGCAGAAAATGACGCGGCAATTCTTGATGAACCCACCGACAACAAAGAGCTGAAAATAGTTAATGAATGCCTGAAAGCACGTTTGGCAGAAGACCCGCAGTTCTGGCACCGGTTAGTTGCCGAATGCCGCGGCGTATCGGAAGAAACCACCACTGGCGTTCATCGCCTTTACCAATTGGCAGAACAAGGCGGGTTGCTGTTCCCGGCGTTTAACGTTAATGACTCGGTAACAAAAAGCAAGTTCGATAATATATACGGCTGCCGCGAGTCAGTGGTAGATGGCATCAAACGCGCAACCGATGTAATGATTTCCGGCAAGGTCGCTGTTGTTTGCGGATATGGCGATGTCGGCAAAGGTGTTGCGGATGCGTTGTCCGCCCATCGCGCCCAGATTATCGTGACCGAGGTTGACCCGATTTGCGCTTTGCAGGCATGTATGGCGGGTTACAAAGTTACCACTATAGAAGACGCGCTGGCAGAAGGGAATATCTATGTCACCACCACCGGCAATTGCGAAATTATCACTGCCGAACACATGTCTAAAATGAAAGACCAGGCGATTGTTTGCAATATCGGACATTTTGACGATGAAATTCAGGTTGATGCCCTTATGAATTGGCCGGGAATCCAGCATACGAATATCAAACCGCAGGTGGATAAATATACCTATCCCGACGGCCATTCCATTTTCCTGCTGGCGGAAGGCAGGTTAGTGAATCTCGGCTGCGCCACTGGCCACCCCAGTTTCGTAATGTCCAGCAGTTTTACCAATCAAACACTTGCGCAAATCGCGCTGTGGAACGAACAGAAAGAGATTGGCGTATACCTGCTGCCAAAGAAACTGGACGAAGAAGTTGCCCGTCTGCATCTTGATAAATTAGGAGCAAAATTGTCTACCCTGACGCAGAAACAAGCAGACTACATCGGCGTCCCGGTAGAAGGCCCATACAAATCTGAGCATTATAGATACTAAAATTACACAGAGTCGCACAGAGGAGACACAGAGATTCACAGAGATAATTTATTGCTTCGCAATATACTTATAACCTCCGTGTAGCTCTGTGTCTCCTCTGTGCAAATCTGTGTAATAAAATAAAGAGAAACTACATGCAATTGTCTATTTCTACTGATTATCGCATTGGCACCGGCAGCGTGGAACCTTATCTGCGCCGGATTACTGATGTTGGTTTCACCCATATTCATTGGTGCCAGGAATGGTGCACCGATTACCTTTATTCAACTGGCGAGATACGCGATATTAGCGCGCAATTGAAGGAGTGCAACCTGCAAATGCTGGACTTGCATGCGTCAACCGGCAATACCGCAAACTGGGGTTCATCGAAAGAAAATACTCGCCAATCCGGCGTAACATTAATGAAAAACCGCCTGGATATGACGGCTGAATTAGGCGGTGATGCAGTAATCGTCCACCTGCCACCAGGATTTTTTGTTGAAGGCAAAGATAAAATTATTCGCGAGTCAACATATCGCAGCCTCGACGAAATAATTCCTTATGCGGCAAAGTTGAATGTGCGCATGGCACTGGAAAACATGGCGAAGGATTACACCGACAACATAAAATTGCTGCTGGAAAAATACGGCACCGATGTGTTGGGAATATGCTATGACTCCGGCCATGGCAATATAAGCGGCGACGGCCTTGACCGCCTGGAAAATTTGAAACAACACCTGATTGCCACCCACCTGCACGACAACGACGGCAACACCGACCAGCACCGCATCCCCTTCACCGGCACCGTAGACATATCCATCATAGCTGCCTCACCCTACAACAAACCGCTGACACTGGAAGTAACCGCCAGGCAGAATGAGGAAGATACAGCATTTCTGAAGACAGCGTATGAAGCAGGGACAAGATTGACGAAGATGGCTCAAAATAGTTGATAGTTGACAATGGACAGTTGACAGTTACATACAACAGGTGGCCCGCTTGTTTGTGAAAATATGGGAATTTGATATAATGTTTGTGAATTAATTTAGTCATTTAGCACCAAATCCGAACAAAAAAAGTCATGATTTTCTATTTATAAATTTAAGGTGTCGCTGCTCTGCAGCTTTAATTTCTTAGATATATTGCGATACTATTAATATATCGCCGCGCTGCGGCTTGTTTGTTTGATAGAACAGCATTCCTATGTGACATTATTTCCAGCCGCAGAGCGGCGATATGTTAATAGCATAAAAATAAAAAAAATTATAGCTGCAGAGCAGCGACACATTAAACTTGTCCAATTTTAACATTTATTCCACTACCATCAATCCGCAGAGCGTATCCACCATGCGGTCATCAATACGGTACCAGGCGATGCGAAGGTTAAAGTCATCTTCTACAAATACATCTAATATTCCATCCATAGGATTTCTTTTTACTACTACTGAACTGAAGAAATCCAGTAGGCCACTGGGGTTATTTGGTTTTTCTCCCATTATTTTTGGTGATGGGCCGACCTTTCCGATTAGCAGGCCGTCGCGGGTGTAATGGTGAACTATTCCCTGCCACGGTTCTCCGCCGATAATACAACCACCCTGACCACCGGGGATGACATCAAGACCAACGCAGATACTTGGGAGGATTATTTGCCAACGCCGGTCTGATCCGTTAAATCCAGCCAGAGTATTGCCTCCCATCCAAACCCCGCCATCTTGCGGGGTATCTTTTTTGCGGGTCATTCCATATAGATAAGTCATTCCATCTGAATCATTTTGTACCATTTTCAGTCCGGTGCTCCATCGCAGTGATCCGCGCGGTATGGTACAGACGACATTCTTCCATTCATATATTGGATTGCCTTGTTTATCGATTCCGGCAAATGGCACCATCCAGACGGAGTTTTGCTCTGGCGTTGCACCACCGCGGTCGTATGATGCTATCCAGATATTTTTATCAGCATCCACCGTCATCGGACCATATTGCCATAGCGGTTTTTTGTCTTCCGGTTTTGACCAGTAGATTATCTCTTCAGGTTGCGGGGCATTGTCGCCTTGTTCGTCATGCCATGACCACAGGTAGAAATTCTCTGGTTTCCATACAAACTCAGAATTTTTACCATCCGGTAACGGCTGCGCACGACCAAGTATTGATACCAGTTTAAATATTGGGTTGCCATTATTTTTTTCTATACGGTATACCTGCACGCCATCGCCACTGGGCATGTAGAAAAAATCATTCTTGCCGATACGGCATACCCGCGGGGTTCCTGTCGGTCCGCCGCGATAGCTGTTGCCGTTATAGTTGCTGCCCTGGTATTGCCAGTTGCCGGTTTTGCTGTCAATTTTAAATGTGTGGTGCATGAAGGTGTAAAAAGTATTTGGGTCGGCAGTTCCGTAGGTTCCGTTTGATTGAAACTCAAGTCCCATTTGTTCCCATAACAGTTTTCCATCTGGTGCAAATTTCGCGAGTCGTCCACCATTAAAGAAATATTCGTTTTGTGCGGTGATTATATTTCCGTCCTTATCCACTGCCAATCCATGCAGAAAGAAGAACCTGTCGGCATCTTTATCGCCGGGAGTTGCTTTTTGTCCCAATGTATTTCGCAATTTTGCAGTGTCGCCAATTATGTCGTAGATGCAAACCTGACCAGCTCCCTGGTCAGCAAGATACAATGTATTTTTTGGTCCAAATGTTATTGCATTTATATTTCTTCTGTCTGTTATTGGGGTAGCGGCAAGTTTTCCATCTGCAGAAAATATGCTCACGCTTCCTTTTTCGTGTCCGACCCATATCCGTCCGTCTGGTGCAACTGCAACAGTCATGGGGAGTTTTACACCGATTGTTCCTTTGGCATCGCCGGTTGTTTTATCATACATCCGCACTAAACCGGCAAGTGAATCGGTAGCGTAGATGGTATCTCCTTTTACCGCCAATGACAGCAGTGGCAAGCGCATTAGCTGGCGTTCATCTTCGCTGGCACCATCAGGATATGGAGCACCGTTATCGTAAACCTTGATATATTTCCCAGCCTTGGTAAACGGTTCAATTGCCCAATTGGTGCTGTTCGGTGTTTTATTAATCTTTAACCTGGCAATGAAAAACTTTGATTTTGTGCGGTCCTGCAGGTTGTCATAAGAAGTGACGTAAGCATACTGGTCATCAACCGCAATTGCTTTTAACATACTTCCGATGGGATGGCCGGAATGGGATGCCACTGTGCCGGAGTCTGGCGACCAGCGAATGACATCATGATGCGGTTCATCCCAATCATGCACGGTATAAATGCCACCTTCACTGTCTACCGCGACTGCTTCAAAATTAATGGGAACATGGCCAAATGTATTAGCTGGTTTTGCGGTATTTCCTATGGTTCCAATATTAGTGTATGTCGAATTATTAACTGCCACCCGGTAAGTATATGTCCCTTTCGGCGCAGGATTTCCTTCGTCATCTTTCCCGTCCCACTTAATTGTATGCAGCCCAGCTTCCATCGGTTTCATAGACCATAATGTCTGTACCAGATGATCTTTTGAATCATATACACCCGCACTGGTAAGTGGTGCAGATTGTTTCAAAGAGAATTGAAAGCTGTATATTTGTGGTTCGATTATAGTTTCATCTTTCTGTGCAAACGTAAAATTAGTTAATAGAATAAGAAATAAGCAAGTCAGGCAATTTATGAATATACGCATAAAAAATGCTCCTATTTGATAAAATAACAAAGATATGTTGGTTACGTAACCATAGATTGATATTATCACCTTGACATTCTGGTGTCAAGACAGTTTTTGTATTGTTTAAATTAAGAGCAAGTTAATAGCTTGCGTTACATTGCGTTACACTGTAATCTTTTCATATAATCTGTAAATTAATGATATTAATAAGTGTTTCAAGTTGACGTTTACTTTGTGTGAAGTATAATACTATTGTAATCTTTTATTCATTGTATGGGGATTTCCCCAGATTAAGGAGATAGTTTATGTCCAGTGTGATAGGTAGTTATGATCCGCGTCCGTACCAGTTGGATTTAACCGACTGGCCGTCGATGATTGTCGATGCCCCGGGGCCAAAATCGAAAGAATTGCATAGCCGTTGTACTAAATATTTTAAAGGTCTCAGCGGGCAGGTTAAGCTGTTTCCGGTGGCCTTTGATTCCGCCAAGGGTTGTACCATGACGGATGTTGATGGCAATCGTTATATCGATTTTTCTTCCGGCATTTATGTCACCACACTGGGGCATTGCCATCCGAAAGTAACAGAAGCTGTTCAGCGATACGCTGGTCAGATGATGAATTGTCATGATTTCACCACCGAGATTAAGACGTTGTTGATGGAGAAAATGGCGGAAATACTTCCTGGCGACTTTAGTGGTTTTCAGCTTTATGACTCCGGTACTACTGCTGTCGAGGCTGGACTTCGTGTTTGCCGCGCTGCCACCAAACAGCATGAATTCCTATCCTGTTTTTATGACTTTCACGGTAAAACCTGCGGTGCTGTTTCTTTGGCAGAAATTCGCGATTCCGCTTATGGCCCGACAAGAATTCCCGGTTATCACATGGTGCCGCGTCCCAACCCGTACCGTCCATTATGGACTAAAGCGGATGGCACTATCGACACCGATAAATATATTGAGTTTTATGAAGAATACCTGTTGCATGGCACTGCCGCGCAGGTTGCCGCATTTGTATTGGAACCGATTCAAGGTTGGGGTGGTTCGGTAATGCCGCCAGATGATTTCTTCCCGAAATTAAAAAAACTGTGTGAAAAATATAGCATTTTGTTGATGGCTGACGAAGTTTTGACCGGCATCGGACGTACTGGTAAATGGCTGGCGATGGAACATTATGACACGATTCCGGATATTGTAACGCTGGGTAAAGGTTTTGGAAATGGTTTCCCGGTTACTGCTGTTTGTGTTCGTGAACCATACAAAGAATGTTTCGAAAAAATCAGTGCTTCAAGCAGTTATGGCGGCAACCCAATGGCATGTGCCGCCGCTTTAGCCTCTATCGAAGTTATAGAAGAAGAAGGTTTGTTGAAACATGCGCAGGAACTTGAAGAACTCTTCATGGGACGGATGAAGTCATGGCTGGATAAGTTTAAAATTGTTGGTGATGTCCGGTGCAAAGGCTGCCTGATGGGTGTAGAGTTAGTGAAAGATAAAGAAACAAAAGAGCCGTTTGACCTTGCTGGCAAGATGGTTTACCAGAAAGCATTCCGTAAAGGCCTGGCATGGATTCCCGCCGGTCATATTTTGCGTATGAGTCCGGCCATTGTGATGCCAAATGATGTTGCACACAAAGCGATGGATATTATAGAAGAAGCAATAGGTGAGACAGAAGTGGAATTGATGAATTGATGATTAATAACTCTGAATTGGAAAAAGGTTTGGTGTTGTCGCTGCAAGGCGAAGCCCGCGCGCGGGAAATTTTAGCTTGCCAGCAGCAACTGGCAAGTTGGAATATGGTGATGCCTTCAGTCGAACCGCTGGTATCTGATTTTGGATTGAATGATTTTAAACATATCGGACTGATAGAGTATTGGATAGCTAATGAGATGGATGCCGGATATTGCGGCAAGTATCTGTTTGTATTTGACGGACAAAGCTGTCCACTGCATTTACATAAAGATAAACATGAGACTTTTTTCATAGTGCATGGAAAAGTTAAAATGTCTTATGCGGGAAATATACGTACCTTAAAAGCTGGTGATGTTTTGCCGGTTCCACCTGGGATAAAGCATGGATTCACCGGTGTAGGTCCGGCACTGCTGCTGGAAGTATCTACACCGTGTGTAATTGATGACAATTATTTTTCTGACTCACGCATTAATATCGGTGGCGGTAAGGAGAAACGATGAGCCTGTATGCAGGTGCCTGTATTCGCGATGTTTCTCCCCAATCACCGATGTTTCTGGTGGGATATCCGCATGTGCCGCGAATATCAACCGGCATACATGACCCGTTATTGGCGTCAGCAATTTGCCTGCGAAATGATGCCAGTGCTGTTTTATTAATGGCAATTGATATGTTGTTTATTGGTACAGCTTTTGCGCGCAAGGTTCGCAAAGAAATTTCCATTCAGACTGGTTTGCCGGAATCGCACATTTTCATCAGTTGCACCCACACCCATTCTGGTCCGGTTATGGTAGATATTTTATCCTGGCGTGATGACCCATGCGTGCCGCCAGTGGATGAAAAATACCTGGCTTTTTTACAGGATGGCATAGTCGCCGCCGCTGTTGAAGCAGCTAAAACTCCCCACAAGGCAACATTGGCATGGACAACCGCTGATGCAAGTGGGGTGGGCAGCAACCGGCTATCTGTTGATGGTGTGACAGATTCTGAAGTTGGCATACTTGCAGTGCAAAAAGTTAACGGTGATTTATTGGCTATTTCCACTATATACGGCATGCATCCCACGGTATTGCATGAAGATTCCACGCTGGTATCCGGCGATTTTCCGGCTTATACCCGCCAGCATCTGCGCGAGAAATATGGCGATGATATCGTAGTAGTTTATCATAACGCTCCCTGTGGAAACCAAAGTCCGCGTTATGCGGTGAAAGCGCAAACATTTGAGGAAGCAGAACGGTTGGGACGCATGTTGGGAGAAAGAGTTTCAGATGCTATAAATGGATTGAAGGAAGAAGATTTTTCTGCTGATGTCATTGTGTCCGGGATGATGGATAGCATTGAAACTATTCCACGAATTATACCGACAGTTGCAGATGCTGAAGAAATGTTGAAGAATCGCAATGATGAGTTTGAAAGATTGAAAGCGGAAAACGCTGGGCACGTCTTGGTGCGCACTGCTGAATGCGCTATTTTTGGCGCGGAAGAAACTGTGGTGCTGGCGCACGCACAGGAAACCGGTGAGTTATCAAGAATACATGACGATTACCGACAGGCAGATGTGCAGGCAATCCAAATTGGAAATTTAACACTGGTTGGATGGCCTTGCGAACTATTCACCGAATATGCGTTTGAACTAAAAACCAGATGTGCTGGTAATGTTTATGCTGTTTCGCTGGTGAATGGTGAATTGCAGGGTTATATAGTCACCAAACAGGCGATGAAAGAAGGTGGTTATGAAGCCGCCAACAGTTTGTTTACGCCTGCAACCGGCGAAATGCTGGTTAATGCCGGAGTGAAACTGGTTGAAAAATTAAGAGAGGCTGTAATATGAAAACTTATAATGTTGGAATTATTGGATTTGGCTTTATTGGCAAAGTTCATGCGTATGGACATATAAATATGCCGCTTTTTTACGATAATCTGCCATTTCGCGCTAAGATTACTCATGTCTGCACCTCGCGGATATCGTCGGCAGAGGCAGGACGTGATGTGATTGGTGCCGATTTCGCAACTACCGATTTTCGTGAAATAACCGAAAACCCGGATATCGACATTGTTCACATTTGCTCTCCAAATAACAAGCACAAAGACGCGTTATTGTCCGCCATGGCACAGCAAAAAAATATTTATTGCGATAAGCCGCTGGTGGTAAATATGGAAGAAGCAGCGGAGATTGCCGCTTCCTTGCCTGCATATCGTGGCATCGCACAAATGACGCTGCAAAACAGGTTTTTTCCGGCAACGATGCGGGCAAAGCAGTTGATGGATGAAGGTTTTATCGGGACACCGCTGGAGTTCCGGGCATCTTATCTGCATGCTGGCAGTGCCGACCCCAAGGCTCCGTTAAAATGGAAACTAAACGGTGACGCGGGTGGGGGAGTTATCGCCGATCTGGCATCGCATATTATGGATTTGATGCACTATCTTCTCGGTGATTACAGCGAGATATTTGCAACAACAAAAATCGCTTATCCGCAGCGGCCATCAGTAGATAATCCCAATGTAATGGTTCCGGTTAACGCGGAGGATTGCGTGATGATGCTGGCGCGTATGGCTAATGGCGCATTAGGAAATATTGAAGCAACAAAGATTGCCACTGGTACTGAAGACGAATTGCGTTTTGAGATTCATGGTTCACAAGGCGCGCTGAGATTTAATACCATGGATGCTCATCATTTGGAAGTATTTGATGCCAGGGTATCAGATGCGCCAATCGGCGGCATGCGCGGATGGACAGTTGTCGATACCGGACAACGTTATCCAAAACCCGGCGGTTCGCTGCCTTCGCCAAAGAATGCCATCGGCTGGATGCGATCGCACATGGCGTGCCTGTATAACTTCATGTCGTCAGTTTATGCAGGAATTCCCGCTGAACCAGGATTGCAGCAGGGAATATACATTCAACGCTTGATGGAATGTGTGCGCCAGTCCAACGTCAGCAATAGTTGGGAAAAAGTATAAATGTATCTTGCCATTGACCTTGGTTCAACCAGTTTTAAAGCGGCTGTATTTACCACTGACCTTCAACGAGTTGGCAGTGGCGAGGAACGCGTTACGCATATCTATCCAGGTGCGGGAAAGGTTGAATTACCGGTTGATGAAGCTGTGATAGCTTTTAAAGTATGTATTGCTAACGCCATCGCAAGCGCAAAAATATCCCCTGAATCAATTACAGCTATAGCGATTACCAGTCAGGCACAAACATTTACTATTATGGATGCTGATACCGGCAAGTGCCGCATCTCTTTCCGTAGTTGGCAGGACGAACGTGCATTGCCCACCTGTCAGCAAGTGCAGGGATTTGCCCCGTGGAATAGTTTCAGCGAAATAGCAGGTGTCAGCAGTTTGCTGCCGTCATTGCAAGCAGCAATGCTGCTGCATTTAACAAGAATTGAGAACTTCGCATTATCGCCATCTGATATGTTAATGCCGTTGCCATCATATTTTGTTTATCTTTTAAGTGGATGTCATGTCACTGATAATAATATTGCGGCGATGAGCGGTTTATATTCTTTAAGTGCCGGTACATGGTGGAAAGAAGCGGTAGAAAACTGTGGTTTTAATACAGAACAGTTGCCGCAATTGCACGATATCGGTACTGTAGCCGCTATTACTGGTGAAATGGCGAGTGAATTGGGGTTGCTGTCCGGTATACCAATAGTATTGGCTGGCAATGACCAGACTGCTGGTGCTTTTGGCGCGGAAATGAGTTCTGGCGGGGTATTGGCAACCCTTGGAACCGCATTGGTCGCTTATAAAGTTCAGGATTATTTGCCTGAGTTTAACAGTAATAGAATAGCAATTCGTGGTCCATATCCAGACGGGAAATATTTTTTACTTGCTACTGATAATAATGGCGGGAATGTAATTAATTGGGCAGTGGCTATACTTGGATATGGCGATGATTACCAGAAATTTTTTACCAATGCACTTTCTGCACCGCACGGCAGTAATGGATTGGTTTTTACACCAGATTTAACATCAGGCATTGGAAGTTGGCGAAACTTGTCATTTTACCACACCCGGGCAGATATTGCGCGTTCGGTAATGGAAAGTATTGTTGCTCGAATTGGTAATTTAATAATGCAACTGCAGCCAGACAAATCGCAGCCAGTTTTCCTTGCCGGCGGCGGTATTAAAGCAGCAGGTTGGGTTGATATGCTGGCACAGGAAATTGGTATTGCAGTAATTCCTATACAAGCAGACCCATTACTGGGAGCAGCAAGAATGACGAAAAGAAGAGAGATGAGAGAAGAGTGAAGAGTGAAATTCCCCTCCTTTGGAGAGGTTAGGGGAGGTCGTGAATAGTAAATTGATTTTCGACTTCACCCGATTTCACCCGACTGCAATCGATTTCAAAACACTGAAAACTAAACACTGAAAACTATAAACTCATAAAAAGGTATAACCATCATGTCAAAACAACCATTACTCGGGTTAGTGCCAATTGGGAAATTTGTATTTTCTCATGAGGATGCTATGCGTTACAAAGCACAAATACAGGAATTGCTTACTGGTATGGGAGTGCGATATGTTGATTTAGATGAAGTAATTCCTGATGGTATGGTGCGCAGCCAGACAGATGTTGAGCCAGTGGTAGAATTTTTAAAAAGCCAGAAAGTTGATTGTATATTCATGCCGCATTGCAACTTTGGCACTGAAGGCGCGGTGGGGATGATTGCACGAAAAATGGGAGTGCCAACACTGTTATGGGGTCCACGGGATGAAGCACCTAAGCCTGATGGCTCGCGATACCGCGATTCTCTTTGTGGTCTTTTTGCATCAAGCAAGGTATTGCATAAATTGAAGGTGCCATTCACATATATTGAAAATTGCCGGGTTGGCGATCTGCAATTTACTGAAGGAATTGACAATTTTTTACGTGCGGCAAATGTAGCTTCCGCGTTTCATACTGGAATGCGCATCGGGCATATCGGTCAGCGTATTGATTTCTTTTGGACAACCATTGTCAACGAAAGTGAATTGCTGGAACGTTTTAATATTGAGATATTGCCTATTGATATGGTCACATTTATTCGCCAGGCACGTGAACATGCGAAAGAAAATTACGATAAATACGCTGTAGAAGCAAGTAATCTGCGCAAAACTATGGAAATAATAAATCTTGACGATGAAAAGCTGATGCATATCCTGGCGGTGCGTGATGGTATGTTGAAATTAGCAGAAGACGAGAAATTAGACGGATTGGCATTGCAGGATTTTGATTCACTGGTTGATGAGTTTGGCGCATATTGTTTCCTGGCAAACAGCATGGTATCAGATACCATACCGGTGTCTTGCGAGTCGGACATTCATGGTGCGGTGAGTACCATTATGCTGCATCGTGCCGGTTATGGCACAAAGCCAGTATTTTTATCTGATATTACTATTCGCCACCCGGAAGACGATAATGGTGTTTTGCTCTGGCATGCTGGCGCTCCTTTGTCTATGTGCAAACCTGGCTGCAAGGTAAAAATTGGTCATCATTGGATTCTTCCCAGTCCTGTTTCCGGCATGCCGCATTTTCCATTGCATGATGGGAATATCACTGTTATCCGTTTTGATGGCGATGGTGGGGAATATGCGCTTGCAATAGGTGAGGGAGAATCGATGACTGGTCCTGATACATTGAATAATTATGTTTGGATGAAATTGGATAATTGGCGGCGATGGGAGCGAATACTTATTGAAGGTCCATTCATTCATCACACGGCAATGGCTTATGGCAATTATCGCAAGGTTTTTGAAGAAGCTTGCAAATATATTCCTGGTTTAACACCAGTTGTCTTGAATATTGATTAAATTCTCGATATAAAATGGTACAATCGACGGCGATTGGGGAAATAATGTATTTACTCGCTGCTATTATGTCTGGTTTTCTATTTTCATTAATTGGCGTTGCCGCTCGAATAGGAACCGGACGTCATATTCATCCGCTTAGAATTATCGGCATGTCATTCATTGTTGGCATGATTTTTTTCTCGCCGGTATTATGGCAGGAATTACCGACATTACCGATGCGGGTATTTATTTTCGGTATTGCAGCAGTTTTATCACAGATAGTAGCAATTCATTTATTTCGTTCATTGCTGGCACGTGGTTCGTTATCTGCATTATGGTGCTCTTTGCGTTTAAGTTTTGTTCCGGTCATTTTTGCTGCGTCCATTATTTGGCACGAAGCTATTCTCCCCATGCAATATATAGCCGCCGGTGTTGCAGTAATTTGCGTGGTTTCTGCCGCTTTTTCGCATCCGCCAACCCTTGAAGGGGAAACATCTCGAACCATGAAACAAACCTTGTTTTACGGCATGTTGCTGGTTTTGCTGATGCTTATGGACAGTGTGATTAATCTTGGAGTAAAAGACCTATCCATGCAAGCGATAACAAATGGCAAAACCATGCTGCAAAGGTACGGTTCATCATTTTATTTTATTGTTTACGCAGTAGTTGTTGTGGCATTTCTTATCGATCCATCAGCCCGTTCCAAGCAGGATAATAACTGGAAAAATGAAGTTTTGCCGGTATTTTTAGCCGCATTGGGTACTGTCGGCGGTTCGCTGTTATTGCGTTATGCAATGGCACTGCCCGCGGTAATAGCATTTCCTCTGGGGGCAGTTTCATCAATTGTATTCACCGCGATAGTCGGCACTATTGCTTTTAAAGAACACCGTACTATTGGGTGGTATGGCACCATAATTTTTGGTATCATTGCAGTTATTTTGGCTAACATAAAGGTGTGATTCGCGATTGGGTTTATTGAGTCAGGTAAATGTATAACGCTTTTGCCAGGTATTTGCCAAACCCACGTGCGTTATCGGGGGTTATTGTCACACCACCCGCATTTGAATATGGTATTTCAATTGATGTGGCGAGTTTTGCGCCTATATTTTCTGAAGCCCAACTGGATATTCCTATACCATTGGCGGTATTACTGTTTGTATTCCATGAAGTGCCATAAGCAAGATTGTTTGTACTGCTGTATGGTAGGGAACCTTTGTTGATGCCTTCTAAAATGTCGCCAAAATGCTGCTGTTCTTCCCAAACTTGAGAATTATCCGACCCTACCAGGTAAATATCTTCGTTATATTTTCCGCGAATCCATGGGCAATGAAAATCTATGGTTACAAGCTGTCTGTTATTAGCCCATTTAGGAACGATCTCACGAATCGCTGCTGTTTCAATATAATTTGACACGCCAATGTAATCACGACCGTGATCTCTTGGCGTGCGGTTCTTTCCCTGGTCACCTTCCTCTACACCGTCCTTGTCTACAAATGGAATAGCCAGAATTTCTGCATTATTTGCCAGCCATTGCGCTGAAGTGGTGTCATTTGCCAGTATTGAATCCAATAAACCTTCCAGCACATAATTAGCCATAGCCTCGCAGCAATGGTGGCGTGACGTTAATAATATATGCATCTTTGCGTTTGAATTGCCGATATTTGCATACTCTACAATGCGGCCATTGCGGGAAATACATAGAGTTCCTGGTCGAAGAAGTGAATTTTCTGCATGCTTTTGTATAAATTCAGTCCAATTTGATTGCAGGTAAGGTATGCCGAAGGAGAATCTCACTTCATCGGAATCAGCAGGAAATTCGTAGGTAAATGATTGCAATCCTCCACTGTCAATACCAAGCCAGAACCAGGTGAATCCCTTGTCAGTTGATATTGCCGGGCCATTTACGCCGATAGGTTCGCCATCGGTGAATATGAAAGTTAGTGTTGTGCCAGCCGTCCCGGTAACACGAAAAGACCAGTAAAACCACCAGCCAGCACTGTCGCGCAGGTCTTGATGTAAAAAGATAAAATCATTTTTAATTTTATCTACCACAATATTTCCACCAGGAAAATCGCAATCAATATTAATGGTATTCATATCAGTTCCTTTTGCTGGTTATATGGCTGGTTGATATTAATGTGCTTTAAAAAATGCGATCATAGCTTCACTGGCACCGGATATCCAGGTATGCCCGCTGTTAGGTTGATACCACACTAATGGTTCACCAGAAGGTACTGCAGGATTATATATTGAATATGCTGAATTAAATTGCCAGCTTGCGGATGTGCTGCTGCACTGATTGACACGCATGAATTCCGCTTTCATCGAAGCGGCTAAATCAGCAGGTACGTACGCATCGTTGGTACCATTTATGGTGAGAACAGGACGAGATGTAAAAGCGTAATTAAGAAATGTCGCTGGACCTGCCAAACCGGCGAAAGCATTAAATATGCCGGGGCGCAGCGTATATAAAAGATAGGAGAAAGTAGCGCCATTTGAGAATCCTGTGGCATATACGTGGTTTTGGTCAATTTGATACTTATTTCTCATTAATGTTAATAATGCGTCAATAAAATGAATATCTCTGTCATGGTACTGGTTTATTGCGTCCGCTGTTTTATATTCATCGGGGTAATCCGGCCAGCCTGGCGCCCAATATTGTATACTGGGTTTTACTACATCTAATCCCTGTGGGTAGACCACTGTCGCCTCGGGCCATAACTGGTGGAATTTCGTAAGTGATTCCATGCTGCTGGCATAACCGCCAAAACCATGGAAAACCAGCAGCAGCGGGGGATTATCTGAATGACCGGTTGAGACTAAAGCAGTTCTGGTAAATCCATCAACAGTCATTGTCTCCAATAAATTGTCACCTTGCGGCGGTGCTGGTTTATTGACAATTGTTATGCTTGATATTGCGGATGTTACGGTTGCGTTTGGATCTACACCATTTAAATCTCTGGCGATTACAGTTATGTTATAAGTTTTCAATACTGTAGGTGTGAATGTCATGGTGTTGCTGTTATTGAAACTGCGCAGCAATGATGCACCTGCCATATATTTATATTGTATATTGCCACCGCCTGTTGCAGCAGCCGTCAGCGTGACTGGAGTATTGATAAAAGCCGTATTCAATGGTGAAGTTGTCATTGAAACAGTTGTCAGTGGTGGATTAGTAATAGTAAGGTTCACAATCGTTGACGTTACCGTTGCGTTTGGGTCTATACCGCTTAAATCGCGAGCGATTACAGTGAAATTATATGTTTTAGCAACTGTTGGTGTAAATGTTAAGGAATTAGTGTTGTTGAAACTGCGCATCAAAGAAGTACCTGCCATGAACTTATATTGAATGTTTGTACCACCGGTAGCGATTGCTGTAAGTGTAACAGGTGTATTGATGACGACACTATTTAATGGTGATGTTGTTAAGGAAACTGCTGTTAGCGGTATATTAATTATTGTAAAGCTGACAATTGGTGATATAACAGTTGCGTTTGGATCTACACCATTTAAATCACGAACAACTACTGTTAAGTTGTAGGTTTTTACAACTGTTGGTGTAAAAGTCAAGGTGTTGCTGCTATTGAAACTGCGCATTAAGGAAGTGCCAGTCATGAATTTATATTGAAGATTTGTTCCACCGGTTGCACTGGCGGTTAACGTTACCGGCATACCAATTTGTGCGGTATTCAACGGGTTTGTAGTCAATGTAACCTGCGATAACTCCGCGGCACAAATCGGATAATATGCAGCGACGAGTATAATCGTTAAAAAGATTATACGGGAAATATATTTGCTTATATCGATGATAGCTAAATTTACTCGATGCATTTTTCAACCTTTTAAAATTATTAAATAACTTTATGATTATATAGTATTCCTACATCACCAAAAATGTCAATAAAGAATGATACGTATTTCATATTTTCAATGTTTGATACCAGCTTTCAAAGGGGATAACGATATTGTAATACAGTAATAAAAGGGGGTATTACAATGATAAAGATTCTGTTATTTATGGCGTTGGCAGCGATAGTTGGTGTGATAATTTTTACCTATAACAAGCCGGCAATGTCAGCAGATACGAAAGGAAAAGCTATGGAAAAAGCGATATTTGGCCTGGGGTGCTTTTGGGGTGCAGAGGCCGATTTTCAAAACTTGAATGGTGTTGTTGCCACCCGCGTAGGGTATTCTGGCGGAACAACAGTTAATCCTGACTATGAAATGGTATGTGGTGGAAAAACCGGACATACCGAGGTGGTGGAAATCACTTTTGACCCAAAAGTGACAACCTATTACGATTTATTGAATACTTTCTGGGGAAGTCACGACCCGACTAATCGATATAAACCTCAATATAAATCAGTGGTGTTTTATCTGAATGAAGCACAAAAAACTGAAGCAGAAAAGATGAAAGCGGAATTGGTAAATATGAAGAAATTCACAAGTCCAATAGTCACTGATATTTTGCCGGCTAAAGAATTTTATGTGGCAGAAGATTATCACCAGAAATATGATGAGAAACATGGAGTATCCTGCAAAGCAAATGCCTGTGCGATACCTTCCGGCGTAAAATCAGAAGATGTAAAATTGAAAGATGAAGTAAAAGTCTTCAGCTTGGAGAAAAACGCTGATATTACAGTAGCAGTTGTAAAAAAGAGCGATGACGAATGGCTGAAACAGTTAGGCAAGTTAAGCTACGAGGTAACGCGTAAACAAGGTACTGAACCGCCGTTTGACAATCCGTATTGGGATAACCATAAAAAAGGCGTTTACAAATGTATCGGATGCGGCACAGATTTATTCACCACAGATGCAAAGTTCGACTCTGGCACCGGTTGGCCAAGTTTTACCAAGCCAGTCGCACCGGAAAACGTGCTGACAATAATTGATAAAAGCCATAGCATGACCCGCACAGAAGTACGATGTCCTGTTTGCGGCGCGCATCTTGGCCATGTATTCGACGATGGCCCCAAGCCAATCGGAAAACGATACTGCATGAACTCCGCATCATTGGAGTTTGTAGAGAAGAAGTAATTTTTCTTTAGAAGTAATCCAGGTGATCCGCCTGAATAAAAAAATAACCCACGGTTTTCCGTGGGTTATTTAAGATTTGGTCGGGGCGAGAGGATTTGAACCTCCGACCCCCAGTACCCCATACTGGTGCGCTACCAAGCTGCGCCACGCCCCGACTGCGGGTAATTTTATACCATAGTGAAGGATAAAATGTCAATGCCCGTTCGGGTAAATAGATGTTAATTAAAGGAATAAAAAATCCCCCTGTCGCCAGGGGGATTATGCTTTTGGTTTTATTTGTTCTGCAGGTCTCTGGCGCCTTGTGCCAGCAGGCTGTATAGTTCTTCCAGTTTATCTATGTCTACCGCGCTGAATGCGATGCGGATGTCGTGTTTGCCGTCGGCTATCACGCCTACGCCGTACTGCGATAGCAGATGCTTACGATAGGTTTCCGCGTCGATGCCTTTCAGTTTAACGCACATGAAATATCCTGCGTTGAACGGGTAGGCATCCCACAGGTTTGCGAAGTCAGGGTTGGCGAGTATTTGCTGCACTTTCTTGGCGCGTGCTTCTAATATCGCTTTCTTTTCTTCGCACTCAGCGGCAAACTCCGGTGAGTTCATCGCTTTTACCAGGATAGACTGCGCGGGATGGCTGCAGTTGCTGACGGCACTGCGGATAGTGCCGGCGAGTTTTTTCTCTAACGCGCCATACAGTGCGTCAACGCTCTGGTCGGCAACAGCACCAAAGGTTATCATGCCGGTGCGGAAACCCCAGACATATTCTTCTTTAGTTGGGCCGTCTACCTTAATGGCAAGGATATTTTTATGCAGTCCGGCAACCTTGGCGAATAGTGATTCCTGCAATACATCGTCGCCATAGAACAGTCCAAAGTATGCGTCATCGCTGATGACAATCAGTTTGCAGCCGTTTTCTGCTGCTTCTTTCAGAGTATTTACTACCGCTTCAGCTTCAGCCTTGGTTATTGAATAACCAGTCGGATTATTCGGGAAGTTCAGCACGAGAATCGTTTTGTTTGCGTTTACCCGGGTTGCCAATGCCTGGCGCAGTCCTTCGATATTCAATCCATCGCCATCATTGAAGAAAGGATAGGTTGCCATCTGTGCCTGCAGACGAACGCTGAACAGCAGTTCATAGTTCTCCCAGAACTTATCGGGAACCAGCACCATATCACCGGAATCAATGAACAGGTCGCCAGCCACGCTTAATGCGTGGGTAACGCCGCCGGTTACTGCCGGGGTACTGATTGGTTTGCCGGCAAGACTCGGGTTCTTGGCTAATAACTGTTCTTTCCACTTGTTGCGCAGGTCGGCTCTTCCCAGCGGTGGGGCATAGGTCAGCGTTTCTGCTGCAGTAAGTCCGTTAAAATGCGACATTACAGATTTTAACGCCATCGGTTTTCCGCCTTCAGAAGCAATGCCGATGGTGGCGTTAAATTTATTAGCTTTTTCGGTTGCTTCCGCGCTTTGTGCCAGGATGCCTTTCGGGAAAAATACCCGGCGGCCAAACTGTGACAGCATGCTGAATACAACTTCGTTTTCACGTTCGATAATCTCATTTAATTCTGTTGCAAGTGGTCGTGTCTCCACACCGCTGTGCATAAATGAAATTGGAGATTCCAGCCGTTGGGTCAATTTATCCAGTTGTTCTTTTAATTCCTTGGGCAGACGATTGCCAAAGGTGTCGAAGAACGCAGAAATGGAATTAACTTCTTCTTTCCAATCATCGCGATTTATGGCGATTAATTTGTCAATGTTCTTCTGATCGATATTAAGTCCGGTCAGGTCGATTGAATCAGGAGTCGGAACATAACCAATTGGAGTTTCGCGGGCTTCAGCTTCGCCGCGGCATCGATCAAGAATCCACTCGATTACGCGCAGATTTTCGCCGAAACCAGGCCAT
>Ga0194052_1000424_pt1 | contig 27263 bp, 32 predicted proteins | sample SepL226m_MetaG_FD_160117 | JGI IMG/M metagenome (GOLD analysis project Ga0194052, IMG submission 160117) | Anoxic zone freshwater microbial communities from boreal shield lake in IISD Experimental Lakes Area, Ontario, Canada - Sep2016-L227-6m | ecosystem: Environmental > Aquatic > Freshwater >...
TGCGTTATCGTTAACATTTTTTTCAAAATAGAACGGTGGTTCATTAAAAACCACTTTATTTTTATTAATATGACGCACAAAACTAGCTACACCACCTTCAAAATAAAAATTATAACCAGGTTTGTTGTCATCTTCGCGATGGTCAGCTACCCGTAAATGAATTTTCTTGGTTAAATAAGCTTGCTGACGCAAATGACTCAAAATTGTATCAAGCGAAAATTGAGTATTTGGAAAAATTTCTGGGTCTGGCTGAAAAGTTACCCTGGTACCATGTTTTTCTTTATTGGTTTGACCAACAACTTTAACATCACCCAAAACTTTACCCTGAGAATATTCTTGAGCATAAATATTACCATCTCTGAAAACTTCGGCTTTTAAGTGAGTCGAAAGCGCGTTCACAACCGAGGCACCAACACCATGAAGACCACCGGAAACCTTATAACCACCGCCTTCGCCAAACTTACCACCGGCGTGAAGCACAGTAAAAACTGTTTCAAGCGCGGATTTCCCAGACGTCGGGTGTTTATCTACCGGAATACCACGACCATCGTCAGTCACACAAACCTTATTATCTGGCAATAATTCAACTTCAATAATTTTGGCATGTCCAGCCATGGCCTCGTCAAAAGAGTTATCGACGATTTCCCAAATTAAATGGTGTAAACCCTCGAGTCCGGTTCCACCAATATACATACCGGGACGTTTTCTGACCGGTTCAAGTCCTTCTAAAACTGTAATATTCTTCGCTGTATATGTTTGTTGATCTGGCATTATTCTCCTTTTATTTATCAATCACACTTAAAAAAATCAGGTTCGAAAACCTTGCTTCTCCTTGTATTCACAATAACATTTTATCAAATATTTTGTCAAAAGACCAGGCTAAAAAACTACCTATTTCACTTGTTTTGTTATATAATCAGGTTATAAACAAAGGAGGTTTTATGCATTTAGGCGAACTCTCAAGAAAAAATACTGGCAATACTCTATCTGATATGATCCTAGGTGGCCAAGATGGTTTGGTCAATGTTTTAGGTGTTATTTTAGGTGTAGCCGCAGCCAGTAATGATATAAAAATTGTTATCGCTGGTGGTTTAGCCGCCACTTTTGCTGAAAGTATTTCCATGGCCGCGGTCGCTCTAACCAGTAAAATGGCTGAGCGCGACCATTTTATCTCAGAATTAGCGCGGGAAAAACGCGAAATTGATGAAATGCCAGAAAAAGAAGAAGCGGAAATTCGCCGAGTTTACAAAGCCAAAGGTTTTGACGGTAAACTTCTGGACGACATTACCGACCATGTCATGTCAAATGATAAACTCTGGGTTGATCAAATGATGAAGGAAGAACTCGAACTCAAACCAGTCACTCAAAAAGAAATTTATACTAGTAGTTTTGTGGTCGGTTTTGCGGCTCTGGTCGGTTCGTTTGTCCCAATTACACCTTATTTCTTTTTACCCATTAAAAATGCTCTTTGGGTCTCACTTGGTGTTTCTGTGATTGTTCTATTTTTGGTCGGGCTTTATAAAGCCAAAATGACGGTCGGCAAACCTGTTAAAAGCGGTATTCAAATGGTCATTATTGGCATGAGCGCAGCGCTGGCCGGTTACTTTATCGGCAAACTTTTCGGCGCAATTTAGCCACTAACCAACTCTTTCTGTCTTGACTTAAGGCTTATTTTTTGGTACAATACTTCCATCAGTCCAGGACTGAAAAAATCAAAGGGGGCAAAAAATGAGTACCTTAAATGTAAAATCTCAGCTGGTTGATTATCTACTCGATAAAAGGCCAATCAAACTCGAATCCTTAGCTGACACAATCGCGGAAATGTCGACCGAAGACAGGTTTGGCCAGATCATGGAAATTTTCCTTGCTAACGACGAAAATCTTGATGACGCTTTTGGCGAAGTTATCTTTTTTCATGAAACCATACCGGAAGAAGACAACGCCGAATTTTACTGTGCTTTTGGCGCAATTTACGACGATGACGCTCACCAAGACTACTTTGAACGATTAGCTCAACTGATCGTTAAGTTTTTCAAAAATCACCCGGACAGACAAGAAGAAATCACTGATCTAATGAGAATGCAAAGATTACAGAATGGTTTCTATGGCGATCCAAACTTTGATGAAACTTACTTTGGTAGCGAATTTCATATCCTATCAGAAGTTATTGATTTCTCTGATCCAGAAAAATCAGACCAAATTGAGATCGAAACCGACGAACCGGAATACGAAAAATCAACAATCTTTGACGATCCAAACGAAGTTATCAATTTAGATATTGATCCGCACGCTGACAAAATCCTAATTGATCGCGAAGAATAACACAAAACCCGCCTTTACCGGCGGGCTTTTTAAATACATTATTTTAATTTTAAACTGAGATCTTCATTAAACCAGCCATTATACAAAACCGCATCTTTAAATGTAGCACTCAACTGGTCGCCCGTATTACCAGGTTGTTTTTGAACCAATAAACTATAATTTGAGGTTGGAATTGGTAGTTTGTAGGTAAGATTTAAAACATTGCTGGTTTGAGGCGCGGTATTTATCCACAAGCCAAACACGGTTTTGCCAGACTCACTACCAACCTCAACCTTATCTTTTATATCCTGGCCATTAAGTTCGGCTCGAATCAACTCTGTTCCTTGGGGCACTAAAATCCTTGTCCAGTTAACATTGACCCCGTCTGGCCAAGCATAACTACCAGTGTGAGACCTGGTTAAAGATAATCTTCCAACTAATCCAGCTTCATCTGACTCAACCTTATAGTCAATCGATTCTTTGATCTTAAGCGAAGTTTTCGCTCCACCATTTTTTTGCATGGCTAAATCTGTAATATTAGCATTATTGATCGCCAAATAATCACTCTTGGTGTCTTGAATCTCACCACCCCAATTATTATTTAAAATAGCCTGTTGAATACCCGCGTTATTCGACTGAAATAAAACTAATTTTTGATTAAGCGCATCCAAACCAAACTTAATCAACTTAGCTTTAGGTAAATCTGTTGCCCGAGCCATGACGATCGGCATCATATCTTTTAAGATAGTTTTTGGCTCATTTTCACCTTGAGCGCTTAAATCATTGAAATACTCTTTTTCAATTTTTTGAGCCAGAACTTCAAAAAAATTATCAGCTGAAATTGTAATATCGTACTTTTCCATATTGATTGGGCCGGTTAACCTTAAAAAGTCCTGTAAAAGCGAGGCGTTAATCGCAATCACGCCATCTACTTTCTGACCCATATCTTGAGGATTTAAAGCATCTTTGGTTTCCTGGGCATAAAACCACTGGACATTTTGTGCCGCGGTCGGAAAATCAACCGCAAAATTAGAGTCTCGCAAAGCCCAACGATTTTGCGCAATAATCGCCAACGGCGTTGGTGGCACAACTTGAGTTTTAGCGGTATAAGCATTATCAAGTTTAAAAATATTAGTGTTAAAATCGATTTTTTTGATCTTATAATTATCAAATGTTACAATTGCAAAACTACCGATAAACCCACCGGCTGGCCGCATTTCAGCGTTATTTTGAAACAAAACCAAATAAGTTCCTTGCTTAAAAATCTTTAGAGCGTCAGCTTTATTTTTAACCGCATAAACCGCCACAGTGGCGTAAAAACTAGTTACCAAAATGATCGCGCAGGCAAATATGACTGTTGCGGTTGTCATGAAAATATTGGTTTTTACACCTTTAGCAGCTTTCTTTTGTGTACGCAAAACCAGTCGAATGCCATCGACACTCGACCGTTTTCGAACTTCTGGTTCAATTTTAGTTTTACGAAACCAGCTCAATTATCCCCTCCCTAAGAGTTTATTTTTCTTCCTTGAAATACTCTACGCCTAAAATCAAGATGGCACCAAGGAATAAACCAGCAAACAAACCAATAATACTATTTAAAACCAAATTTGGTGTATTATCTGAAACCACTGGAGTAAATTTAGCCAAATCGTAAGTCACTTCACCATTACGACTTAATTCATTGGTTTTTTCTTGTAAGACATCACCGGCTGCATTAATCAATTTGTCTAACTCGTCTTTATTGGTCCCGGTCAAACTAATGTTAATAGTAGCAGGTTCTTCACGGACGGCTTTGAAGGTTTTTGATAATTTTTTCTGACTAACTGGCGGCACCGCAATACCAGCTTTCTGGTAAACTTCAGTCACGAGTGACGGCGATTCAAACCAAGTTGTGACGATTTGTGAAAATAACGCGGCCGACTGAACATTATAATAATTATCATAAAGATAATAAGCCACTTCTTTTTGATTTAAACTCGAAGATTTATTGACGGTAAAAGTAGTTGAAGCCAAGTACGATTTTGGCTGAGCCTTTGTCCACAAAAATGCCGAAGCGCCGCACAAAAGCACGATCAACCAAAAAATAACCTTATATTTACTAATCATTTTAAAATAATCGCGAAGTTCCATAAAAATCCTTTCTTAAAATTAAACTTGTTTGATACTATTAATATACTCCAAAAGCTTGGTTTTGAACACCTCTTTAGAAAATTTTAACGCGTGATTGCGAATTTCTTGAGGGTTATATTTATTCACATCGAAATTCTGAATAGTTTTAACCAAAGCTTCAACTGTTTGAGGATAAAAATATTCACCGGTTTTACCTTCAATAACGGTTTCCAGTGCTCCACCTTTTTTGTAAGCAATCACCGGTCGCCCTGCCGACATTGCCTCTACCGGTACAATACCAAAATCTTCCTCTTGCGGAAAAAGATAAGCAATACAATTTTGGTAAGCATCAACCAGTTCTTCATCGGAAATACGACCAGTAAATTCAATATTAGCCTTGGCCATTTTTTGAATTTCATCTTTTTTAGTACCACTACCAACTACCTTTAATTTTAAACCTAATTGGTTAAACGCTTCTACGACTAAATCAACCTTTTTATAAGGTTCGATTCGGCTAGTAATCAAGTAATAATCGCCAATAGTTTTGCCAATTTTAAATCGATCGGTTTCGACTGGCGGATAAATCACTACCGAATCACGATTATAGTATTTTTTAATTTTATTCTTAATATTTTCAGCGTTAGCAATATAAAAATCTGGTCTTTTTGAAGCTTTTAAATCCCATTTACGCAAAAACCAAATCACCAACGGCATGAGCGGTTTGGCGATTGCTGGAATCGGTGCGGTTTTAAGATAATCTTTAGTTTCACCCCATAAATATCTGGTTGGTGTATGACAATAACAAATATGAATCTGGTTTTTGCCAGTTTTAACACCTTTAATCAAAGCTGAACTTGACGAGATGACGAGATCAAATTCGCTTAAATCAAATTTTTCGATCGCTAAAGGCATAAATGGTAAAAACCATTTGTACTTTTTAATACCAAACGGCATTTTTTGAATACACGACGGTCTGACATCAAATTTGTCGTATTTATGCTGGGTTTTAACCTTATCCCAAACCAAAGTATAGATTGGAGCTTTTGGAAAAATTTCCAAAATGGCATCGAGGACACGTTCAGCCCCACCCAACTGTGTTAATTCTTCGGCCACAATCGCCACTTTTAATTGATTGATATCTTTATTCATATAACCTAAATCCCCTTCTTTAATTGAAAATTAATCACTGGAAATTGAAAATTGCAAAATCAAAGATTTTGTTTAGCACGCCCCTCGGCCTTTAATTACCACCCAAATAGTCTTTAGGAAAATCACAAAATCTAACCAGAGTGACCAGTGTTCAATATAGTATGCATCTAATCGCACCCACTCGTCAAAAGAGAGCTCAGAGCGACCAGAGACCTGCCACATACCAGTAATGCCCGGCTTCACACCTAATCGACTCTTTTGAAATTCAGTATAACGAGCCACTTCTTCTGGCATCGGTGGACGCGGACCAATTAAGCTCATATCACCCTTTAACACATTGAAAAATTGAGGTAATTCATCGAGACTGGTCTTTCTTAAAAACTTACCAATCGATGTAATACGAGGATCATCTTTAAGCTTGAACATGTTACCATATTTTTTAATATAGGCTTCGTGCAATTTTTCTGAATTTTCACGCATTGTCCGAAACTTATACATGATAAAATTCTTTTCCAAGCCAACCCGTTCTGGTCGATATAAAATTGGCCCTTTGCTGGTTAATCGAACCATAATTGCCACAATCGCCATAATTGGCGAAGTCAAAACAATCAAAATAATTGAGCTAAAAATATCGATAGTACGTTTGATAATACGACCCCAACCGTCGAGCGGCGTACGTTTAAATTCTAACACTGGAATGCCGGCTAAAGTTTGCATTGAAGTATGTGAACTTTGAACCAAGAAAAGGTTTGGCACAACCTTAAAACCCAAATTATGGTCACGACAAAAAGTCATCACCCGAGAAACTTCGGTCTGATCCAAATCAGCATCGGCAATCAAAATATCATCGACTGGATTATTATGAAAAATGGTTTCAAGTTTGGCAATTCCGTCGCGGTCAATCAGTTTGACCATTTCATAACCAAGTTTTTTATCTTCGTTCAACTGACGAACCATGGATTTCGCCAAACCATTATTACCAATAACCATAACTTTATGAACGCCGACACCCTTATAGTAAAGCAGACGCTGAATTAAAAGTAATAAATATCTACCCACAAGCACCATAATAATCGCGATAATCCAGGCAAAACCAATAATTAGTCGGGAGAAAAAGAAAGTTCGAGTCAAGAAAATTTCCACCATCAAAAGAGAAACGGCCGCGGTAACCGAAACACAAATTTTACCAAACTCACGAGCTACGCCGCGACGATCAGTAGAGTACAAGCCATTCATAGCAAAAATTAAAATCCAAAAAGGACTAGCATAGAGTACAAAACGAAAATATGTATCAAATGGTTCGAAATAAGTGGCTGGGACCAAATTAAAATAAAACCTAAACTTGTAGGCTAAAATAAAAGCCAACAAAATCATGATTAAGTCGACTGGAACTAATAAAATTGTAAAAAATAACTCTGAACGCTTTTTCATATTTTCCTTTTGAAAATTAAGCGATTAGCTGGCTAATCTATAATTTGTTACTCCGTAATGAATTTCCGCGGCAGTTTACTGCCTATTCGATAAAGTCTCCGAAATTTTTACGTTATTACTTCTTAAATTAACAGGTTTTGACTCCTTTGTCAAAATCAGATTAACTGGTACAGTATATCACATTTCAGGTTAAAAGTCAAGTGATAAAGACAAAAAAACCGCACCATAAAGTGCGGTCGCGAATTTATTTGTATTTTACATAATTACAATCAATATTTACATACATTGACCAATTATATAGACCTCTGCAAAGCTCTAAACTATCCCTGTTATACTCCCTCATGGTTGCAAACATCAGAAAATGATCCTTACTCGTCATAGTTGCCGTCCGGACAACACCTTCGAAATCAAAATTAACCTTCAACGCCGACGGATCTCCATAAGTACTGTCAATTGTGCCTATTTTCATAGTATTATCGACAAATTCACCAACCATTGCAATCGCTGACGAAAAATTTTCATGATGATTAGTGTGGATAATACTATCGAAACACTTACAAATACGCGTTTTGGTATCTGGATCGTGAGCGCATTTGCACGTCTCATCCGGATCACCAAAACATCTTAAAGCCCACACTTCCTTGGATCGCATTAAATCATCGAGTACTTTTTCACCCATATCGCAATTTTTTAACATTTCCAACATTTCCATATCTTCTTGACGAGTAGTGTGATTCTTTTTCTGACTAAGCCAAATTTCATGGGGACGCGAAAGCATCTGAACATTGCCAATCGCCGGCTTAATAAACTCTCGCGGGATACCAATAAACATTCTTAACTCGACATTCCCAACGTGTTTACCGATATGAAGATGTTGGTAGAAAGGTTCTGCTGGTGTATTAAACACCACCAAAGGTACAAGGATAACATGCTCTTTCACAACTGACATAGTATAAACCTCCTTTATCAGTTTCCTCTAGCCAAATAATAGGCCGTTTTTGAATAAATGTCAATCGTACGAGTACGAAAAAACCGGCAAGCGAACCTGCCGGTTAAAGTTAAAATTATTCTTTATTATGATAATGCACAAAGATTTTCCTCATGGCTATGCAAGCCTTAGTCACGATTTTTTTACTATACTTACCATCTTCATTCTCCGCGATATGTGATAAGAGTTTTCCGGACCAACCATGACCAACATTACCAAAATATTCAACTACCTTAAGTTTAAATTCTTCGGTATCATCACCTTTCATTAATTCAAACATATTATTGTGAAGAAATGAATCGCCAATTTCGGCCAATATTGTTACAATTTCCAATCTGATTTCAGGATCTTTCTCATTTTTTAACAAACCGCAAAGATACCCAGAGTAATCTGGTGAACTCTTGCCGCGTAAAGCTTTTGCCAAAAATTGAATCGCATCTCGTCTAAAAAGCGGATTTTCATTTGCCAACCAATAGATCTTAACCGCATTGATAACCTCTGAAATATTTTCCGTTTCAGCTAAAGACCAGACGATCGAAGGAGAATCGAAATTTTCATCCTTTATCCATTCCACGATTTGAGCCTTAATCTCGTCGCCTTTTTTGCATTTTTCAATTTTCACCATTTTGTCAAAGGTTTCCGCTAATCGACTACCAAACGCCGTCCTCACCTCATTAATAGGCATTTTCTTAAAGAAATCAATATCTCTAAGAATTAGGTCGTAGTACTCGTCACGAGTTGGATTAGTTATTTCTGCCATATTTTTTCTCCTTGTAGAACCTCGATCTGTTTCATGAAAATTTGAAACAGATATTTGGCCCTACAAAGATTTTGGTTTTTAAAGAACAACTGATTGTACCTGAATATTGAGTTTTTGTCAACCCCCACACCCAAAAATATATTTTCTGGGTATGGGGGGGTCAAGCAGTTTGACTGGATTCTGAATCAAGTTTAGAATGACAAAATCTCAAAAAAAGAAAACCTGCATTAACCGAAAATTCCGGTAAAACACAAGTTTTCTTTAAATATATATTTAAATAGATACTTTATCCTGATCGTTCGATCAAAATGTAGCGACTATTTATTTAGCTTTACGAAGCATTGGAAGACCAGTTCGTGAGTTTTCCATAACTTCATAACCAGCTGGTAATGAATCCATAGCACCATCTTTAACTTCGCGAGCGAAGAAGAAAATGGTTTGTAGGCGACCACCACGTAGAGTCACTTCTCGTGAGTGTAAGTAGTAGGTTTGGCCTGATTTTTGCGATTGTACTGAATATGCCATTTGTATATCACCTCCTTCCGTGTCTTGCGAGTCAGTCTCGCAGACAAATTTATTAACCTGTTAATTAGGTTACATATCTATTATTAAGATAAGCCATTTTTTTGTCAAGCAAGTTCAATTTTTACAGGTTCAAAAGTCTTTTTTAAGGTAAAAAACTTTCTCTTCAATCCCTCTTTTTTCAGTGGTTATCCACAGGTTCAAAGTCCAACTAAGACCTTGTTCTTGATTTGGACACAATCTTTACTAGATCTAAATTTTAGTATACTAAGGCTGATGGCTTAATTTATAACAAAAAATCCCTCAGTTTTCACTTTGGGATTTTTTGTATTTGCAGTCTAACTAGTTAAAGTTAGAATGAGCGTCGGAATGAACCACCACGATTGTTATCGCGTTTTTCCATTGGACGGGCAATATTGGCTGCAATTTGGCGGCCTTCAATTTCTTTACCGTTGATAAGAGCGATAGCGGCTTGAGCCATTTCGTCTGTTTCTAAAGTAATGAAACCAAAACCTTTTGAACGATTGGTGAAGCGGTCAACAATGACTTTAGCTTCAACGACTTTTAAGTTAGCATCAGCGTCAGTGACGAGAGCGGCTAATTTAGCGTCATCAATCGAAAAAGGAAGATTACCAACAAATAATTTGTTGTTTTGAGTTTCCATTTTTTCCTTGAAATTTACCCTGACAAGCAGGGTTTATCTTAAATCGACCTAAGCTTACTTCTCCTCGGTCGATTCAGCACCTATCGGTGTCTCTTCTACGAGTCCATTAAACTTACAAAGATACTATATCATATTTCCCGCCAAATGTCAAGTAATTTAAGGGAAATTTCACCTAAAATTGTTCCTTGCTTATTTTTAAAAATTAAAATATACTCGAATCAAAGGAGAAGAGGAATTCATAATTACCTCTTTTTTAGTTCCTTACCAATTTACTCAAAGGAGGCCAATGATATGGCAAACAAACCAATCAAAAAAACGTCTGATGGCGAAAAAACGGAAACCAAAATTCCTTTAGAGTGGATTATCACGCCACCGCAAATCAGACAGACTATCGATCCGGAACACATCAAAAGACTGGCTCACTCGATTATTGCCACCCAAGGTTGCGAGAATCCACCGATTGTCTATAAATTTGACGAAACAGGCTTTAAGGTATATTTGGCCATGATCGAAACGATTTGGGGTATCCACAGCACAATTGATGATTATCAAGCTGTCGAACAAATTAATCATCACGGACTGCTTGTAAAATATTACTACCCAGTTGTGGCCGGCGCTTGTCGCACCCATGCCTTACGTTTTATCCGCGATAACGGCTGTGACGATTGTCGAGAAAAATTAAACAACAGTATACGTTACCAGTGTTTTGATCAACATTTTCCTTGTCGCGAAATCACTGTTCGACTTTCCTGTACCAACAATACTCACGATGCCTTGCGCGACATGTTTAACGAAAACATTTACCAACCACCATCAACACACGAATTAGCCATGGGTATTGCTCTGTATTTTACTTTTATGAAAATCGAAGACCCTAAGCTAACTTTTGCTAAATTCAGCCGGGAATGTGTCGGCTGGTCAGCGACCAAGATTAGTGAAGCCATGCGCTACAAAGATTTGCCAGACTACATCAGACAGGCGGTTGAAAAAGGCCAAATTCTTTATGGTATGGCCGTCCAACTTTCAAGACTTCAGAGTGCCGATTGTTCAACTTTCGAGCTTGAAGACTGGTACATCAAAATCGTCAGCGGTCGACTTTTAACAGTTAAAAGTATCGAGGAACAGATCACAAAAGTGATTAAGGCTAAAAAATCCGGACAGTTCGACCTTGAAACACTAATGCTTGAATCACAAACCGCCATCAGCCGGCGCGAAAAATTTCGCAAACCGGTTTTACTTGATACTTTAGAGTTAATTTACGCCATGAAACGTTGGCTGGAAAAAGTTTTGGATTTATTTACTCAAGGCTTATTGAGTACTAAATTTTCACCTTTTACTCAAGAAAGTGTCACTCATGGAATGATCGCTGTTTGGCAGATTGCTAAACTAAGTTTAAAACATATGACCTGGCTTAAAGAAAACCAAAAACAAGAAATGGATCAAACTTTTACAAAAGCCATCGAAATGGCCAAAGAACTACAAAGCTTACACAAATAACCACGAGCGGAGAAATATTCTCCGCTTTTTTATATGATTTTTACCAAATATATGATTGTGGTATAATTTAATTAATAATGAAAAAGAAAGGAGTATTACTCAGCCTAATCATTAATTAATTTAAGGAGAAAAATGAATAAGAAAATTCTAACCATATTAATCGCATTAGCCATTTTAATCGTACCGGTCACCGCCTCGGCCGCTAGCACAACAAAACTTAACACCAAGGAAGCCAAAATAGCCGCCCAAAAAGCCAAACAAGATCTGAAAGCCAAAAAACTAGCTGACAAAATCGCCGCCAATCAAGCTAAAAAAGCTCTAAAAATCAAACAACGCGAAACAAAACTCGTCACCAAGTGGATCAAACTTGGTGATAGCAAAATCAATAAAGACTTGGCTAAACTCAATTATTTGATTGCTCGTACCAATAATCGTGCCAATCTTGCCGCCGACACCAAAGCTGGCATTATCGCCGATATCAATACCGATATCGCTAGTCTAAAAACTTTAAAAACCAAGATTGATGCTGGTACTGATTTAGCTACCATCAAGACTGATGTAGCCTCAATCATGACTATTGGCTCAATCAATGGTAAATATTTACCAAGAATCAATGCTAAAAAATTAGTAACTTCAACCGCCACCGCCACTGCTACTACTAACTAATATTAGCCCTAAAATCGCATGTTCAAGCTTCTGACATGCGATTTTTTATTACTTATTTTCTCAGCTTATTCTAAGAAATCATCAATATGATTTAATTAATAATTAACTAAAAAGGAGGCTCTGGACTTGGCACAATTTAACCTTAAAAACTAATTATCAATAGGAGTTAATATGAAAAATATAAATCAAACATATAACAAAGTGGTCTTGATGGTTGCCTTAGCCGCCATCCTTCTAATGCCGAATGTCATTTTCGCCGAAAGCAATACCAAACTAACCCGAGAGCAAAAAATTTCGGCCAATAAGGTCAGGATTGAGCAAAAAATCGACAAGCTCAATAAAAAGACCTTAAATAAGTGGCAAAAACTTGGATCACAAAAAATCCGAAAAAATATTAATCGTCTAAATCGATTAATCAGCATGACCAATGCCGCCACAAACCTCGCGGCTGATGTTCGAGAAGGTATTATAAATGATATCAATAACGATATTGCCAATGAGAATACTTTAAAGGCAAAAATTACAGCCGAAACCGACTTAACCACTCTAAAAAATGAAGTTAAATCGATCGCAACCGTTGGATCGATCAATGCCAAATACTTGCCACGAATCAATTAAAACTAATTAGAAAAAACCGCGTACCCGCAAAATCCGCGGTTTTTTTTGTTTTTAAGGATTGACAAAATTATAAAAATAGCTTATAATAACCTGTAACTTAAAAATCAAAGGGGGCAAAAAATGTCTAAACAAATTTGGCCTAAAAAACGAAAAAATATTAATTTTTCGCTTTTTGTCTTGTTGGCACTGGTAGTTTTCGTGTTTATTTTACTGGTTAATGCACCAAAGAAAAATGCATCACAAATTCCAGATATACCTTTTACTCACAAAACTATCACGAACAACGAAGCCAGCCGATTTCTGGAAAAACAAATCCTACCTATTATTAAATCAGATTATAATAACCAGATACCAAGTATCAAAATTATTATTCAGCAATTAGAGAAAATGGAAAAAACCAAGAAAATCGAAATTGGTATCGCCACGACTTATCGCGGTGACAGTTTAGCCGCAACTTATCCAGTGCCAATCAATAATATGATCTGGCTCACCTTTTCTGCACCGCGACTCATGGATTACCAAAATAATATGGACAAACGAGTCTTCAATAATCTTGTCACTATTACTACTTGCCACGAAGCACTTCACCTGATGAACGATCCAATTTTCACCCAAAAGTTGTATAAAAAGCATCTTTCGGTAGAAAAAATGGATCAATATAGGTTAAACGGCGAAGCTATGATTTGGGGCCTAACAATCGAAAAAGTCATAAATCCACTCTTGGCCAAAAACAAATTAACTATTAGACCGCAAGAAACTGAAGCGGCTCAAATCTATGGCCGATTCGGCAATGATTATAAAAATCCAGATTGGGTCAATTGGATCAAAAATAATCGTTTTCAAACAAACGAATAAACACAAAAAGAGCGTAATTTTACGCTCTTTTTTAAAACCTATTTTTACTCAATTATTCTTACAAACCGAGTGTTTTGTCGATCTCATTTTTATCAAAACCAACAATAACTTTTTCATCGATCCAGATTTGCGGCACACCGGTTTGACCCGATTTAGCCATCATTTCTTGACCAGCTTTATAATCAAAAGTCACATCTTTAAACTCAAAATCGATATTTTTCTCTTTTAAATAACTTTTGACCATAGTACACCAGTGACAAGTTAATGTCCCGAATACTGTAACTTTTTTCTGTTCTTTTTCCATTATATTCCTTCTTGCCCTCCGCCGTGCACTCCGTAGCTTTAGCAAAGGAGTGTAGCCTTGGGTATTAATTAATTGATATTACTTGTTCTATTTTATTGATTTGTGCGACCACCGTCAAACCTTTGTCAGTTAAATGGTAATTTTTCTTTTGTCCGCACTTTTTTTCTTCAATCAGACCCGCGTCTCTAAGATATGCAATGTGGTAAGACAAAAGATTTTTTGGGATACTGATTTTTTTGATCAAATCGCAACCACAAACATCTTTGTCGCACTCTGATAGTTGCACCAAAATTTTGACCCGGTTGGGTGTAAAAATGGCGGTAATTTTTTTGATGTTTATATTTTGCATATTTTTGTATTTCTTTAGTTCAATCTATATTGAACTATACTCGCATATTTAATTCTTGTCAAGTTTTTTGTACTAAAAAAACCTCAAGTAATCGGTAAGCCAGGTTCTGTTTTGGCAGCATCTATCTTCGCGTCGGAACCAGTGGACATCAGATCGAGTCGATCCATATGATGATAATGGCCCATCCGACTTGCACCATGCAGGGTTTTCACCACGCCGCATCGCTGCGGGCATGTGTGAGCTCTTACCTCACAATTTCAACCTTACTCGCACTCTTACGAGCCGTTAGCGGTATGTTTCTGTTGCACTTTCCCTAGGTTACCCTTGGTCGATTTACATCGACTGCAACACTCTACGGTGCCTGGACTTTCCTCACTCTTGCGAGCGGAACTGCCTCGATTACTTGAGGTTTTTTATGTCTAATGAAGAAACTCTCATTAGGCAAATATATGTTACCATATTTCTCTTGAAAAATCAAGATAAACATGCTAAAATTATATTGTATTCCAGATCGTCTAATGGAGCATGCTGAGTATCCATTATTCGATCACGCTATATTCCCAGATCGTCTAATGGTAGGACGACAGGTTTTGGTCCTGTTAGTTGGGGTTCGAATCCCTATCTGGGAGCCAATCAGTACGTTGATGTGCTAAAGCTAGTGCGTCGAACGGCATTTTAAGGTTAAATTTCAGTTCTTTACCTTCTAAAGTTGAGTTCTGAAGTACAAAATTGATAATTTCGTTTTTTTCTTGAGCTTTAGAACTTTTGAATAGTTCAAGCCCTCTATTTGCTACTGTTAAAACATAATTGCTACCTAATAAGTACTCTTCATCAGCTTCAATATGAGCGCCAAAATCTTTATTGAGATCTTTTTGTAATTGCTTCTCTTTTATGACGATATTGTCATAGTATTCGGGAGTAATACGCCCGACTAAGCGATCCTGATAAGAAATTTTGATTCGTTCTTCACTCGCTTCCATATCGGCCAGAATCCGATCTTTTGAGAAACGATTAAACTTTTGTTCATCTTTGAGATTTTCTTCAATTTTTTTATTTAAATCAACCAAGACATCATCAGGCATGGAAAAAGAGGCGATTACATCTTCGACTTGGAGTAGAACATCCTCTTCTTTAACCCTTATAGCGCCACAGGGACCTTTATATTGATTGCACATTAAATAATTGTACTTATTCTTCTTGCGTTCAGTACTAACCATACAACCGCAATAAGCGCATTTAAGACCTCTAAAAGCAAAAGGTTTACTGGCGTATTTTGGCTTATGCATTTTGCGAGGTTCTCGAACCTCTGTGCATTTATCAAATAACCACTTTGTTATGAGCGGCTCGTACTTATGAGGGTAAGTCCCGTTTTTGCCCGTCATTTCGCCATAGTAAAACGGATCTTTTAGTATCCGATCGATTTGGCTTTTGGTTAAGGGCTTATAAGGTGGTCGCTTATTAGTCAATCCGTCTTTACGCATTAGCTGTGCGATCATTTCAGTTGAGCATGTTCCTGAAGCATAAAACTCGAAGCATTTTTGAATCAAAGGAGCCCTATCTGGATCGGGTACAATGTCCTTTTTACCGTTTTCCAGAGTTATATTCTTATAACCCAATTTTGCTTTACTGGTCCATTCGCCAATTCTGCGCTTTTGTTCAAAAGCTCTTTTTACATGATCGCTAACAGCGTCTGAATAGTATTTTGCAAGTCCTAGATTGATCCCAAACTGGAATTTTTCGGTGGCTGATATATTTGGCGTTATGACAAGGTTATCTGAAGCAAAATGAAGTTCGACTTCATCTCTCATTGCCATATCGTATAAAGTAGCGACTCTTTTATCAAAAACATTTCTTGAGAATCGATCAACTTTATCAAAGCAAATGGCAATTTTACATTTGCTACTTTTTAGGTATTCCAGCGTTTTATCAAATTCATCTCTTTTTGTCTTATAAGCGCTTTCGTCAAAACTGTAAACCTTGTCAATTTCAAAGTCTTTTCGCTTGCAGTAATTCTCGAGACGAGCAATTTGGGCCGGAAGTGAGTTCCCGGCTTCTTTTTGTTCTTCAGTTGAAACTCTTGCTAAAATTACCGCTTTCATTGATTGAATATCTCTTTTAGTATGCGTTACAGGTCCAAGTGTTACCAATCCAGCTACAAGATGAGTGCGTTGGTGCTGTTTGTGTTTTTGCTGGCGCTTGTGGCATAGTTTGTCCGTGTCTGGCATACCAAGCTTCTTTATCGTGTTGATATTGGGCGGCTATATCGATTGTGCATTTAAAATAATCATAAGAAGATAGCCCATTAGGATTAGTATTCGGAGGGCAACTACTATAATCTGGTAATGATGGAAATGGGTCATTAGCAACTGACATTTTCGCACTAGTTTGTTTAGCTTTTTGAACCTCGGCTTGCTTATCTTTTTCAGCTTGTGCGTTAGCTTCATCAATTTTTGTTTGACACTCTTTTATTTTATCTTGAGCTTCTTTATAATGCGTAAACTTATCAGATACTTTTGAGTAGCTATCTTTTGCTTCCTGCCATTTAGATTGTCCAAAAAGATCGGTCGCTTGGTTATAAGTGCTTTGGTCGGTAATCAATTGTTTAGTTGCAGTTAATTTAGTTTCAATTTCTTTTTTAATTTTAGAGGTAGTCCAACGAGCTTGGGTTAAGGTTAAGCTATTATAAGCTTCTTGGTATTTTTCTTGTTTAACCGAGCTATCAGAAGCTTTAATTAACTTATTGACTTGCAAATAATCGTTGGCTCTAATACCACCAAATAAAATGGCAACAATAATAATAATCCCGCCAAAAATAATAGAAACTCGTGGTAGTACTTTCTTGACCTTCTTAATAATTGTTTTGTCCATTTTGTTACTCCTTTCTTAAACCTTTATATTTATAAGCTCGTCTAAACCCTTTATCTTCGGCTTCTTTGGCGTCTTTACAATAAAATTCACCTTTATTTTTTTCGATTTTAACATTGTCATATTGTTGGTCGAAGGGTAAATGATATATCTTTGTGCCATCAACTTTTGAAATATTGCACTTTATACAAGGATAACTTTTATCCATTTTTTGATTTTCCATTAAATTGATTTTTAACTCTTTTGCGAACCTTTTAGCTAAGTCTGAAACTTTCGTTGAGGTATAAAATACTGCTTGAATATTTTGACCTAAGTGCTCATCTCTATATTGGAAGAAAGTTCCGAACAATTGGAAGATATGTTTTTCGTATATAGTCCTAAACTGTGACCAATATTTACATTGAACAATAATATGTTCTGTGCCTTTACGGCAAATCAAATCCCGACCTAAGTCTTCTTTTCCTTCTACAATCCCGTGATACTCAACATCGTATCCTCGGTTTTCATAGAGATAGCCAACATATCTTTCATACATCTTCCCAAGAGCAACTTTCTTATGAGGTCGTGTCCAATATCTTTCTAAAGCCATTTGGTTTCTCTCGTACGATGGCAATTTTCTATATTCCTCAACACTTAAAAAATAAGTTGCGTCATCCTCGAGTTCCTTGGGAGTAAACTTATTTGACCTTTCAGTTGTCTCATCAATATCTTCAACTTCTTCTCTTAAATCTATAAGAGATGGGTAAACAGACTCATAATAATCTACAAGCTTTTTGTATACACGGGCTTCTCGTTCTGCTTTTCTTTTGATTTTAGAGTATTCTGATACAACTTCGCTTGCCGAAATAGCAGGTTGTTTTTTATATTTCAAGAAATCTACCAAATTTTTATCTTGTAGCTCAAAAAATTCATCATAGGCTTTAGCAAGACAAGGAAACCCTATTTGTCTCTCCTTGGTCATCTGAACAATGGTTTTCTTGGCTTTCTCTAATTTTGAGTATTTATCATAAAATAACTGGCTGGCTTTATTGAAATCTTCAATTAGTTTTTGTAGTTCCTGTTTGGTGTCATCGTAGTAGCTCATAGATATGCCTTTCTAAAATCCTCTTTGATCCTCTGATTTATTAAGGTTTTATGTTCTAGTTTGGCTTCTTGAATATTGGTAGTGTATTGGCATTTAGGATATTTAGAGCAACCGATAAATTTCCCGTAACTACCAACTCTCATTCTCAAATAGCCATTTTCACATTGGGGGCATTTTCCAAGTAATTCTTGATATGGGGTTCTATAAAGAGATTGATAAAATTCGCTTTTTGAATTTTCTTCTGCCTCTCGGTCATAACCTAATTTTTCTATATCTTCCTTACATTGTTCGGTTATTTCCTTAATGTTTGAATTTCCAAGTAATTCTGTGAAAACTTGCTCTCGGGTTTCTAATTTTTGCTGTTCAATATATCTGCCAATCGATTCGATTATCCAACCAATTAGAAAAATACCGCCCCAGAATAAGACCAAGATAACTATTGCTTCCATACTACCCTTAATCTATCGATTTATTTTTTTCTATCTTTTCTCTGTCAATCGGAGTATATCGTTTTTCAGCTTTAAAAAGTGATATTTTGCCTTGGTGCGCCGCCCCGCGGAGCTCTGTTGCAAGAACCTCGTCAACTTTGCTGATCTTTTCGATAAAATCAGTCTTTTGGTCGGCTTTATAAATTGCTTCATTGATGTCGTCTAAGCTTACTTTGTCGTGAGACCAATAGATGAATATAAGAACCAAAGTGAAGAAAAGTAGGATGAAGAAAAATTCTATATAAAATATATCGATATGCATTACTATCCCTTTCGAGCTTTCTTTATAAAATCATCAAAATCTTCTTTTTTAATTCTGTAATCTCGACCTACCTTGTAGGCGCTTATTGTTCCTTTTTTTATATATCTATAAATAGTCATTTTTGTAACATTTAAGATATTTGCTACTTCCTCAACTGTAATAAATTTATATTCCATAGCTCTACAATACTTTACTTTTGTTTACAATGCAACTTACTGCTTTATAATTGCATAACTCAACTTTTTAAACTCTAAAAGTGATTTCTCAACCATATTTATATACTCAAGCTTGGCTGTTTTGGGACCAACTAATCTTAGTAAATCGTTTTTTTGCCTATACCATTCCTTGGTGTTCCACTTCGACTCAATTATATTCCGTATTGCTCGGCTTCCATTTTCATTTATGATTATTGCCGCTCCAATGATCGCCAACGCTTTTTGTCTGGATAACTTAGGATTATTCTTTGTTATAGTTTCCAAGCTGTCAATTGGCGCTTTCTTGCCTAAATCTACCAAGTTAAGGCCTGCGCTTACATCTTCCCAATAGTGTAATAGCATGAATTTAGCAATATTCTGCTTAAATAAGCTTTCAAAAGATATATTTTTCTTTAACCCCAAACTTTCGAGTGTTTGTTTTATTTTTCTTTTGTCGTTAAGTCGGACTTCAAGCCTTAATACTTCAAGGGGTTCTTCAATCAGCTGTTCTAATAGATTGAGTTGGATCGCCGAGCTTTTGTCGACAGACCGCTTTTCGCTGATTTTGGCCGATTCAAGCTCTTTTATCTTATCGTAAATGACAAATTGCGATGAATTTGTATGAAAATACAGGGTTTGACCGCCATTCTTATATTCTCGTTCAGTAATATCAACCATCTTTGAAATATCGGCCTTGCGGAGCTCTCTCATTATCATTGAACAAGTACAATGATCGGTTAAAATAATATTTTTAGAGTAGTTTATTACTCTTACAGGCGCTTCCTTGATCTGATCGGAGCGTACATATAAATTAAAGCGTATTAAATATTTTCTGATAATTTGTACTATTTTTTCAAAATCATCATCTTCTACTTCATCAAAATTATTTGAGTACAAAAGTTTTGGGACCGAAAACTGGATCGATAGAGTTTGACTGCCAAAAGTTCTGCTTGTATAGGTTAAGCATGGGCCATAGCCGTCAGTTTTAGGGGGATTATAAACGGCCTTAAAATAGTGTTTCTTGCCGAACTCTTTTTCTGATTGAAACATGCTCAAATTCAGGTAATCAGTAACGGGCGGTTCCAATTGTATTACTATTGTGTCGATCATTACATTTTTCCATTACTTCTTTTAACTTGGCAAAAATTGCCTGTTCAATATCTTCCGAGATGTTACGATTGACAGGATGATATATATCCAAATTTCGATTGCTTCCAATTTTATTGGGATAGGTTAGTCGATAGCCGAGCCCGTCAACTCTTGTGTGTATGCCTATTGATCCGAGATAGAACTGATTATCATAGACAAAGCCTGCGAACCCTATCAGGCCATTCTGTGGCTTAATAAGGACTATCTGTACCTCTGTTATTTTGTTCATCACTTTGGCTCCTTAATCGTTTATCTACTTTCATTAAAACCGTGAAATACCCCAAAAGATTATGATCGATTTCTGCCATCTCACTTTCGGACAGCTCTCGGCCATATAACTTTTCGTATGGGTTAAGTTGTATTTTATCGGTTTGATTCATTGCTTCTCTATACTAATGACGACTTTTAACACAAAAAATCGTGGTATAACTCCACGATAGGTGAGAACAAGCAATAAATATAAGAAAGAACTGTGCTACAGTTCTTTTCTTCTTTTTAGTTCAATAGACCTTATTTTTCCTATTAGCCCCTCATCCAAGTGTTCCTTGAATTTATCAGATACTTTATCGCTTAACTCTTTTAGTGATAAGTTTCGATTTTGATATATGAATTCGTTTCTTTCCTGTATTTTGCCATCTCTGGCTTTGATTTTGCCGATCAAGGAGTCCTTGTTTTTATACATATCCAAAGCGGGCTTGATCGTGGTTTTATAGGTTTTTTTGACAAAATCCAGTATGTCTCTTTCGGTAGCATAAGGGCTTAATCTTATGGCTATCGGAAAGAGTTTATTGTCGGCTTCTTGCGTTGACGGGTCAAACGGATCAATACTTTCTTCAAATAAATCGCTCGTTGTACATAGACTTAATTGACTAAAACCATCGTCAGGCTCAAGCTCGCCGCCGTAATAAATATGATCTTCTATTAACATAAAAAAACCGAGCGGATGGAGCCCGTATTTTAAGCAATATTCTTCAATGGCTTTTATAATTTCATGATCGGCATTAAACCTATTTTCGAGTCGTGGTGGCGGGCTGATTCTTTCTTCGGATATAAAGCCGTCTTTTGGGATTTTATACTTCTTTCTCAAATCGGCGACAAGATTAATAAATTCATCCGTTTTAGATAGTGCCAAAAAATAATTCCAAAGCTTTTTATGTGCCTGAGAACTGTAATGAGAATCCAATAATTGTTCATATTTAGCTTTACTATCTTCCATTTCATTACTTCTTCCATCAAAACTTCTTTAAATTTAGTTCAAACATAGCAGATTTTTGGATAGTATAATAATCCTGTATCTTTAATATATGATATGTTATACTTAATTTAAAGGTAAAAAGGACTGGGGAGGGAAAAATGGAAAAAGCAAAATATTCAGCAGAACTAATCGCTGATTATCTGATTTATAAAGCATCCAAAGATGGGAAAAAACTAAGCAACAAAAAGTTGCAGAAGCTTTTATATTACTCTCAAGCGTGGAATTTAGTTTTCAATGGGGGACCACTTTTTTACCAGGACATTGAAGCTTGGGTTCATGGTCCAGCCGTTAGAGAAATATATCTCAAGTATAAGAAATTTGGCTATGGATATATTGATCAGAATGTTTCAGATGATATTCAAAATAAAATTAAAGAGAATGATTTGCTTGATGAGGTTATGCGTTTTTATGGAAAATTTGATGCTGAGTATCTCGAAGAGTTAACACATAATGAGCTACCTTGGCAGAAAGCGCGCGAAGGGCTCGACATAGATTCTTTGTCGGATAATGTCATATCAATCGATCTTATGAAAGAATACTATGGCCAAAAGTTGGCAGAAGCCAAGTAAAAACAGCTATAAAATCCCCGACTATATTAAAAGAGAAAACGAAACCAGATTTCCTAAAAGTCTAGTTGAATCACTTCGCCAAGACGACAAGGAAGCGAGCTGTTTCGTTATTTCTTATCGTTATTACAAAGATAAATTGTGCGAGGTAAGGGATTTGTTAAAAAATTGCCATTTACAGGTTTTACAAGATTTGAGAACAATTGGTAAATTATCTAACTTTAAAGACTTTTATCAAAATGGGATTGGTTCTGATCCAATCGATAATACTAATACTTATGCCGAGTTATACGATGGCCTTCCGGAATTTACCAAGCTGAAAGAGAATGGAATACAAGGTACTGCAAGACTATTCTATTTTACTCAAGAGCGAATATTCCACATTGTAGCAATCACTAACGCTCATAAGGAAACAAAAAAAATCAAAAGACACTAATTAAAGGCAAGAGTTAAACAGTTACCTTTAATTTGCTTGCCAATTTCAGCTAAAGCATCATAGTATTTAGTTCTAAACTCGTGCGGAATTGGGAGCCAAGAAAAAACAACCAAATTTTGGTTGTTTTTTCTTTTGCTAAAATTTTGATTTATACCAAATTATTTTGTTCTTCACCATTTTGCATTTCGAGTTCTCGGCGAGCTTCTTCATTGTAATGAGTAGAATCAGCTGCATTTTCCTCTTCTTCTACCGCCAACCGCTCCTTATTTAACTGCTCAGACTCTTTTTTTAGTGCTTCATCCTTAGCCGGATCATAACTTGGATTTTCAACATTCATAATCAACCTCCTGTTATTTAATAATTTAATACTTTTCTATAAAATATCATTTTTTCAACCTAACAACAATAACACAGTATTTTTAACCATGATCAAAGACAACGGATTATTTTTTCAAACCTGTCTGTTTTTTAATACAAAAAAACCGCCAGGAAACCCCGACGGTATATAAATATAAATTACCATCCTCTTGTTATTGCATCAAGATAACTCATCCTTTCAGGATACTGACTAAGTCGACTCGATCTTCTTGGTATTTCTTCGATCTTCATAGTAACAGATCCATTCTTCTCGTGACGAATTACGGCTTGCTTTGCAAAACCATCTAAATATGTTGTTGCTATATCGCCAACCGGTATTTTCTTGAGCGCAATTCGTTCGATAGCTTCACAAATACATACAAAATTTAAATCGAGCTTATCCGGATCAAACAAAAATACTTCTTTAATTTCTGATCCTTGTGACTTATTAACTAAATAACTAAATTCATCACATTCACTATTTTCAATAAATATGTTGTAATTCCGCGCTAAATTTCGCTCACTAAACCGATTGAACATTTCTAAAACAGCCAATCCGGCGGCTTGCTTCAAATTAACTCTCTCGAATTTACCTTTTCGCCGAAGCAAAATGGTTGCCCATTTAACACATATTTCGCGTTTATATTGCTCAAAAACTGCAACAGGTTGATTTTCGAGCGAAAGAACCTGCTCACAAACAACCTTATCGTTGCTGATATAAAAATCCAGCTCGGTCGCTTTGTTGTTTTCAAGCGCAAAAACACCCAGGAGATTACGAGGCTCCAGACTGGCCAAGAACTTGTCCAATTGGGCATGATTAAGAAATTCACGTCTATGCCAATCGTCATCTTCGTCGCCTGACTTGTGAAAGAATACAGCGTAAGCATTTATGGCCACGCCAGATGTTTCAATTTGGCCCGTAGACCCATCTTTAAACTTTGCTTTCATTTTAAGGTACCACCTTTTAAATTTGCATTCTTTGACCATTAAAGCATAATTACCCAAGAAAAACAAGTCTCTTTGTACAAAAAAATCGCCGGGAAAACCCGACGAGAAAGTAAATAAATCATGAATCCAAAATTAACCTTAAGGATCCAAGATACTCTTCAACAAGATTATTAGTCTTGTCATTATGAGAGCCACATTCGTTTGCAATCAATTTTGATCGAGAAATTTTTGCCAAAATCAGATTTTCGATCAATTTTAGATTTTCAGGAATCAATTGTCCTTTAATTTTCAATCTTTGAATTACCTCATTTTTATAGGCCTCTTGTTCCTCTGTATATCTATCAGCTGATTTCGACTTTCCTTCGGACTGACTCACAAAATAAGCATTGCCAGTAGCTATTATCAATCCGTGAAGTAATTCATCGTTGGTACATTTACCAATCGCCGCAATAGACTCTGAAGATAATGACATCTGAACACCCTCCCCTTTTAAATTGTTAAATTTGTCTTTTAACTCTGAAATCAATATATGATAAAAATAGATAAAAGTCAATAAATCGATGTCACCAAAAATGACACCTTGGTGGTGTCATTTTTGCGGTTAAACCATGTATTCTTATTTTTTCAAAACATCTTTAAGGTAACGACCGGTATATGATTCTTTGATTTTGGCGATTTGCTCCGGAGTACCGGCGCCAACGAGTTGACCACCTTTATCCCCGCCCTCAGGACCCATATCAATAATCCAGTCGGCCGACTTCATCACATCTAAATTGTGTTCGATCACAACCACGGTGTTGCCCTTATCGACTAAAGCCTGTAATACAGCCAAAAGTCGATTGATATCTTCAAAATGCAAACCAGTTGTTGGCTCATCTAAAATATAAAGAGTTTTGCCAGTATCGTGTCGTGAAAGTTCGGTTGCAAGTTTAATACGTTGGGCTTCTCCACCAGAAAGTAAAGTGGCTGGTTGACCCAAATGCATATAACCCAAACCAACGGCTTCTAACACTTTTAATTTTTCAATGATTTCGGTTTCACCAGCAAAAAAAGTTAAAGCTTCTTCGACTGACATAGCCAAAACATCGGCAATAGTTTTGTCATGCCAAGTAATTTCTAAAATTTCTTTATTATAACGCTTGCCTTTACACTCCGGACAAGGCATATAAACATCTGGCAAGAAATGCATTTCAATTTTTAACGCACCGTCACCACGACAGTTTTCGCAACGTCCACCACGAAGATTAAAAGAGAATTTTGCCGCATCATATTTACGAGTAATTGATTCTGGAGTATTAGCAAATAATTCACGAATTGGCATAAACAAATTGGTATAAGTCGCCGTATTACTTCGAGGAGTACGACCAATTGGCGATTGATCAATCGAAATAACCTTATCTAAGAATTTTACACCAGCGATAGATTTATGTTTACCAACCGGTTCTTTGGCGTGATGCAATTGACGAGCCAAATCTTTAGCCAAAATATCTAGAATCAGGGTTGATTTACCAGAACCTGACACACCAGTTACCACCACAAAATTATTTAACGGAATAGCGACTTCAACATTTTTAAGGTTAAATTCTGACGCACCTTTAATCACAATTTGCTCGTTTGTCTGTGGGCGACGTTTTTTTGGAATCGCAATTTCTTTTTTACCAGATAGATACAAGCCAGTTGGCGAATTTGGATTATTTTTAATATCTTCGATTGTACCTTCAGCACAAACCACACCGCCGTGATCGCCAGCACCTGGACCCATATCGATCACCCAGTCAGCCGCTTCAATTGTAGCCTGATCGTGCTCAACCACCACCACAGTATTGCCAAGCGTTTTCAAGGTATTAATCGTCTTAAGCATTTTATCGTGATCACGTGGATGCAAACCAATCGAAGGCTCATCAAGCACGTAAACCACACCCATCAAACCTGTACCAAGTTGAGTCGCTAAACGAATACGTTGAGCTTCTCCACCCGCTAAAGTACTAGCGCTACGGTCAAGCGTTAAGTAACCAAGACCCACATCACAAAGATACTGAAGTCTTTCTCGAACCTCTTTAATAATCTGACCAGCGATAATTTGTTCGAAATCTTGAAGATTTTTACTTTCCGAAAGCTCTTTGAAATATTCAAGTAATTTTTCAATATTCATACTGGTCACATCAACAATATTTTTGCCATCAAGCGTGATATTTAGAACTTCGGCTCGAAGTCTTTGGCCATGGCAAGCTGGACAGATCTTCTCTACCATATATTTTTCGATCTCTTTTTTAAGATAATCGGAATCAGTTTCATTGTAGCGAGCTTCAAAATTCGGGATGACACCTTCAAATTCACCACCAGAAGCTAAATCGCCATACATAATAATATTAACGATTTTCTTTGGTAAATCCTCAACCGCATCATCAAGCGAAAATTTATATTTAGTCGATAAATCCTGCAAAGCCTTATTATGCCAGTTGGCACGTGAAGTAATACGGGCCCATGGTCGAATAGCGCCTTCAGAAAGAGTCAAACGTGGATTTGGAATCACTAATTTAGGATCAATTTCCATTTTGACACCCAGACCCTGACAAGCCGGACAGGCTCCATAAGGACTATTGAAACTAAAAATTCTTGGTTGAAGTTCTTCTAAAATCGTACCGCATTTAGCGCAAGTAAAAAGCTTGGAGTATTTTTTTTCTTCGCCAGAAGCTATTTCTTGAACCAAAATCTGACCTTCGCCCATTTCTAAAGCTTTTTCAATGGTTTTTTCAAATTTAGCAATATCAAGTTCTTCATTTGGCACCACTTGACCAACAACTGCTTCAATTGTATGAAGTTTACTTTTTTCCAAAGTTAATAAAAGTGCTTCAACCAAATCCATTAAAATACCATCGATTCTAACTTGAGTCACTTTTTGAGCCCGAAGTTTATTTAAGATATATTTATGCTCACCAGCCTGTTTTTTAACCACTGGCGCAAAAATCAATAAATTAGATTTTAAGGTTGAAAAACCAAAATCTTTATCGATCGAGGCAATAATTTCGGTTGGCAATTGGCGCACCAATTCCTTTGAACATTGTGGACAATGTGGATGACCAATTCGACTAAATAATAATCTTAAATAATCATAAATTTCTGTGATAGTACCAACAGTGGAACGAGGATTTTGAGTAGCGCTACGTTGATCGATCGAAATCGAAGGAGACAAATTCTCGATCCAATCAACATCTGGTTTTTCCAGATTACCTAAAAATTGACGAGCATAACTCGACAAACTTTCAACATAACGGCGCTGTCCTTCCATATATAAAGTATCAAAAGCCAAACTAGACTTACCAGAACCAGAAAGTCCTGTAATAACGACTAATTCATCGCGAGGAATACTAACTGTGACATTTTTTAGGTTATGAGCCCGAGCGCCATGGATAACAATTTTATCTCTATTTTGCATATTTTACTCC
>Ga0194052_1000425_pt1 | contig 27209 bp, 26 predicted proteins | sample SepL226m_MetaG_FD_160117 | JGI IMG/M metagenome (GOLD analysis project Ga0194052, IMG submission 160117) | Anoxic zone freshwater microbial communities from boreal shield lake in IISD Experimental Lakes Area, Ontario, Canada - Sep2016-L227-6m | ecosystem: Environmental > Aquatic > Freshwater >...
TGGCCAAATATGAGATTGAGCAGATTGTTCAAAAAGTACATAGGGACTATTTCAGCCTCTTTGTTGGAAAACCCGCGCTCAGGCATTTCCGTGAGGATTATTCCCTCGCGCACCTCTTGATTGATTATTATTTTGTGAAAGGGATATGGATTGGGGCCTATGTCGTCGAAAAAGGAAAGATGGGAAGTGTCCTTGAAATCAGCGGAACTGCCCAGAATCTTCAGATTGCCAGTTACGTCTTTGATTTTATTCACCAGTTTATTGAATCTGAGTGGAAGATATATAATGCTGACGGTAAATTGAACCGTTATCGGAAAACAGATTTTTCATCGGGAATCCTATCCGGATTCAGATTAAAGCTGGAGCAGGAATCGTCTGTGGGCAGGGGCATTTCTCATACACTTTCGCCGGTTCCAATTTACGATATCCAGTTGAAACAATATGTCGAGACGCGGTTTCCGCGTGTGAAAACCTTCCGGAGAAAGGGCGGGCGTTGTCATTACGATGTGGTATCGGATGGAACAGAAATTGGAAAAACCCTGGTGATTCGAAAAGGTATTTCGCAGTCGGCAACCGATATTCCAATCAGATATCTGGAATAATGGCTATTATTGTATCATTAATACTGAAATCGAAAGGATTCCCCCCCTTTTCCAAAGGGGGAAGTATCATTTTCATATTATTGATCTGTCGATTCGTCGTTAGCCGGCATCGGCAATTCAATTTTTACGCGAATGCCGAGTCCTTCCTTCCGGTTCTCGACCCGGATACTGCCGTTATGGGATTCAATGATGTTTTTTACAATACCCAGGCCAAGCCCGGTCCCTTTTTCCTTGGTGGTGAAAAAAGGATCCCAGATTCTTTCAAGCAGCTCTTCCGGCACGCCGGGGCCTTCATCTTCAATGCAGACGGTGACGATACTGTCGGCGGATTCGATGCTGACCAGGATTTTTCCGCCTTCCGGCATTGCCTGGATCGCATTCATGAAAATATTCAGAAAAGCCTGATACAGCATGTCTGAATCCGCCTGAATTTCAGGCGGATGATGGGCGAAATCCTTCGTAATAATGTACCCCTGATCCTGAATCTGAGGGGAGATGAAAACAATGTTTTTTTCAAGAATGTCTTTGAGTTGGCAGGCTGCAAGATGGGGAGATCTGGGTTTGGCGAAATTGAGAAAATCCGTGATGATAAGGTTGAGCCTGCTGGACTCTTCCACGATGATATCGGGGATGGAATTTGAAGGATCAAATTGTGCAACTTTTTTCTTTAACAGTTCTGCGGAGCTTCTGATAATGCCCAAAGGATTCCGAATCTCGTGGGAGATTCCAGCTACCATGCCTCCCAGGGAAGACAGTCGCTCCGACTGAGCCAGTTTTTCCTTCAAGCTTAGCTGCTCCTGGGTTCGTTGCTGGATAATAGCTTCACCGCGTTGAACCACAATGACAAGTACGCCAATCAGAATGCTCATGACCACAATGCAGGTGGCGATCACCAGCAATTGAAAGTGGAGTATGGTTTGATAATCCTCCGAGATATCCTGAACAATCTCCACTACTCCCAGAACAGGTCCGGAAATACGCAAAAACTGCCGTTCCGCACGAATCGGCGCGAAAGTTGTTAACCGGCTTTCCTTGGGAAACCCCATTGGAATTTCCCAAAAATTTCCGCGCTGGACCAGTGTAGATGTAGGTGTTCCGGTAATGGCGTATTCATATCCGGTTCCCCCCATATTTCTTCGCCCGATAAGTTGTTTGTCAAAACTGTAAGAAATGGTATTGTTGGTATCGTAGATGTTCACCATTTCCACCTTGAAGCTGTGAAGCGTACTGCGAACAATCGTGTCCATTCTTTCAAACTGATCGGGATTGCTGAGTTCGATTTTTCCAAATTTCAGGACAATCGGAATGATGAATTGCAGAAAAACCTGATGGTTCAGATTCTCAACCAAAACCAGAGCATATTCTTCGCTTTTTTTCAATTGCATCGCCCTTGCCCAGTGAATGTTTAAAAAACTCAGCACAAGCGCGCCAATGAAAATAACCAGGAGGCTGATAATCGTGAAATATTTGACCAGTCTGAATGGTTTAATTTTTTCATTTTCTATCAGAGGCATAAGCGTATTGCGATCGGAGCCATTTCATTGCACCAGTTGAATGTGGGGTTGACCATATTTCCACGAATATATATCACTGAAAATATTATAGGAAACACTGATTTTAATGTCAAGGTAAACAGTTTCTGAATCAAAAAAAACTTGACTAATTCATATTTTAAAGGCAATTGTAAGATACGGATAATTTTAGTCATAACAACCATATCGGTATCAGTAACGTCAATTTATCGCCGTATATTCTCACTTTACGTCCTTTGCGCCTTTGCGGTGAATTGAAAAGTGCAGTTTATGCCCGCGTACAGTATGCCTCTTCCTGTAATATCGGCTGAAGCATTCCTGAATATCCGTATAATGGACCCATACAGGTTTCACTCCATAAAATGCTATTTGCAAAAAAAAATCACTTGGTCGGCCTCGATATCGGGTCAAAAACACTTAAGCTGTGTGAGGTTTTTGAAACCAGAAAAAAAGGGTTTATTCTAAACAAGTTCGGAATGATCACCCTGCCGAACGGTGCGATTGAGGATGGTGTCATCAAAGATCCTGAAACGGTTTCCGAAGCCATCTGCGAACTGTTCAAAGTCCAGAAAATCAGAGAAAAAAATGTGGCCATCTCTATTGGCGGATATTCGGTTATTGTTAAAAAAATCCAGTTGCAGAACATGACGGACGCAGAGCTGCAGGAGACCATTCAATACGAGGCGGAGCAGTACATTCCATTCGATATTAATGATGTGAATCTGGATTTCCATATCCTAGGAGAAAGCCCAGTTGCCGCCAACAAACTGGACGTGATTCTGGTTGCCGCCAAAAAAGAACTGGTCAGTGAGTATGTCAACCTGATTGAGTTATCGGGTCTGCGGCCATGTGTTGTTGATATTGATGCTTTTGCACTGCAGAATATTTACGAGGTCAACTACGATACCAAAGAAGATGTTGTTGCTTTAATCGATACAGGCGCCAGCAAGACATCCCTGAATATCGTTAAAGATGGCGTGTCCTTGTTCACAAGGGATGTTTCCCTGGGATGCAATCAAATTAATCTTAAAATTTCGAATAAAGTGGTCTGCAGTCTGGAAGATGCCGAAACGATAAAGCGCACAGGAAAATCCAACAAGATAACCCCACAGGAAATTGCAGACATTGTTACATTGGTTATCGGTGATTGGTGCCTTGAAATCAGGCGAGCCATTGATTTCTTTTATTCAACGTATCCCGATGATCAGATTCGAAAGATTTTGATAAGCGGCGGTGGTGCCAACATAAAGGAATTTCTGCAGATATTGGCATCTGAAACTGCATCAGAAGTTGAAGTCATCAATCCCTTTGGAACTTTTTCCATAGATAAAAGACTTGATCCATCTTTTCTCAAAAAGATATCTCCACAGGCTGCGATATGTATGGGTCTTGCCATTCGGAGAATCGATGACAAATGATACGAATCAACCTTCTGCCTTTTCGTAAGGCGCGAAAAAAAGAGAATGTTCGTCAGCAGGTCTCCGTTTTTGTCCTTGTGTTGATATTTCTGATTCTGGGCATGTCTTATCTTGCTTTAGCCCTCAGCCGGAAAATTGAGAACCTGGACAGCCGTATCAAGACTTCAACGCAACAACTGAGCGAACTGGCGGTGTTGACCAAAGAGATTGATGAGATTAAAAAAAAGCTCGACATCATTAAGAAAAAAACTACTGTCATAAAAAATCTGGAGCAAAACCGCAAGTCTTCTGTCATCCTTCTGGACACTATGACCAATATGGTTATTCCTGGTCGGATGTGGTTTACCAGTCTTTCCGATATCAGTGAATCCGTGGAAATAAATGGACTTGCCCTTGATAACAAGACTGTGGCGGATTTCATGATTAAGCTGGAAGGCAGCAAACTGTTTTCCGGCATCAGTCTTAAAACTCTCAAGCAGCAGGCCATCAAGGATGTCATTTTAAAAAACTTTGAAATATCATGCCGAAAAATCGCCAAGCCCGAAGCTGCCACTTCTGATAAGGCCGTAAAAAAATGAAATTACCCGATATATCTCTTGAATCTCTGGATCCGGTGATAGAAAAAATTGCCAAGCTGACCTTGGTTCAACGGATTCTGATATGCGTACTGACGATTTTCCTTCTGTCAGGCGTATTCGGGTATTTCTTTTTTTATCCGCAGTACACCCAGTTGGATGCAATGAATACACAACTGAAGCAGCTTGATCAGCAACTGGCCAATGCCAGAGCTGCTGCGTCACAGATTAACAAATTCAGGCAGGAGATGAAAGATGCTGAACAGGATTTCAGTATCACGCGAAATGCATTGCCGGATAAAGAAGAAATTCCCTTGCTCCTGACCAGTGTCTCACAATTTGGTCATGATGCGGGGCTGGAGTTTATTCTTTTTGAGCCTAAACCAGAAATTCCCAAGGATTTCTATGCTGAAATACCTGTTTCCGTTACGGTGTCTGGAAGTTATCACAATGTTGGCATGTTTTTTGATAAGGTTTCAAATCTGAACAGAATTGTTAATATCAAGGATATCAAGATGTCGCAGTCTGTGGCGAAGGATGTCAAGACGGCTCCATCCGCCAGGGATACAGCTCGGCTGATTACGTCTTGTATAGCAGTAACATATAAGTTTCTGGAAACACCTGTAGCTCCGGCGACCAAAGATGCCAAGGGGGCCAAGAAACCTGCTGCAAAAAAATAGTTAGCAAAAAATAATGAAAACGTTACCAAAGGGATAATAGCTGCAAGTTTTTCAATAATTCTTTAATATGCAAACATACTGCGAACGGGCATAATCTGAACCTTCCATAAACTCCCTCCCCCCCCAGCGGGGGAGGGTTGGGGGGGCAAAGACGCAAGTGATGTCCATTAACAGTATAGAAAACGGATATATGATTCAGTTCTCCAAAATGGTGCTGATTTATTGTTTAATAGGCGCGCTTATCGGCCATGCAGGGTGCAGTAGCCCTGAAGCGCCGTTAGTCAAGCCGGAGATCGTTCGTAAAAAAATCAATAAAAATACCGGGGAGATTCTAAAGACCGAACCTTCTTCGGTTACGGTTTTAGATAAACCTGGAGCGTCGCCCTTGAAGCCTGAGGTTGTTCGTAAACAGATTGATGACCAGCCTGAGATTGTCCGTAAAAAAATTAATGATCAGCCGGAGATTGTAAATGCCAAGCCAGTTCCCGGCATCGACAATTTGCCTGTTTCACCCCTGAAAAAGCTTCCAGATGTGGGCGTTCGAACAGACTCAATACCGGGTGCGCCTTCTCCAGAGGACTTGGATACTTTAATCGGGCAAGTATTGGTGGCATCCACTTCAGCAGTGGGGGGTTCGTATAATCCTGACGGGAAAATCGATCCATTCTTACCACTGCTGAAAGATGAGCCACCAAAGGTTCTGCCGGATACCAAGACAAAAAAAGAAAAACGTGAGCCAACAACTCCCCTTGAACGGGTCGATTTAAGTCAGTTAAAATTGACAGCGATTATCCGGACTCCATCCGGTTTCAAGGCAATGGTTGAAGAAAGTACCGGCAAAGGATATATTGTCTCGGTGGGAACCTATATCGGAATATATTCAGGTACAGTGACGAATATCCTGAAAGATCGAATTGTTGTTGAAGAAGAAGTTGAAGATGCACTGGGCAATGTTTCCAATCGTAACTCAGAGCTAAAATTCCAGAAACCAACCGGAGAATTGTAGTATGAAGTGTAACTTTTTCAGGCTGTTCAGATTTATAAAGCTGCCTGTTCTGCTAGTATTATGTATTTGGTTTGCTATGGGATGTGCTAAGGGTACGGCTATCCGGCCGGATGCTCAAGACAGTCAGCAAACGGATGTTTCCAAAAAAATCACGGATATTCAGGTCTCTAAAGAACCTGATGCGGTTGTTGTAAATATTCAGGGCAACGCGATTCTATCCTATACTTCAGTCAAGCAACTTTCCCCTTTGGGCGTTATTTTGTATTTTCCGGAGACCCATGTCGGTGACATGATTCCGGCGTTACCAGTTGATAACGATTTGATCGGTAATATCGCAGTTTCTCAAGTGGGGGATGCGCAGACATCCAAAATCGAAATTGCATTATCACAAGACGTTCCCTATCAGGTGATGCGAGAAGGTAATAGCTTGAAAATTTCGTTTGCAAGAAATGTCTCTGATGCTTCTGTAGATACTACCCGCCAGTCCATCCGGGAAACGTCAATTGCTGAACCGAACATATCCTTGACTGCAGGCAGTGCTACAGGCCCAGCCACAATAAGCCGGACATATCCGGTTGATTCACGAAAAAAGGGTTCTCCTGCAAAATCATCCAACGCCGCATGGGTGAATCGAATCGAGTTTTCCAGCGAATTAAAAGGGAAAACCACGGTTACCATCGGAACCACCAAGCCGGTTGAGTATCGCATGGAAAAGATTTCTCCAACCGCCGTTCAGTTAAAGCTCTATCGTACCCATATTTCGGATTTTCGCAAACTGCCGTTGATCACCAACCGCTTTGAGAGCGCCATAGATCGGATCCGCCCTTTGCAGACACCGGCTATGAAAGACGATTCCGTAGTGGCTTTGGACCTTAGGGAAGCGGTTCCGTATTTTGTAGAGCAGCAAGGAAATGTGATCAAAATCCGATTTGAAGCATCTTCCATTCCTCCCAGACCAGATGCGCCGCTGCCAACGACATTCGTTGAAAAAGCCGAGGAGCCGCCAATTTTGTCGTCCCAAGCACGGGGGCGTGTAGTGCAGTCAACAACATCCCTTGAAAAAGCCGATGAGCCGCCGGTAGCCAGGTCGGATTTGACAACTGCTGGAAAGCGTGAAGGTCATGCGGAGCCTTCAGGAGAAGCCAAGGTTGTTTCATCAGAGTCCAGGAGATCCGGTGTTTACCGAAGTGATGTCGCCAGGGTTTATACAGGCGAGAAAATGGGACTTGATTTTTTTGATACGGATATCCGCAACGTCTTTCGTCTTCTTGCAGATTACAGCGGGGAGAATTTTGCCATTGATAAAGATGTTATAGGAAAGGTTACGCTGGCATTTGACAAGCCGGTACCATGGGATCAAGTTCTGGATTTGGTTCTAAGGATGAATCAACTGGATAAGATTCAAGAGGGAGGGATTATTCGTATCGCCAAGTTGAAAACGTTGGAGGAGGAAGAAAAAGCCAAACAGCAGTTCTATGAAGCGGAAAAAAAAGCCAAGGAGCAGAGTCTGGAGCTGGAACCGGTTGTCACTGAATATATACAGGTCAATTATGCTAATGCCCAGGAAGAAATGCTGCAGCATATCAAAGATATGATTACACAAGGCCGCAAAGACTGTTCTGTTACTGTGGACAAGCGAACCAGTCAGTTGATAGTTACGGACACCGCCAGTAAGGTCAAACTTATGCGGTCGATTATTTATAAGCTGGACCGGGTTACACCACAGGTCGTGATTGAGGCCAAAATAGTTGAGGCCAGCACGGATTTTTCACGAGATTTGGGTGTTGTATGGGGGGCGAAGTGGGGAATCCAGAATAGTGATCCCACTGCCGGGATCGGGCCTCAACCTGGGTACGATACTCTTGGGGGAACCCATGGATTTGATACAGCGGTGAATTTCCCAACCGGACTTAAGAATGTAGGATCCCTTGGATTTAATTTTATGCGGATTCCAGGGACCCCGATTGTCATCAATGCTCAGCTCCAGGCCATGGAAAACAACAAGAAAGGGAAAGTCATATCTTCGCCCAAGATAATGACATTGGATAATAAAGAGGCTCTTATCGAACAAGGTCTGGAAATTGGGTATTTGCTGCCGGCGACAGGGACATCAACGGTATCAACGGTCCAGTTTAAAGATGCAAAACTTATCCTCAGGGTGACACCGCACATTACCCAGGATAACCGAATTTCCATGAAGATTGAAATTGAAAAGAAAGATGTCGCCGGCTACATTCAGAATATTCCGACTCTCGCCACGAAAAAAGCAACGACAGAGCTTTTGGTGGATGATGGTGATACTCTGGTTATAGGCGGAATTACCAAGTCCACAGAGGCTGCAGACGACTCAGGCGTGCCCTTGTTGTCGAAAATCCCTGTACTGGGGTATCTGTTTGGTCAAACAAAAGACGTTAGTAAACAGGAAGAGCTTCTGATTTTTATGACTCCAAAAATTGTTCAAATGGAGCAGCGGGAAGCTCGAGTTGATAAGCCAATAAGTTGATATCTATTGTTTCTTTGCCGAAAATATTGCAATTTCGTTTGTCAGACATTTACGATTGAAATTAAGGAGTGTTATGAAATGTTCTATTGTTTTGGTTAAGGCTGTTTTGCTGGTAACGATCGTATGTTTTTTTCATGGGTGTGGCGGCTCCGCGACTGGGCAGAATGATAACAAGGGCGGAGCGACGCTGGCGCTGACGGCGAATCCCACCAGCGTTAAGGCTGATGGAATATCATTCGCAACGATAACAGCAGTGTTGACCGATGCCGTCGGAAAGCCTGCGTTGCAGGGAACGCAGGTGGATTTCACAACGAGTCTGGGCTTGTTTGCAAACGGGGCTAATCGTTTTCAGACAGTGACAGATGCTACGGGAACCTCGGTTGCTATTTTGTATGCTGGAACGTCGCCAGGCGATGTTAAGGTGCAGTGTTCTGCAGGGGGGCTGGTTGTTAACGCGATGCTGAAATTTACCGCTGGCACGCCCGAACAGACTTCAATCATAACCCTGACCGTAACACCTGCATATTTACTCGCTGATGGGATCAATTCAGCTATCATTACCGCCATTTTGAAGGATAAAAATGGTACGCCGGTTGCTATCGGAACTTATGCTAACTTTGCAACGAACCTTGCTGTATTTTCCAATAACAAGAACAGCTATTCCACCACCACAGTTGATGAAAACGGTACGGCAACGGCAACTTTGATTGCTGGTTTGACACCGGGTACGGCCACCATCACCTGTACTTCCGGAGTTGCTTCAGCAATAGTAAAAATTGAAATCAAGTCTTTTTAATTCTGCTGAAAATTAATTGATTAGCAGTGAACAAAAAGAGAGGATGTATCCGATATGGCATACAGTGATTATACTCTTAGTGAAATAAAAGAGAAATTTCAGTTGATTATAGAGGCTGAAACAAATCTTTTTCCCGATGTCAGAGAAGAAAAGATAAGCGATTCTCTGCGCGAGATACTTAAAGAAAACATTCCGCTGGCGCTTGCGATACATACCGAAAAAGCACGATCAGAGATGATTGTGACACCGGTTCTCATCGAACTGAGAAAAGTCCTGAATCATCGGATCAGTCTTTTCTCAGGTGTGGAATTCAATGTTGATAAGGAAAAAGGGCTGAACGGTGTTTGCGATTATATTATTTCTCTTTCAAGAGAACAGCTTTATGTAAGTTCACCAGTCATTTCTATTGTCGAGGCCAAAAATGACAATATAAAATCCGGGCTGGCACAGTGTGCAGCCGAAATGATAGCATCCGGAATGTTCAACGAACAGAAAGGGAATCAGATTAAAACAATGTACGGCATTGTCACAACGGGGAGCAACTGGAGATTTCTGAAATTGGATGACTCATTGTATATAGATGTCAAAGAATATTATATAGAACAACTTGGTAAAATAATGGGTATTATGTTACAAATCATCAATTCGGAGATAAGCGAATCAGGCTCTCAATAAAGGGTAAGAACAGAACGTCAAGGAGCGGAGGCTGAACATCAAAGGGCGGATGCCGAATGTAGGGAAAAAGAAAGGCTTGCCGCCAAACTGCGTGAATTGGGGATTGAAATATAAAGCATCGGGGTTATCCATAACTTCCGGCTGTTCACAATATTCTGAACAACATCGTGTCTTTGTGTGGCTAAGCAAAGACCATGCCACCGCTTTTCAGCAGTATGATGTCGTCTGTTTTTTTATTGGGCGTTAGGTGATTTCCAACAAAGAATGCCCCTGTTTATTTGGTTCGTTTAGCCCTTGAATAATTTTTGGCCTTTTGGAACTTCAGTTCGGTAAGTGATATCGAATCACAAGAGGTGTTGAAATGAAGATGTTAAAAGCAAAAGAACAATACGAAAACCGAATGCCGGCACGCGGTTTTCAAAGACCTGTGGCCCTAAAAGCCAGAAGGAAGATTATTTATCCTGACAGTGACGGGAAGCCGATGGCGGACAATACCGAACAGTTCGACTGGATTGTTAAAATAAAAGAGAATCTGGAGCGGATATTTCATGATAACTCCGATGTTTTTATTGCAGGGGATTTGCTCTGGTATCCGGAAGAGGGAAACAATAAAATACGAATCGCACCGGATGCGATGGTTGTATTTGGCAGGCCCAAAGGACGTAGGGGGTCATACCGGTTATGGGATGAAAACCATATTACACCGCAGGTGGTATTCGAGATTCTGTCACCGGGGAACAGGCGGGCGGAACTGGATGGAAAGTTTCAATTTTATCAGAAATATGGGGTGGAAGAATACTACATCTATGATCCGGACCGGATTCGTTTGAACGGCTGGATACGAACTGGTAACATATTGATCCCAATAGCTAACATGAATGGATGGACAAGTCCCTTGCTGAAAATCCGGTTTGAACTTGCATCGGATGATCTTGCCATCTATTGTCCGGATGGAACCAGATTCCTTTCGCTATTTGAGTCGGATCAGATTGCTAAAGCCAACTATCAACGAGCGGAAACAGAATGTAGGGAAAAAGAAAGGCTTGCCGCCAAACTGCGTGAATTGGGGATTGAAATATAAGGTGTCGGGGTCATCCATAACTTCCGGGTGTTCACAATATTCTGAACAACATTGTGTCTGTGTATGGCTACGCAAAGACAATGCCACCGCTTTTCAGCAGTATGATGTCGTCTGTGTTTTTATTGGGCGTTAGGTGATTTCCAACAAAGAATGCTCCTGTTTATTTGGTTTGTTTAGCCCCTGAATAATCTTTTGGCCTTTTGGAACTTCAGTTCGGTAAGTGATATCGAATCACAAGAGGTGTTGGAATGAAGATGTTAAAAGCAAAAGAACAATACGAAAACCGAATGTCGGGACCCGGTTTTCAAAGGCCTGCGACCCAAAAAGCGATAAGGAAAGTTATTTATCCTGACAGTGACGGGAAGCGGATGTCGGATGATACCAGACAATTCGGATGGATTGTTAAAATAAAAGAGAATCTTGAGCGGGTATTTCATGATAACCCCGATGTATTTATCGCAGGGGATTTGCTCTGGTATCCGGAAGAGGGAAACAACAAAATACGAACCGCACCGGATGTGATGGTTGCATTTGGCAGGCCCAAAGGACGTAGGGGGTCATACCGGTTATGGGAAGAAAACCATATTCCACCGCAGGTGGTATTCGAGATTCTGTCACATAAGAACAGACATGTGGCACTGGAAAAAAAGTTTCAATTTTACCAGAAATATGGCGTGGAAGAATATTACATATATGATTCGAAACGAGTACGGTTGAGTGGCTGGAGGCGGACCGAAAAGATTCTGATTCCTATAGCCAACATGAATGGATGGATAAGCCCACTGCTGAAAATCCGGTTTGAGATTGCATCGGATGATCTTACCATCTATTGTCCAGATGGAACCCGATTCGTTTCGATAGTTGAGTTGGATCAGATCATTAAAGCCAATTATCGACGAGCGGAAAAGGCAAAAGAAGAACGTCAAATGGCGGAAGCAGAAAATCAAAAGGCAGGAACAGAACGCCAAAGAGCGGAAACTGAACGTCAAAGAGCAGAAGCTGAACATCAAAGGGCGGCAACTGGGCGTCAAAGAGCGGAAGCTGAGCATCAAAGGGCGGCAACTGAGCGTCAAAGAGCGGCAACTGAGCGTCAAAGAGCGGAAACTGAACGTCAAAGGGCGAAATCTGAACACCAAAGAGCGGATGCCGAATGTAGGGAAAAAGAACGGCTTGCCGCCAAACTGCGTGAATTGGGGATTGAAATATAAGGCATCGGTCATCGTCAGGCAATAAACAATGGTCAATGTCTGATTTTCGAATCCATTGATGATCGGGTTGAGTGATAACAATGTAGCTGATGAATCTGTAGTTAATATGTAGATGCACGACGTTGGCAGGGAACTCTCCGACGGTCATACCTGACAACACATAAAATGGATAGAATAACCGGACATGCGATTTTTCATGAATCCTGGGGGTGAACGATGAAGACAAAATTCGTAATCATTTCTGTATTGGCCATCCTTTTCATTATTGTCTGTGGGATCAACACGACTTATGCAGCCCTTACGGCTTCCATTGCATTATCAGCCAATTCCCCAACCGTTCCTGCTAACGGGTTAAGCTCCGTTGCAATTACAGCAACGCTGCTGGACAATGTAGGTATGCCCAGTAGTGGGACCGCGATCTTTAACACGGATTTAGGTCAATTTGCAAATGGAACGCAAATAAGTGATGTAATCACAATTCCGACTAATGGCATTATCGTTGTTTCTTTGATGGCAGGAACAACTCCAGGTACTGCTCACATTAGCTGCACTTCGAATTTCATTACGAATACTACGACAGTTACATTTGTAGCGGCCGGATCAATTTCCTTGACAGCTTCTCCGCAATGGATTCCATCCGATGGGGCGAGTTCATCGACTCTTAAGGCTACAATTACGAATACTGATGGCACTCCCGTGGCAGATGGCACGGAGGTTACCTTTTCCACAACATTGGGTAATTTTTCTAATGGATTAAAAAATATTACTGTTCAAGCCCATGTACCTACAGCCCTCAGCCCTGAAAGCGTTTTAGTGTCATTAATCGCAAGTACAATTCCTGGTATTGCTGTAATTACTTGTACATCGAATTACATGACCCAGACTGTAACTGTTGCGATGGGGGTAGGCTCAATAACGCTTACTGCAACTCCGACATCGCTTCCCGCAGATGGACATAGTTCTTCCGAAATAAAAGCTGTTGTAAATAATTCTGCAGGTGTTCCGGTTTCTAAAGGTACGAGCGTTACTTTTTCAACAACACTGTCGGGAACTCTCTTCAGTAATGGTACTCAAACGATTACTATGGGAACCATTGATGCTTCCGGCATTGTAACAGTTGCATTAATTGCCGGAACTACATCGGGCCGGGCTGATGTTCTCTGTTCATCGGGCGGCGTTACGCAATCGGTATCTGTAAACATTGGCACGTTACCTATTGCAGCAATAACACTTACAGCAAATCCAACAACACTTCCAGCAGATGGTACCAGTTCATCAACCATTACAGCAACAGTACTAGATTCCTCGGGTAAGCCGCTGAACAAAGAAGGTGTTCCAGTTACGTTTACGACGAATCTTGGTCATTTTTCGAATGGACTCCAAACCGTAACTGTATTTACAACCTGGCTGGATTGGCATGATATATACGTTTCACCATCAGACTTTGGCAAGGTACTTGTGTCACTTATTGCAGGAACAACTCCTGGTGTTGCACTCATTAAGTGTGAATCCGGGAATGTGACACAATCCATAAATATGACGATCGGTTCACCTGCAGATGTTGCCTCTATCATACTGTCATCAAATCCGACATCACTTCCAGCCGACGGTGGTAGTTCATCAGCCATTACAGCAACAGTATTAGATGCATCTGGTAATCCGCTGAACAAAGATGGTGTTCAAATTAAGTTTACGACGACCCTGGGTAATTTTGCCGCTGCTGATGGATCAAAACCAAAAACCATCACTGTATCAACGACCTGGGTGGATCCCGTTTGGCTTATGACAAGAGCGGGCAAGGTGGTTGTGTCACTTATAGCGGGAAAAGAATCTGGAATTGCACTCATTACATGTGAATCCGGTGGAGTGACTCAAACTACAAACGTTACGATTGGTACATCCGGACAAGTTGCTTCTATCACACTGTCAGCAAGTCCGACCTCACTTCCAGCAGATGGTGCCAGTTCATCAACCATAACAGCGCAACTCTTAGACACATCCGGCAACCTTATCAATCTGTCTAATATTCCAGTTACATTTATAACGACGCTGGGTAATTTTTCGAATGGAACCCCAAAAATCACTGTGACATCGCAGAGTACAACGGCTGTTCCGGGTAAAGTGGTTGTGTCGCTCATAGCGGGAACAACATCTGGCATTGCGCTCATCACATGTCGATCCGGAGATGTTGGAGGAGTTGGGGGAGTGACGCAAACTACAAACGTTACGATCGGTTCATCCGCGCAAGTTGCCTCCATAACGCTTTCAGCAAGCCCTACCTCACTTCCGGCAGATGGAATCAGTTCTTCAACCATTACAGCATTATTAAAGGATATAACGGGTAGTCCGGTTACCCAGTCTAATATATCAGTTACGTTTACGACAACACAGGGTTTGGGTCATTTTTCCAATGGATCAAATACCCTCACCGTGACTACGGCAAACTCCGGCGGTAGTCCCGGCGCGGTTGTTGTTTCATTGATAGCCGGAACAACATCTGGAACCGCAGTGATTACCTGTGCGTCGGGCGGTGTTACGCAGGCTACGACAATCACTATCGGATCGGTATCGACTCAAGTTGCATCCATAACTCTGACCGCATCACCATTATCTTTTTCGGCATCTGATGCGACGTTATCTTCAACAATAACAGCCACGTTATATACAGCTAATGGCCAACCGGTTTCCAGCGGAGTTTTGGTTAGTTTTGCGACAAATCTGGGTTTTTTTTCGAGTAAACAGAAACCCGAAATTGGATATACAAATCCTTCGGGCGTTGCGGTTGCGTATGTGTATTCAGGTGGAGCTGCGGGGACGGCTGAAATCAATGTCAGCGCCGGTGGAATCAACAGATATGTTTATGTGAATTTTACAGGGACAGGGGTGGGCCCGCCGGCAATCATATACCTTAATGCGGCTCCTGAACGTATACCTGCGGACGGAACCTATTCGGTTATTACGGCTGTTATAATGGATAGCGCTGCGCAACGGGTTGCAGCGGGTACGTTGGTGACATTTTCCACCACAAAGGGAGTTTTTGGAAGTGGAAAAGACACATATGTGGTTGCAACACCGGATAGTACTGGAACGCTTACGGTTTACCTGAGAGCGAAAAGTATTACAGCCACGGGATATGCAGTGGTTACCTGCAAGTCGGGCGGTGTCGAACAAGCCCTTATCGTGCAAATCGTTCAGTTGGAATATGAGACAGAGCCAAACAACGACAAGGATCAAGCAGATCGAATCTGTTTTGACTATATGTATTTAAGCCAGCTCTTTTCACCTTATGATGAAGACTGGTACACATTTACCATTACAGAGCCCAGCCGGATCGGTGTCAATTTTATCACAACCGCCGCACCTGCAGATGCCAGTTGTGATAGCGGTACTACGACAGTTGGAACCTGGAAGGTGGATATCCGGGATTTGGAAAACAATGTACTGATGTCCCGTCACAATATTGATTGCATTTTTGACAACGGAATCTGGGAAACCGGAGTTGTTCCTCAAGGCACCTATTATGTTGTTGTGTACTGTCCCAGGCTGGGAGGGGGGGACTATTATCTATCTGATTCATACTATATGTCAGTTTTCAATGATTTCTATTTTCCTTGCTTGGACAAGGACAAACAGGCGAATTCGGCATCCCTGGCTCAGAAAGCTTCGACCTATCAATTGCGTGTTCCGATCATTAATACGGCACCCTATTTTTGGGCGGACTTTCAGTATGATCCGATTCCAGGCACAACCCTGATGTTCAGGCTGTCAGATTTAGGAGTGCTTACAAACCTCAATAATTACAGATACTGCAATCTGTCAATCCTGTCTCTGGTTGGTGGCAATTATGTCCTGCATATTCCGCAATTGATTTATGATGGCGTATCCTATCGGGCTGACTTGATTTATGTACCGACGACGGATGGCCAGATATGGTTTATGCTGAGTGGGTTTTGGGCAAACTAAATGGTAGAGGTTTTGAGTAATGGTGATTTCCACAAAGGGTATGCCATAATGAAGCAACCATTGGTTCAATATGAATGTTTCATTACTGAAGAACGTAAGTGTTACTTCTGCAATGGAAAAGTCATTGAGCCATATATTTTGGGATGTTCTTTGTTGGAAACATCAACACCAGCTTTGAAGAGCTGCGCTCCGATATGAACGCCAGCATCGAGCAGACGACCGACATGATTTACATACTTTCCATCATTTTTACTCCCCCATTTTTTTGTGAAAGATTAAATTATGGAACAATTATTAGAAAAATCACAATATATTCTACTTGAAGATATAAAAAGAAATCCTGAAGTTATCACTCAGTTTCTTTTCAAAGATATTGATGTTTCAATACTGCTTGAAAAACAGGGAGATAAAGTCAGATTTTCCTATTTAAAAACATACAGCAGAGAAGCAGTCCGTATTTTAGAAGAAGCAAAAAAAGAATATAAAGAGATTGAAGAAAATGGCTATACCAGTGAACAGGCATTTGAAGATTTTACAGAGGCGAGAAAAGAAATAAATAAATATTTATGAAAACATCTTTCAGTGCAGTACCTGATACAAATATTGTAATTGCTTCCGAAAAAAGCAAATCCGGATCAAGTCCGAACAGAGAATTCTTTGAACGATGGAGAAACTGCGAATTCAAAATTCTTTATTCCGATGATACACTGCTTGAGTATATTGAAAAAATGAAGGAGAAAGATATACCGGAAGAAATTATAAGGAAACTGATAAAATCAATTCTGAAACTCGGTCAGTATATCCAAGTCGTATTTTATCATTTACCTGTGTATCCGAATGATCCGGATGATATTGCCTTTCTCCTCTGCGCCGATAACGGCAAAGCGACTCATATAGTCACTTACGACGTACATCTTAGAGATGTAGAGTATTTCTACTCTTTCAGAGTTTGTGACTCATTGGAATTTCTCATCGAACTCAGAGGAGAATTAAAAGAAGAATCTAAATGCATTTTTAGGAGATGAAAATAAAGACATGAAAGTTTGAAAGGAAAGTAAGGAGAGAAAGATGTCGGTAGTTCATATTAAGCCAGAACTGCATTTTGATGAATCATTGAAAGTTGTCGGGCAACTGAATGCAGGCGAACTTGAGCAGCTTATGTCTCAGGTAATTTCATTGCGGGCAAAACGAAAATCTCCTGGTCTTTCAAAAAAGGAAACAGAACTTTTGCTTAAAATTAATAAAGAATTACCGGTGAAGACTCAGAAACGTTTTGATGAACTGAATAAAAAACGTCAGGCTGAGACGCTCACACCCTCTGAGCATAAAGAACTGCTAAGTTTGATTGAACGAATTGAAAAGTCTGATTCCGTACGCATTGGACACATGGCGGAACTGGCTCGCATAAGAGGAATTTCTTTAATAGACCTGATGAAAGAATCTGAAATTCTTCGGTCTGCTCATGGTTGATAAAAGAGTTACCGCTGAACAAAGAAAAATTGCTGCAGAACAGGCTGATAATTCGTGTGAATATTGTCGTTCTCAGGAAAAATTCGCCACGCAGTCCTTTTCAGCAGAACATATCATCCCCCGAAGCAAAGGCGGTGAAACCGTACTGGATAATCTTGCTTCTGCATGTCAGGGATGCAATGCTCACAAGTATAACAAAACCGAAGAATATGACTCTGTAACCGGAAAAGTCGCTGCACTGTTTCATCCAAGGCGACAGATGTGGCGTGAACATTTCAAATGGAGTGCTGATTTTTCTTTGATCATCGGTATGACTCCGACAGGTCGTGTAACAGTAGAAACTCTGAAGTTGAACAGAGAAGGAGTGGTGAATTTGCGGAAGATTCTGTATGCAATTGGAGGGCATCCTCTTGAAGACAGAATCTAACACCGGCAAATATCCAGGCGGTCAAGCGGATAATTCTATCGGGCTAACACTTACTTTGTTGTTAGCGCCTCAAGCGAAGCTTGTCGCTTCTTGCAAGGTGAGAGTCCCTGTCGGGTAGGATTTGCCAACCACCCGTAGTATGCAATTAATAACCAGTTGCACAGTGTAATTATGGTAAACATTACTGTCAAAAAGACTAAAGTTGCTTCAAAAACTAACGAAAAGGCCCCCTCCGAAAGATTTCAGGTGGGACGATATGGTTATATTGATGCGGCAATATGATTTCAAGGAAAATAAATATGGCTGAATTAACTCTTATCAGTGCTTATCAATATTCATTGAAGCCATTGGTTGAGGCGGCATTGGCTAATCAATTGAAATTGCTGAAGGCGGGTGTACGCCGTACAGACGAGCGAATCATGAAATTTGAAGAGAAATACCGAGTTCTCACACAGGAATTCGTAAATCGTTTTGAGAACGATGAATTTGAAGAAACATTGGAATTCGCCGAATGGATAGGAGAATATCGGTTATTGAAAAAATTACAAGAAAAGATAGGAATTTTGCAAGAGGTTCATTTTGTTAATTGAGGCCTACTTTCAACAGCTTCTTGAGACAATAAATCTCTGTCTGATTGTGCAGGCAAGTCGGGTTACCTATGATAAGCGTGGCACATACGAAGGTTTTATTAACGGTGAGATATTTTTTGTCGATGATTCGATTTTGCACATGAGGGAATTCGTAGATGTTGGGAACGATGTCAATCGGCTTATGTACATATATCAATATATGAGTGAAGCTAAAACTCTTATATTTCGTTATGATAATACGGGACATCATCGTAAATTGCAACTTTCCACATATCCACATCATAAACATGAAGGGAGTGAGGAAAATGTTATTCCTTCATCCGCCCCTGTTTTGGAAGAAGTGCTTAAGGAAATAGAGCAAGTCGTTATAACTTCCAGATGAATGTCCAAAATCTAACGAATAAGGATAGAGATACAATCTTATCGGATTATCGGGTCGCCGTCTGCTGTTTGTTGTGTACACCGAACCCGAAGACAGCTTGATTCGGATCGTTTCGGCACGCAAAGCGGAAAAGAAGCACCGGAGGATTTATGAACAGAAAGAATAAGTCGGAACATATTGTTGTCGATGTTACGGATGAAGAATATCGGAGTGATATAGCATGCGGTCTTGAGACTGACGAAGTACTCCTGCCGGGACAGCATAAATTTAGACGGGGCGGTTTTCTGAGGCGCCATGGTCTTGTTTCCGCTCAGATTCCGGCTCCGGTAAAAATCAGCATATCCGTGGGAGCGGACACCGATATTCAGAACTGTCATGGGCAATCTGATTTCTCATCCGTATTGCCATGTGCCGAGACACTTCTTGCCGATAAGCGTTTTATTGATGCGGTTGCCATGCGAGTGAAAACCCTGAATTCCGAATCCCGGAAACGCTCTGACCGTTCAAAATCGGCGGGACTATGATAAAACTCCTAACGAATAAGGATAGATTGTGAGAGCGAAGCGAACCACAATCTTATCCGTTTCAAAAAACTTGAACATCAAGTGTAACCTCTTTGTCGGAAATCACCATAGATTTGAGTATATTGAAAAAACGATTGATGAGTTATGAAAATGGAATCTCAGATTATAGGACGTTATATTGTCGCAGACCCGAAGATATGTCACGGCAAGCCAACCTTTCGTGGGACACTCGTAATGGTTGCCGATGTGCTGGAGCAGGTCGCCGAAGGACTGGCGTGGGAAAGCATTGTCGAAGGATGGCATAACAGTATTTTCAAAGAGGCGATTGCGGAAGCTTTACAATTGGCGAATTGGGCATTCCTTACTCATCATGCCAGTCTATGAATATACGGCGCTGGGCGTTAAGGGCAACACCCTATCGGGTATTGTCGATGCGGATAGTCCGGCCGGCGCCAGGCAAAAGCTTCGCGCAGCCGGGAACTACCCGGTGGCTGTCAAGGAAGCCGTCAGTCTTTCCGCCCAGCAATCCACCCTGTTTTTCAAGCGATTTCGCCGCATCAGACATGCAGAGATTGCTATAATGACACGGCAATTGGGGACCCTGATGGCTGCGGGGTTCCCCCTGGTTGCTGCGTTGGATGCCTTGATTCCACAGACACGATCTCCCCAGCTTAAAAATCAACTGACCCGGATCAAGGATGCCATTGTTGGCGGAAGCAGTTTTTCACAAGCTATTTCAACGGTTTCAAATACGTTTTCACCTCTTTATATCAATATGATACAGGCCGGAGAATCATCCGGAACCATGGAACTGGTTCTGGATCGTTTAGCTGAGATGATTGAAAAACAGCAGCAGGTAAGGCAGCGGGTTACATCCGCCATGACTTATCCGGTATTTATGACCTTTATCGGCGCTGGAATTCTAATGTTCTTGATTACCTATATCGTTCCGACGATCGCTGGATTATTTGCCGACATGAAGCAGGTTCTGCCGGCGCCCACACGGATTCTGATTGGAATCAGCGAGCTGCTTAAACTCTGGTGGTGGATCATTCCCATCGCGGTTGTTTTTTTTATCCTGACTATTCAACGTGTTCGAAACACGGCAACTGGCCGTCACGCCATTGATAGGACATTGCTGTCGCTGCCAATCATGGGGGATTTTCTGCGCAAACTCTCTGCTGCAAGGATTGCACGGACGCTGGGGCTGCTTCTGGAAAACGGGGTTACACTGCTTTCCGCCCTTGAAATTGTAAAAAACATAGCAGGGAATGTACTAATTGCCGATGCAGTTGAAGCGGCTGCAAACAAAGTCCGGCAGGGTCAGGGACTTGCCGTGTCGCTGGATGCTGACCGCCAGTTTCCCGCGCTGTTTATTCAGATGATCCAGGTCGGAGAGCAAAGCGGGGCTTTGGAAAACCTGCTGAAAAAAGTGGCTGATCTTTTTGAAAACGAAGTCGAGACCGCGCTGATGCGGATGGCCTCGCTTCTGGAGCCTATCATGATTTTAATTATGGGCGTGATGGTAGGGTTTATCGTGCTGTCGATCTGCCTGCCGATCTTTGAAATGAACCAGCTTATCCGCTAAAATTATATAATTGGTATGTCATGAAATGCTCATAAATTAACGAGGTCTGTAAGTTGGATATAAAAACAATCAAAGAAAATTTGTATAGACGTGAAGAAATAAAAAAACAGGCTCGACTTAAGCGTTTTGATGCAGCCACAAGTGATTTTGGTATAATTGTTCAGATGATAATCAACAGATATTCCCCTAAAAAAATTGTTCAATGGGGATCGTTATTACATCCTGAACAGTTTGATGAAAATTCTGATATTGATATTGCAGTAGAAGGGATTTTGGATGCAGCAAGATACTTTGCTTTATTGGGGGATGCGATGGAAATGACAAGATTTCCACTGGATATCGTTCAATTGGAAAAAATTGAACCTGAATTTGCAGAACTAATTTTATTAAAGGGGAAAATTATTTATGAATCTTGAAACAAAGATTCAAACCTTACGCGCAGAAATCAATAAGTCACTTTTAGTACTGGCTCGTATAGAGGATTATATTGTAGATTTTCAACAGCAAAAATTAAATATAACGCATGGTCTTGACGAAGCAATGATCGTCACGCAGGCGCTTACAAATTATTATACTTGCATCGAAACGCTTTTTCTTCGTATTTCCAAATTTTTTGAAAATAATCTTGAAAAAGAACAATGGCATCGTTCCCTGCTGGAAAAAATGACATTGGAAATTGAGGATGTCAGACCAAGAGTTATCTGTGAATCAGTATATCATGGCTTGTTGGAGTTGCTAAAATTTCGACATTTTTCAAGATACTATTTTGAATTGGACTATGATTGGGACAAACTAAGATTTTTATTAAAAAAATTCAACGACATTCATGTCCAAGTCAAGACTGACCTGTCTAAATTCGATTGTTTTTTAAATACGTTGTTATCAACCTGATTGGACTTTGGACAAACTTATCCCATAAGCTTCGCTATTTTCAAAGTGCCAACTGCTTGAGTATGTTGTTTGTTGGAAATCACATAGCCTGTTTCATCCCGACAATTCCCCTCCTGCCCAGCTCCCGCAAAAATTGGATAACGCTGACCTCGGCTTCTTTGTGATAGAGTTGATGAATCCCAGCAAATGAATCAATGATTTCCATCACCGTTGATTTGCCGTCCACCAGGTCCCATACCCCAGTGCCCAGAATATCCAGTTGAAGTTTTCGAGTGCGGCGGATTTCAGATGCTTTATTCATCCGCCGCAGAATACCTGCAAACCATGGCTTGAGGGTTTCAGTATAGGACAGGAGCATCTCTCCCGAATCCATGCGGCTTTCCACAACCATGGGATTGCGAATGGGGATGCAGCCAAGGGCATCGGTTCGGCTAAGCTGCGCTGGTTTCATAGTTGGCAACGATCTGATCGAACAGATTGGAATCAACCGACTGTCTGCTTTCTGACCTTACTGCCAAAATGCGGTTGGTTTCAGCGATATGGCGGATTATAAACCGTTGATGAGATAATCCAACTGAAAGAAATGCTGCAAGCCGGTTCAGCAGGCTAAAAGAAGGTGTTCTTTCCCATTCCATCCTGTTTACATCTCCTATCGTTTCAGATGTAGAGCCTGCTTCCAGCAGGCTTGGTTGGGGATAAAACGGTAACAATCCTGCAAATTCAGACAACTTTCTTCCTGCAAGCAGCACAGAAGCCGGACTCCAGCGGTAGAGGCTGATTTTAAGTCCATTTGTGAAAAAAACCATCTCCATAAAACCCGGAGAGAATTGATACGACTTGATCTGAAACACTGCCGGAAGGGTTGCACGAATATCAAAAATCGCCCACATCTGGCGACCGTTCTCAGAATGGTCCCTGAAGGTTGATAAAAGCTTGGAAACAATTGTGTGAAAATGGGCCTGATCTTCGCTACTACTCTGATAAAATTGGAACAGGGACGTTCTGTTGCAGGAAGAGCAGGAAACAATGAGAGCGTTTCCTGCCGGATTTTTCCAGGAAAAGCCACCAATTTCGTGATTTGGCAGTGCATCTAACCAGCTTTGTGGTGGATTCCAGGCATTGGCGGACAGACCATGTTTCCTGCGGCTAAAATATCTCTTGGCGGCTTTGAGCTGTTTCAGCCTGTGATGACGTGATGCTGCTTTGGAAGTCTTCCCCCAGTTGATCTCCATTCTTGGGTCTGTCTGTGTCCCCAGCATCAGATAATTTAGGCCGATGGTGGCGATCTCCCAGCAGGAAGGTTTCTGAAATGCGATGCCATTCCAGGCGATTTCATCCCACTGGGTTATATCTGATGTTTCGTCCATTATCTGATTTCTGGGTGTGGTCAGCGGGGAATCAGCAAGTCCCAGTCCAGTTGGACAGGTGCTTTCTCTGGCCGTGATTCGCTTGCCTCAGGATGGGATTTATCATAGCATTGGCGCTCCCTTTCCACGGCATCGGTCATCGTCAGTTTGATGGAGTTGCCGACTTTTTCATCTGTATCCTGCTTGTTATGCTGAAGGATGAGGCTGATGCGGTTTTGGGATTTGTCAACAAACGACCATTTCCACGCAATGACGATGTGAAATGGATCACCTCGCCATTCATCAGGTTTTCCGAATTTTTTATCGAAATGGGCCAGAAGCTTATCATAGAAAGCTCTTCCGGAATCGGCATATTTAAGTTTGATGCGAACAATTTTTCCGGGAGCGGCGCAGGTTCCGTAAGCGATCAGGCCGCTGGTAAGCAAATCGGTTTTTTTGATTTCAACTTCTGTAATGGACTCCGCATAACGGATAGGCAGGGCTGTGGTCATATCCACGCGATTCTTGTACTCGGAAATATTCGCACCCAGTTGAAATCCAGCCACCTGATTGGGCGCCTCGGCAAAACAGAGCCCAGAATCAAATCCTATGGCGATAAATAACAGAAAGAACAAGAATTTTTTCATGAAACACTCCTTGATTGCAAGATTAATAGGCCAGCCTTCCCAGTGATTTCAGTATGAGTGCAAATCCCATGGCGAACATGCCGGTTAACCCCATTCCGCAGGAAAAACCGGCCAGAAGTACGGGAGCATACTGTCGCCACATCTTCCCGTATCGTTTTAAGAAATAGTACCGACCCAGAAAAGCGCCGACGAGTTCCAGAATAAGCCCATGAGGAGAACTCTGGCCAAGTCCACGAACAATGCCGTACACCAGAAGCGTAGGAAGCCCAAACAGGGACAGAACCATATAGGTTATCACTCCAAGTCCCATCCCTGCCATAACGTATATTCCATTAAGAGCCTGGTAAAACAGGGAGTTTCCTTCCAGCGTGGATGTCTGCATCAGAAGGGTGTTAAGGGCCTGAAGATGCCATAACTTCAGGGCATACGGATAACTGCTGGATGGAATCGGCGCCAGCCGCCAGATAAATTGGGAAAACAGCAGGCTTGCAATCATCACCACCGGAAAAACAACCATTTCCGCCTTGATGATGCCACGAATGCTGGTTCCGGTCAATTCGATTTCCCGAAAATCGACGGTTGTCTTTCCATAATTGTGGATTGGGATGGGAGCGTACCATATTTCAATTCCCTGATAACCGAAAAATTTGGCTCCTGCAATAAAGCTGGCCTCACGAACCATCGGCAGGTTGACAAATTGGCCGGCAATGCCTTCCATGCGTGCGGTAATGTACGAGATGAAGGGAGTGTAGATAAAACCGTATCCCAGGAAGAATATCCATGGAAAGTTAGGGACAAGCCATGTGCAGAGCCCGACATAAGAAAGTGTGGAAAACACATAAATGCCAATTGCGATCCAGAAATTAAAATCTCCTCTGCCTTCGGGAGGGTGGAACAAGTCTTTTAAACTTCCCCTGCTGCCGGCCTGTCCCTTGCGGAAGGAACCGATCACATGCCAGATTCCAATAAAACCAATGGCCAAGCCCAAGCCGATGCCAAAGCTCATGTAAAAGTCAAAATTGTTGGCGAAAATCGTGTCAACAGTTTCCATTCCCTGATGCCAGCGCTGAAGTATTCCATGATGATAAAGAATTGGATTGGCGATAATTGTGATGATCAGCCCGATCAGGCCGCCGATAACCGCCCAGAAAGGCAGCACCATGCCAACAAACAGCAGTCCCAGATCAAGCTGAATGCCGGTGGCGACTGCAGGCAGAATTTCCTCGGTCCTTCTTGTTAACTCAATCCAGGGAATAGGGATAAGCTGAATGGGCTCGGTAAAGATCAGGCCCGAAACAGTGGGCAGCAGCACATAAACACCGCCAAACAAAAGGCCGATGACTCCGCCGATGGAAAATACCCGCCATTTCCAGCCTTTTTGCCGGTCTTCCGTGGATTCAGCCAGGGCCATAGTTCCCAAAGCTCCGACCGGCGCCATTGGAAATGGCAGCTTTTCAACATCCGAAGTGATGCGATACAGGGCATATCCGAGGCCGAAATGATCAATTCTCTGGATAACCTGAGAGCCGATCAGCAGAAGAATGGGAATCATCCAGTCCCTGTGAAAAAAAGATCGTTCGACCAGGGACATCGAGTCGCTTGCCGGTGCGACCCACAAGGGGATATATTCCGTAAGACCCAGCATTTTCGCGGCATCGGATTGAACGATATATTGACTCCACAACAGCCCCTGAAACGGCGAAGCCAAGGCGGCTCCGGCCATGTAATACAGGATAAATATCTCCTGCTGTTTCAGGTCGGTATAGGAGCGCCGGGCGATTTCGGCGAACAGAATAATCGTCACCCACCGGGCCGCAGGGCCAATGCCGGTTCCGATGACTAATTGAAGGTACATGCTTCCAGGCATCATGAGAAAACCGATAAAAATCGCACCGACAACGGTTTTCCAGTCAAACCCTTCTTCAAAATGATCCGGAGTGCTCAGAAGGTTCCGGTATTCCTCGAGTTCTTTATCTTCGATCATAATTCACAGAATTTACGAATAAACAGAATTAATGGTTTCTCTCTTTCAGGTCTCAGAGATCAAAGGTCAAAGATTTTTCTTTCATCTTTTGGCATTTCTGACTTCCGATCAATCGGGCAGTACCAGATAGCTGGCGTTGCCCCACAGGCCGACGACCGCCCAGATTCCGCCCATCAGAAAATCGCCGATAATCAGGCCGATAAAAAAATACCGGAGCTTTTTGAACAGCGAAACACCGCCATAACGCATGCAGAGGGCGTTAAAAAGCCATCCCAGAAAAAAACTGAACCACAGAATTCGCATGGCGGAGCTGTACGCTGTCAGATAACCGATGGGATGGATCGGCCACCAGTAGATGCGATGGTAACAAATTACCAGGCCGGTCATGACCGCAGCCCCTGTTAGAGAAAAAATCAGAACCCAGTTGGATCGGGTTTCAGGGGTACTCATGAATGCCTGGATGTTCTCGTAAACGCCAAGGGTGGTTCGGGTCGCCCAGTCCAGTTCCAATTCCCTGATACCGTATTTATAGCACAGAAAAAGCATTGAGAAAAAGGACATGATTACGCCGGCAACAAGAACAAAGCCGATGCCGGTGATGATCAGGCGTTGATGGCCAAGCCTGTTTGTTATTTTTCTGGCATGGAGCAGGGACGGCATCAGGGATTCGCGAAGGTCCACAAAAAGAACTTTCTGAATAACCGCCGCCATCAGAATGCTGGCTCCGCTGAAAAGCTTGGGGCCGAAAAATGCCACCAGGCCGTCAATTGGTGCAGCGGTCAGCGTAAAATAGGCGATTCCGCCCTGGCAGATAACACGCGTGGCGACAACCATTATCATGAAACAGGCCAGAAGAAAAAGGACAGCAACCCAAAAAGGCATACCGAAATAATTGCACCAGACAACCAGCCCGGAAAAACCAATCGCCAAGCCCCAAAAAGACATTCTTAAAGAAATCCACTCGTCATTCGTGTGGCCAACAGATATTCTGGCGGATGAAAAACCAAAAGCCTGACGGATCACCTCACCAAGGTGTTGTCTGCCCAGCCAGAGAAGAAAAACGAAAAAGACGCCGTAAGCGCCGAGCATCTGGGTTTCCTCCGGCCTTGACAGGGTGGGGCCAAATGTTATTCCTAATGCCGCGTCGGGAATACTATAGCCAAGAATACCAAGGATTCCGATTAACAGGCCTCCAATCAGGTAAAAAAACCAGAACGAAAAGGATATCTGTTTGGATGTTAGAAATGCAAACCCGATGAAGGCGGGATAAATATAAATCTTCAGTTTAACAAACCCGGAAAAAATACCTTGCGATGGAATG
>Ga0194052_1000426_pt1 | contig 27172 bp, 22 predicted proteins | sample SepL226m_MetaG_FD_160117 | JGI IMG/M metagenome (GOLD analysis project Ga0194052, IMG submission 160117) | Anoxic zone freshwater microbial communities from boreal shield lake in IISD Experimental Lakes Area, Ontario, Canada - Sep2016-L227-6m | ecosystem: Environmental > Aquatic > Freshwater >...
CCAAGGCCACGGACCCCCTGCTGCTCTACTTCACCAGCGGCACCACCGCCAAGCCCAAGCTGGTGCTCCACACCCACCAGTCCTACCCCGTGGGCCACCTGTCCACCGTGTACTGGATCGGCCTGCGCGAAGGCGACATCCACTTCAACATCAGCTCCCCAGGCTGGGCCAAGCACGCCTGGAGCAACTTCTTCGCCCCGTGGATCGCCGGGGCCTGCATCTTCATCTACCGGTCCACCCGGTTCAGCGCCGCGGCCGCCCTCAAGGTGATCGCCGACAAGGGCGTCACCAACCTGTGCGCCCCACCCACGGTGTGGCGCCTGTTCATCCAGGAGGACCTGGCCAGCTATAAGGTGAAGCTGCGCGGCGTCATTGGCGCTGGCGAGCCCCTCAATCCCGAGGTCATCAGCCAGGTGGAGAAGGCCTGGGGTCTCACCATCCGCGACGGCTTCGGCCAGACCGAGACCACCTGCGTGGTGGGCAACTCCCCCGGCGTGCCGGTGAAGCCGGGCTCCATGGGCCTGCCCATGCCGGGCTACGATGTGGTCCTGCTGGACCTGGATGGCAAGGAGACGGACGAGGGTGAGATCGCCCTGCGGCTCAATCCGCGCCCCCTGGGCCTCATGGAAGGCTACAAGGACGATCCCTCCAAGATGGAGAAGGCCCTGAAGGAGGGCTACTACCGCACGGGCGATGTGGCCACCCGCGACGCCGAGGGCTACCTCTTCTTCGTCGGCCGCGCCGACGACGTCTTCAAGAGCTCCGACTACCGCATCAGCCCCTTCGAGCTGGAGTCCTTCCTCATCGAGCACGACTTCGTGGCCGAGGCCGCTGTGGTGCCCAGCCCCGATCCCGTGAAGCTGGCGGTGCCAAAGGCCTACGTCATCCTCCGGGCGGGTGTGGAGCCCAGCCGCGAGACGGCCCTGGCCCTGTTCAAGTTCATCCGCGAGCGCCTCAGCTCCTACAAGCGCATCCGCATCCTCGAGTTCAGCGAACTGCCCAAGACCATCTCCGGGAAGATCCGCCGCGTGGAACTCCGCAAGCGCGCCGCCGACCAGGGTGCCTCTGCCACCGAGTGGCGCGAAGAGCAGTTCCCTGAGCTGAAGTAGCAACCCCGCAGACCATAGATTCCTTTCACACCCCACCTAGCCGGAGGTCCCATGCTCTTCCTCGACGACCATCGTGATATCCACTTCAACCTCCTCGAGTGGCTGGACCTGGATGCGGTTCTGAAGGGCGAGCCCTACCAGGAGGTGGACCGCGAGCAGCTGGGCATGGTGCTGGACGAGGCCCTGAAGGTCTCCAAGGGCAGCGTCTCCGCCTGCAACGAGGTGGGCGACCGCGTCGGCGCGAAGTTCGCGAACGGCAAGGTGGAGCTGCCGGAAGGCTTCGCCGAGGCCTTCGAGGATCTGGCCTCCGGTGGCTGGATCAGCGCCACCATGAACCCGGAGTTCGGCGGCATGGGCCTGCCCGAGGTCGTGGGCACGGGCATCAGCGAATACCTCATGGGCGCGAACACGGCCCTGGCCCTCAAGACCATGCTCACCCGCGGCTCGGCCCACCTCATCGAGACCTTCGGCAGCGATGACCTGAAGGCCACCTATGTGGAGAAGATGTACAGCGGCGAGTGGTGCGGCACCATGTGCCTGACCGAAGCCGGCGCCGGCAGCGACCTGGGCGCGCTTACCACCAAGGCCACCAAGCAGGCCGACGGCACCTACCTCATGACCGGCGAGAAGATCTTCATCACCAGCGGCGATCACGAGCTCACGCCGAACATCATCCACGCCGTGCTGGCCCGCACGCCGGACGCCCCGGCGGGGCCCAAGGGCCTTAGCCTCTTCGTGGTGCCGAAGTTCCGGGTCAACGCCGACGGCAGCCTCGGCGAGCGCAACGACGTCACCTGCGCGGGCATCGAGCACAAGCTGGGCATCCACGGCTCGCCCACCTGCACCCTGGTGTTTGGCATGGACAACGCCAGCCAGGGCTTCCTCCTGGGCCAGGAAGGGCAGGGCCTGGTCTACATGTTCCAGATGATGAACGCCGCGCGCTACGAGGTCGGCGTCCAGGGGCTGGGCAACGCCTCCGCCGCCCACCAGGCCGCCATCGCTTTCGCCAAGGAGCGCCTGCAGGGCCGTGCTGGCAAGGGGGTCGGCCAGTCGCCCATCATCCAGCACCCGGATGTGCGGCGCATGCTGCTCATGCAGTCCTCCTATGTTCAGGCCATGCGGGCCCTCGTGTCCTACACCGCCTGGTGCATGGACATGGCCCATGTCTCCTCCGGTGATGACAAGAACCGCTGGCAGGGGCTCGTCGAGCTGTTCACCCCCATCTGCAAGGCCTGGTGCTCGGACTGGGGCTTCCGCGTGACCGAGTGGGCGCTGCAGACCTACGGCGGCTACGGTTACACCATGGACTACCCCGCCGAGCAGTATCTGCGGGACTGCAAGATCGCCTCCATCTATGAGGGCACCAACGGCATCCAGGCTCTGGATCTGGTGGGTCGCAAGTTCCGCATGCAGGACGGCCGGCCCATGCAGGACCTGCTCCAGCTTGTCAGCGCCACCGTTCAGTCCCTGGCCGCGGATCCGGTCCTGGGCCCCTCCGCCCAGCAGCTCGGCTCGGCCCTGAAGACCCTGACCGCGGTCCTCCAGGAGGTCCCGGCCAAGCCCAATGGCGGCCAGCTGACGGTGCTCAACGCCGTGCCGGTGCTCGACATGCTGGGCCACGTGGTGTCCGGGCACCTGCTCCTGCAGCAGGCGACTCTGGCCCTCAAGAAGGGCGAGGAACTGCAGCGCGCCCGGGGTGTGGACCCCACGGACCGGGCCGCCGTCCAGGCCCTCCTCAAGGACAGCCCCGAGGCCGCCTTCTACCACAACAAGGTCCAGGCCACGATCCACTTCGCCCACCGCGGTCTGCCCCTGGTGGCGGCCCTGGCCGTGGCCCTGCAGGCGGGCGAGATCGCGCCCATCGAAGCGGTCTTCTAGGCCTCCAGGCCATCACGGCAAGCCCCGCACCGGTCTCAGGGTGCCTAGAACCTCGAGCGGTACGCCCTGGCGTGCCGCTCGAGGTTTCTGCCAACAGAACCAGGCGACCGGGCGAACCAAGGAAGTCCTGCGTCTTGAGCAGGAGGTTCCGGGATAGGAAAAAAGGCCGATATTTGGGTGTGGATCAGAGGGGCCGCCTCGGCTGCTTCATTCTCTGGAAGCAAGCCGCTTCCCTGGGAGCAGGCCGGCTCGGATGATAGGCGCGTCCTTATACCCTATTTGTGTCACGTTTTCAGGTGCTTCTCCGCGCCTTGAGGCCGGACCCAGTCCTCGCCGCAATGCGGTAAATTACCTAGTTCAGTCAAGGTAAAAACACGGCGACTGAAGGCCGAACGGACAGTCGGTTTTGGTCCTCTGGTGTTGTTGTTAACACTATTGTTTCCAAATCTTCACATGATTGTAGAAACGCCAATGTGCCTAATGTCACATCATGGGGAACTTTCCTAGGATTTTGATGGACTCGCTCCCAGGGCGCGCTTAGCTTGAATCGAACTGATATCCCGCCAGGGCTTGGCTGTGCGCTCCTCCGAGTCTGGCGTAACTCCTCCGGAAGTTCCCCCCACCCTCCCTCTTAGGAGAAAAATCATGAAGATCTCTCGCCTCGCTGGTGTTGCCGCGCTGCTCGCAGCCGGGGCTGCCCAGGCCCAGGAAGCCATCAAGGTCAACGCTCTGATCGAAATCTGGTACACCCAGATGACCGACAACAACCTGCGCCTCGACTCGGCCGCCAAGCCCGGCGGTGTCTCTACCTACTACGACGGCCTGAGCTCGAGCCGGTTCGCTGAGAACGGCTTCACCGTCAAGCGGTCCGAGGTCTACCTCAGCCAGACGATCTCGGATTCCATCAGCTGGAACCTGATGTTCGATCCTAATAACGCTGTCAACACCACGACGACCCTCAACCCCGTCCTGCATGACGCGGTCATCACCTGGAATCTTGGCAAGGGCTTCGTCCTGAAGGCCGGCCAGTTCAAGATGCCCACCACCTATGAAGCCACCATCGTGGCCGCCAAGGACATCTACTTCTTCGACCGCAACCAGCTCAACCGCGCCTTCGGCGACAAGCGGGACCGCGGTGCGTGGCTGAGCTACGCCTACGGCAACGCCAAGGGCTGGCAGGGCAAGCTGAGCGTGGCCGTCTCCAACGGCACCACGGATGACGGCAGCGGCGGCAAGACCGCGGTTGATGCCAACGCCCAGAAGGACTTCACCGTTCGCTACGAGGGTGCTTTCGGCAGCGCGCACAAGTTTGGCGCCTACTACCGCGAGGGCGTGACGAACCTGAAGGACTCCACCTTCCTCACCCCCACCACGATCCCTGCGGGCGTGACCGCGCAGCAGATCAAGGACAACAAGGACAAGACCACCCTCCAGGGCGCCTTCTACGTCTATGACACCAGCAAGTGGCACTTCGACTTCGAGTACGCGACTGGCCTCCTGGGCCGCCGCTTCCCCAGCCTCTTCGCCGCCACCACCGCTGCCATGTCCCGCGAGAACCTCGACCAGAAGTTTGCTGGCTACACCGGCACCTTCGTCTACAAGATGGGTCAGCACCAGGTCGCACTGCGCTATGACTCCCTGAACTACAACTCCGGCAACAACTGGTACACCGCCACCAGCCCCTACAAGGTGACTGTCAACGGTGCCGCCGCTGACTACTCGCCCAATTACACCGAGACCACGGTTGGCTACAACTACCTGTTCGTTCCCGGCAAGTACAGCGTGGCGAAGCTGAAGATCGACTACATCATGCGCAGCAAGAACTTCCTGGCCCCCCGCGCCGTCCAGACCGGTGAGCAGGGTGGGAACAGCCTCGTCGCCTCCCTTGGCATCGGCTTCTAAGGCCGCGCCAGAGAACAGCTCTTTCTACTGCACAACCACGGGACTGCTGAGAAAATCTCATCAGTCCCGTGGTTTTTTTACCCTGGTTTCGGCTAACATTGCTTAACTCACCCCACCATCTCTTTTCAATCGGAGCAGACATGCGCAAGCACCTCCTCGCCTTGAGCGCCGCCTTGGTCCTCACCCCCTGTCTCATGGCGCAGAAGATCGGCGTCATCAACTCCATGAGCGGCCCCGAGGCGCCCATCGGCGAGAACATCACCAACGGCATCAAACTGGCCGAGGAGGATCTCAAGAAGAAGGGTGTCAACCTGCAGCTGGTGTGGGAAGACGACACGGGCAAGCCCCAGATCTCTATGAGCGCCATGGAGAAGCTGGCGACCCGGGAGAACGTCGTGGGCGTGGTGGGTCCCTACACCTCGGCCTGCTCCAACGCCGTGGCCAAGCTGGCGGAGAAGTACCACGTGCCGCTGCTGATTCCCGCCGCGGCCAAGGAGGAGATCACGCGCCAGGGGCTCGCCCATGTCTTCCGCATGAACGCCCCTGCTGACAAGTACGCCTCCAGCCTGATCGATGCCGCGGCTTCGCTCGGCAAGCCCAAGACCATCGCCTTCATCTACGAGAACACGGACTTCGGCACTTCGACCTCGAAGACGGCCAAGGACTATGTGGCGACCAAGGGCATCCAGGTGGTGGCCGATGTCTCCTATCCCAAGGGCTCTGCCGACTACCGGTCGACCCTCGCCCAGATCAAGTCGAAGAACCCTGATCTGGTGTTCATGGTCTCCTACGTGGCCGACGCCATCCTGCTCATGCGGCAGTCCCGCGAGGTGGGACTCCAGCCCCAGGCGTTCCTCGGCGCCGGAGCCGGGTTCACCACGGTCGAGTTCGCCAAGGAACGGGCGATCTCCGACAACGTCATCTCCTGCACCCAGTGGACAGACGATGTCAACTGGCCCGGCGCGAAGGACTTTGGCGCCCGCTACAAGGCCAAGTTCGGCAAGGAACCCACTTACCATGCCGCCTGCGCCTACGCCTCGATGATCATCATGGCCGAGACCGCCAAGGCCTCCGGCAGTGACCGCGTCAAGACCCGCGCCGCGCTGAAGGCTGGCAAGTGGAACGGCATCATGGGTGAGGTGAAGTTCGCTGACTACGACGGCTTCACCAACCAAAACAACCACCAGATGCTGGTCCAGCAGATCATCGCCGGGAAGTACGAGACCGTGCTGCCCGCCCAGTTCGCGACCAAGAAAGCGATCTATCCCTTCCCCAAGTGGAAGTGATCGAGTCCTATCCGGGGGCGCCCACGGGCGCCCCCGTCTGAATTTCTGGAGGGTCAAGCGCCCATGGCTGTCTTTCTGCAATCTCTCATCAGCGGCATCCTCATCGGGGGGGTCTACGCGCTCATCGGCATCGGTCTCACGCTGATCTTCGGCGTGATGCGGGTGATCAACTTCGCCCACGGCGACATCCTGATGGTGGGGATGTACCTCACCTACATGATCTTCACGCTCCTGGGGATCGACCCCTTCGTGTCTGTGCTGATCACGTTCCCTCTGATGTTCCTCTTCGGGGGCTTCCTCCAGAAGGTGTTCATCAACCGGGTGCTGGACGCGCTGGCGCAGAACCAGATCCTGCTGACCATCGGCCTGGGCCTGATCATGAGCAACACGGTGATGCTCATCTTCACCTCGGATTACAAAATCCTGAGCACCAGCTACTCCTCGGCCACGATCAAGGTGGGCGGCGGGGTCTCGGTCTCCACGCCCCTCCTGATCTCCTTCCTCATCACCGCGGCGATCACGGCGGCCCTCTACTGGTTCCTGCTAAAGACGGATACTGGCCAGGCCATCCGCGCCACGGCCCAGGATCGCGACGCAGCTCAGCTCATGGGCATCAACGTCAAGCGCATGTCGATCATCGCCTTCGGCCTCGGCTCCGCCCTGGCGGGCACCGCTGGCGCCCTGATCTCTCCGACCTACTACATCTTCCCCCAGGTGGGCAGCGTCTTCACGCTGAAGGCCTTCGTCATCACGGTGCTGGGCGGTATGGGCAGCGTGGTGGGTGCCACGCTCGGCGGGGTGCTCATCGGCATCACTGAGTCCATGAGCGCGGTCTACATCTCCTCCGGCTGGAAGGACGTGGTGGTCTTCGTGCTCTTCCTGCTGGTGTTGCTCTTCAAGCCCTCGGGCCTGATGGGCAAGTCGCGGACTTGAGGAGAACACCATGAACAAGACCATCCTCAAGAGCGCCTTCAACCTCCTCCTCCTGGTCGGCCTGCTGATCATCCCCCGCTACGTGGAGAGCCCCTACGCCCTCCACATGATGATCCTGCTCTTCATGAGCGTGGCTCAGGGCCAGAGCTGGAACATCCTTGGCGGCTACGCGGGACAGCACTCCGTGGGCCATGCCGCCTACTTCGGAGTGGGCGCCTACACCACCATGATGCTCATGCACAGCAAGGGGATCGTCCCCTGGGTGGGCGTCTGGGCGGGCATGGCAGCGGTTGTGGTGGTGGCACTCATCATCGGCAGCATCTGCTTCCGCCTCCGGGGCCCCTACTTCGTCCTCGCCTCCATCGCGGTGGCTGAGATCATGCGTCTGTCGGCCATCAACCTCACCACCCTGACCAACGGGGCCGAGGGCATCCTGGCCACGGAAATCCCTGCCTTCAAGATCGGGGCCACGGTGGTGACGGACTTCGTGACGAAGGTCCCCTTCTACTACATCGGACTCTTCCTGGTCCTGCTCACGCTCGGCGTCACCTACTGGGTGCAGCACTCCAAGCTCGGCTACTTCTTCCAGGCCATCCGCGAGGACCAGGACGCAGCCCATTCCCTGGGCATCAACATCGCGCTCTACAAGAACATCGGGCTGGTGATCTCGGCGGTCCTGACCTCTCTGGCCGGCAGCTTCTATGGCATCTACGTGGGCTTCGTGGATCCCCCCACGGTGCTGGGCCTGGACGTCTCCGTCCAGATCATGCTCATCTGCATCATCGGCGGCATGGGTACCATCTGGGGTCCCGTGCTGGGTTCCTTGATCCTGGTGCCGCTCTCCGAGGCCCTGCGCAGCAACATGGTCACGGACCTGCTGGTGAAGATCGGCATGGTCAACGCCGATTCGAGGATCGGGATCTTCCTTAAAGAGAACCTCTCCCACGCCCACGTCCTGCTCTACGGCATCCTCGTGGTGCTGGTGATCCTGTTCATGCCGGACGGGCTTATGGGGTTCGTCAAGAAGCTGGCCTTGCGCCGGAAGCGGGAGGCGGTCTGATGGCCATCCTGGAAATCAAGAACGTCAGCAAGTTCTTCGGCGGCCTCGCGGCGAACTCGGATGTCAGCTTTGACGTCCACGAGGGCATGATCATGGGTCTCATCGGCCCCAACGGCGCCGGGAAGACCACGCTGTTCAACTGCATCACCGGCTACTACCCGCCCTCCAAGGGCGAAGTCATCTTCAACGGCCGGAAGTTGAATGGGCTTGATCCCGACAAGGTCTGCATGCTCGGCATGGTGCGCACCTGGCAGAAGGTGCGGCCCCTGGCCAAGCTCTCCGTCGTGGACAACGTGATGGTGGGTGCCCTGGCGCGCACCGGTTCGCTGAAGGTCGCCCGCGAGATGGCCATGGAGCAGATCAAGGTGGTCCGCATGGAGCACCGAACCAACTTCCTGGCGGGCGGGCTGCCCATCGGCGAGCGCAAGAAGCTGGAAGTGGCGCGAGCCCTGGCGACGCAGCCAAAGATCCTGCTGCTGGACGAGGTCATGGGCGGCCTCAACCCCGCCGAGAGCGAAGAGATCATCCAGCTCATTCTGGACATCAAGCAGCGAGGCCTCACGCAGATGGTCATCGAGCACGACATGAAGGCGATCATGCGGATCTCTGACCGCATCGTGGTCCTGACCTCGGGCGAGAAACTCACCGAGGGCTCGCCCCAGGAAGTCGTCAGTAACCCCGATGTGATCAGCGCCTACCTGGGTGAGCCCCATGCTTAAAATCGACAAGCTCAACTTCGCCTACGGCGACCTCAAGGTGCTCTGGGACGTTGACCTGGAAGTCCACCAGGGCGAGATCGTCACCGTGGTGGGCGCCAACGGCGCCGGCAAGTCCACGACGCTTAAAAACATCTCCCGGCTGGTCAAGCCCACCTCTGGCACCATCACGTTTGACGGGCAGGACCTTAGCAAGATGCAGTCCCACCACGTGGTGGAAGCGGGGCTCATCCAGGTTCCCGAAGGCCGGCGGATTTTTCCCGAGATGACCGTGATGGAGAACCTCCGCATGGGTTCCTACGTCAAAGCCACCCGGGCTGACCGCCAGAAGAACATCGACTGGGTCTTCGAGCTGTTCCCCCGCCTCAAGGAACGGGAGAAGCAGCTGGGTGGCACCATGTCCGGCGGCGAGCAGCAGATGCTGGCCATCGCCCGGGGCCTCATGGCCAACCCCAAGGTGCTGCTGCTGGACGAGCCCTCCCTTGGCCTGTCCCCGCTGCTGGTGAAGAACATCTTCGACATCATCACCGGAATCAACAAGGAAGGCGTTACCATCCTGCTGGTGGAGCAGAATGTCTACCAGTCCCTCCGCATTTCCCACCGGGCTTACGTGATGGAAACCGGGCGGGTCGTGCTCACGGGCAAGGGCGAAGAGCTGCTGAACGACGAGCACATCAAAAAAGCCTTCCTGGGCATGTGAGGAGAAGCCAATGACCAACGTTGAAAAGTGGATGACCAAGAATCCCTACACCATTGAGCAGGATGCCTCGATCATCGAGGCCATCCACCTGATGAAGGAGAAGGGCGTGCGGCGGCTGCCCGTCATGAGCTCTGGCCGCTTTGTGGGGCTCATCACGGACCGCATGATCAAGGACTACAGCCCGGGCAAGGCCACCAGCCTGGACACCTGGGAAGTCCACTACCTGCTGTCCAAGACGCCAGTCAGAGACCTGATGAACGCGGCGCCCATGACGGTGAGCCCGGAGACGGACCTCAGCTCCGCCGCCCAGGCGATCCTGGACCACAAGCTCTACGGCCTGTGCGTGGTGGATGCCAAGGGCGACCTGGTGGGCATCATGTCCGTGGGCGACATGCTCAAGGCTGTGGTGGAGTTCACCAAGCCCCAGTAGGAGAGGATTCCGCGCAGTTTGGATTGACCTCGCATCGAGTCTCCCGGGAAGATCGGGGGGAAGTTTGTGTCTAGGGAGGTCCTTTGAGTGCAGCGCAACGCTTGCGCGAGATCCGCGATGGATTTGAGCGCCCATTCTGGGTGGCGAACGTCAGTGAGCTGTTCGAGCGCCTTTCCTACTACGCGGCCTTCGCCTCCCTGGCACGATATCTGAACGAATCGCTCGGCTTTCCGACCCAGGACGCCAGCAGTCTGGCGGGACTCTTCGGCGGGCTGGTGTGGTTCCTCGCGGCCTTCGGGGGCGCCGTGGCAGATCGCCTTGGGTTCCGGAGGGCGCTCTCCCTCGCGTACCTCATCCTCAGTGGCTCCTACTTCCTCCTGGGCTCGCTCGGCTCCGCCTGGATGGCCCCGATCCGCGGCATGGTGCCTCTGAGTGTGCTCGTGGCCTTCCTGCTGATGCTGCCGGCGCTGGGCATCGCCCTAGTGAAGCCGGCGGTGGTGGGGACGACGGCGCGGGCCTCCAAGGGCAACGTCCGGTCCCTCGGCTACTCGATCTACTACACGCTGGTGAACATCGGCGGCGCCGCCGGCCCGTACGCTGCCTCCTACGTCCACCGGCACATGAGCGTAGAGAACGTCTTCCGCGTGGCTGCGGTCAGCGTGTTCCTGATGTTCTTCGCGGTGCTGCTGCTCTTCAAGGAACCGCGCAAGGAGGGGGATGCGCCGCCACCCTCCCTGGTGCAGACCGGGAGGAACTTCCTCACGGTGGTGTCGAACCCGAAGTTCATGCTGTTCCTGCTCATCTTCACGGGCTACTGGGTGGTGTATTGGCAGGAGTTCATCACGCTGCCCCTCTATGTGGTGAAGTACATTGATCCCAAGGCGGACACGGAGCTCCTGCTGGTCACGGGCCCGCTGGCCGTGATCTGCCTGACGGTGCTCATCAGCCTCGCCACTCAGAAGATCGCCTCCGTGAAGGCGGTCACCCTGGGCACGCTGATGTCCTCCCTGGCCTGGATCGTGCTGATCTTCATGCCCACCGTGACGGGCGTGATCATCACCCTGGTCTGCGTCGCGCTCGGGGAGATCGTCCAGTCGCCACGGTACTACGAGTACATCTCACGCCTCGCGCCTCCGGGGCAGCAGGGAACCTACATGGGCTTCGCCTTCCTGCCGATCGGGCTCGGGTCCCTCATCGGTGGCTGGTTCGGGGGCAAGCTGATGCACCACTTCGGGGAGGTGGCCCACCGGCCGACCGGCATGCTCTGGACGATCACCGGGGTGGGAGTGCTCACGGCCTTGCTGCTCTGGCTCTACGACCGCCTGCTGCCCGCGAAGCCGGAGGAACCGGCCCCGGCGGATTGAGCATTCTTCCTAACCCGCAGTGAAAAGAAACCACAAAACCTTTGCCACCAAGGCCCAAGACACCAAGTAAAAAATGCATTTATATGTATTTGCAGTTCTTGGTGTCTTGGTGGTGACTATTTTTCTTTGAGTGCAAATCAGGCTCAGAGGTTCCGGTACAGGAACTCCCACATGGCCTGGTAGCGGGCCCAGCGGTGCTGCGGGGCCCGGGGGCTGTGGTCGGAGCCCGGCAGCAGCACCATCTGGACCGGGTGTCCGGCCTTCTGGAGTGCGTCGATGAGCATGACGCTGTTCTGGGGATGCACGTTGTCATCCAGGGTGCCGTGCAGCAGCAGCAGCTTGCCCGATAGGTTCGCAGCGGCCTTCAGGACGGAGCTGGACTCGTAGCCGGCCTTGTTGTCCGCGGGCAGGCCCATATAGCGCTCGGTATAGATGCTGTCGTACAGCTTCCAGTCCACGACCGGAGCCCCGGCGATGCCCAGCTTCCAGGCCTTGCTGTGCGTGAGGCCGAAGGTGACCATGAAGCCGCCGTAGCTCCATCCGTCCAGGCAGAGTCGGTCCATGTCGGCCCAGCCCTGGGCCTTCAGCCAGGCGTGGCCGTCCAACTGGTCCTGCAGCTCCTGCGCGCCCAGGTCCCGGTGGATGCCGTGGGCGGTGGCGATGCCCTTGGCCGAGGCGCTGCGGTTGTCGCAGATCCAGGTGGCTATGCCGTGCTGGGCCAGGAACTGGAACCAGCTCATGGAGCGATTCCAGGCATTCCCCACCGTGGGGGCCGCGGGGCCCCCGTAGATGTACTGGTAGACGGGATACTTCTTCGCGGGATCGAAGTCCACGGGCCGCACCAGCAAGGTCTCCATGAGGAAGCCGTCCCGGGTCTTGACCTGCTGGAAGCTCACCTTACCGAGCTTCAGGGCCTTCCAGTCGTCGCCGGGGTTGGCGTCGACGAGACGGAGCTGCTTGCCGGAGCCATCATGGAGCGCCTGCTGAGGCGGTGTGTGGACGTCGCTCCAGGTGTCCAGGAAGGCTGTGAAGGTGGCGTTGAACTTCACCCGGTGGGTGCCCGGTCGCTCCGTGAGGCGGGTGAAGCCCTTGCCATCGAGGCCGATGCGGCAGGCGTCGAGCATGATCGGGCTGCGCTCCGACGCGTCGAAGTAGACCTGCCGCGTCTTGGCGTCCACCCCGTGGAGCTTCCGGACATCCCAGGCGCCGCTGGTGACCGCGCCGACCAGACCGCCCTCTTTGTCGTAGCGGTAGAGGTGCTGGTGGCCTGTGCGACTGGACTCCCAGAGGAAGCCGCCGTCCGCCAGGAACCAGGGCAGGGGCAGACGCTCCTGCCAGGTCCGGCTCTGCTCGCGGAGCAGCAAGCGCGAGGCGGCGCCCTTATGGTGGCGCAGGTCCAGCCAGGACTGGATGCGGTCTTGGTAGGCCGCCAGCAGTCGCCCCTCGGGATCCCAGCCCACCTGCACGATCAGGGTCTCCTGGCCGGGGTAGGGGTTCTCCATCCAGGTGGTCTGGCCCTGCAGGTCCGCTACGCCCAGGCGGGCCACCGGGTTGGGATCCCCGGCCTTGGGATAGCGGGCGGTCAGGGCTTTGTGGGGCTGGGTGCGGTCGTCCATGAGGGTGAAGACCGGGACCAGAGTCTCGTCCAGGCTCAGGTAGGCCACGCGCCGGGAGTCCGGGGACCACCAGAAGGCACCAAACCCGCCCCGGCCATAGACCTCCTCCTGATAGACCCAGTCCAGGCGGCCATTGAAGACCGTGGCACTGCCGCCCGTGGTAAGGCGGGTCTCTCGCCCCGTGGCAACCTCGGTCCGGTAGAGGTCATTGCCGCGCAGGTAGGCTACCTGGAGGCCGTCGGGGCTGAAGGTGGGCTCGTCCGCCTTGCCGCCGAGCAGTCGCCGCACGGAGGCGCCCCTGAGCTCCACCAGGTAGTACTCCCCGGCGACGGCCAGCAGGAAGGCGCTGCGGTCTGGGTTCCAGATCAAGGTGCCCCGGTCCAGGGCGGCCTTGGCCGCGGCCTCCGTGACGCCGGCTCCAGCCAGGGCCTTCTCGATGGGACCGGCGTCCAGCAGGGGCTTGGCCTCCCAGGTGGTGGAGTCCACGCGCAGCAGGGCCACGCGGTTGCCGTCCCGGTTGGTCCGCAGGAGCCCGCCATCCGGGAGCCAGTCCAGCCGGGTGGCGGCGGGACCTTCGTAGGCCTTCCGGAGGGTCGGATGGCCCACCGCCTCGAGGGTGAGGGTGCCGGTGCCCTGAGCGAGGAGGCTGGAGGCGAGAATCAGGCAGGCCAAGGCGGTGCGAAGCGACATGGGAACTCCAGAGGGATGACGGATGGGTATCCCGGGGGCAGGGCAGGGTCCGATGGGTGGGAAGCCTCAGGCGGGCAGGTGCGGCCGGGTCAGGTTGCGGTGCCCGTCGGCCGTGACCAGCAGGTTGTCCTCGATCCGGATGCCGCCGCAGGGGGTGAGCTCGTCGATGAGCTTCCAGTTGAAGCGATCCCGGTATTCGTTGTCACGGAAGGGCCGCAGCAGCATGGGGATGAAGTAGAGGCCGGGCTCCACCGTGAACACCTGGCCCGCATCGATGGTGCGGGTGGTGCGGAGAAAGGGGTGCTGGGGCGGAGGCGGCGCAGGGGTGCCGTCGGGCGCGCCCTGGCGGCCGGCCACATCGTGCACCTGGATGCCCAGGTGGTGGCCGAGGCCGTGGGGGAAGAAGGGGCGGCTGAGGCCGTCGGCCACGGCCTCTTCGGGGCTGCCCTTCAGGAGGCCTTGTTCCTGCAGCAGGCCGGCGATGAGCAGGTGCCCCTGATGGTGGAGGTCCCCATAGGCTAGCTGGGGCTTCACCATGGCGCAGAGGTCCAGCTCGATCTGGACCATGCCGTCGATGAGAGCCGCGAACCGGGGATCGCAGTGGGGCGCTGCCAGGGTCCGGGTGATGTCGGCAGCATAGCCACGCACCTGGGCGCCGGCGTCGATGAGCAGGACCGCACCGTGCTTCAACCCGCGCTTCCCCTCGTAGTGGAGGGTGGCGCCCTTCTCATTGAGGGCCACGATGCTGCCGTAGGGCATCTCGTGATCCACGATGCCCGCGGCCTGCACATAGGCGTGGTGGATCTCCAGCTCGCTGGCCCCGGCCAGGAAGGCGGCCCGGGCGGCCCGGTGCCCCCGGGCGGCGATGACCGTGGCCTCGTCGATGCACTCGACTTCGTAGGCGGACTTGGTCGTCCGGTGCCAGTCGAGGTGGGCCGTCAGCAGGGCGGGGTTCACCTCCAGGCCCGCGGCCTCGGCCCGGTCGGTCTCGTTGCCGATGTAGGCGGCCCGGCTCAGGGCGCCCAGCCGCTTCCAGACGTCCTCCACGGTGCCGGCTTCCTCAAGGTCGAAGGCGGTGGCCCAGAAGGGGTTGCCGAGGGGCGACTGCTCGTACCAGAAGTCCTCGGGGGCGTAGCGGATGAGGCGGGGGCGCTGGCCCGGGCGGATCACCAGCACGTGGTGGGGCCCCGCCATGGGGCACCAGTGGGCGAAGTGGGGTGTGGGGTGGAAGGGGGCGTCCTGGTCGTCGGCGAAGTGGGTGTAGACCTTCCCGCTGGAGATCACCAGGGCGTCATGGCCCGTCTCGGCGAGGGCCGCGGCGGTGGTGCGCTGGCGCTCGGCAAGGTGGGTTTGGAAGAGGGCAGCGAGATCGGTCATGGGGTCATCCAGGTGAGGCATCAGGTTGTCAGAGGAACGGGCGTTCGGAAAGTCAGAGGAAGCGAAGGGGCTTTTCCTCGGGGGCGAACCCGTGGCGGACCGCCTTCTCGAAGAACAGGGCCAGGCTCTCCCGTTCCGCCTCGCCCAGGGTGTAACTGATGTTCTCCGTGAGGTATTCGTGCAACTCGATCTTGGTCCAGCCGATGGTCCGCCGGGCCTCCTCGACGATGTCAGGTAGCTGGGCCAGGCCGATCTCCAGGCTCTTGTGGAAGAAGGGGCCCACGCCGCCGGGCACCTTCAGGACCGGCGCATCCTTCCGCACGAGCCACAGGGCGAACACGAAGGGGAGGCCCGTCCAGGCGTGCCACTCCTCGGCGAGATCCAGCACGAAGAGGCCCTGGCGGGGGGCGCGCATGGCCGCGTCACCGATCATCAGAGCCGCGTCGTGGGCTTCCAGCATCGCGGGCAGGTCCGGCCCCATGTCCGCCACTTCAGGGCTCACGCCGTAGCGCTCGCGGAGCAGCAGCTGGGCCAGGACCACGCTGGTGCGGCTGGAGGTGTCCAGGGCTAGGCTGCGGATCTGCTCAGGGGGGACCTTCGACAGGATCACCACGCTGCGCACCCGCTTGGGGGAGGCGATGCAGAGCCCCGGCACGATGAGCAAGTCCGGGATCCGCAGGTATTCGATGGAGCTCACGATGCCCGCGTCCACCTCGCCCGCCCGCAGGCGGTCGGCGCAGACCGAGGGGTAGTGGAACTTCAGGTGGAAGTGCTCCCAGCCCAGCCCGTGCTTGAACCCCTGGTTCAGGGGGGCGGCGTTGAGGTAGTCGATGATGGAGAGGCGGAAGGGAGACTCTGGCATGGCTTGAGTCTAGGAGGCCAGGGGGCGCGCGTGAAACCCTTCTGCGAATCCTTGCAGGTCATGGTGGCCCTGGCATGATGACTCCATGCTCCTCTGGCACTAAGAGCTGACCCCGCCCACCGGGTGATCCTGCCGGGCGACGGTCCACTCCCGAAAGCACTGCGTCACCTTGAGGCTGGGATGGGATGGCAGAAGCCCTGATAACAAAAAACCGTGATTCTGCCATGCTGGAGCCCATGCCAGAGTCCCTTCACATGATCAGCACACCCTTCGGGGAGCTGGGCGCAGCCTTCGATGGTGAGGGGCGCCTGGCGCAGCTGGTTCGGGTCTACAAGGCACCCCCGGCGCCCCCCGAGGGACCACTGCCCCGGAGCCTGCCCTACCTGCGGCGGCAGCTAGAGGCCTATTTCTCAGGCAACTTGCGCGACTTCAACATCCCCATGATCGTGGAAGGCACCGAGTTCCAGCGGCGGGTCTGGAAGGCGCTGCAGCAGATCCCCTACGGCCAGGCCATCAGCTACCTGGAGCTCGCCCGCCGCCTAGGGGACGAGAAGTGCATCCGGGCCGCTGCCCGCGCCAACGCGGCGAACCCCATCGCGGTCCTGATCCCCTGCCACCGGGTGATCGGCTCCGATGGCTCCCTGGTGGGCTACGCTGGCGGACTGGACATGAAAGAGTTCCTGCTGCGCCTGGAGGGGGTCCTGCCCAAGGCGCCACCCCAGCCGAGGCTGCCGCTGAGCTGGGACTGATCAGTCGGGGAGGACCCGCAGGGGGCCGCGCTCCAGCTCCAGCCGGGTCTCGTCGGTAGCGCGGAAGGCCGCCCTCAGGTGGGCCACGCCCCGCTCCATGTCCACGGCCCCGCAGCTGAAGAAGTCCAGAGCGGCGAAGCCGTGCTCGGGCCAGGTGTGGAGGGCGAGGTGGCTCTCTGCGATGATGACGGCGCCGCTCACCCCGTGCGGGCTGAAGTGGTGGAAGCTGTGGGTCACGATGGTGGCGCCGGAGACGGTGGCGGCCTCGAGCATGGCCCGGGTCACCCCCTCGAGATCGGCCAGGGCAACAGCCTCGCAGCCAGTGAACTCGACCAGCAGGTGGCGGCCCAGGGCACTCATGGGACTCGGGTCATGAGGGCCACGCACTCCACATGGCTGGTGAGGGGGAAGAGGTCCAGCACAGCCAGCTGGTCCAGCCGCCAGGCTCCCGCCAGCCGCTTCAGGTCCCGGCAGAAGGCGGCACCGTCGCAGCCCACCAGCACCAGGGTGCCGGCGCCCGCGGTGGCCAGCCGGTCACAGAGGGCGGGCTCCAGGCCCGCCCGGGGCGGGTCCAGCAGGATCACGTCTTCGGGCTGGCCGAGGCCTTCCGGCACCCACTCCGCCACGTCGGCCACCAGACATTCGGCTGACAGGCCCGCGGCCTCCAGGTTGCGCCGGGCCCAGGCCACGGCCGCGGTGCCAGACTCCACCAGCACCCGGTTCTGGAAGCGGTCGCCCAGCAGCACGGAGAAGAGGCCCACGCCGCCGTAGAGGTCGAACAGCGTGCCGCCCTGGACCTTCCAGTCCCGCAGCAGGCCCCCGAAGACCTCGGCGGCCCAGGGCGGACTCACCTGGAAGAAAGCGCCGGGCTCATGGCAGAGCACGGCCTCCCCCAGCTGATGGCGGATGGGCTCGGTGGCACGGTGCCAGCCGTCGGGTTCGAGGGACCAGGTTCGGCTCCGCTCATCCGTGGCCCACACCCGGTCCGCGGGGCTGCCCGTGGAGAGCTCCCAGCGCCCGGGGCGAGTCGTGAGTGCCTGGCCCCGGATGCCCTCCAGCAGCCGGGGGAGGGCATTCGAGAGGGGATCAGCCGCGGCGGGGCAGGTGGTGACCGACACGAGGGCGTGGCTGTGCCGACGGTAGTAGCCAAGGGAGGCGCCATCCCAGTGCAGCTGGATCCGGTGGCGGCGGGCCCCCTCCGGGGCGGGATGCCAAGTCCAGGGCTCGTCTTCGCCCAACTGGCGCCGCAGCAGGTCGGCAACCATCTGGCGCTTGAGCTCAGGCGCGTGCCGGCCGGCTTCCCAGAGCTCACAGCCGCCGCAGAGGTCGGCCACGGCACAGGCGGCGGCGGCCCTCCGCGGGTCCCGCGTGACCCAGCGGGTGACCCGGCCTTCACCGTGGCGAGCCTTCCAGATGACATCGGCCTCGACGACTTCGCCAGGGAAGAGGGCGAGGGGGGCCTCCAGCAGGAGGAGCCGGCCATCCGGGGCCTTTCCGACGCCCATGCCACCCCAGGCAAGACGGTCGATGGGTCCCCGCCAACCTTCAGTCCGTGCTGGGGAATTCCGATATGCTGGCTGAACCCCTCTTTTTTTGGAGCCTGATTCCGCCTTGCGATTCACCGTAGCCGTACCCCCAAAGCACCGTAACACCCTCCTGGACTGCATCGGGGGAGAGATGCGCGGGGCCATGGTCTTCCAGGAGGGAGGGCCGGCGGATGTGGTGATCGGCTTGCCCGGAGAGGGAGGCTTCGTCTCCTGCCACGCCTGGCCCGGTGCGGATGCGGCGGGGGCCCTGCTGAAGGCCGGCTGGGAGCGGGCCAAGGACCGGCGGTCCATGGAGCGGCTCCACGAGGTGGGCCGGGCGCTGGCCTCCGAGCAGAACTTGGACCGGCTGCTGGATCTGATCCTCACCAAGGCCCGGGAGCTGCTCAAGGCCGAGGCCGGCTCCATCTACCTGCTGTCCGGGGAACCGGACCGGCGGGAGCTGCTCTTCGCGCACACCCAGAACTCCCGGGTGAGCCTGCCCTTCCACCGCATCGTGATGTCCGCCTCCCGGCAGACCCTGGCCGGGTTCGTGGCCCTCACGGCGGAGACCCTCAACATCCGGGACGTCTACCACATCCCGGAGGAGGCCCCCTACCGCTTCAACGATGCCTTTGACCGGCAGGCGGGCTACCGCACGACCTCCATGCTGGTGGTGCCCATGCAGGACACCGAAGGCCAGGTCCTGGGGGTGCTGCAGCTGCTGAACCGGCTGGAGGAGGACTCCGGGGACGAGGGGCGCTTCACCCCGGAGGATCAGGCGCTGGCCCAGAGCCTCGCAGGGCAGGCGGCGGTGGCTGTGAAGAACGCCCAGCTGCGCCAGGAGATCGAGCTGCTGTTCGAAGGCTTCGTCGCGGCCTCGGTGCAGGCCATTGAGTCCCGGGACCCGGTCACCAGCGGGCACTCCGGCCGGGTGGCGGACCTGACCGTGGCCCTGGCCGAGGCGGTGAACGCCACTCCCAACGGCACCTACGGCGACCTGCGCTTCACAGACCGCCAGCTGCGGGAGCTCCGCTACGCCAGCCTCCTCCACGACTTCGGCAAGGTGGGCGTCCGGGAGCAGGTGCTGGTCAAGGCCAAGAAGCTGGAGCCCAGCCAGCTGGAGGTCATCCTGCAGCGCCTCCGCCAGCGGGAGATGGAGGAGAGCCTCGAGCTGCTGGCCCTGGCCTGGAAGGGCGGTCAGGCCTTCGACCCCGCGCGCTGGGAGCAGACCCTGCGGGACCGCCAGGCCGAGACCGAGCGGCTCATGCACCTGGTCAGCCAGAGCAATGAACCCACGGTCCTGGCCCAGGAAGTGGTCGAGGGCCTGGGGCTGCTTGAAAATCTCTCCTTCATCCACTGGAGCGGCGATCGCCGGGGCCTGGTCGAGCCCGCCGACCTTGCCAGCCTGAAGATCCGGCGGGGGAGCCTCTCCGAAGCCGAGCGCCTCGAGATCGAGAGCCATGTGACCCACACCTTCCGGTTCCTGGAGCGCATCCCGTGGACCCGGGACCTCGCCGGCGTGCCCCAGATCGCCTACGCCCACCACGAGCGGCTTAGCGGCCGGGGCTACCCCCGGCAGCTCGGGGCCGCGGAGATTCCCGTCCAGAGCCGGGCCATGGCCATCGCCGACATCTTCGACGCCCTGACGGCTCGGGACCGGCCCTACAAGAGCGCCGTGCCCCTGGAGCGCAGCCTGGCCATCCTCGACGAGGAGGCCCGGAGCGGGGCCATCGACCGCCCGCTGCTGGATCTCTTCATCGAGGCGCGGGTGTTCGAGCGCACGACGACCCGGAGCTGAGGCTGGAGGCGGAGCGCCGATGCCGGTAAGCTAAACGATTGGAGTTGTCATGTCTGAACGCGAACCGCGCACCATCGATCTGCAGGGGATCATGGATCTGCTGCCCCACCGCTACCCGCTGCTGCTGGTGGACCGGATCCTGGACTTCGAGCCCAAGGCGTGGATTCGCGGCCTGAAGAATGTCAGCTACAACGAAGAGATCTTCCAGGGGCACTTCCCCAGCCGGCCCGTGTTCCCCGGCGTCTACATCGTGGAGGCCATGGCCCAGACGGGCGGCTGCCTCCTCCTGCGCGAGTTCGAGGACCGCGCCAGGAAGGTGATCTACTTCATGGGCATCGACAAGGTGAAGTTCCGCAAGCCCGTGCAGCCCGGGGACCAGCTGGTCATGGAAGTGAAGGTGCTTCAGTTCAAGGGCCGCATCTGCAAGATGCGCGGAGAGGCCTTCGTGGGTGGCCAGAAGGTCGCTGAGGCCGAGTTCATGTCCATGCTGATGGATCTGACGGAGGGAGAGTCGAAATGAGCGCACAAGTGCACCCGAGCAGTGTCGTAAGTCCCGAAGCCCGCCTAGGCGAGGGCGTGGTGGTGGGGCCCTTCTGTGTCATCGAGGGCAACGCTGTCATCGGCGCCCGCACCCTGCTGCGCAGCCATATCGTCATCGGCCCTCACACGGAGCTGGGCGAGGACAATGACATCTACCCCCACGCCACCCTCGGCATGGGTCCCCAGGACCTGAAGTTCAAGGGGGCGCCCACCCGCCTGCAGCTCGGCCACCGCAACGTCCTCCGCGAGGGCTGCACCCTGCACCGGGGCACCGAAGGCGGCGGCGGTCTCACCACCCTGGCCGACGACAACTTCCTGATGACGGGGTCCCACATCGCCCATGACTGCCACGTGGGCAGTAAGAACATCTTCGCCAATTCCGCCACCCTCGCAGGGCACGTGGAGGTTGGGGACGGCTGCAACATCGGCGCCTTCTCCGCGGTCCATCAGTTCTGCCGAGTGGGCCATCACGCCTTCATGGGTGGCTTCACCGTGGCCACCCAAGACGTGCTGCCCTTCATGAAGACTGCCGGCGCCCGGGACACCAAGAGCTACGGCGTGAACACCATCGGCCTCCAGCGCAAGGGCTTCCCGCCCGAGACGGTCGAGGGTCTGAAGCGGGCCTACCGGCTGCTCTTCCACGCCGGGCTGCTGCGCGAGGAAGCGCTGGCCCAGGCTCAGCAGGAAGTGGGTCACATCGCCGAGGTCGCCTACCTCCTGCAGTTCATCCGCGATGCCAAGCGGGGCGTGCATCGTGGCTGATCGCCACCACGCCACCCTCGCCATCATCGGCCTTCCCAACGCCGGCAAGTCCACCCTGCTGAACGCCCTGCTGGGGCAGAAACTGGCGGCCACCAGTCAGATCCCCCAGACCACCCGGACCCGGGTGCTGGGCGTCATCGACCGGGGCGACACCCAGCTTGCCTTCCTGGACACGCCGGGCATCCACCTGCCGAAGCACGCCCTCAACGAGCGCATGATGGCCCACGTGGAGCAGGCGCTCGAAGAGGCCGACATCGTCCTCTGGGTGGTGGATGCCGACGCCTACCTGGGCACCGGGGAGCACGCCCTGGCCAAGCGCCTGCGACGGCTGGAGCGGCCCACCTACCTGCTGCTGAACAAGGTCGACTTGCTCTCCAAGGGCCGCCTCCTGGAGAAGATCGCAACCTACAAGGACCTGCTCCCCTTCAAGGAGATCGTGCCCATCGGCGCCAAGACCGGCCTGAACTTTGAGCCCCTCTGGGCGCTGCTGGAGCGGGATGCCACCCAGCCGGGCTGGCCCTACGCGGAGGAGGTCTTCACGGACCAGACCGAGCGGTCCCTGGCGGCGGAGTTCATCCGCGAGAAGGTGCTGCGCAAGACCCGCGAGGAAGTTCCCCACGGGGTGGCGGTGCTCATCGAGCAGTGGCTGGAGCCCGGCGAGGCCGACTATCCGGAGGACATGGGCCCAGACGGGGTGTTCATCGCCGCGCGGATCGTGGTGGACCGCGACGGGCACCGGAAGATCCTGCTGGGCAGCGGGGGCGCCATGATCAAGGACATCCGCCAGAGCGCCCAGCGCGAGCTGAAGAAGCTGCTCCAGCGGCCTGTGCGGCTGGAGCTGTTTGTGAAGGCCGACGAGGGCTGGCGCGACCGGCCGGACCGCCTGGACCGTCTGCAGCTCTGAGGGCGACCTAGATGGTGAGGTCCGTGCCCCGGTGGTCGGTATCGAGGGGATCGAGGCCCTGGGTGCCGGTGATCGGGGCATACTGCCCGCGAGCAGGATCGAAGGCGAAGACCTCGCCGGTCTCGATCTTGTAGACCCAGGCGTGCAGGTGAAGCATGCCGTTGGCCACAGCCTTGGCTACGCTGGGGTGCTTGCGCAGGTTGTCCACCTGGACGAGCACGTTCTCCTCCACCGTGGCGTGGAGCAGGTCACTGCCCTTCAGGTGGCCGTAGCTCTCCCACATGATGCGTTCCGTGGTGCGGCAGTGGGCCAGCCAGGCGCGGGTGGCCGGCAGCTCACCCAGCTCGTCCGGGTTCAGCAGCGCCCGCATGGCGCCGCAGTTGGAGTGGCCACAGATGATGATGTGCTTCACCTTCAGGGAGGCCACGGCGAACTCGATGCCTGCAGCCATGCCACCCATGCTCTCGTAGGGCGGAATGAGGTTGCCCACGTTGCGCAGGATGAAGAGCTCTCCGGGCTGTGTCTGCGTGATCAGGTTGGGGCTGATGCGCGAATCCGAGCAGGTGACGAACAGCGTCTCCGGCGTCTGCTCATTTTGATCCAGACGCTCAAACAGCTCCCGGTGGGTGCTGAAGATCTGAGTCTGGAATTGGTGGATGCCTTGGACGAGCTTCTGCATCCGACCATGTTACCCCGGGTAAGGCCCCTTGTCAGAGACTCAGGCGGGCCATGTGCTCTTCGGGGGTGATGGGCGTGTTGGGCTCGTCATGGATGATCTTGCCGTCCCGGAGCTTCACGATGCGATGGGCATGGCGGGCGATGTCCTCCTCATGGGTCACGAGGATGATGGTGTTGCCCTTCTGGTAGAGGTCCTCGAAGAGGGCCATGATCTCGATGCTGGTCTTGGAATCCAGGGCACCCGTAGGTTCGTCCGCCAGGAGGATGGAGGGCTCGTTCACCAGGGCCCGGGCGATGGCCACGCGCTGCCGCTGGCCGCCGGAGAGCTGGTTGGGCATGTGGTCGCTGCGGGTGCCGAGGCCGACGTTTTCCAGGGCACGCTGTGCCATCTCGTGGCGCTCGTGCGGGGTCTTGCCCGCGTAGATCAGAGGCAGCTCGACATTCTGCAGCGAGGTGGTGCGGGCCAGCAGGTTGAAAGTCTGGAAGACGAAGCCGATCTCCTCGTTGCGGATCTGGGCCAGGTTGTCGTCGCTCATGGCCGAGGCCAGCTTCCCGTTCAGCTCGTAGCTGCCGGCCGTGGGTGTGTCGAGACAGCCGATGATGTTCATCATGGTCGATTTCCCGGAGCCGGAAGGCCCCATGATCGCCACGTACTCGCCACGCTGGATGGCCATCGAGACACCGTCCAGGGCCCGCACCTCCATGTCTCCCATCTGGTAGACCTTGGTGATGTCGGTGAGTTGGATCAGGGGTGAATCAGCCATCGGAACCTCGAAGGACCCCGCTGGGTCCTGCATCATCTTCGCAGAACTCCCGGGACAGGTTTAGGAGCGGGCTGTGTTTCCCGTTACAATTCCCGCTCACCCTCATCAGCCTGTAGGTAACAATCCCCGATGATTGCCTCCCTGTTTCTCGCCCTGGGCCGACCTCTGCTGCGACTGCGGTACCGGATGCGCGCCGAGGGGCTCGAAGAACAGGCGGTCCGCGCAGGGGCAGGCACGCTGTTCGTGGCTAACCATCCGACCCTGGTGGACCCGTTCCTGCTGCTCTCCACCCTTGCGCCGCGTTTCGCGCCGATCCTGGTGGCGGGCCGTGACCACGCCGCCTCCCTGCCCCTGCGCTGGCTTGCCCGGCTGCTGGGCGCCCGGGCGCTGCCGGATCCTTCGGACCTGGGGGACCGCTGTCGACCGGTGCTGGAGGCTGAGCTGGCCACGCTAGCCGCCCAGTTGGCCGGAGGCCGCAACCTGCTGCTCTTCCCCGGCGGGCGGCTGGCCCGGCAGCGCACCGAGGACTATGCCGACAACAGTGTGGTGGAGGCCATCCTCCGCCAGGCACCCGGCGCCCGGGTCGTGACGGTGCGGCTGCAGGGCCTGTGGGGCAGTCGGTTTAGCGCCGCGGCAGGGACTCGGCCGAGGCTGGGGCTCCAACTCCTGAAGAGCGTGTTCTACCTGGGTGTGAACGGCCTGTTCTTCATGCCACGCCGGGATGTCCGCCTGGTGCTGGAGGAAGCCTGCGACCTGCCCCTGGACCAGGGCCGCGCCGCGCTCAACAAGGCCCTGGAGGGCGCGCTCAACCGGGAGGCCACGGCTCGCACCTTTGTCCCCTATCGGTTCTGGCGGAACCATGCCCCGCGCACGTTGCCGGAGCCGCCCCGGCCCCGGGTCGAGGGAAACACCCGCACGGTCCCCACCCAGGTGCGGGACGCCGTCCGCCACCACTTGCAGGCGGTCTCGGGCCACCCTGAGATCCAGGACGCTCAGACCCTGGTGGGCGACCTCGGTCTGGACGCTCTGGGCCACCGCGAGCTTGAGCTCTGGATCCAGCGGGCCTACGGCTACACCTGCGGTGATCCCGCCTCTCTGCAGACTGTGGGGGACGTGCTGCTGGCCGCCACGGGCGCCGCGGTCTCCCTGCGCCAGGGTGAGCTGAAGGCGGTGCCCCACGCCTGGTTCCACACCCGCACCGACCTGCCCATCGAGATGCCCCAGGGCGACACCATTCCTGAGGTCTTCCTCAAGCAGGCCCGGCGGGATCCCTGCCGCGTGGTGATGGCGGACCAGGCGGGCGGCGTGAAGACTTACCGGGACGTGCTCACCGCGATCATGGTGCTGAAGCCCCTCTTTGAGCGCCTGGAGGGAACCCACGTGGGGCTGATGCTGCCAGCCTCGGGCGGGGCCAGCATCATCTATCTGGCGCTGCTCTTCGCGGGCAAGACGCCGGTGCTGGTGAACTGGACCGCCGGCGCCCGAAGCATGAGCTTCGGGCTGGATCTGGTGGGGGTACGGCACGTCATCACCGTGTCCACGCTCGTCAACCGGCTGGATGCGCAGGGTGTGGACCTGGCGGCCGTGAAGGACCGCCTGCTGCTGCTGGACGAGGCCGGCAAGAAGATCTCCCTGCCGACCAAGCTGGCGGCGGCCTTCCAGGCCCGCTTCAACTGGGCCTCCCTCGTGGCGGAGAAGGCGCCCGCCACCGCGGCGGTGCTGTTCACCAGCGGCAGCGAGAGCAACCCCAAGGCCGTGCCGCTGAGCCATGGCAACATCCTGGCGAACATCCGGGATGCGGCGGAGGCCCTCCACTTCCGGGAGGACGAGCGGGTCATGGGCTGCCTACCGCCCTTCCACGCCTTCGGCCTCACCACCACCACGATCCTGCCGCTGCTGCTGGGGCTGCGGGTGGTCTACCACCCCAACCCCACCGAAGGTCGCATGCTGGCCCGGATCATCGAGGCCTACCACGCCACCATGCTGGTGGGCACCCCCACTTTCCTTGGGGGCATCCTTCGCATGGCAGAGGACCGCCACCTGGAGTCCCTCCGCGTTGTCGTGTCGGGCGCCGAGAAGTGTCCCGACTCGATCTATGCGACCCTCGCCCGGCGCTGGCCCGGCTGCACGGTCCTCGAAGGCTATGGCATCACCGAGTGTTCGCCGGTGGTCTCCGTCAACCGCGAGGAGGATCCCCGTACTGGCAGCATCGGGAAGCCGCTGCTGTCGGTGGCGTGGTGCATTGTGGACCTGGACACCGGCCTTCGGGTGGAACCCGGTCAGCCTGGCATGCTGCTGGTCAAGGGGCCCAGCATCTTCGGAGGCTACCTCAACCCCGACGTGGACTCGCCCTTCGAGATTTTCGAAGGCAGCTCCTGGTATCGCACGGGCGACCTGGTGCGACAGGACCACGGCGTGCTCGTGTTCGCGGGTCGGCTCAAGCGCTTCGTGAAGCTGGGGGGCGAGATGGTCTCCCTCCCCGCCATCGAGGAGGCCCTGTCCCGCCGCTTCCAGGGCGACGACGAGACCGAGCCTGTCCTGGCCGTGGAAGCCTCGCCCGAGGAACTCAACCCCGACCTGATCCTGTTCTCGGTGGCCGGGATCGGCCGCGACGATGCCAATGCCGTCATCCGCGCGGCGGGGCTTTCGTCCTTGCACAACATCCGCGTGGTGCGCCACATCGACCAGATCCCCACCCTGGGTACCGGGAAGACCAACTACCGGGCGCTGAAGGAGCTGCTGGGCGAGGCACCGGCCTAGGCCTCCACGCTGAGAACAGATCCTAGGGCAGGGTCTCGAGCAGCAGGGCCAGTCCCAGGCCGCCGCCGATACCGAGGGTGGCCACGCCCAGGCCACCGCCGCGCCGCCGCAGCTGGTGGATCAAGGTGCAGAGGATGCGGGCGCCGGTGGCGCCGATGGGGTGCCCCAGCGCCACCCCGCCCCCGGCCACGTTCAGACGGTCCGGCGGGAGGCCCAGCTGTCGCTGGCAGACCAACAGCTGGGTGGAGAAGGCCTCGTTCAGCTCCCAGAGGTCGATGTCGGCCACGGCCATCCCGTGGGCGGCCAGCAAGTGCTGCACCGCCGGCACGGGGGCCTCGCCCATGTCCAGGGGAGCCACGCCGGCCTCGCTCCAGCCCAGGATCCGAGCCAGGGGTCTGGTGTCGCCCGCATGCTCGCGCCGACCCAGGAGCAGGGCTGCGGCGCCATCCGAGAGGGCCGAGGCATTGCCGGCGGTGACCTGACCCTCGGGAGCGAAGACCGGGGCCAGGCGGGCCAGGCGCTCCGGGGTCACCTCGGGACGGACGCACTCGTCATGATCCAGGGCCGGATGCGCGACCAGCTCGGCTTTGAAGTCCGCCTGGGCGGCACGGCGGTGGCTCTCGGCGGCCCAGGCATCGGCCTCCAGGCGGGTGAGCCCACGCTTCCGGGCCAGCTGTTCGATGGTCTCGCCCATGAGCAGGCCGGTCACCGGGCAGCGCAGACCATCCTGGTGCATGACGTCCGGCAGTTGGCGGTGCCCCATGCGGA
>Ga0194052_1000428_pt1 | contig 27131 bp, 33 predicted proteins | sample SepL226m_MetaG_FD_160117 | JGI IMG/M metagenome (GOLD analysis project Ga0194052, IMG submission 160117) | Anoxic zone freshwater microbial communities from boreal shield lake in IISD Experimental Lakes Area, Ontario, Canada - Sep2016-L227-6m | ecosystem: Environmental > Aquatic > Freshwater >...
AAGTGCGTATATCTGCCGTCTGTCTCAATTAGTAATGTGATGATAACTTTCCATTAATGATCCATATAGGTTAAATTAACTTTATAACCTATAACTTTTCTGTTGCACTTGTTTTTATAAATTTCGATTAACATAAAATGGAGGAAATGAAAATGAAGAAAAACTGGTATCAGATAGGTATTAGTATGAGCTTAAATTCGTTTCCAGGCTTTTTTACTATAGTAGAATGGCTTGAAGAAAACGAACTAACAGAAAGCGTATTAAAAATAGTAAAAAAGAGGACCCGTGGGTTACGTAAAGGCTCCTACAAAGTATCTTTAACAGAACTTTATCGGTTAGAAACCGATGGAAAAAAAACTACACTTAAAAAAGAAAAAGCAAAAATTTCTAATCTTCTTTAAAAAGGAAGATAATTAAGCCCGGATTTTCCGTGGCTTTTTTTACGCTTTTTATTTCCTCTAGTAAAAATTACCACTCAAAAAGAAAAAAATCAAAAAGACATAACCAACAAAAAGATAGACAATCCGACAACAGACTCTATCATACATCTTCGACATCTGGCGAAAATCAGGCGTTGCCAGAGATTCAAAAGAATTAATTATTTACTCTCCTCTTTTTTTATGCATGCATATAAGTAAGTTCATATCGGTAGATTTTCAAAAAGAATTTACAACTCCAAATGGGAAATGGTATAATCCAGGAGAGAGTGTTAATTTTATTAAAAATATCCTCATACCATATTTTGAGAAGCACAACATTAAGATAAATGAAATAATTTCTGATTATAGACAACCTCGCCCTGGAGATTCGGGAGACGGATGTTACCCAGGAGATGAAAATTATGAATCAGAAATCCCGTCTTATGTAAAAAATAATGATGTTCGAATAAAATGTATGAATTCGCCTATTTGGGTAAGAGAAAATATTGGAGTATCAGATAAAGAACCAGGATTGCCATATCAAGATCCAGAAAGTTTTTCACAACGATTAAACAAAAACATAGGCACGCTGCAAGAAATTGATGAAATAGTTTTAATAGGACTAACTATTGATCGATATATATTTGCTACGGCACAAGAGCTTAAACGAAGGTGATATAATGTGAAGATTTTAAAAGAAGCAACAGACGCCGTAAGATGAGATAAAAAATATAAAGAAGCACTCATAAAACAATCACCACTCTTAAATTGGGCAGAAATTATAAGTCGAGAAGACCATAAAAGAGAAAAAGACTAAATTTATGGAAGGTTTTTGAAAAAAGAGCTCATAATGGGCTCTTTCTTTATTTTCTTACAAAAGCATATTTTATTTTTTATTAAACTTCATGCTTCCAGCTTCCTGCTTCAAGCTAAGAGACTATTCTACAAATTCTTCAAAATTAATAAATTCTATCTCCTCTCTCGTATCTTTGAGGTCTGCGAAGGTATATTCTTGTTTTTCTGGACTATTTGCCGCACAACAATCTTTGATGACGGTAATTTTGAGATCTCTATCATAGGCCTCTTGGATAAAGCTTCTGACACAAAGATTGGTCAAGATACCACAGACAACGACTTTTTTTGTGCCTTCTAATTCTTGATCCAATTCTGTCTGATAGAATGGGCTTATTTTTTTCTTGACGACAATTACGTCGGCCTCGGCCAATTTTAATTCTGGGATCAATTGAGATGTTGGTCCAAAGTGGTCGGGAGAATCTGATTCTACATGTTTAGTAAGGATGATTTTATAGCCTCTTGCTTTACAGAAATCAATGAGGAAATTTACTTTGTCGATAATCTCTACGAGATCTCCTACATAAAATTCTGATTCTGGATCTCTCCATTCGGTCTGATAATCAATGAGTACTAAGGCTGCCTCTGCAGTTGCCATGATGGTGGGTAGTAAGTAAAAACACGTAAAAATAGCTAACGCGTTAGGTAAGTATACATTATTCACCCCCTTATTTCAATGCATATTCAAGCACTTCGTCCTGAGGAGTCGATGCGAGGTCTTCAAGCTCTACCTGTGGTAAAATTCAGATTTTATCTATGTTTTTTTTGTCTTTGCCGGTATATCGTCTCGCTATGGTGTATTTGAGTAGTGATCCATCTGGATAGGAGAGCATAGTCTGGACCGTCCCTTTTCCATAACTTTTTTCACCAATAATCTTTGCGTAGGGAGCATATTCCTTCGTACTTGCAACAAAGATTTCTGCTGCTGAAGCCGATCATCCGTTGATGAGGAGAAACAGGGGTTTGTTTGTTATCTTTGTTCATGAGATAGGACTTGCATAATATTTGGTAGTACTTTGTTGCGATCCTACTTGTGCGGAGACGCTACCTGTGGGGACAATGTAATCCAACATGCTCAGCACTTCTTGGAGGCTTCCTCCTGGATTATCTCTGAGATCAATGATATATTTTATACAATGGTCTGCAGAGAAATCACCCTCAAGTGCTTTGGAAAAATTCTTTGCCAAAACCACGTCGAAACTATGCAGGGCGATATAGCAGGTCCCTCCTGTATACATTTTGGTTTCCATATCAGGGATAAGTATTTTCTTCCTTGTGATCACAAAATCGAGCTGAGTATCTCCTCTCAGAATATAGATATGGACTGATGTATCTGCAGGTCATTTTATCCACCCAATTACAGTATCCAATGAGGTATCCTTTTGGACTATATGATCATCTACTTGGATGATTTGATCTTTGGCTTTGAGTCCTACTGCTTGTGCTGGCGATCCTGCAATGGGATTGATAATGTGAACTCTTCATGGAGTCAACATCTCTACATAGGCACCTATTCATTGAAACTCTCAAGCAAGCTCATCAGTAAATTGTTTTGCTTCTTGTGGAGTAAAGAAATTTGTATGGATATCTTTTGTTGCGCCCACAAGTCACTTAATTGCTCAGTATCGCAATTGCGTGCCTGAGAATGATTGGGCATCGACATGATCCTGTTGTAACACTTGGAAGACATTATTGAAGATCTCTTGCTCCATAGGCTGTGGAGAAATTTCTGCAACACTTGGTAAGCTGGCGAGTGATTGGAGGGTTTTTTGTACCCATTGTCCGTCCGCTAGGACATTGTCCTGATAAGCAATATCTTTCTTCTGCACAAGAGATATCCGTCAGGCAACTTGTTTTTGACTTATCCTACTCTGCCAGTCGAGAGAAGCTTGTGCATTGGGAAGTATATCCAAAACGATTGCTTGTTGCATCAAGCGATATAAGGTCTGGTTTGGAACTTTTGGATAACGCACTTGGATATATTTCGCAGATTGCGGGATATTGCTTGTAGGCAAGATATATCTTAGATAGCTCGTCAGAAATTGCTCCTGAGTTATCCCTTCTTGCGCATGAGTATATCGTCCTGCGCCAAATAAAATAATCAACATAGTGAGTATCGTGCAAATTTTTTTCATAAAAAATAGTCGCATATAAAAGTTTATTGTGTATTTTTTCTTCTTTTTCTTAGATGATACCCCAGCAGTATAAGGAGTATAAGGGCTAGTATTCCTCCTAGTAATCGCGTCATTCCTTTTCAAATAACTCCTTGGCTTATTGTCCATCGAGGCTTATTAAAAAACTCTGTTTTGAGGATAGGAAGTGCATGGAATGTTTTGAGGATCTCATTTGGAGGAAAACTTTCTATCTTTCCTATTGCTAGAGAATATTTTCCCTGATTGTCTGGATTGGATACTTTGATAGTATACTCCCCTGCTGATACTTCTTGTTCTCGCTCTGGTCCTTTGAGATAGTTATCTCCTGCAAATTCTTCATAAAACGGTGTCCGCTTTGCTCTTGTCCCATCCATCCTTGTATATACGGCATCATTGCCTTTGATGATATCTACGATAAAATCTGTTCTCTGGCCAGAAAGTTCTGGCACTACGATATTTACATACAAGAGAAATCCACTTGTCATCTGGATGTGATATACATCAGCTTGTCCATGAAGATTTCCATAAAATGCTTGAGAGATTTCTGGATTAGTGACGAGAATGGGATTCTCTTGTGTATGGCTTGCATCAAAAACGATCCTTGGTTGATGAGCAAAGCTGAATCCAAAAAATAATAACATTGTACATAGAAGTATCCCTCGTCTTTTCATGGATGGTTTTTTATGAAAGTAAAAAAAATATACTTATATATTAGCTAATTCCTTGATATATCATTGGAAGAGTGTTCATTTCTCTTCGAAATTTTTCCAAATACTATAACTTGGAGAGGCGGTGGAAAGAAGACAAATTTTTCCTTGCTGAGTATACTTGTAAGCGAATTGCACCGCCTCTTTCATATTACTTGTATGTAATATATTGAGCTGTGCAAATCGATTCTCATCGTGATGTTCCTTTGCATATACCAGAAGGCTCTCCTGTATTTTTGCTCCTGATGGAGAGAATAAGACAATATTTTGTATATGATGGGTATAGATATATTCTGCAAGGAGAGAAAAGTCATATCCTCTGTCTGTTCCTCAGAGCAATAAGGTATCTATTTTTTCTCCAAATGTTTTGATTGCCTCAATAGTACTTTCTGGCGTAGTAGAAATAGCGTCATCATATCGATGTATTCCCCTAAAATCTCCCACTTCCTGTAATCTATGTTGTAATCATTGAAAATTTTTGACAGTATCGTGGACAATGGCATCTGAGATATTGAGTATATCTGCAAGTGCAAATAGTGCACTGATATTTTCTAGATTATGATCTCCAGGAATTTTTCTCTCTGTTGTCGGAAAGATTTTTTTCCCATCTCTGATAAACATTTCATCTTCTCGTCCATATTTTGTCCCTTTTCCATAAGAGACCGTCTGCTCTCACATATATGCAGGATACTGCGTGAAGGTATGTTCCTGTACAATAGTCAGTTCTGACCCCTGAAGAATATTCAGTTTTGCCTGTACATACTTTTCAAACGAACCATGCCAGTCTAGGTGTTCTGGAAAGATTCTTCATAAGATAGAAATATAATTATGTTTCTTGAGATCTTGAAGCATATAACTTGAAAGCTCTATCACTACAAAGTCGTGGTCGCTTATGGGACAATATGCAGCATCACATATTTCTACTTCATCAAAAATAGGTGTTCCAATATTTCCTACGAGTTTGGTATGGTAGCCTGCATTTTTCAATAATGCATATACTAATGATGATATCGTAGATTTTCCTTTGCTTGCAGTAATTGCAATGACCTTCCCTGGATAAGTATCGAAAAATAATTGCACTTGCGTGACAATCTTGTCCTTGTAGGGAAGGAGCTCTTGCACAATAGGAACTCCTGAAGATTTGAAAATGATATCATACTTAGCGATATCTTTGAGATAGTCTTCTCCTCCCAATGAACGTACCTCTTCTGGAAAATCAAGATCTTTGTTTGCATCCAATACCGTAACATTATCACAATGGATATTGTGATCCAATAAAAATTTAAGAGTTGATTTTCCTTCTTTCCCAAATCACAAAATGGCTATATGCTTGTCCTTGAGATCGGCAAAGTTGGTCATATTATTGTCTATGATAGAAATAAACATCTATATATTGAGCATAGTGTTTCTAGAAATAATTGCAAGAATAACTAAGAACTAAGAACTAAAAACTAATAGTTAATAAGTACCAACGTTATTGGTTATTCACTATTCACTATTAGTTTCGTAAGACGATTCTCCTTGCTTTTGTTTCAAAAAAGCGTACACACTACTTGTGTATATTTTTGTCCTTAACCCCTCTGCTCCTGATGCAATCTTTCTCGGTATTTTGTATAGAATCTTTTTCTTTTGATATTACTACGTTAACAGCGAGCTTTGCGTATAGTTTTGATCATAAAGTGCATTTTCATGAACAAATTGATTTTTCTTGTCCTAAGTTTATCCCGCTTCCCTCTTTAGATCCTCTGGTCCTAGATAATCTCTTGTTTCACCTTTCACTTGCCATCGGTATCAGTTATTATAAACTTTTTCCTACTGCAGAAATTCATATATTCTCTTGAGCACTCAAAGACAATCAATTGGATTTCTGGAGAGACTTCTACATCAATGGATTAGGAGAATATTTTTTCAAAAATAAGATTTCTCCTACAGGACTTGCTCACTTTGTCAATCAATCTCCTATCGAAGATTTTCCCTTCCTTCATTCACGTTTTTCTTGTCATCAGACTCAAGCTATGGTTGCCATCTGAGGAGGAAAAGATAGTTTGGTGAGTATAGAACTTCTCAAGAAAGCAAATATCCCTTTCTTTACTTGCACTTTTGGGAAAAATTATCGTCTCCATCATAATGTTTCTGGGAAAATAGGCGTTGCAAGACTTGTAATCAATAGAACTATCGATCCCCTATTATTTAGCATGAACCAAGAAGGATATTATAATGGACATGTCCCTATCAGCTGAATCATTGCTTTTGTCCTCACAACTGCTGCATATCTGTACGATTATAGCTATATTGTAATGTCTAATGAAAAAAGTGCTAATGAAGGAAATACGGTCGTAGACGGCATAGAGATCAATCATCAATGGAGTAAGAGCTTTGCATTTGAAGAAGCATTTAGCCAATATCTTCATAATTATATCTCTGCTGACCTGGAATATTTTAGTCTCCTCAGAAGTATGTATGAGATAAAGATCGCTGAAATTTTTTCTCACTATCCTCAATATTTCGATGTCTTTAGTAGTTGCAATACTAATTTTAGAGTAAATGAAGACTCAGATCAAGCAATTTGATCTCCCACATACAATAATCAACGTCGGTGTGGTAAATGTCCCAAATGCGCTTTTGTTTACACGATACTTAGACCCTTTATTAGTAAAGAAGATACCCAACTGATTTTTGGGAAGGAGTTGTTTGATGATGAAAGTTTGGCGACCACATTCGAAGAGTTGCTCGGCATCTCCGGAATGAAACCTTTTGAATGTGTCGGAACTAATGAAGAAATGGTTCTTGCTATGAAAAAATGTTATGATATGCGGACACAAAGTTATCAGGAAGATCTTCCTGTTATCCTTGCCTTGTTTGCAGACAAAATACTTCCAAATATGCAAGTACGAGATTTTATTTCTCTAGAGAAGAAATTGATGACGATTGGGGATCAAGATCTTGTTCCCGCTGAAATTCGTCCTGCTTTATTTTTATAATGACTAGAGAGGATGGTCGTGGATACAATTCAATTTCATGAGTCACAAGATGCTTTCATTCGTGAAAAGGAATATAAGGAAATCGATTCTAATGAGTATTATTTAGATGATGAACAGATAGCTTCTTTGTTTTCCGATACTACAGACATATAGAACATATTATATTTATTTTGTCAACTCAAAATATCTTCTTAGTGGGGATATTTTTTGTTTTTTACGCACGGGGGGTATACTTGATAAGGAAACTTTTATTGCCTCCTCTACGTATGTTTAGTCGTCTTAAACACAGATATCGCTCGCTCTCTTTACCTATAAGGATTGTCCTTATTGGAATTTTGTCTTGTTGATTTTTTGTTGGATTGAGTGCTATTATAGCAAGTGGATCTACTCTACCCTTTGAAGATAGCTGGACAAGTAGCATTGTCTGACTAGATACAGGGAATCATTCTCAGGTGCATTTCTCCTATGGAGGAAATGATTTTGCTGGGATTATTTTCTGGTTGAGCGGACAACAATTATCAAGTCCAGAAATCCTCAATAATGTAGATGCAGGACAGTCTATTAGTTGTTCCTATAAACTCAGATGAATGTATTATAACAATATGAGATGATGGAGACTTCGACCCTTAGATACCTGAAGTCTTAGCCAACTCCAAAGTTCATCTCAGACAGGATACGCACAACTGACTATGACGGGAGGACTGTTTACCAGCTGTACCTGAATCATTGGATGATCTTATACTCCCAATCCCCAAAGTATCTACGGACAAATCGATCATATCTATTCTGGTGTTACCTATCACCTTCTTGCAGGTGTCTTATATGACACTGTGCATAATACCATTTCTGCATGATCATCTTTTGGAGAAACACTACAGGTTACGGGATGAACGTATTCTGGGCTTCTCTTCGATACCTATGGTGGTATCGCTCTAGTCAATTCATGATCTACACAAATCTGTGGTAATGGTGCAATAGAATGATGAGAACAATGTGATGATGGCAATGCAATCAATGGAGATGGATGTAGTTCATCGTGTTTAGCAGAAGCTATCCCTGGATCTCTTTGTAGTACAGGAATAAGTGTTTCTTCAACATCGAACGTAAATACGCCTATCAGCTTTGTCCTCAATAGCCCTCGAACCCAATGGGTTGGAATGACTAACTTCCAATGAGCATTTTCTACTAGCTTCGCTACAGGACAAACAACCGTTATCTATACTACAGGTTTTGCAGCTCTTGGCACATATACATGAACAATTACGCTTGCAAATAAATATCTTCCTAGCCTTACCTGATCATGTCCATGGTCAGTCGTTATTAGTACTGGTGTAGCTTTGTGTCAATCTTTTGCTGCTAATCCAAATGGAGGAACAATAACCACAGGATCCAACATTGATTTTACTTGTGCAGGACAAAATACTACGTGATATATTCTCGATATATGGTCTGGAAGTATTGGATGATCACTCATTTATCAACATCAAATCTTTACCGGAGCTTCTCAGTATACCCGAACAACAGGAGCTGCCCTTCCTCTTGGACAGTATATTGCTACGTGTACTGCACTTACCGGCAATGGCGTTGGACCACAATGTGCCAACAATATTGCATTTACGGTTACAGGACATAGTGTAAATGCTTGCAGTGATAGCTTTACAAAAATTATTGCTCCTATCGGAAATACCTTCATCACAGGAAATAATGGAAGCTATTATACAAGTCAAAGTTGATTGAATATCCAAGTCACTACGCTTTCTGGGATCAGTTATCTTATTACTGGACAAATTCTTCCTCTCCAGATTACATGAATTTCATTAGGATATCATTCTCTCTTTGCCCTTCAAATGAATACTATCACTACACTCTCTAGCATGTTCTCTAGTGGATCCTGTAATTATTCTGGACCACAAATGAGTTTCTATCGAGATACTCAAGCGCCTTCTACCCCAAGTATTGTTGCACCGACAAGCTCTGTCAATCTCTGTAGTGCAAATCCAATTGCTCTTCAATGGACAGCATCTTCTGATGGACTGTCTGGAGTTTGATTGAGCGGATATCAATATATACTCCAAAATACAAATAGTATAAATGTCATCTCGGCGACTGTTTGATCTTGAACTACAGGAGTTGTCTTGAGTGGAAATAGTCTGAGTCTTGGAACCTACAATCGGATCGTAAAAGCATTTGATAGACTGGGGAACGTAGTATCTTCGTCTGTAGGTACTTTCTTGATTGGTACAGGAAATTGCACAGGGACACTTCTTCAACTTTCTTGAACGCTTAGTCCTCTTATAAATGCAGACATTGATACTCTTTATACCTCCAATACTTTTGCTGTGCTTTGATTAACAAGTCCAACACTTCTTAGCCTCAGCACGGGAACGCTCTTCATAAATGCTAGCTGAACCAACTCTACGTGATATGTACAGTCTGGAGATTTGCTTGCTATCCGTTTACGTTCTAGCATGGAATATGCAAGTCCTATAACTGCAACATTCTCTATTGGATGACTTACAGGAAATCGAACTATTACTACCATAGATCAAGCATCTTGTACACTTTCTAAAACACAAAAATTAGTCGCTTCTCGTATCTATGGACTCCTCAAGGGCATGTATGATAGCGATCCAAGTAAAATGGATTCCTTCGTCTCAACCATGAAAAGTATGTTAGAAGATTCTCTCAATCTCAATCCAAATTGTAATCTTGATTATCTTCTCACCCTAATCAATGATGATGGAAGTAGCCAACAAGACACTTCTGCTCACATTACTCCAAGCTGTAAAGAATATACTGTTAGTGATGATAGTATTGGATATTCTTCTCCTGACATGAAAAAAATGATGTATTTCGTCAACCGTGAATCTTTGATTAGATATCTCGATTCTCTCAATCCTGGCGATTGTCATCAACCAAGCTATTCTACAAATTCACGAACTTCAGACACTACTGACGAAACAAAACACGTAGCGCCAAATGGGAAAGTCTACCGTATTACTTCATCAGACAATATCTATACCTCTATAGACTTTGCAGGAAGCAAAGAATTTAGTGATCTTGCTACCATGAGACAGTATATCAATAAACATAACCCTGTCACTGTTTTATGGGATCATGAAGTAGATACTAGCTTCACTCCTATCACTTATCTTACTGCGAATAATAAATCCTATACCATCTACAAAACCAATAAGTGATTTATGTCGTATAAGCTTATCAAAGTACGTTACTTCTCTACGCTTGCTGAGATCGAATCGTATATCAATAAGAACAATAAAGTAAAATAATAGCTACTATTTATTCTTTACTCTACGCCTATGTTTACTCACACCTCACTTCATCACGCTGCGAACACTCGCAACACACGATTTAAATATCTTACGATGTTCTTTTTGTGAGCATCTTGTGTGGTCTTGATGACTCAGTGATTTAACATCACGACTAATCTCAACAACGCGCTACAATATATTGGTAAAATCGTCATTTCATCTGATGGGACCAATCAAGGATCGACAGGAATAATCTTAGATGGAGCTAATGGAAGCGCATATTTTAGTGGGAATGTTAGTGTTGGGCATTCATGAGTTTCTCTAGATGCTAATGGGAATATTTCTGCTGGAAATATCTCTGCTTTTAATCACCTTAGCGTCAACGATAAGGATGTGACCTCTGTAGATATTACTAGTACTTGATATACTGCTTCGATTAACTTCCTCACAGAAGAATGAGGTACTACGAGATTATTTAATGAAGATGGCACTGCTTTTCGTATGACAACAGAAAATTCAGTCCCTATCATTTTTTCTATTAATAATGGCGAAAGAATGAAAATTAATGGAGATGGAAATATTGGTATCGGTAATAGTAATCCCAAAGGTAAATTGACGGTAAGTAATGGTTGAGAAATTTCACTTTATCCTAATAGCGGTTATTCTAGAATGCAAATAAGTCAGGATCCTGCGATATATACCTGATTAGAAATGGGAAATTTAAATTTGTTTTGAAATTCTTTCTCTTATATACGAAGTCCAGAATGATCATTATTTATCCATGCATGATGAAACAGTCTCTTCTCTCCTGGTATCCTAGTCACTACGGGATGATCTGTTGCAATAGGAGCTCCTGCGGCATCTGCTATGCTTACCGTAAATGGTGGTATTAAGCCTATAACAAAGGTCTCAGATCCATGTGCTGACACTACGAATTATCCTGCATGAACGCTATTTTACAGATCAAATATAGATAATGGAAGATATTGTTTTTGTGGAGAAGATAATTCTGCTGTAAAAATGGGAACTACTAGTTCTTGTTATTAGTACGCTCCGCTACTCTCTCACATACTCCTCAGACGATACTGGGGAGTTTTTTTATACTTATTTTGTATTATTATCACAAGAAGGCAAGTTAATATCTGTTTCTTAATAGTATTTTTTTGGATTATGGTGGTTTGTGCATATACTTATAGTAGAGGATTTTATTCTTTATTAACAGGTATGTTTGCCTATACATCTCATAAAGCAACATCTCATTCTCGCAATAAGATATTCAAATATCTTACGGTATTTTTTCTTGGATTTTCTGGTATTGCCTTGCTTACTCAAGGATTTAATATCACAACAAATCTAGATAATGCTGTACAATATATCAATAAAATCGTTCTTACTTCTGATGGAAGCAACCAATGAGCGACTGGCATTGTCCTAGATGGGACGAATAATAGTCTTGCCATAGGAAACATCCTTTGAATCTGAGCTGGACTGACGGGATATTTTCCTTGTTGACTTGCTAATTCTTGTGGAATAGCTCTTCATAGTAGAGATGTGTATTCTCTATGAGGAGATTTTAGTATCATAGGTGGAGACTTCTGAATCGGCTATGATGTAGGAAACTCATCGTCTAATAATAATTTATATATCTCTGGTAATGTCGGGATAGGTACAAATACTCCTGCTCAAAAATTGGAAGTTGCTTGAAATATCAAACTCTCTACAGGAGGATGGATAGGCGCAACAGGCACTAATCAATTATTTCTTTGAGCAAATGGGAATGTTGGGATTGGAATAAATAACCCAACGGAAAAGCTATCAGTATCTGGCTATGCATGGATAGGGAACAATAACAACGATCTTCAATCTACATGAGGAACCTTTCTCAGACTTGCTTGAGGTCATGAGAATACGAATGCTGCCTACGATACCAGCATTCTTAGTAATAATCAACCTAATATCCAATTACATTATAATTTCTACTCTCACAATATGTGATGATGATGATATACAGATAATTATTACGATCGAAAAGTTGATGGAGGAACAAGTTTTGGTATCTCATTTGCTACATGAGCATATAATTATGACTCTAAACTTACTATCTTACCTAATGGTATGGTTGGAATAGGCACTACCTCTCCATCACAGAAACTAGAAGTTGCTGGAAATGTTGCCGCTGCAGGATTCTTCTATACTTCTGATCGTAGATATAAAGAAAACATCTCTGTCATTACTGATCCTTTACAAAAAATAACACAGCTCAGTGGATATACTTTTACCTGGAAAAATTCTGGAAGAGCTGATATCGGAGTGATTGCACAAGAAGTAGAAAGCGTTTTCCCTCAAGCAGTCTCTACCAATACTCAATGATATAAATCTGTGGAATATGGAAACCTTGTTGCTCCGGTGATCGAAGCTATCAAGGCATTGTACTATAAGTATGTAGACCAGGAAGCAAGAATAACGAAGTTGGAACAGGAACTCAAAGTAATGCAAAGCAGTCTCCATCAGTAGTCCTTTATCTTTTCTATCTATGAAAATATGCATGATCATACCAAAAAAGTTCTTATCTTGTGATGAAGTTCCCTCCTTGTTCTGGGGACACTTTTTGGTACCTATGCGATAAATACTTTCAATACCTGATATAGGATCACCACTGCTACTTCTGGAATCGTAGAGCATGATCAAAGCAGTTGCAGACAAGTGATGAATAATTGATCTCTGGATATTTTTGTCCCTACTGCAACGAGTGAAGAATTTGATAGTTTTGTTCAGCATAGCCCTGCTGGAGTCCAAGTCGACATGTGAACTGGTGTTTGTGGTCATTTTCAATGAACTTGCGATATTGGAACACAAGCAGATCTTTATGGAGGACAATGTCATAATGGGAATTATTATTGGACCTGTGTGGGTCCCTGTAATGTCAGTCAACAAACTGAAATTACCTGTTATGCTCCCTGTTAATTGTATTCGAAGAATATTTTATACTACTATATATGTTTATCATAAAACGTCAATCCAAATACCCATTTCTCTTGGGTATTTTTGCATTTTTTAGATGAAGAGAATATACTTAGGATATACCATCTTATGGTACCTTCTCTCTCGATTTATTCGTCTATTGATGAACATCATGCGCCTCCATTTTCCAAACCCTATACACAACAGACAAACAAAAAGATATTTCTTTTTGGGAAGTTTTTGCGCTCTTGTGCTAGGACTACTTATCCATACTGGTATACCATTCCCTTCTACTCAAGCGAGTTGGATGCAGGGAAGTTTCATCAATCAAGACTTCTGGAATCAATGACCTAGTACATGAAATATTTTATATTCTCTTTTTGGTGACGGAACTCCTGGAGCTACCCCCTACACTAGACTCTGGACAAACAGTTGTATCCCTACCAACATGCAGATTCTGCCTCCTACTTTTGCATGAGGAAGCTTACAAGCAAATACGGTATATCTCCTCAACTCATGAACATATACCCTCACTTCGCCACTTAGCCTTAGTGGATGTAGTGCACTTATGGGAATCTGATCGCCGAGCATCAAAACAAATAGCTCAAATTATCTTCAAGTCATGGGAAAGTCTCGCATCATTATAGATAATCTTATGATCGATGGGCAATCGATTGCTGGATATGGATTGCTTATCAGTGGAAGTCAAAATATTTCTTTGCATGCTGATGATTTTTTTCAATTCACTTGGCCAAACATTTTTTCTCTTACGAACAATGGGCCTTCGGTCATCGAAAGTGATCGCGTACTTGTGGATCATAGTGCTTTCTATGCTAATGCGCTTGGACTAACAATTCAGTCTAGCACAAACAAAAGTATATATATCAATAATAGTAAATTTTTTAACAATAGTTATTATGGAATATATGGGCTGATTGGCTTGCATGCTCATATCTCCAATAGTCAATTTTTCAATAATACGAATGGAATGAGCCTCATGAGTTCTGGCTCTAGCGTGAGTAATTCCCTTTTCTATAATAATACTTCTGCAGGAATGATCATCTTCGATACATGATTTGCGCTCAATACATCTACAATCTATAATAATGGAACAGGGATCTCATTATGAGGAGGAACAATCAATGCTTATGGAAATACTCGCCTATTTGCAAATGATATTCCTGTGGTGCAGGCCACTAATACTGTCATAGATACTACTCCTGTTTCGCTTTGAGTTTGGACTGCATGATCGTTTGAGACCTGAGCGGATAGTTCTATGAATTATGATTGGACGACCAATCCTCAAAATGCCAGCGGATCAAGTCTCCTTAGTGGAAGTAATCGATCTTCTTTGCGTGGGCCACAATCTTTTTCACTTACTCCAAGACCGTTTAGATATATCTTTGGAAGTTTTATCCCTAAACAAACAGCAGGGATACTCTTTTCATGAACGGCTGTGGAATATGGAAGTAATGGACAAGATTATGATGACAGTAAGTATATTACAGAACTAGATCCCGCGTTTGTCACTGCTGACATGTCTCTTATCCAAAATTATTTTGGTTCGTGAGCTTGGTATACCCAAAATCGAGAGAATAATCCTTGTTCTTTGGGGTCTTTCCAAATTGTTTCCTTGTCTCCTGCAAGTATAGGATGAAGCTCATATACCCTCCAAGACCATACTATTTATCTCCTTAGCTGAGGCGAATATCTTTTTTCTGCTCCTGGAAATGGATTTGTTTTCTGAGGGAATTGTATTGCGCTTATAGGTCAAGATACTACAAAAATAGATAAGAGCAATGGCTTAGTTCAATCATTACTCTATGCAACGAATAAGCACCATCTTATCATCGATAATCTTCGTATAGATGGGAAATTTTATGGACAGAATGGATTTTCTACTACAGCTGCGCAGATGGGTATTCGTCTCGATGGTAGTAGTAATAATACAACGATACATCGTGCACAGGTGTATAACATGCAACAATATGGAATATTTTTGTGAGTGAGTTCTCATCACAATAGCATTATCAATTCTCAAACTTATAATAATGGCGAAGCTGGAATCTATCTCTATCTTGCCTCCAATTACAATGTCATCAATAATGACCAAAGTTATAATAACTCTGGATATGGTATCTGGTTTGCTAATGGATCACACAATAATGCTATGAATAATTTCCAATCTTACAATAATAGCGTAGGTGTGTTTGCTGATCTTACTACTTCTAGTAATATCATCAATAGAGCTATGCTCTATAATAATAGTAGCTATGGACTTTATTTCAAAAACTCCTCTGGAAACATCCTCAACGATCTAAGCATCTATCATAATACGGTAGGTATCCACTCAGCGTTCAATTCTGCTAACAATACCTTTCTCTGAGAACTTATGGTATTTGATAATCTTTCTGGTGATTTTGAAGGGACCAATGCCGATGATGCTTCGCTCAAGGCAGGGGCTGCAATGAGTCCATTTAGTGGTGGAGTAAAGACCTTGGGTGCTGGACTTATGGGTTGTCCTTATGTCACAAATCCTACCCTTTCTTGAACATCTACGAGCTTTCTCAATACAGGAGCTGACTGTTCTTCTCTAGGGAATAACTTCTCTGTATTTAGTGGACTAAGCTGGGATATAGGATATGTCTTTTGAGCTAATATCTATAAACAAGGTATACCTGTCTATTATGCATCATGAGCTCTTATTACACAAGCACCAAGCCAGTATGATTCTGGAAAATATATTGCAGAAATTTTTCCTATCTGGGATACTACTCCTGAAAATTTTTCTTTTGCTTCCACGGGGAATCTTAACTTCCTTACCTGATATACTACAGCCGTATATACCGCTAGCATTATCAATATAATCGTCCCTATTACCCTTCAAATACAAGGAAGTACAGGGCATCTTATCATCAATGGGCAGGAGCTTACCTGATCAACAGGATATGTGCGCAATGGAGATGCTGTCCAAATTTTTGTCCTTAGTAGGTCTTGATTCTCTGCTATCTGTACAGGAATAGTGACGCTTGGAAATGTTAGCACTTCATTTACCGTAGGATCCAGATGACCTATCACGACACCGACATCAGGATCATTTATCTTTGCTCCTGCAACATGAGCTGCAGTAGAGAGTTTCGTTCCAAGTTCTTTCGTCACTATACAAGGAATAGAAACTTGAGTCATGGCTAATTTTTCCTCTCTTAGTTCTGGATGGTTGGAAGTATATACATGAACTCAATTTGTTTCTTCATGAACCAATGCCATGGTTTCCAATGGAAATCGTGTAAGACTTGTTGTCAAAAGTAGTGCATCGTATCAAGACCTTGTTACTGGGACACTTGCTATCGGCACAGGAAATGGAGACTTTCTTGTTTGGACCCTTCCTGATACCATTCCCCCTGAGATAAGTTTTATTGAAACTCCTTCTCTTTCAGGATATCGATCACAACGCATTAGTATACTTTTTACGGGAGCGAATGTGTTTAGTGGGTATCAATTTGTTTCTACACCAAGTGCCTGCTCATGATCACTTTCTACAGGAGGATGGATACCTTATACCACAGGGCTCCTTCTTACCTGACCTCAGGATCAATATATTTGTGCCTATGCAAAAGATATTTGAAATAATATAATGACATGAGTTACGGTTTCTCCTCTTCATATTAGCGATCTTTCTTTTTCTGATGCAGTTTCTCCTTCTGCAGTAAGTTATGATACGGTTAGTATAGGAAATGCTTATGTCATGAATAAAAAATATGCGATTGTTAGCAATGCGAATCAGTGTCTCTCTGGTGGAGCAGCTTTCCAGAATTATTCATGAACGATTGTCTTCAACTCCTTCTTATATAATGGAAAATACGTCTGTGCTTATGGTGAAGATGCTAGTGGTAGCTGAAGATATCTTCTTTCTTCCTCCTCTATCAATATTGATCCCAATATGCCAACTATTCTCTTTAGTGATCCTGTGAATTCATGATTTACTCGTAGTGATACTATTAGTTTGCAGGTCGTTGGTGGACTTTATACCCAACTCGGCTACAAATATATAGATACGCCTAGTGACTGCTCTGCTTCGTGAACTGTTGCCTATACCTGAGCTATTGTACTCCAAACACAGCAATATAATGGGAAATATTTTTGTGCCTATGTAGGATTTAGTGGATATACTTTACCGCTTGTTTCCTCCTACCCTATCAATATCGATATTACAGGGCCTAGCGTCCCTATTGCTCTTGCTCCTACTAATCAAGAATCAACATTTTTTCTTCTCTTTCAAGCATCTGGTAGTAATGACTTGGGTGCTGGAGTCTCTGGATATTTGTATCAAATTGCTCAGGACGCCAGTTTCTTGGATATTATCTCTACCTGAAGTGTTTTTGATGCAAGCAATTTTTCTCCCTTGGACTTTGATACTATTACGGGCACTTACTATCGAAGGATCCAAGCAGTTGATCGTCTATGAAATACAAGCAATCGAAGTAATATAGGATCATTTACCCTCACTGATGATAGCTCATTTGCCTTTAGTTCACAAGAAAATGCAAAGACTGATAATGAATATGATTCTAATACCATCACCATTTGATGACTTAGAAGTGGGGCAATTATTTGGGCTAGCGTAGATAATGGGACACTCTTCAAGAATGAGAGAGATAAATGAGTATGAACCTTTGTACAAAATGGAGATAAATTATTTGTCAGACTCACTTCAAGTGCTAATAAATGAAGAACAGTATCTAGCACCTTAACGATTGCTAATAGAAGTGCAGAATATCTTATCAATACCCGTGATACTCCTACGAATACTTGTAGTGTCAGTACTGCAGATAAACAATCTATTCAAATTATTTTTGATAATCTCATAAGCCAATATCAATGAGATCAAACTAAATATGCTGAGTTTCTCTCTACTATGAAAAGTATGCTTCAGGACCAAATAGATCTTAGCAATGACTGTACTCTTACATATCTCTCTGATTTAGTTAGTCAATGACTTGATCAAGGAACGATAGATACGCAAGCACATACCGCTCCAAATTGTAAAAGCTATGCTGTTTCGTATGCTACAGGGAAATTAGCCTACACTTCACCAAGTCTCAAAAATGTTATTTATTTTGCTACTCGTGATGCATTAACAAGATTTATTGATAGTAAGAATCCTGGCGATTGTCATATCAATACCTATACTACCACTGCTACGATTTTTTCAAATACAGATCCAAGCAGACATATTGCTCCCAATGGGAAAATTTATACCATCAATACCACAACGAGCAATGGCTATACCTCTCCAGAACTTAGTCAGGTGAAATATTTCCCTAGCATCACTGCTCTTCGCGCCTATCTTGATAGTAAAAATCCTCCACAGAAAGTACGAAATCACCTTGTAGATTCCTCTTTTTCTCCACTAAACTACCTTAGCCCCAATGGGAAACAATATACCATTTACAAGACCGATAAATGATATATGTCCTATAAATTATTGCAGGTAAAATATTTTAGTACCCTTGCTGATATCAAGGCCTATATTAATCGTAACAACACTAAATAATACTATATTTTTATTAAAAAAAATCGGTCTCAATGGGATCGATTTTTGTTTGTTTCTAATTAAGCTTTATGCTTCCAGCTTTGTGCTTCAAGCTAAGAGTATCTTATGCATAATTCCATTGATCAACTTTGGTGCTCATTCATCTGAATATCTTTTTGCAAGTTCTATCATTTCGTTGAGCAGGACTTCCTTTGGTGTCTGCAATATTTTATTTTCAATGTATCCTAAGAGGAATATTGCCTGATCTATCGTGTCCATTTCCTCATAAGAAAAGCTCACAGTATAGGTATTTACCTCAGCAATAAGCTCCTTTTCATACATAGGCAATGCCAAAGCTATGCGAATAATATAATCATAATCTACATCTTCATCTGTCCGATCATCGAAAAATTTACCTACAAAGGCCTTACATTCTTCTTCAGAAGCGAGATAATCATGTTCTTGTAACTTTGTAATCAATTCATCTTTTGCAAGAGTGAATTTTTCCTTGTCCGTTTTGAATACATAATCAACAAACAGCACGTCAGTTAATTCCTTATCTTTTTTTATCAATGAACAAAAAAAACAATGCTGGTAAAAGTAGGATAAAATTACTTTTCTTGCATTGATTCTTTGCTTTATATTCATATAGGATCAAAAGGGAACTAAAGACCAACATCGGAATATTGTTTGGAATTTGTATATTGGTGTATTCCCAATAACTAATAACCAATAACTAATAACATTTAAGCTGCAATAATTTTTTCTTTAGACTTAGATTTGATAGTGATAACTTGTTTTCCCTTATAGAATCCACAAACAGGACAAACTCTGTGCGTAAGCTTCTTTGCTCCACAATTAGCACACTTTCCTATTTGGTAAGAGTTAGTCATTCTTTTCATATTTAATCTTTCTCGTGTTGAGTGTCTTGAACGACCCTGTGCTTGAGAAATCTTCTTTTTTGGTCCGATAGTCATAATAAACAATTAAACAATAAAACGTCAAACGCTCGATGCAATACTTATGCAGCCTCTGGGAGTACTTCAACAACCGTCTTGATGTATTTTCTTCCATCAAATCTTTCAAATTTCTTCGTCTTGAAGTGAACAACTCCATCTACTTGTGCATGGAGAGAAAAATCGTTCCCTAAATAGGTATTTTTACCACATTCATATTTAGAACCACATTGTTTGAGGATAATATTTCCTGCAACGACTTTTTGTCCTCCAAATAGTTTAACTCCACGATATTGTGCTTTTGAGTCTCTTAAGTTTTTTGCCGATCCACCGGCCTTTTTGTGTGCCATTTGCGTATGTATAAATTAAAACTTTTTTGTATATATTGATGCTAGAGCCCTCATCGGAAGACTCTAGACTCAATGACTAGGGTATATACTGATTTCCTTTCTATTTTCAAGTCTATTCTACACCATGCTCTTTTCTATAAATTTCTCCTACAGGGAGTAATCTACCGATAATAACGTTAGATTTTAGATCTGAAAGCTCGTCTATAGATCCCTTGAGCGAAGCAGAAACCATTACTCTAATTGTTTCCTGGAATGATGCAGCAGATAACCAAGAATCTGTCTCTTTTGCAATGTTAGTCAATCCAAGAGCCAATCTCTTAGCCTTTGCTGGCTTTTTACCCTTTGCCTCTAATTCTTTATTGATATTCATAAATTCTTCATATTTAGCATAGGTTCCTGGAATCAAACTAGACTCCCCTGAATCCTCGATAAATACCTTGGAGAAGAGCTGTTTGATAACTACTTCAATATGTTTGTCATTTAAATCTTGTCATTGTGCAGAATATACTTTCTTTACTTCTCTGATGATATATCTCTGTGTTTCTAGGTCTCCCACGATTTCTTTATACTCTTTGACATCCAATGCTCCATTGGTAAGAATTTCTCCCTTAAAGACATCGCCTTCCTTGTTTTTGAGTGGAGTCAATCCCAATAATGGCTTAGTAAATATCTCTTGTACACCCAAGACAATACGATCTTTATGTGTTTCTAAGACTTTTCCTTCTTCCTTTACTTTAAGCTTACTTTTCCCTTTCCCTGCATAGATAGCTCATTTTGCCAATACCTGTCCTTTCTTCACTTCTCCTGCATAGCCATCCTTGATCATATATATTTTCTTTTGATATTCGGAAACAACTTTGATATATCTCATTTTCCCTGTCTCATAGAAAGATAATAGCCCATCAAATGGAGAGATAATTGCAGGCATCTTTGGTGCTCTTACTTCAAATAATTGTTTTACTCTATCGATACCTGTTGTTTGTTCTCATCATTTTGCAACTCCTCCTTCATGGAAAGTATCAAGCGTCAACTGTGTAGATGGCTCTCCAATAGACTGAGCGGCGATAATTCCCACAGGAACACCTACTTCTACCATTTTTCTTGTAGAAAGATCTGTTCCGTAACATTTCTGACATACTCCACTTACACAATCACAAATCAATGGGGTTCTTACTTTAATCTCTGAAATGTTCATTTCTTCTATCAATTGCATATTTTCTTTGTTGAGGAGTTCTCACTTACTCAATATGATAGTATTCCCTTTGTCCAAGATATCTTCTGCTAAGAATCTACCTTTGATAAGATTGAAAAAGTGCTCTCATTGAAGTTCAGCTTCTTGTTTTGAGAATAATACATATTTTTCTGTGCCACAATCATGTTCTCTGATAATAACTTCTTGAGAAGCATCACAAAGTTTTCTGGTCAAATATCCTGATTCTGCTGTTCTCAACGCAGTATCTGCTTTTCCTTTTCTTCCTGCATGGGCAGAGATAAAGTACTCAATAGGTTTCAATCCTTCTACATATGAGTTTTTGATAGGAAGTTCGATAATTTCTCCTTGTGGATTTACTACAAGTCCCTTCATACCTGATATCTGAGTCATATGTGTCTGAGATCCTCTCGCTCCAGAATCTACCATTGTGTAGAGATCTTGTCCAGGACCAGTTATCCCCTTGAGACTTTCTTCAATCTTCTTCTTTACTTCTGACCAAAGTTTTACTACTAATCTATGTTTTTCATCATCTGAGAAAAATCCTTTATAGTAGAATTTATAGATTTCATTGGACTTAATATCTCCGATTCTTAGTTCTTCTTCTTTTTCTTTCGGTACTTGCATATCCAAAATATTGATAGATGTCCCTGCAAGTGTTGCATACTTAAATCCAAAATCCTTGATATCATCAGCTACATGTACTGTTGTCTGCATATCATATTCATCAAAGATCTGACTAAGGATTCTCTTGAGATCTTTTGATTTCAATTTACTATTTATAAATCTTATTCTTTCTGGTAAGATAGAATTGAAGATAACTCTTCATGTAGTTGTGAGCAAAGATTCACTGTTGTATACCAAAGTGATCTTGTCCTTGATATGAAGATTTCCATTATCAAAAGCATCTAAGACCTTTTCCATAGATGAGAAGACTCCTACATGAGGATTTTTCTTGTTCCATTCCTCTTCTGTTCTATTTTCTGGATATCTGAGATCATAATAATCTGTTAGATAGTATGCTCCCAAAACCATATCCTGTGAATGCGTAATGGTAGGATCTCCTGATCCTGGTTTCAAAATATTCTTGTCTGCAGCAATCAGGTGTTTTGCTTCATGCTGTGCTTCATCTGAAATCGGTAAATGAACTGCCATCTGATCTCCATCGAAATCGGCGTTAAATGATGGACATACAAGAGGATGAATTCTAATCGTCTTTCCTGGCATCAATCTAATCTTGAAGGCTTCAATAGACAATCTATGTAATGTTGGAGCACGATTGAGCAATACCCGTTTATCCTTGATAACTTCTTCTAGAAATTTTAGTGCTAAAGGAGATTCTTCTTTGATGAGTTTCTCTGCTTGTTTAGGTGTATATACGATCTTTTTTTCAATCAATTTTCCTATGATAAATGGTGTGAACATCTTGACTGCAATATATATTGGCAATCCACATTCATCCAATCTCAAATCTGGACCAACGGTAATAATTGATCTTCCTGAGTAATCAACTCTCTTTCCCAAAAGGTTTTTTCTAAAGATACCCTCCTTTCCAGAAAGCATATCTGAAAGTGATTTGAATACTTTGATCCCTGCACCTGCCCCACTTGCTCAAGCTTTTTCTCCGACAAGCAAGTTATTTACCGCTTCTTGAAGCAGTCTGATTTCATTTTTTTTCACTACATCAGGCATTCCTACTTGTATCATTTTCTTGAGTCTGATATTTCTCATCAGTACACGTCTGTAGAAAAGGTTTACATCTGAAGAGGCAAATTTTCCTCCTTCTAGTTGTACTACTGGTCTCAAATCTGGTGGGATTACCGGCAACTTCTTGATTACCATATTTTCTGGTTTTACTCCTGAGACGTGAAGGTTGATCAATAGCTTGATAAGAGCAATTGCTTTCTTTTTTTGTTCTTCTGATTTGATTGTCACAAATTCTTTGATTCTCTTTTTGATTTCATCTTCTACATTGATACCTTGCAACATCTTCAAGATAGACTCTGGTCATGATTGAAATACTACAATCTGAGTATATTTAGAAAAAATATTTCTATAATCATTTTCGAAGATCGTTGACCCCACTTCTAGATCTAGAACAATTGATTTTATTCTGTTGAATTCTTTTTCTAATGATGTTTTATTTTCTTCAAATAATTTTTCTGCTTCCTTTAGTGCTTTTTGATTATCTTTTGCGTTTTCTAATTCTTTATTGTAGAGCTCATCGACTTCTTTGAGCTTAGCTGCAAAGTCTTCTTGCACTTTTTCTTTAATCTTTTTCTTGAAGTCTGCATCTGTTTTTTGTACGAGAATATATTTTACAAAACTTAATATTTTGTCTATTTCGTTAGCAGAAAGACCCAATAACTGATTTACTCCTCCTGATGGAGAAGATTTATACCACACATGAAGTACAGGGACTGCTAATTCGATGTGACCCATTCTTGATCTTCTTACTCTAGACGTTGTTACCTCTACTCCACATCTTTCACATACGATTCCCTTGTATCTTACCCCTTTATATTTCCCACAACTACATTCATAATTTTTTACAGGACCAAAAATAGATTCACAAAACAATCCTCCTTGTTTTGGTTTTCCTGTTCTATAGTTTACGGTATCTGGATTATCTACTACTCCATGAGACCATTTATCAATATCTTCTACTGAGGCAAGTTTTACGACCAATCATTCGAATTTTGTTTTGTTCATGCTGGTTTTACTTGTAAGATATAAAGAATTAGTGAAGAGTGAACAGTTAAGAGTGAAGAGTGTTGGATCTTTTCTTATACTATTAACTGTTAGTTATTAGTTATTAACTATTATTCTAGATCTCCGAAGTCTTCCATTTCTTTGAGGACATTATCTATGATTTCATCCTTTTCCTGAGCAACATCATCATCTCCTGCTTCTGCTGTAGACTCCCCTCCTGTAATAGTACCACTCATAACTCCAGACAAACCAAGATTTACGATCTTCTTTACTCTTTCTTCATGTTCTTGTTCAAGTTCTTCATAGCTAAGAGGTTCAACATTCTGACACAATCCTTTGAATAAGTAGGTCACCAGATTAAATGATTCTGGCAATCCTCCTATCTTAGGCTTTTGTCCTTTGATAATTGCTTCATATAATTTATTTCTTCCGATTACATCGTCTGATTTTACTGTCAACATCTCTTGAAGGGTATATACTGCAGAGTATGCTTCTAATGACCATACCTCCATTTCTCCAAATCTCTGACCTCCTTGTCTTGATTTTCCTCCTAATGGCTGTTGAGTAATCAATGAGTAAGGACCAACAGATCTTGCATGGATTTTATCTTCTACCATATGCACAAGTTTCAAAATATGCATGTATCCAACTGTCACTTTCTGACCGTATGCTTCACCTGTTTCTCCATTGAATACATCGACTTTCAAGTCATTCAATCCACACATTTTTGTTATTTGTGCAAGATCATCTGATCAAAATTTAGAGAAGGTTGGCACAGCAAAAGTTACGCCCATATGCTTTGCTATGAATCATAATTGAGATTCAAAAAGTTGTCATAGATTCATACGAGAAACCACTCCTAATGGATTAAGTACCACATCTACTGGTTTTCCATCTTCGGTAAATGGCATATCTTCTTCTGGGACTACGATAGAAATAATACCCTTATTTCCATGTTTTCCTGCTAATTTATCTCCGATTTCTATCTTTCTGGTAGTAGCCACATAGACCTTAATCTTTTTTCTGACTCCTGCCATGAGGTTATCTCATTTTTTTGCGTCAAGGATCACTACTTCGATTACTTTTCCTTCACTTCCTGATGGAACATATAATGAAGTATCTTTTACATTTTTAGATTTGTCTCCGAAAATAGCTTGGATCAATTTTTCTTCTGGAGTAAGTTCTCCTTCAGATTTAGGTGTGATTTTTCCTACGAGGATATCTCCGCCTTTTACTCTTGCTCCAATTCTTACAATACCGTCTTCGTCGAGATTTTTGAGTTTTCCCATAGAAACTCCTGGGATATCATTTGTTGTTTCTTCAGGTCCAAGTTTTGTATCTGCTACTTCTAATTCGTATTCTTCTATCTGGATAGAAGTCAATTCGTCATCCTTTACTAATCTTTGTGAAATAACGATTGCATCTTCATAGTTATATCCTTTCCATGGCATGAAAGCGATTCTTAGGTTCTTTCCTAATGCCATTTCTCCTCGCTCTGAACATGGTCCTTCAGCAAGAAGATCTCCTTTTTGAACCTTTTGTCCCAAAGAAACTCTTGGAAGTTGATTGATACACGTTTTACTATTTGATCTTGCAAAATTGAGCAAGGTGTATTCCTTGATTCCTGATTTATATTTTACTTTTACTCTTTTTCCATCTATATAAATTACTTCTCCATCGTCTTCTGCCTTGATAACTGCATGTGTCATTTGGACAATATCTCTTTCAAGACCTGTACCTACCAATGGAGCATCGTTTCTCAACAATGGTAATGCTTGTCTTTGTTGGTTGGTTGCAATAGATGCACGTACCGCATCGTTATGATCTACCATAGGGATCAATGACGTATTCGGGCTGAAAATCTGAGAAAGACTCACATCCATATGCGTGACATCATTTACGTGGAACATTTCCATTTCGTTGAAATGTCTTGCTGCCACACGTGTTGCGACTACATTATTTCGTTGATCAATAGGTGTTGTTGCATCAGCAATACAATATTTCTCATCAAGTTCTGGAGAAATATATTGTAATTCTTCTGTAAAGAAAGGTTTTACTCCTATTCTTTTCCCTAATTTCCCATATTGTTTTTCTATCTCTTTTGCTGCTGCTTCATCGATATAGGTATCTTCTTTTACGATAATTTTTTTGAGTACTTTGCCTTTTGCATCGAGATGTGGAATATCACGATGAGCAATCCTATGTACGAGTTGATCTTTTTTTGCCTCTACATCACGATGGATCTTGAGTGCAGGTGTCTCTAGGAATCCTTCCTCATTTACTTTAGAGTATAATGATTGATAAATAACTAGTCCAATATTCTGTCCTTCAGGTGTTTCAATAGGACAAATTCTTCCATAATGAGATGGATGAACATCACGCACTTCAAATTTAGCGGTTTCTCTTTTGAGTCCTCCAGGCCCAAGGGCAGTAATTCTTCTTTTATGTTCTATTTCTGATAATGGATTAATTTGGTCTAAGAACTGAGATAATTGCGATGTTGCGAAGAAACTCTTCACTGCATTATCTATAATTTTGAAATTTACAAGATCTGTAATCTTGATAGGAGTTTCAGAATTGAGGATACTTAATTTCCCCTTGATACTCTTTACAAATTTTCTCATTACGGGCTGAAGATGTGCGTAGAGAATTTCTCCCATCATTCTAATACGCTTATTTGAAAGATGATCTGAATCATCTGTGTAATATCATTTTTTATAATTAGAAAGATTGAACAAATATTTCATTGCTCCTACCAAATCGTCTCCATCAAAGACATTTGCAATATCTCCATCCAATGGCTTATTGAGGTCCAATTTTGCATTAATTTTGCGTCTTGCAATCCTTCCCATATAAATTCTCTCAGGAGAAAGAAATTGATTTTTTATATAATTTAATGCAGATTCTGGATCAATCAATTCACCTGGTCTCACTTTATTGTACACAAGTTCTGCAGCAGAAAGTGCATCTTTGGTTGTATCTTTCTTGAGCGTTACTTCTAGATAGTTAAAGTCTTCCTCTTCGA
>Ga0194052_1000431_pt1 | contig 27067 bp, 23 predicted proteins | sample SepL226m_MetaG_FD_160117 | JGI IMG/M metagenome (GOLD analysis project Ga0194052, IMG submission 160117) | Anoxic zone freshwater microbial communities from boreal shield lake in IISD Experimental Lakes Area, Ontario, Canada - Sep2016-L227-6m | ecosystem: Environmental > Aquatic > Freshwater >...
TCCCAGGCATGGAAGAAGGGTGACCAGTCGAAATAGTCCACCAGTTCCCCAAGCGGGATTTCATCAAAGGAAATGAGTCCCTCCTTGGCAGGTATGGCAATCTCTGCGGCAGTCCAATCAATTGGCAGGATGTTTTCCCGCACGGAGGCGATGGGAAGCAACTCTCCCTTCACACGCTTGTTGGCATGTTCGTCACGGAGACGGCTGTGATTTTCTTCCACCTGCAACCGATAGGCCTCCTTGCGATCCTCGGAAAGGAGTTCGGCAGCAACTCCCACGACTCGGGAGGCATCCAGCACGTGAACGACGGGGTGAGGGTATTCCTGAGCGATTTTCACTGCTGTGTGTGCCGGACTGGTCGTGGCTCCTCCGATGAGCAGAGGAATTGTAAATTTCTCCCGCTTCATTTCCCGTGCGACATGCACCATCTCATCGAGCGAGGGAGTGATCAGGCCGCTCAGACCGATGATGTCGACTTTGTGTTCTCTGGCCGCAGCCAGGATCTTATCGCAGGGCACCATGACCCCGAGATCGACGACTTCGTATCCATTGCAGGCCAGCACCACACCCACGATGTTTTTACCAATGTCATGCACATCACCCTTTACTGTGGCCATCAGAATCTTGGTCGCGGCAGTTGTGTCGGCCGCAGCTGCTTTCTCGGCCTCCATGTAGGGGGTGAGGTAGGCGACGGCCTTCTTCATCACGCGGGCGCTCTTGACCACCTGGGGGAGGAACATTTTGCCGGCACCAAAGAGATCCCCAACAACGCGCATCCCGTCCATGAGGGGCCCCTCAATCACAAGCAGTGGCCGCACCAGTTTCTGCCGCGCCTCTTCAGTGTCCTCATCAATGAAATCGACGATGCCTTTGATGAGAGCGTGAGCGAGGCGTTTCTCCACGGGCTCACTGCGCCATGCTAGCTCAACTTTTGCCTCTTTCACCGCACCACCGCCGGCAACCTTCAAGGCCTCCGCATAATCCACCAGTCGCTCGGTGGCATCGGGACGGCGATTGAGGATCACATCCTCGGCCATCGAGAGCAACTCAGGCTCGATCTCTTCATAGACCTCAAGCATTCCGGCATTGACGATCGCCATGTCGAGACCGGCCTTGATGGCATGGTAAAGGAAGACAGAGTGCATGGCCTCTCGCACGGGATTGTTCCCACGGAAGGAGAAGGAGATGTTACTCAACCCGCCGCTACACTTGGCACCCGGCAGGGTGGCCTTGATCTCATTTACGGCCTCGATGAAATCAACTGCGTAGTTGTTGTGCTCCTCGATTCCCGTGGCGACCGTTAGGATATTCGGATCAAAAATAATGTCCTCGGGATCGAAGCCGATCTTGTCCACAAGCAGGCGATAGGCCCGGGTGCAAATGCGCACCTTATCGTCTTTGGTCGCAGCTTGTCCTTCCTCGTCAAAAGCCATGACAATGACTGCGGCACCATATCGCTGAGCAAGACGGGCGCGTTTGAGAAAAGCCTCCTCCCCATCCTTCAGGCTGATCGAATTCAAAATACATTTTCCCTGAATGCACTTCACTCCTTTCTCCAGCACCGACCACTTGGAGCTATCGATCATGATCGGCACACGACTGATCTCGGGATCGGCCACAAGGAGATGTAGAAAGGTTTCCATGACAGCCTCACTATCGAGCATTCCTTCATCGACATTGATATCAAGAATGTTTGCACCGCTCTCCACCTGCTGTCTGGCCACCGAGAGGGCAGCTTCGTAGTCCCCGGCAATGACGAGCTTGGAGAACTTCGGCGATCCCGTGACATTCGTCCGCTCACCGACCATCATGAAGGAATGCTTCTTCTCAATGGTGAGTGCCTCCAATCCGCTCAGACGCAGTGCGGCAACTGGGGTCGATGGCTTGCGCGGAGGATGGGATCGCACAGCTTCGGCAATCGCCGCAATATGCTCCGGTGTGGAACCGCAGCAACCGCCGACCACATTGAGCCATCCCTCGCCAGCGAAGTCCGCAACGAGTGCAGCCATCTCGGAGGCCGACTGGTCATAGCCTCCAAACGCATTGGGCAGTCCCGCATTGGGATAGCAACTGATAAAGCAGTCGGCGATGCGCGAGAGTTCCTCGATGTAGGGACGCATTTCAGCGGCACCGAGAGCGCAGTTGATACCGACTGCAAGGGGCTTGGAATGACGGACGGAGTTCCAGAATGCCTCCACGGTCTGGCCTGAAAGCGTGCGACCCGAGGCATCAGTGATCGTCACCGAGAGAATGATCGGCCAGCGCATGCCACGGCGCTCAAAGACCTCCTCACAGGCAAAGATTGCAGCTTTGAGATTGAGCGTGTCAAAGACGGTTTCCAGTAGCAGTAGATCCACTCCCCCGTCCAACAGAGCCTCAATCTGCTCGGCATAGGCAATCACCAGTCCGTCAAAATGAACGGCACGGTAGCCGGGATTATTCACATCCGGCGACATAGAGGCAGTACGATTGGTCGGCCCCACTGATCCCGCCACATAGACCCGTTTACCCGGATGAGCCGCCATGAATTCCTCAGCTGCTTCCCGGGCAACCTTGGCTCCCGCAAGATTGATCTCACGCACAGCATCCTCAAGTCCGTAATCAGCTTGAGAAACGGTAGTCGTACTAAAAGTGTTGGTCTCGACGATGTCACTCCCCGCCTCGAAGTAGGCACGATGAATTCCCTTGATGATGTCGGGTCGCGTGATCGAGAGGAGGTCATTGTTTCCCTTGAGATCATGACTGTGCCCCTTGAACCGCTTCCCCCGGAAATCCTCTTCGGTGAGCGGGTGCCGCTGGATCATTGTTCCCATCGCTCCATCAAGGAAGGCAATGCGGCTGGAAAAAAGCTCATGGAGCTGAGTAAAGGACGGGGAGTTAGTGAGTGAGGTTGGCATGGTCAGGAGGTCTGGAGTAGCGTGGAAGTGTGGAGAATTTTTCCGAGAGCATCTGTTGTGGGAAAACTACCGTGCGCATCATCTGCCCAGCCTCCTTTGCTAAGAGAGGAACCCGGCGATTTCCCCTGCTGTTGACTCTTGGTACTTTGGATGCGGAGGCGTGTGCCGAGACGATTGCTCGTCTGAATGCTGAAGGAGTGCTGCCGGAGATGATCGTGGCACACATCACTCCAACAGATGGAGGAATGGACGGGATCGTGGCTGACCTGCAAGAAAAACTCCGCCTGCTTAATACTCACGCTACCCGCTGGATTTTGGGAACGGGTCATCAAGCGGTCCAAGCATTGGAAAGCGTGCTGGAAAGACCCGATCTCTTCGGCTCCTCTATCGGTCTTTCGACTTCCTTTGAGGGACTCGAGGGTGCTCCTCCTCTCCATTCTCCGATGCTTGGGAAACTGGACGAACTGGAAACCCTCCCGACGGGTGTTCGTCTCTACTTTGACTACGGAACACTGGGGCTGGATGAATGCTACGAACCGTATCATCGCGATCTCGGATCGATCCTGCGAAGCAAGGGGTGGCAGGATGGCAGAGAGTTCGAGATCAAGCGTAGTCCGGGTGGAGAGCAAACACCCGATTCGTGGCGGGTGCGTCTCGATCCTGCTCTTCGATGGCTTGCCGCGAAATGACATCAACTAACAGCTACAGAGTTGCGTTGCATGGCCGGTGACTGCTGTTCCAGCATCACGAATACGGCGGTGAAAAGAAGGTCTCCGATCAGACTATTTCGCAGAAACGACCAGGTGGGAGGATAGCCCGGCAGTCCCACAGTCAATGCCTGTATCCATCCTGCCCAATCTTGGGGATAGGCACTCTGTCCCATCCAGCATCCGGTATTCGTCACGATGTAAAATATCAACGAGGCAACAAGCGTTCCTGCCAACGCCGGAAGGCATGCAATTCTCCGCCCACGCAGCATCCAGCCGATACCGATTGCAAAGAGGTAGCAGGGAAGCGTCCAGAGAAGCTGCTTTGAAACCAGTGGTTCCCCATAGTGGAGATTAAGCAGGGCATCAGAGATCAGTAGGGCGACCAGAGGGATCACCAACCCCATGAACCCCGGAAGAAAGAGCGCTCCGCAGAGAGCTGCGGCCATGAGCGGGGAAAAGTTGGGCAGGACTTCCGGCGCCAGATCAACCCGGAGAACCCGGAAGAAAATCCCGCTGAGAAGCAGAACGCAGGCAAGGAGGGTGCTTCTTGAAAACAGAGACGATGAATGAGAAGGCATGGGCATGATTATTGAGGTGTCACGAGCGTGGGATCAAGTCGACCGATGTTGGCACCAGGCAGACGGGAATCAAGCGTTCCCGGCATCATGGGCAGATAACCGGCAGAGCCATTGGCATAACCGACCATGGCACTCCCGCCGACACGGAAATGGACGGTTTTTTCCGTTGTGTTGAAATAGTAAAATTCCTCGGCCATCGGATGCTTAGCGGAAGCCGGTGCCTGAAAGGTATTCACCTGGGCGCAGGTGGCAAAGACAGGCACCTTTCCTGGATTGGAAAAGGTCAGGGGATTTTTGCCCTGCAAGACCAGATTGTAACCGTAGGCAAAATGTGTGTGTCCATACTTTGGCTTGAAGACATTCCCCGTTCGAGTGAAGGAGGGATCTTCAGCCATTCCACCCGAGGCAGCTATATAGGGCCCGAGGGGCCCTTGATTCAGATCAAGCCATCGGCTCCCTTCCGGGGAACTCATGCTTGCCGCAGATTCATAGCCAAACCACCATTGGGTTCCCCCCGAAGCCGCCTGACGATATGGCCAGAAGGTCTGATCATTCTCGGCAAGATAGGATTGGGCCGCCGCATTGAGCTGGGAAATGACATGTGCACTCACGGCATCGGTGCTGGAAGCATAGACACTTCTCACTGCTGGAATCAGCAGAGCCGCGAGCAAGGCAATGATTGCCATGCTCACCAGCAATTCGGTCAGAGTGAAACCCGCGACTGGCAGGAGCGGGTTGGCCTGCGATGAACGAGCAACCCCACTGGGGCGAGCGGCTCGGGCGCGCCCGAGTCCAAGGCCTAGATTATTTCTTTTGGAGTGGTAGTTTTCCATCGGGTGAAAAGGAAGAGCGTCGCCACGGAAAGGAGAGTAAGTGGAATTATTGCAGGTTCTGGAACTGCAGAGATGGAAACGGAAGGTGGGGTATCAACTCCACTTGTTCCCCAACTTGCGAAACTCCAACCATCCCAAGAACCGGGAGCAATGGAACGAGATCCCATTCCGTTATTCGCATAATTCCACTGACTTGGTGAAGCGGGATCAACTGCGCCATCCAGCCCTCCCGATAAATAATAAGACCAATAGGTGCCTGACGAAAAATCAGGGGCTGTCGTTGATGTGACAGGATTACCCCCATAAGTCAGCGATGTCAGAGAATCACCAAACGAAAAGGTGGTGGTGCCAAGCACTAGCGGCGTACTGTTAGTCACCTGCTTAAGCAGATCATAACCGGTCAACGGATTATTGGCGTCGTAGGTGTAGTGATACACAAACTCCAAAGGAGTAGAATAGAGCGTCGATTCATCAATCACCAAAAAGGAAATATCCACGCCTGTTCCGACACTGATAATCGTAGGATCAACCCCCGTCAACACAGCTGAATGAAGGGAGGAAAGCCAAGAAATCCCTATCATGAAAGCGAGCGAAAATAAATGCCGCGCCTTTAATTGAATCAACATATTCATATTTGATGATATGTTTATGAAAAGAACAACTGAAATCTGAAAAAAGAACCAAATCCCTCAGCGAAAACAAATGACAGCACCGGCTTTGTTGCCGACGACGATGCCCCGAAGCTAGTCGAGGATTTCCAAAACCACCTTTTTCCCCTGCTTCTCACCAGCAGCATTCAGCAGCTCGCGGAGGGCATTGATAGTGGTCCCACCTTTGCCAATCAGGCGACCGACATCGCTCTTACGCAGGGAGAGCTGAAAAATGATTATTCCTGATTCTTCCCGATGGGTTAAAATTGCCTCATCGGGGTATTTGACGAGTTGCTGCACCACATAGCGCAAACCCGTGGAGTTCCTCCATGAAAGGAACGCCTAGGCTGCTACCGCTCCACCGGCCTTGCGAGCCTTCGTGATGAAGCTCATCACGGTCTGTGACGGGCGGGCGCCGACGCTGAGCCAATACTCGGCGCGGGTGAGGTTGATCTTGTAGTTATCACCGGCCTTCTTCGGATCGTAGTGACCGATCAGTTCGATGAACTTACCGTCACGTGGACAGCGCTGGTCAGCCACCGTGATGCGGTAGAAAGGGTGGTTGCGGGCGCCTTCGCGTCGGAGTCGGATTGCTACTGCCATGGGAGTCGGTTAGGTAAGGTTTGTGAGTGATTTGGAGCGAGGCCTGGGATTCCGCCGGAAGCGAAACGAGACATCATTTTTTTCATTTTTCCCGTGTTCTTGGCGAGTTTTTTCATCTGGCCGAAGCGCAACAGGAGATTATTCACCTCAGTGACGGAATTGCCGCTGCCGCGGGCGATGCGTTGGCGACGGCGTGCGTTGAGAATCTCGGGGCGCTTCCGTTCGCCGGGCGTCATGGAGAGAATGATCGCCTCGACTCGCTGCAGTTCTTTTCCGTTCACTGCGGAACTAGGGAGACTAGCCGCCCCAGGGATCATGCCAAGCAGATTTTCCAAGGGGCCCATTCTCCTGATCATCCGAAGCTGTGCAAGGAAGTCTGAAAGGTCGAAAGAAGCATTTTTCATTTTTGCTTCCAAGCGTGTCATTTCCTCGACTTCCACCGCCTCGGCAGCCTTTTCCACAAGGCTCACCACATCACCCATTCCGAGAATGCGCCCGGCCAGTCGTTCAGGATAAAAAGGCTCAAATTGCTCCACCTTCTCACCGACACCGGCAAATTTGATCGGCTGTCCAGTGACCGAACGGAGGGATAGGGCAGCACCGCCACGGGCATCACCATCAAGCTTTGTGAGGATCAATCCGGTAAGTCCGAGAGCCGCATGGAACTTTTCCGCAACACTCACCGCCTGCTGTCCGGTAGCAGCATCGCAGACCAGCAGGATCTCTTCCGGCCGTAGCAACTCCTTGAGCCTCACCAGTTCGCCTACAAGATCGTCATCGATCTCACGACGGCCCGCCGTATCGTAAATTTCGACATTTCCACCCTGCGTCTCGCACCAGGCAAGGGCCCGGCGGGCGACTGCAAGAACATCGCTCTCGGATGGCTCGGGCTTGAAGACCGGCACCTCGATCTGCTGACCGAGCGTGGCAAGTTGCTCGATAGCGGCAGGACGCACCAGATCGAGTGCGATCAGGAGAGGGGATCGTGCCGTCTCCCCCTTCATGCTGCTGAAGAGGCTAGGACTTTTGAGCAGACGGGCAAGCTTAGCCGAAGAGGTTGTCTTACCCGCACCATTCAGACCAACTACGAGAATACGCGTCGGCTTGCCAAAATTGATCGGCTCGTTGTCGCCCCCCAGAAGTGCCGTCAGTTCATCATGAAAGATTTTAACAATCTGCTGACCTGGCGTGACACTCTTGAGGACTTCCTCGCCCATTGCCCGTTCCTTGACCTTGGCGATAAATTCCTTGGCGACGGCAAAATGGACATCGGCATCCAGCAGTGCCAACCGCACCTCGCGCAGGGCATCGGTGATGTTCGACTCCGAGAGCCGACCCTGCCCACGCAGATTCTTGAACGACTGCTGAAGCTTTTCTGAAAGTTGGGAAAACATGGATTTGGATTTTAGCCCAAGGAATCGCTGTTTTCCAGCTCCGTTACAGGTGCCGAGCAGGTGAAATTTTCACAACGGTAGAGGGCTACCTTACCATTGATGGGCACCATTCCTGCAATGGCTGGAACCCGTTCGGAAAGCCATTGCTGCGCCTCACCTCCATCAGCCAGCAGGAGAATTTGATCGGGATGAAAGTCTTTACGAATCTTGGCAAGCAGGGCTTCGGTATCGGGTAACCCCTGCTTCCCAGCCACCACCATCTGTCTTCCGGATCGTTGCATGCAGCCGAGAGCAACCAGAAGCTGCGGCACGACGGCGGGCATTTCCTCCAGCGTGCGAGATGTGAGTGCAACGATCTGATCAGCTTTGATTGCAGCTTCTTCATCGCCGAGCATCCGGGAAAATCTCAGCAGATTCATAGCAGCTACCGAATTTGCCGAAGGCTCGGCTCCATCATAATCTTCTTTCAGACGCACAAGCAGATGAGGGTCACCAGCAGCACTACTGAAATATCCTCCTGCTGACTCATCCCAGAAGAGCCGATCCATCGTGGCTTGCAATTCCACGGCCCACTTCAGCCACTCAATCTCAAATGTCGCCTCATAAAGATCCAGCAATCCCTGAATCAGGAAGGCATAATCTTCTGCAAAGGCACCTTCCATTACCCTTCCAGAACGCCAGCTTCTGCGCAATTCACCAGAACTCAGAGCACTCATTTGTAAACGAATAAACCGCGCCGCCTTCTCGGCAGAGGCGATGAATTCATTCTGTTGTAAGAGTGCCCCGGCCTTGGCAAATGCCGAAATCATCAGGCCATTCCAGGCACAGAGAATCTTGTCATCGAGATGAGGACTGGGGCGTTTTGCTCGCTCGTGAAAAAGCTTCCTGCGTGAAGCGTTCAATGACTCTGCGACAGCATCCACCGGAATCCCCAAATGGGCAGCAGTTCCTGAAACACTCCTTTGCTCCATGAGCACATTTTTTCCCGTCAGCTCACCATGCGGATCACTTGCCGGATCGACATTACCATTGGACCGCACCCCGTAATGTTCACAAAAGAGGGCGGCATCCCCCGTCTCAAGAACTGTCTCGATCTCTTCCAGAGTCCAGACAATGAAGGCTCCCTCGGCGTGTTCCTCCGAACCATGCCGGAGCAGACTGTCGGCATCCTCTGCGGAGTAAAACCCTCCCTCCGGCGCAGTCATCTCCCGCTGCACATAACCGAGAATATCACGCACCGTCTCGGCATACTCCGCACGATCCGTCACCTGCCCAGCCTCCAGATAGGCCATCGCCAGCTGTGCCTGATCATAGAGCATCTTCTCAAAGTGTGGCACATGCCACTGCCGATCGACCGAGTAGCGATGAAAGCCTCCACCAAGATGATCATGGATGCCTCCTGCCGCCATTCGGTCGAGAGTGCCGAGAGCAATGGTTTGGAGTTGCTTGCCAGCCTTTGTATCGGTTTTGGAAACTTCCCAAGCCTGACGGAGGAGAAAATAGAGTACCGATGGGCGGGGGAATTTCGGCGCGGAGCCAAATCCCCCCCATTCCTCGTCATAAGTTCGCAGAAAATAATCAGCAGCACGATTCAATGACGCGGAATGGTCAACACGATCAACTGACTCATTCCTTGTGCTCTCCTGAAGTGCTGCCAGCGAACGCGCTGCCTCGCGCTCTACGCTCTCACGACTCTCTCGCCAGACCTGTGCGATCTGTGTGAGGATGGAGGGGAATCCGGCCCGCCCATGCCGATTCTGCGGAGGAAAATAGGTTCCGCCAAAAAAGGGTTTCAGCTCCGGCGTAAGCCAGACACTCATCGGCCAGCCACCGCTTCCATTCAGTGCCTGCACAAAGGCCATGTAGAGCCGATCTACATCAGGCCTCTCTTCACGATCCACCTTCACGCAGATGAAATGTTCATTCATGAGTGCGGCAATCTCAGGATTCTCAAACGACTCATGCGCCATCACATGGCACCAGTGACAGGTCGAGTATCCGATCGAGAGAAAGATTGGCTTCTGCTCGTGTCGCGCCCGTGCAAACGCCCCCTCACCCCACGGATACCAATCAACCGGATTCTCCTGATGCTGGAGCAGGTAGGGAGAGGTGCAGGAAGAGAGGGAGTTCATTGGGGATAGGCTGAAGCGGTTTAGACTGAAGGCTTTTAGTTAAGAACTTGAAGAGGCGTCCGTTGTTTTCCTAACAGCCTAATAGTCTTCAGCCTAGAAAGCTAAGCTTGCCTCCCTATGGGAGTAGGTCGGGCTGTGCGTCGGACGCCCTGTTACGCGGTGCGGGGAGTCCTAGTTTCCTGTAAGCCTTGGGCATCGCGACGCGGCCTTGCGGCGTGCGGGAGAGATACCCCTGCATGATGAGATAGGGTTCGTGGACATCTTCAAGTGTTCCCGCCTCCTCGCCAACGGCAACGGCAAGGGAGTTCACTCCGACGGGTCCACCGCCGAACTTGTGGATGATCGCCTCAATGATCCGCAGATCCATCTCGTCGAATCCCTCTTCATCAATGTCGAGCATTGCAAGCGCTCTCGATGCGGAGTCCTTATTGATTACGCCTTGAGCACGGACTTGGGCAAAGTCGCGCACCCAGCGCAGGAGATTATTGGCAATACGGGGGGTGCCGCGGGAACGGCGGGCGACTTCCAGTGCTCCCTCTTCGTCGATGTCCACTTCAAGCAGTCCTCCTGTGCGCAGCACAATCTTCTTCAACTGCTCCGCCTCGTAATAATCAAGCCGGCAATTCATGCCAAAACGGGAGCGCAGAGGAGCGCTGATCATGCCTGCCCTTGTTGTTGCACCGATCAAAGTGAAACGGGCAAGGTTCAGCCGCACACTGCGGGCATTCGGCCCCTGGTCAATCATGATGTCGACTCGGAAGTCTTCCATCGCCGGATAGAGGTACTCCTCGATGGCAGGCTGCAAGCGATGGATCTCATCAATGAATAGCACTCCCCCGCGCGGCATCGTTGTGAGCAGGCCCGCCAGATCGCCAGCCTTCTCGATCGTGGGTCCGCTGGTTGTGCGCACCTCGGCTCCCATGGCATTGCCCAGAATGTAGGCCAGCGTTGTCTTACCGAGTCCCGGAGGTCCACTTAGAAGAATATGCTGCAAAGGCTCATCGCGTTGACGGGCGGCTTCGACAAGAAGTTGCAATCGCTCGATGGTGCGTTCCTGTCCGCAGAATTCCTCAAAGAGCGGTGGCCTCAGCGAGACATCAAACGGCGTGTCGGGAGCTTCCGGATCTATAGAAAAATCGTCACTCATATCAAAGGTGTTTAGACTGTAGCCTGTTAGACTCTTAGGAAAGAATAGCCTCCTCAAACGCGGCAAGCCCGTAGCGGATGCCTTTGGGATCACGCAGGAGAGATGTGCCCACCAAGGCAGCATGGAAGCGATCCCGAACCACCGAGATATTCCCGGCACTCAGTCCGCTCTCAGCCACGCGAATAGTTCCTTCAGGCAATCGGCTGACCAGATCAAAGACTTCCAGATTGATGGTAAAATCTTTTTTCGATGATCCGGTCGCTCCGACAAATCCCGCCGATTCCTCGGGGGCTTTGAACTTGCGACTGTTGATGCCGACAATACGGGCCGTAGCTGGCAATGATGCAATCTCGGTCTCATCATGCACCTCGAAGAGGGCTTCCATACCGAGTTCCAACACAAGTTCGTGGTATCCTTTAAGTCGGGATGCATCCAGCACACTCGCCATGAGCAGGATCGCGTCAGCTCCAAAGGCCCGTGCCTCCCGAATCTGGTACTCGCTAATGATGAAGTCCTTCCGAAGCACCGGCTTGGAGACATGGTTGCGAACCGTGCGCAGATATTCGGGGCTGCCGCCAAAATGCCGTTCATTCGTAAGAATCGAAAGTGCCTTCACCAGAGGACTCTCCTCATACGCCATCGGTGCATCAGCTACATTTTCTGAGCGCATCATACCGACACTGGGTGAGCATTCCTTGATCTCGGCGATCAGACCAAAAGAGCCTTCCAAAGCCCGTGGCAACGGACGCACCGGCGGGGCATCGGCAACCATTCCGCGGAGATCAGCCTCTGATCGACGAAGTTTGGCTGTGGAGACTTCCTCCGCCACATCGGCAAGTAGACGGTCGAGAATAGTTGGTGATGAATCGGACATGGAAGTGGTTACTCTAACGCCGAATCTGTTTTGCTCAAAGATTCCTTTACCCACAAAAGATAGCGATTGGAGACATCCTCTGGATGAAGTACCACGATTTCGGGTGTGTCATAAAGATGGAGTTCTGCCAGACGCGCCATGCAGAATTTGCTGCGCTCCTGATCCGTTTTGAGAAACACAATGACCTCCGCTGCCTCCTCCACAACTCTCTTCCAGTGATAGATGGATCGGGCACCCGGGAGAATTGTTCCACAGGCAATCAAACGCTCTTCCAGCAACTGCCTCACCCCGGTAGCTGCATCGGCTTCACTGGAAAAGGTCGTGAGGATAATTCTCAGATCACTCATCGGATTGCTCGCTGCAACACCCGTTCATAGGCATCGAGGGATCGTTCAAGGTCGAATCTTGGAGCCATTGCGAGAGACACCATACGGGCGCGAAGTAATGTTTGAGGATCAAGAAGGTAGGGTTTTAATGCCCCAGCCATTCCTTCAGCCCCTTCCTGCAATTCAAAGAGGCGAGCATTGCCATTCTCACCCTCTTGGGCAACATCAGCGAGTCCTCCGATCCTGCTTCCTATAAGGGCCAATCCGTTGGCAAGTGCTTCGATGGCGACCATGGGAAGCCCTTCCGATAGGGACGGAATGAGGAGAACATCCGACTGCCTCATTGCTTCTGTAACCTCCGATGCAGAGGCCCAACCTCGAAACTCAATGCGTGAGGAAATCCCAAGCCGCACTGCCTCCGCACGGACTTCTGCAAGTAAGGGCCCGTCCCCAATCAGGGTGCAGTGCCAAGGAATGTCCTGGAGGAGCGCCAACGCTTTCATGCTCAAAAGGGAATTTTTCTGAACGCTCATCCGTCCCACCATCAGGAGGCGCGTCGGCTCATGAACGATCACCGCGGGAGGCGGAGGCAATACCATGCCATTGAGAATAATCTCCGGTTGCAGACCATACGCCTTGCCTGCCAGATTTGCCACAAAGCTACTCACGGCAGTGGTTGCTGCAGCCTTGTTCCAGATCGGCGCTATGCACGGCCCCAAATAGCGGAAAAGTGTGTCTGTCTGCTCCGGCACACCACCCGGAACATCGCCAAGGTGGGCTGTCAGCACATAAGGGACTCCCGTGAGACAATGAGCCACCCAGGCCACCACTCCGGTCGGCACTGCAAAGTGGGCATGAATGATATCTGGCTTCCAGCGGCGAATTTCACTGAGGGCCGAAGGGATGGCAGCCAAGACCCAAGCTCCCATTTCAGCCACACTGCAAGTATCCTCCTTCTGACGAAAAGCTCTTAGCCTCCGAATTTCCATCCCCTCTTCCATCGCCTCCCTGGGCAGATGCTCCATGCCTGCACTCAGCACGCGCACCTGATGGCCGCGCGTTACAAGTCCCGCTCCTAGCTTAGCCGCCAAGCGCCCTCCCCCTCCTCCGATTGGGGGATGCTCGTAATTAAGGATGAGGATTCTCATGGGTTGATCCCTCGCGCTTTCCTCCATGATTCTAAAACAAGCTGCGACCAGAGAAAGAGGCGTTCATCTGATTTGCCGGAACGATGGGATTGCAATGCTTTACGCACCATCTCATTCCCGACTTGGGACGTAACCTCTGGGGCTATGGCTCCATCACGCAACCAAGAGCCGGTTGGAGTGCCGAATCCCTTTTTCTTCCGGTAGAGGATTGATGCGGGAAGGAGCGGCTCCAAAGCTTTCTTCAGGATCCATTTGGTCGTTCCCTCGCGCAGTTTCACGGTATGGGGAAGTCGCCTTGCAAAATCAACAACGTCCAGATCAAGGAAGGGAGATCTCGCCTCCAAACCGTGCAGCATACTGGCGCGATCCACCTTGGCCATAATGCCATCCTGCAAATAGAGACGGGTGAAGAACTGCAAGGCACGATCCACAGATTGTGCCTGCTCTCCGACAGATTCCCATGCTGCGATCGCCTCACTGTAGAGGACTTCCTCGTCGGTATGATCGCCGAAGCAGTCATCGATCTCACTCGGTTCGAGGGGACCCATCCAGACTGGTAGGCGCAGTTCCTCACGATAGGAGAGACCGCGCAGGGTACGCTTGATCTTGAAATCAAGGCTGATATTCGCATGGGAAACGGGAAGGCTCGAGGCCAGCAATCGAATCGCCGGATGGATCGCACGGGGAACAAGGCGTGCGTAGAGATCGGCCTTTTCAAGCGCCTTGAAGGGATCATATCCAGCGAAAAGTTCATCCCCACCGTCGCCGCCAAGCGCCACCGTGACATGTCGCCGCGTAAAGCCTGAGAGCAACCAGGTCGGCAGAATAGAGGCATCTCCCATCGGCTCGTCAAGTCTTGCCAACAATCCCGGTAGCAGATCCCGGGCCTTTTCGAGATCCAGAATTTCCAACTGATGGTCGCAACCGATGAAGGCTGCGGCTTCACGGGCATAGACTGACTCGTCAAAGCTCGGATCTGTGAATCCGATGCTGAAGGTACGGAGCCTCCCTTTTGGAAGGTGGCGTGCAGCAAGCGCAGCCACCGCGGACGAATCAATACCCCCACTCAGAAAAACCCCGAGCGGCACATCGGCCATGAGTCTCCGTTTTACAGCGCCATCAAGTTTTTCCAGCAACTCGGCAGCCCAAGCATTGCAGCGTACAGGTGTTACCTCCTCCAAGGAGGGCTCCAACACGAACTCCCACCATTTTTTAGTGTTCCACTCTCCACTGGCAAGGTCGAGTGTGCCACACCAGCCACCGGGGAGTTTGTTGATTCCATCAATGATGGAATACGGCGCGGGGATGTAGCCGTAGGCAAAGTATTTTTTTAGGGCCAGGCTCGACTCGTTTCGAGGTGCCGATGGGTGATGAAGCAGTGCTGTGAGTTCGGAAGCGAATCCAAAGACTCCCTCCTGCTGAAACCAATAAAGCGGTTTTTTTCCAAAACGATCCCGAGCCACAAAAAGTCGCTCCCTCTGCCGATCATAGAGGGCAAAAGCGAACATCCCATTGAGCCGATCCAGCATGGATTCCCCCCATGCTCGATACCCCTCCAGCAGAACCTCAGTATCCGAATGATCGGTCTGAAAGACATGCCCCATCGCCTGCAACTCTGCTCGCAATGAAGCGTGGTTATAGATCTCTCCGTTGAAGACAATCGAGAATTCCCCATCGGCTGTGGACATCGGCTGTATCCCTCCAGAAAGATCAACAATCGAGAGTCGGCGATGACCGAGGTGAACTCCCTTCTCCGGCAGGATCAGGTACCCCTCGGCATCAGGCCCCCTGTGAGCCAGAGCACGCGTCATCCTTTCCAGAACCTCCCGATCTCCCGCACCGCGGTGAGCGACAAATCCTGCGATGCCACACATTAGCGTTTTTTAAGGGGTTGGAAGATTTTTGGTTTCCTTCACCAGATAGATGGACTTGCCCTGAGACTCGTAGAAGGTGCGGGTGATCATTTCAGCCAGCAGTCCCATTAGAATGCAGAGTCCGCCTGCCATGAAAGAGAGCAAGCAGAACGATGGAACAGGGGTAGTGATCAGTGGCTTGTGGGCAAAGATAAGGAGCCCCAATGCCCAGAGACCGAATCCGAGTGCGGCGACGAGGCTTATCACCCCGCACATTCCAAAAACATACATCGGCTTCTGCTGATGCCGGTCGAGAAACTTCACCACCATGAGATCGAGGATCACCTTAATCACCCGCTCCAATCCATACTTGGATTTTCCGGTGCGACGGGCGAAATGATTCACCGGAATCTCAGTAATCCTGGCCCCATGCCAGCGCGTATAAATCGGGAGAAAACGATGCATCTCGCCGTACAGGCGCACCCCTTCAACAACCTCGCGGCGATAAGCTTTGAGCGAGCACCCGAAATCATGCAACGGCACGCCGGAAATCCAGGAAATCAGACGATTTGCCAGCATACTCGGAAAATTGCGCTGGATTGCATTGTCCTGACGATCGCGTCTCCAGCCAGAGATCACATCATACCCCTCCTCCAGCTTCGCGAGCATCTTGGGAATATCCTCGGGGTCATTCTGGTAATCCCCGTCCATGGGAATGATCACCTCACCGGTGGCATGGTCGAATCCTGCCATCATGGCCGCCGTCTGGCCGAAATTGCGCCGGAAGTGGATCACCTTGGCCTCAGGGTTGGCGGCAGCGATCTGATTCAAGAGCGTGGTACTCCCATCGGTGCTCCCGTCATTAACAAAGATCACCTCCCAAGGACGACCCAGACGATCCATCACTTCCTTGATTTTGGCAAAGAGTGCCTCGATCGCTCCATGCTCGTTATAAATCGGAATGGTGATGGAAATCATGGAAAAATGCATTCGTCAGCAAAACGGAAGCTCTCGCCAAGGTCAAGGGAAGGTCTTGAGTTGTTCTGATTTGCTGACAAGTGGCTGTCAAGAGGTGATAGTATTTCCTGCCTGCAATGCTTGAACCTCCCCTTTCATCCAAAGCCATAGCGCTCCAAAAAAAGCTGCGGGATGTGCCTCACAAGCCCGGAGTTTATCTGATCAGGGATCGCTTTGCGAAGATCATCTATGTCGGCAAGGCGCGCGATCTACGTCGCCGCCTGGCCAACTACTTCACTCCATCCAGCAGGAACCGGGTCGATCTTAAGACTCGTGCCCTGATCGACAGTGCCGAAGATTATGAATGGCATGTCGTCAAGAGTGATGCCGAAGCGGTCCTCTATGAGGGAAAGCTCATCAAGGAATGGCGCCCGAAATACAACATTAGCTTCCGCGATGATAAGCGTTTCCTTCTCGTCCGGGTGCAGATGGGCGACCCGATGCCTCGATTCGAACTCACACGCATCCGACGCGAGGATGGAGCACGCTATTTCGGCCCTTTTGCCAATGCGGGTGCTGTGCGTTCCTCTCTTCAGGCGATCAGAAAGCAATTCGGCATCCGCTCCTGCCGTCCCCTGGAGCCGGGAGAAAGAGATTTCAAACACTGCCTCGACCATGTGATCAAGAACTGTTCAGCCCCCTGCGTCGACCGCATTTCCCGTGAGGATTACCTCCAGCGGGTCGAGCAGGCGTGCGAGGTACTCGAAGGCAAATCGCGTGAAATGATCAGCACCATTGAAATGGAAATGGAAAAAGCCGCAGGGAAGCTCGACTTTGAAAAAGCAGCTTCGTTGCGCAACCTCCTCCACGATTTGCGCGAAACAAGCAAACCGATGAAGCGATTCACCCGCACGACTCTTCCCTCCGGTATCAATCCCCAGGAAGACATCATCGAGTTGAGGGATGCTCTCGGCCTCTCTCAGACACCGAGGACGATGGAGTGCTTTGACATCAGCAATATCTCCGACAACCACATTGTCGCCTCTATGGTGCGTTTCCGTGATGGAGTTCCGGAAAGGGAAAGCTACCGCCGATATCGGATCACATCCACCAAGGGACAGAATGACTTTGCCAGCATGGCTGAGGTTATCCGTCGGCGTTATCGACGACTACTCGGTGAGGCTGCCCAGGATTTTTCCGGACTGGCGGATACACAGGAACAGTCCGAGGAGGCCCTTGATCGAAACAGCCATCTCCATGGAAAAGAAAACCCCCTTCCCGATCTCATCATTGTTGATGGAGGGAAGGGACAGTTAGGTATGGCATGCCGTGAACTTCAGGCACTCGGACTTCACAATCAGCAGATCATCGGACTGGCCAAGGAGTTCGAGGAAATCTATCGCCCCGGAGAGTCCGATTCAGTCCGTCTTGATAAGGACTCGGGAGCACTGCGCCTCCTTCAGCGTATCCGTGATGAGGCTCACCGAGTTGCTAACGGTTACAATGAACTCCTGTTGCGTCGTCGCATCTCAGAAAGCCGACTCGACGAAATTCCCGGAGTAAGTGAGGCAAAGAAAAAACTACTACTCAAAAAATTCGGAAGCATCACGCGGTTGCGCAAGGCTAGCGCGACCGAGCTTGCCGCGACACCGGGCATCAGCGCCACACTTGCAACACTGATTCAGGAACAGTTAGCTAAACGCTAAGGAAGCGCTGAGTAACCCGATCAGTTGGCGGGTGCGAAAGCTCCGTTAGGGAGCAACCGATACAATGGTCGTCCGGGAGGATACGAAGGGACATAGCTTCCGTCGGACTGCTGGATATAACGAAGTTTCACCGGGGCAAACGACCCGTCTTCAGTCCGAGTGTAGAGGTATGGCCCGACCTGCTGCTGGGCTACAGGCTGTGAAGAACCTGCTTTGGGTATCAGTGCACCTATTGCCTGTGATCCGACACTTCCGGCACCTGCTGAAATCGCACCCGCAGCCACAGAATTCATATGTGGCATGAGGGCACCGGTACCAGCACCTATCCCAGCAGCCGCAAGACTTTGCAAAGCAGCCGCTCCAAGGGGAGTCATTACGGATCGCGATTGTCCATTGGGGCCAACTTCCGTGGTGCAACCTACGACAAAGAGAGTTGCAACTCCAGCAAGTGAAAGGGGAATGCGGTTGTTCATGAGCATAGATCTACCCATTTTCAAAGTCTTCTTGCAACCCAAGAGACAATGAACGGATCTGCCCAGATGGAAACTTCACTCCAGGACAACGGCGATTTTGATTCCCTCCAGAGCAATGTTTGTCTGCATGGCCTTGTTGATCTCCTCAAGAGGGAATTGATGCGTTACGAGATCCTCAATCGGAACTCCGGTTTGGGCCAGACGACGGATCATGGCTATAGCAATCGGATATTCTTGCGCCGAGTAAACCCATGAGCCAACGGCGGTGATTTCCTTTTTGCAGAGATCCTCATGGGGATTGATGGCACAGGTTCCGTTGTCCATGAAGAAACCAACCTCGCACAGTCCGCCTCCGCGACGGACAAACTTCCAGATCTGGGCAGCTGCCGTAGGCACGCCGGTACACTGGAAGGCGAAATCGACTCCCCTCCCCTTGGTGACTTCCTGCACCTTGGCAAGAAGGCTTGCGGGATCGAGTTTTGTGACATTCAGCGTGATTGAGGCCCCCATCTTCGTGGCCATCTCAAGTCGGGCCGGAACACCATCCAGTGCGATGATGTTGGAAATCCCGTACGCATTCAGTGTAGCGATCATCATCAATCCAATCGGCCCGCACCCCTGCACCAAAACCATGCAGGAAAAGTTCAGCAACTGCGTCGTCTTGGCCCGCTCCAAAGCATGCACCGTTACTGCAAATGGCTCGATCAGGATACGCTGTTTCAAGCTCATCCCATTCACCTTGAATACCGTGGATCCTCCGCGGATCACAAGATGCGTGGCAAAAAATCCGTTCAGATGATAGTCGGGCGAATCCTTAAAAAGCCCATAAACACCGAGGCCGTCGCTCAGGTTTGCATGAGCAGGGAAGTCCTTTGTGAAGGGACAATCCTCGGGTACAAGCACCGAGGTGACCACCTGATCTCCGACCGTAAGGGGCTTACCTTCAAAATCTGTTTTGACGGCGGCACCCAATGCAATAATCGTCCCGGTACCCTCGTGCCCAAGGACGACAGGGATTAAACCGAACGGGTCGCGTTTGTATTCGTGCACATCCGTCCCGCAAATTCCGCACCCCTCGACCCGCACAAGGATCTCATCGTCCTTAATCTTGGGTATGGGAAATTCACGAATTTCGATCTGTTGCGGGCCGTTCAGAACTGCAGCCTGCGCATTGGAAGGTAGAGACGGATTATTCATAAGGCCCTCCATAACAGAAGAACGAGCCGACCAATTCAAGAATCAATCATCCTGATTGGTAATTCGTCCGCCTACCCTACCTCTTGATTTTTTGAAAACCAGCCCCCCCGACCATCCGACTGATGCACTCCACCGTCTTGTGAATCCATGTTGAAAAGATGTATCCACTGGTTGGAGACAAGATTGGCGACATTCGGGTGATTGCCAAGCACGCGGTCTATACTCTCGCGGGATGCCTCAATGAAGATACTTAATCTTAGAGGTTCGTGCATCCATTGTGAACCGTCATGAAGAGATTGCATCGGCAACCCCACCTGAAGATCACCACCGTTCCCCTGCCAGATCCCGAGGTTTCCGACAACATTGTGGATGGTCTTGTTGCCACTGCCAAAAAGGGGATTGTTTACGGTTGAGGCAAAATACTGAAGATTGATCCAACTGGTGACGATCATCGGAGCCGTCATAATCAGCTCGAGTATCTTTCCGTCATGATCCTTCTCCTTGTCATAGTCATGAAGAAAGGTTCTGCCGTGAAATTGAGTCCCCTTAGTCCGTTTCCGGTCGGCAACAAGGAATGCTGCATTGTTGGCAAGACCCCACTCAGGACGAGTCTGCGACCAGTCCCTGGATCTCTTCCCGATGGCTTTGGCGAGGACTTCGGATGCACCAGATTGCAGTCCGAGTCTTGGAGCCCTTTCCTCCCGGGTAGCTTGCGATGCGGCCTGCAACCACTCCTGCAGAGTCCGCAAGTCTCCCCGATGGGAATCTGGAATCTTACCCGCATCCTGAACACTGACGACATCCGTTGTGGTGTCATGCAGTCCGGCCAGAAACAGGGTCTCTTCCGGGATGAAAATGCCTACCTTCCTGAGCTCGGTCCTGACCTCTGGATCGTTCAGAATGAGAGCTGCCACGCGGGCATTGGCATCCCCTGCATGCCCCCCGCAGGCACCGCAATCGAGACCTGCTCCGTAGGGGTTGTTGGCCGTTGTGCTGCCATGACCACAGATAAGAACCAGTCGTGCAAAGTCGATGGTGAGGCCCATTCCCCGGAGAGCTCCCTCGGCAAGGGCGATTCGATCCTTCAATCCGATACCCGAAGCTTTATTACCGTGTCCACACCCATTGAGATCAGGTGCTGCAGGCGGATGATCAACGCCCTCCCTTCCTTTTAGTTTTAGACTATCCTTCAGAAGTTTGATACCAAACAGGAGTCCGGTTGTTTCAACGAATGAGAAACAGGTGATAGCAGAAGTTTTGAACGCATTCCATGCATCATGGCGTGATGATTTCTCGGCCAGATTTTGAAGGATAACCCTCTCAGCTTCGGCATTCTCATCCAGAAGTGATTCCGAGACTTGATATTGCGGGAGCAGAAGCACCGGGCATTGTGACACCGCCTGCTTCCTGCCAAAAGGAATGTAGTTAATCGGCATACCGAAGAACCCTGCAAAGCCAATCGTGCTGATCGCATCGGATTGAGCTTCCAAATGCCGTCTGTAGATTTCGGAGCGCACATCAATACAGAAGACTGCCTGGAGGCTTTTCTGTTGCGATTCCGAGACAACGGAAAGAAACCCATTTTTTAGCTTTGCCTTGATTTCTGACTGGTAAGCATTCTCCAGCGAGAGATGCGCCAGATAGCGTGGAAGAAGATCGAGCTGGGGATCCTTCCGGCAGAGAGATTTAATACTATCTTTCCACGCCTGATCTACTCCCTGATCAAACATGTATTGCGCATGGAGAGCCAGATCATAGGAAAGCCGTATTGCCAGAAACTCCTTGAGCGAGGGGTTTGCATTGCCCCTCATGCCATCTTCCCTGACCTTGCATTGGATATAGGAACCCCATCCGGAAACGGTCATCAGCGAGCGGTGGAGATACTCCTCAAGAGAGGGATCGGGTATCTGCAAACGCTCCATCGCAGTGCAAATGATGGCATCAGGATTGTCTGGCAAGCTGAGGATTGTCGCATGGAAATGGCTCCAACCGTTGATGGAAGGATTGTGATCCACGAGAGCCGCCTCCCTCCAGGCTTCAAAAAGCGGTAAATCCCTCCATGGCATTCGCCAGGACGACTGCCCTTCATCGTAATAGACCGAGCACCATTTCGAGATTTCCTCGATGATGAATAAATTTTTCTGCCCTCCGGAGTGCAGGTCGAGACACTCTGCAAATGTCAGAACCTTATGATAGCATTCGTTGCTCTCCGAATGACGCAATTGCGCCTCCAGGTCATCAAGATCCAACATTGGTAAATGCTCTTTCCAAGGAGAAGGAAATGTTGCCTTGGATTGTGTGAGCACAGCGGCAAGATGTTCTTGCCTGAGTTGGCCTGACGCTATTTTGTCCGCATAATACTCTGGAGACATCAGAATCTCACCATGGGCAACCCGTCTCAGCCGGGCTGCAGCTTCCAGAAAATGGTTTTGTGAAAGGCCCAAAAAAGGATTTACCGCCACAAAGTCTTTTAGCGGCCAAAGCGGAGGCATGAAGCCAAGTGCTCTTTCTGTTGTCGATACAGTGGAATCAATTGAGGAAGTCAAAAGGGTATCTGAGGTGCTGGTTCTTGGTGTCATGGTGTGTTTGTTCTTTGATGATTGCCCGACCCCCAGAGCAAGCTAACGAGTCGGTTGGCAAAAGTGCTGAAATAAAATCCGTTTCTGGCATGCACATAGAGGCTGCGGCAGAAGAGTGTTTTTTCCCATTGGGGGAGCTGAATCTGCAACAGGAGAACGCCGCCAAAAAGAACCAGAAGGATCAGCACAGGCATCGCCTGGGTGACAGACCACTCGGAAATGGTTTCCGGAGAGGATGCCGAGAGAAGGCGATAGAATATCCCATGAAGGGCCAGATAGACTGCCGACAATCCAAGTCCAGCGATCAAACCTATCAGCACCACGGAAGCATGTAATCCCTTGCTCCAATAACTCCAGAGCAGATAAGTCAGACTGATGACCAAAATTGAGATGAGGATAAAATCCCGTGGATTTTGAGTCGGAACAAGACCGAATGCCCTGACCATGGATAAAGCCAGGAGCACAGAGGTGGCGATTGTCAACGCGAAGATCCATGGATGCACGTGCGTCCGACCGGTGGGTATCCATCTCGATCTGCCCATGGCAGTGAGATCGCCGGTCGATAGAAAGGCGTGAGCCTTGTAAAGGGAATGGGCTGTCAGATGAAGCACCGCCAGAGAAAAGGCCCCCAACCCGCACTCAAGCATCATGAATCCCATCTGAGCTACGGTGGAAAATGCAAGAGCCCGCTTGATGCTGGCATGAGTGAGCATGGTCAGCGATGCGAAGAGTGCCGTGAATCCACCCAAAACAGTCAGAAGGGCAAGAGCCTCCGGCGAAAGCGAGACCAGCGGACTCATCCGAACGATCAGAAACCCTCCGGCATTGATGACGCCTGCATGCATCAGTGCCGAGACCGGTGTGGGGGTTTCCATCGTGTCTGGCAACCAGCAATGAAAGGGAAACTGGGCAGACTTAAGAACTGCTGTGCCGACTAGAAGAAAACAGATCGAGGTAACCATCCAGTCACCCGTCATCAGATTTTTTGCGTGAAGGGCGTGTGCCGCTGCAAAAAGTTCCTGAAAATCCCATGTATGAAACCTGAGCGATGTCAGGATGATCACGCCGAGCAAACAGGCATCACCAATCCGGCTAAAGAGGAATTTTTTCCGTGCCGCCTGCAGTGCTCCGGGCCGATCGCCGTAAAATGTCAGCAGGTGATGAAGACAGAGACTCGTGGAGGACCATGCCAGGGCAAAGAGAACCAGATTGCCTGAGATCACAATGAGCATCACCGAAGCGGATGTAAGACAGAGCCATTTGGTGAATCGCCCCTGCTCAGGATCTCCCTCCATGTAGGTGGCTGCGTAATGCGTGATGACGATGACAAGGAACGCAATCAATCCGAGAATGATCGCCGAGAGATTGTCAAAGTAGAACGAGATGGCAAACGGCCCGAGATTTCTAACGCAGGAATCAAGCGGCCCCATCTTCATCAGGCGGATGATCGCGGTTATCGTCAGGGCAAAACTTCCCAATCCCAGCCATGTTGAGAGTCTAGCAAAAAAACGGGGATTCCGATTCAGGAATTTCGAAGGTAGAAGTCCCGGAAGAGCTAGCAGCAGCGGGGCAAGCAGAAGAAGAATGCCGCTGAAAAGGTGGTTGTGTTGTTCGTGCATGTGTGTCGGAGTCGTGCACAGAACATAGGGAATAGCATTGCCTTCTTTCAAATATATATATTATATAAAATCGTTCTTTTTTATAAAACTATTGTGAGCTTCCTGAACTATCACCATCTCCGGTATTTCCGCGCTATTGCCAATGAGGGCAGCCTAACAAGGGCGGCCTCAAAGCTGGGAATTTCACAGTCTGCCATCAGCATCCAACTTCGAAAGCTGGAGGAAAGCCTTGGCGATGCTCTCTTCAGCCGTGATCACAAAACTCTCGTTCTCACTGAAGCGGGCCGGCTCGTGCTTGATTACGCAGAATCCATCTTCAAGACGGGTGAGGAACTGATGGATTGTCTCAGGAACAAAACCGTCGACGCCAGGCAGATTGTGAGAATCGGTGCCGTTTCCACCATGTCACGGAATTTTCAGCTTCAGTTTCTTCAACCTCTATTCCATAGGGACGATGTCGAACTGGTGCTGCGCTCTGGAGGACTCAATGATCTCCTGACCCAATTGGAAACCCACACTCTGGATCTCATCCTCTCAAATCTCCCGGTAAAGCGTGACTCCCAGACAGGTTGGCACTGCCAACTACTTGATGAACAGCCTGTCAGCCTGGTTGGTAAAAAATCGAAAGGATCAAAGAAATTTCGCTTCCCGGAGGATCTTCTTTCAACGCCGTTGATACTTCCAAGTCTGGAGAGCAATATTCGAGCAGGTTTTGATCTGTTGATGGAGCAGGCTGGAGTTCGTCCCATTATTGCCGCCGAAGTCGATGACATGGCCATGCTCAGGCTTCTGGCGACGACTGCCGACGCACTGACTCTGGTTCCGCCGATTGTCGTGAGGGATGAACTTAAGAAAGGCCTCTTAGTTGAAAAACATCGTTTTCCTCAGATCAAAAAGAATTTCTACGCCATCACGCCTAGGCGTCGGTTTCCTAACTCGATCGTCCAGGAACTTATTAGGAAGATGATGTAGGTAGAGAGGTACAGGTGATCTCCCGTAACTTGTGTCGGCATAGGGCGCCTAGCAGTAACGCGTCGCTTGGATTGTGGCCATGTAATGGCCTCCACAAAACGGAACCCAACACGGACTGGAAAATATCACAGTTAAAGAACCAGCCCTGAAGTGTGATACCTGATGGTGCTTGGTATCAGTTACCAAGTTTGATTCCCATACTGGCAACCTTCCAACCAGTCCCCATGAAGCGCAAATGGAGCTTTATCCCATTCACTTCAGCAGCAAACTCAGTCGGGCCAGTAAAAAAACCACGCGATGTCCGGGACCAGTCGATCGAACTATCCATCACTCCACTGAATGAGGGATCCGAAAGCTTCACTGTCCCGTGCGATTTTCCGATGAAGGAAACGATGCCGCTCGGAGTGACAAAATTATCGACCAGACCATTGATCAATGCCGGAGCAAATGCCTGAGCCATCAAGGTCAGCGGGTTATTTTGCCTCTCTTTGTCCTCGCCTAACTGAACGGAGAGTTGATTGCCAATCTGATCCTTCAGCGATTCCCTGACCGAGGGGAAATCAATCAATGATTCAATGCCGGAACGGTCATTCGAAGAGAGGGCTGATTTGAGTCTCCACAGGGTGCAGTAGGGTGACGCGACATAAACAGCAATGAGCAGGATCGCTCCGATCACTGCATAGACAATTGGGCTGATTCTCATCTTCGGAAGTTTTTCCACCTCGATCGTGATCTCTCCGGGTGGCTCTGGAAAGATGCTGCGGAGCGCTTTCCACTCCTCCCAACCTTCCCTCCATGCCCAATCATCGTAGGAATATGTCTTTTCCTTCAGCGCAGAAAGAATCGCAGCATCGTCAAAAGGACCAAGTTGCTGATCATTTTTGAAAATGTAGGTGCTCATGAGTATGGGGATTGAAGACTCTATAGCTCTTCTGCCACAAAATCAGAACCACAAAGCGGATGCCATCCCCAACTCATTGATCAACGACTGGCGCATCATCTCGCTGCTGAGAATCTTGCCATGAGGGAAGGGTTACACCCCATAGATGAACTTCAAGATCGGTCTAGTGTGTGGTTATGAAACTCTATTCAACCACAAATCCAAACATCAAAGTCTCACCAGCACTAGGAACGGATGAAGAAATGGAAGTCATCGTCGAAAAGCTCATTGCAGCTTCAGATGTTCATGATGCGAATGCTGAAAAGGTTTTAATGCTTGAGGGACGCGAGAAATTGCCACGCGCATGGTTTTTCTGATTGAGAAGCACTAATCGAAATCTGCGATTCCAAGCGTCTCGGTTCCATGTGCCACCAGCGCGAGACACTAAGCATGGTACCACAGCAGGAGTTCAAGCCTTGGTTTGTGCGCCGCAACAAGGTCTTGACACGAGTCGCCGTTGCCGAGGTTCCATTTCGTGTGCCAGCGAAGCCTCCACCCCTCTGTGCCAGCGGATATATCCCAAAGCACAAGATTTCGCCCCAAATCCTTCCAGAAACTCCAAATAATAAAAATATGTCCTACAAAGCAAAATTGAACATCTAGAGATTCACCCGTTTGCAGAATCTTAAACAGGCTCTTGCCGAGGTTGAGCCATACCTTTCCTATGGTCTCAATTCAGAAAGACTTAATATCGAAATTGCTAATGAAAAACCCTACTCTACTGTTGGAATCGCGTTCCAAGGTGGGCTTGATTATTTCGTGAGTCATGGAGCCTTGCAAAAGACTTTGGAGTATCTTGATAGCTCCGGTGAATACAAAGCTGCCGTTGCCTTCTTTGAGCGGCCGAAGGAAGCTGTTGCCGTTGCTGAGGTGGAGGAACAGCTTGTGCAGGAGAATGCAACAAGCCCCCCCCAAGCACTCAGGGAAGCTGCGGCAGCAGCACTTGAACGGGCCAAGCGAGATCCTGAGTTCGTTAAGGCCCAGGAGCCACTTGCCAAAATCAAGGAACTCAAGAAATAGAATCTGAGTCGTTATCGAACAAAACGTCCGATTCTGCTATCATTAGCAGGGTGGACCTTTCATCTATCTAGGCTTTTTGCATAGCAGCAAAAATCAAAAGTCCAAGCCCACCGAGTCCAAAGAGGGCGCAGGTCTAGAGTTCAACCACTTAAGGTTGAAAAACCAGCTGCAATTGCTAATTCGACGACTACGATGGCAGAGGAGCTATTGCGTTGGTAGGACGGTAAACTGTATACCATATGAGTCATGATTTCTCATTTTTACATATTTATTTTCTAATCGTTCACCCTTGGTGACATAGAGTTTAGGAGGGCCAAATTCATTATCACGCGGAACAGTAGAAATATTTCCATAGTAGCCATTGTAATAGTAGCCATTGTAATAGTAGCCATTGTTATAATAATATCTCGGAGCGTAAGCAACGCTTGCTGAATTTTTTTTGGTTATAATATATAACTG
>Ga0194052_1000433_pt1 | contig 27032 bp, 25 predicted proteins | sample SepL226m_MetaG_FD_160117 | JGI IMG/M metagenome (GOLD analysis project Ga0194052, IMG submission 160117) | Anoxic zone freshwater microbial communities from boreal shield lake in IISD Experimental Lakes Area, Ontario, Canada - Sep2016-L227-6m | ecosystem: Environmental > Aquatic > Freshwater >...
ACAGATGTAACGATAGACAAGATCAGTATTAGTAGGAGCAGAAAGAGAAGATATGGTGTTAACTGGATCGATAGGTAGAGCAGAGATTGGTGAGCCACCTGGTAGAGATGTAAAGTCTATGGGTATCCAGCCATTACTATCTACTTTACCTGAGTTTGCTTTAAGTACTTGAGATGCTCCTCCTGTTCCCGTGAAAGTGGTACCATCTAGAACCATGGCTGAGATTGTAGTTGTGTCATTAGGTAAACTGTAATATATGTGATCTGTAGCTGGCTGCCACGCTGTAGATATTGTCGTACCTTTACAACCTGTATTGTTTGCTCCTGCTAATTTAGCACTTGGTATATTTGTCTTGTATATCTCTACTGCTTTCTTAAGTGCAGTGAGATCAGAGATTCTTTGAGCATCTCTTGATTTCTTTAACATCTCACTTGGGTTTAATATCATTACTAGTGCTACTGAGAGAACACCTATGATGGCTACTACAATTAAAAGCTCAAGGAGAGTGAAGGCTTTTGTTTTTTGGTTAGAGAAGTTACGTTTCATAATATATATGATTTGAGTTTACGGGTGAAGTATAGCACAAAAAACCAAATATTGTTTGGTTTTTTGTGCTGAAAAAAGATTTATTAGGACTTTTTTAAAGTTTCTGTGGATAACTCTTTAGTTTCTAAGATAACTTCATGTGGAAAATCAATGATATCACGAACAAGTTTGTCGTACATATTCATTCTGTAATTAAATTCTTTAGTATCAAAAAGAGCATAGACAAGTTCAGTTCCAATTTCTGCTTCAAGTTTTCGAATACCCTCGTCTATCTTAGAACGACTCATTCTATCCCCTACAATCAAAAGATCAACCCTCGTATCTTTGTTTTTTATAAAAATACCTGAGACAATTAATAATTTTATCTTCCCAACTTTTTTAAATGTTTCTAAAATTATTTTCTTATCAAGAGAATCGGAATTTACCAATAGATCTTCAAATTCTCCTGTATATTTAAAAGAAGAATTAAAAAAATATTCACCATTTGTATGTTTTTTAACAAAATTTATTGAAGAAAGAAGCTTTAATTCCTTATTGGTTAAGTTTGCATTCACTCTGCTTCTTTTAACGACATCTTTACTAACAAAACCCTTAGTCTGATTCAATAAAAACAGACGCATAATTTTTACTCTTCCTGAATTGCCTAGAATTTTGCCTAGAATTTCCATTTCGTTATTATATAGCTTTTATCCTAAAAAACAAGTCAAAACGTAAAAACACCGGTTTTTGACCGGTGTTTTTAAAAGGTATTATAAGTATATTATTTCAATTCTACTTTACCACCTGCTTCTTCGATTTTCTTCTTTAAATCTTCAGCTTCTGCTTTTTTCATACCATCCTTCAATGTTGCAGGTGCGCCGTCAACTAAATCTTTAGCATCCTTAAGTCCAAGAGCTAAAACCTCTTTAACAACTTTCATAACTGCAATTTTTTGTTCTCCTGCAGAAGTAAGAACTACTGTGAATGAATCTTTTTCCTCAACTGCCTCAGCGGAAGCAGCTGGGCCTACAGCAACAGCTGCAGCTGAAACTCCAAACTTTTCCTCGATTGCCTTTACAAGATCGTTCAGTTCTAAAACTGATGCGCTTTCAAGGTCTTTCATGAATGAATCAAATTTCATATATTTTGTTGAACATAGTGATTACAAAATCATGCACCCTGTCGCTCGCGAGCGACGGGGTTAAAAAATTATAGTCGCTATGCTCCTTAATTTATTTAATAATTACTTCGTCTTTGCAACTTCATTAACTGCAATAGCTAAACGTTGCATAGGAGATTTGAGTAAAAATGCAATTTTTGAAAGTAATACTTCCCTACTTGGGATCGTAGCAATTTCAGTCATCTTTACGCCGTCAACAAATTTCCCTTCAAAAATTCCTCCTAAGATAGTAAGAAGTCCTTTGTGAGTTTTTTGGAAATTGTAAACCTCTCGAGAAGAAGCTATTTCGTCTGACGAAAATGCAATTGCGACTTCGCCTGGCAATTCTGGCACTACTCCTTCGGCCTTACCTTTTAGGGCACGAGCAAGTAATGTTTTTCTTGAGATTTTATAACCGACACCTTGATCTCTTAAATCTCGGCGAAGATTTGTTTCATCAAAAACTTTCAAACCATGGAAGTTTACAAAAACTACTGATTTTGAATCTTTGACGACCTTCTCAAGGTCTTTTATCATTTCTTCTTTTTTTGATTTTAATAACATGAATATTTTAATGAACGTAATGAATATAAAATTTTCTACCCTGCCGCTCGCGAGCGACGGGGTTATAAAAATATAGTCGCTATGCTCCTTATTTTCAATAAAAAAAACGGCCTAAGCCGCAAGTTTTCTCCGACCGAAATCGGACTATCGACCCACTAAATAGGACTTACACCCAATTACGAATTTAGAATTACGAATTTCAAATTGTTAACTCGTAATTTTTAATTGCTAATTGATTACGCCTATCTTCTTTGCGGTATTAACATAATAGCACAAAGGTTTTATTTTGCAACCTCGACAGTATTTGATGTTTTTGAGGAATCATTACTTTTATCCATACCACCCAATAGAAAAACACCCAAAAGCCCTAGGGCAATCATAGCTGTAAAAATAAGTAATGTCTTAAAAAAGTGTTTTACCATAAATTTATCGATACCCCTTAGCCCACAAAATAATTGATAAAAAAACTAAAATCGCTATTAGAATATAAGGAATACGCCAAATAAATTCTTTCTTTTCAGCTTTAGTCATATTTTTCGTCAACCTCTGCCAACCATCTTTAATCATGATTGCTGGTAGAACAAATATCAGAAAGACTAATGCTTGAAACGGATTCATATTTTGATTATAGCATATGAGAAATTCGCAGCAAAAAATCCCCAGTCGGGGATTTTTTGCTGCATTTTTATTCTTGCACTAAAATAGTTGCAACATTTTTACTATTATCACAATCTACTAAAAGAGTATTTGTTTTTAAATAAACATCAGGTAAAACTACAATCTTAAAACTATATGGTTTTATGGTAAAAGTTGTACCAATCTTAATGGTACGAGTCTGAGAAGAACGATTATCAATCATAATTCCAGTATTATCTTTATAAGTAACTACATTATTAGGCAACGAAACCTGACAATCTTTATCAAACTGTAATCTCTTATCAGCATATTTTACCAAAGCATCAGCATAAGACATTACAACTGGAGGAATTACATTAATACCACTAGTGTCTAGTGTCGACTTTGGCTCAATTGTTATATTTTCTACTGGCGGCACCACAATAGCAGCAACATCAGCCTTTTTATTCCTTAGGTTAAAAAATAGAATAATTGCAACGATTACTACGACTACTCCAGCCCCAATTAAAGCTTCTTTCTTTTTTGATTTTTCCATAATTTTCATATTATCTTAATTTGTGATTTTGTCCAGTAGTTATAGAGATGATAAAATCATTAAAATTTTACAAAAGAATTCAACCAAAAAAATCCCTTATGGGATTTTTTTGGTTCGTCCTCATTTTTTATTGCTCAACTTGAATTAAATTCAGAGCTGCGCGAGTTTTTGGCCCAACGAGACCATTGACTGGCGTTATGCCTTTTGCTTTTTGGAAAGCCTTTACAGCAGAAGCTGTTTTTGGTCCCCATTTTCCATCTACTTTCAAATTTAAATTCAAACTAGTATTGAGAACTTTTTGAAGATTTGAAACTTCAGCAACTGTACTTTTTACATTCACTGTTTTAGCAAATGAAATATAAGTTACTTGAGTCATAGTAACCTCTGGAGAAATCGTAAGGGATGGGGTTGTTGGTACTTCTGGTGTTACAGGAGGTGTAACAACTAGAGGAGTAACGACTGGTGGTGTAACAACAGGAGAGGCAACGACTGGAGTAATACCAGTAGTCAATCCTCCTCCGCCCTGAATTGCTTCAGTGTTAAATGCCCATGTGTATGGCATGCCGACAAGAGTGACCGGAGAGCCGGCTACTGCATTAGCCGCAGAAATTACAAAACCTACGGTAGTTCCCTTTATATAATCAACAGCATGAGCTTCTGTTACTGTTGTATTACTAACGGTCCAAGCAGGAATATAAGTCGCAGTTGGGTTTGAAGAAAAAGTTAAACTTGCTGTATCCATTGGCTCTGAGAATAAAACAACTGGTGAAGTATTTATCGTATTATTTGTTGTATTAGTTGCTGGAGTAACACTTACAACGATTGGAGCTGCCCCATCAGTTGATGTTTTTAATACAAAAGTAGCAAGTGCATTATGTGCAACTGAGTTATCTGAGACAGACCCAACTTGTTGAATTTTTAGTGTGTAATCTGTTTTATTTGTAGAAATTGTTTCTCCACTTGAAGTAACCCCTATATATATCGTTGCATCATTAGCAACATCATTCAAAACTCCACTTGAAGGAGTAAGGGATGTAAAAGTTTCTACAAGATTGCCAGCAGTTGTGTCTGCAATGCCTGCCTGAAAGTCAGTAGCTGCGACTGAAGAATCTTGAATTGGTTCTGAATAAACTACCATAACATAATCAACACGGCCATCATTGTTGTTATCAAGAGTTGCAGAAGAAACATATGCTGGAGCTTGTGCATCAGCAATAGCAATCGATGCAGCATGTCCTACAACAGCATTTGTATCTCCGTTCGTATCTGCCACTGCCAAAGCATCTGCATATAGTCCTTCAGATGCAGAATATGCTAAAGCTGTGTTGCTAAATGGAGTGCCTGTGAAAGTTAAAGTAAATGTCCATGGAGTTCCAGCACTTGTGATGGCAGCACTTGCAGGACTAAGTGGAGTTGCTCCACCTCCCCCAACATCAATATGCCACTTTGAAAAATCTACCGAAGCAATATTCTGCCCTGGATTATTTAAGGTAACAAGCACTGTGTTGCTTGAATTTATTACTGCGCTATTGATTGTTATATCAGCTGCTGCATTTACCATGCTTGGCATAGAAACAAATACCAGAAAACCAAAAACAGTAAGCATTCCAGCCAAGATAATTTTATTTTTTAACATTTTTTTAAATTAATAATTATTAATAATAAAAGATAATCCCTATTCTCGACCAAAAGAATCTGGACAATATCTAATAATTATAGAACAACATATTTTTTACACCAGAAAAAAAGTGGATAAGTAGAAACACAAAAAACCCCTCCGACGAAAAGTCAAAGGGGTTTTTAGGATTATTTGAGTTAATCAGACTTCAATTTATCCGGAATTGAGAAACGCTATTACCAAACTTTCACTTAGTTATGAATTGACCAAGTTCCTGTTGGGTAGTTGTATAGATTTGTTAGGTTTGCAGTTGTGATAGCTGTACCACTTGCTGCACCTGCATCATCATTCCATGAGAATGTGTCAGCAGTTGACAATGATGTTGTGATACTTGAAGTACCGACAGCACCAATTGCACCTGTAGTTGTTCCATATAGTGAGAATACAACTGGTGTTCCTGCAGGGATTACATAACCACCTGAGAAAGCACAAGTTAATGTTCCACTTGTTACTGTGTTAGCATCTGTTGTACAAGTTGCATTAGTAATGGTTGTTGAACCAACAGCAAGTCTTGTAGAAGTAGTAACACTAGCAGCAGGACCATGGAAAGCTCCAGCAGTTGAAGAAGTAGCAACATTGAATTTAATAGAATTTAGGGAAATGTCGCCCTTTGAATCAGCAGCAACAGTTAGATCCATTAAATGATTTTCACCAACTAACAATCCTGCATTAGAGGTTGTAGCTACAGTTAATGTAGGCTTTGAACCAACTAATACCATTGAAGCAGATGTGTTTGTAGCACCATGAGTCATAACAGTTGCACATGTACCGAAATCAGCGATACAAGCTTCACTTGGCTGACCTCCTATTGTAAATATAACATCTACAAGTTCGATAGTTGCAGCTGTTTGAGAAGCTGTTGCTCCTGTTCCGATAGGACCATATGAGATAAGAGCATCAAAATTGACACCATTACCACCATTTGGAACTGTTAAATTCAAACCAGTAATATCAACGTTTGCAACACCAGCACCAGTAGCACCAGCAGCACCAACGACAGAACCTGTCTGTCCACCAATTGTTACAGCGGTTACTGGACCTAGTGATCTAAATTTCATTTCTGAAATTGTTGCTACACCATTTGAAGCAACAAATTTAAATGTTGATTTAGCTGCGTTTGTAGCACCTGCTCCGGCTGCGGCTACGAATTGAGCTGCTGTTGAGGAAGAAGATACGATGACTGGAGCTGAAATGCTACCAGTTGCCAAAGTAATAGTCTGTCCTGTGACATAAGTCAAAGATGCAGCACCGTTTGAAAATACTTGAACGTTTGAACTTGCGCCAATTCCTTGTACTGCAAGTTTGGTCAATACTGTACCAAAGTTTGCGGCACCAAGATCAGCCATTACATCGATTGTCTTTACTGCACCTGGTGCAAGAGTAAAGTCAACTGAGAATGTATCTGTTCCTGTAGGTTGCATTGGGGTTGCTCCATTTCCAGAAGTTTCTGTTGTTCTTAGGTTACTTAGGTAAACCAAAGCAGAAGCTGTCTTAGAAGTATCTGTTATAACTGCACTTGCTGATGCTTGTGTTGATCCAGCTGTCCAAGTTGCAGTTACTCCTGTTCCGTTTGCATTTACAGCAGTGATTGTTCCAACTGTACCACCTGCAATATTTAATACATCACCGATAGACATACCTACGTTTGATGATGTAACGATTGCAGAAGTACCAACTGTGGTTGTTCCTGAGGTGTATGTAGGAAGACCAAAGGTTGTTGTAACTCTCATACTTGTAACACGTACAGACTCAGATGTACTCTGATTTTGTAATGTGTATGAACCAACCTTTACATTCTGTGTATTTGAATTCATTACTTGACTTGAGTAATTGGAGTTTGATCCAACTGCTAGAAGCCCTGTTTGAATTGTCAAAGTATTTCCAGTTGTAGCTGCTAAAGCAACACTGTTGTGAGAAGTCATTCCTTCACCACTACTTGCTTGCAAAGAAGCACTCAATGTTCCACTTGTGTAGTTTACACTGGCTGTGGTTCGAAGATCTGCTTTAATTTCCAAATAACTATCAACTCCAGCTGGCACAATCATTTGTGAACCAGGAGTTAATGCTACTACGCCTGCAGCACTCCAGTTTGCTACTTGAGAGCCAACTTGAGAGCCATTGAAGTATGCAGTTACGTTCTGAAGACCATTTCCAGTTGAAGTAAATGGTAAGAAGTTAAGAGTATTCATCTTTACATCTTCTCCATAAGCATGAAGTTTGAATTTAGCAATAGTAACATTTGATGCACCTCCAGTAATTTTTGTCATTGACTGGAAAGTAGGATCAATAGCTACTGAAACTGTACCTTGATTGATTTCAATTGAAGCTGCTGTTGTAGCTTGACTCCAAGTTACTGATGAAACACCAGCTGCAACATTTACGCCGATTTGAGAATCATAGATCATCAAATCAGAAGCTTGTTGTAATGAAATCTGGATTGTTCTTGCAGAACCTTTTTGGATATCTGCTCGAAGATCAAGAGTGTGAGAACCAGTTGTAAGTTCGACTGGAGCAGCTGACATATCAAAAGCAACATATGTTGAACCATTGATAGTAACCATTGTTCCAGCATTTCCTACGGCTACTCCATCTTTATAAAGCTTTGCATTAGCAATAGCATCTGTTGGAGCTGAACCAATTACTCGGAAACTTATACTCTTCATAAGAAGAGAACGAGTACCGATGTTCATTGGTGCTGACCATAGAGGATAAGAAACTACTCCTGGGTTTACTTTAGGCGTACCGGAAACTCCGTTTAAACCATTAAAGGTTGCACTACCTAGAGAAGTTCCTGATGCAACATACATATCATTTCCTTTTAGAGAAACAACATTTGCTGTACCACCAGTTACTGTGTAACTAGTCAAAGCAACAGCAATACTGTATGCACTGTTTTGTTGTACATTGCTAACAAAAGATGACCATACATCCGCTCGCACTGAAAGCACTTTACTTCCAGACACAGGGATGTTTAGTCCAGACATTGTCAATACACCAGCATTGTTGAATGAATATCCATCAGTCAAGCGAGTTACGCCATCATATAGATATACATTTGAAAGTGTACTTTGATCAGAGATACCACTTCTTTGCAATGTAATTGCTGAAAGAGTACCGTTTCCAGTGAAGTTAAAATGTGCAAGGTCAGCTGTTGCTTGACCTACAATAATTGTTCCAGCAGCTGGATTGTCTGTTGACAAAGTTACTGACAATGGGCCTGTACTTACGACAGTTCCATTTGGAGCTGTTACGCAATTACTTGCTAATGTCATTCCATTTGGACAAAGATCACTTGTGGTTGTGCCGGTTGTTGTACCAGTTGAACCAGTTGTGATAGCTGCCTTTGTTCCCTTTCCAACTAATCCATCAGCTGTTAAAGCATGATTTGTTTGAAAAGCTTTTACTGCAGCTAGGGTCAATTTTCCGAAGTAGCCAGTTGCAGGAGTTACGTTCAAAGAAGTTTGCAAACATGTAACTGCTGCACTTCTTTGTCCGTATTTCAAGGTAGATGTACCCAATGAACAATCAGATGCACTTGCGAAGTTAACTCCGACAAGCATGACTGCTACGGCTACAAAACCAAGAACGAATTTTGATTTTAATAAATTACTCATAATATTTTTTTGTGCCATTAATAAGTTTCGACTAAACTAAGGGCACGCTGTTCATCTGCAAATAATTTTTAATTTATTTACAATGAACATTTTTCTATCACAAAATGCTTTTTGTCAATAATTAATAAACACTAATAATGCGACAAAAAATAAATTGTGAACAGATGTAAACTGAATTGAAAACAACTTTTGTTCTAGTAAAATTACTAGAACTTCTTTCACCAGATTTTTTTGGTTTCCAGTAAAAGTATTTTGTTTTCAATGACCTTTCAATGCTTTGCATCCAAAATTTTTTCGACGAAATTGTGGACGAAAACAAAAACGGTTTTATGTTCACAATACACACGAAGTCTCCATCTTTCGATGGCCCCATCGCTCTCTTGTAAACATAGTATTATTATAATATAGAGTCATAGAATACGACAATATATTATGTGGATAACCCCCATTTATATCCAATAAATGAGACGATCCACTCCGCATATTCTTACATATTTTAGGCCAAAAAGCAACCCAAAAATTAATTAATAATTACGAATTAACAATTACGAATTTAGGCATACATAAACGCTAATTCGTAATTCGTAATTACTAATTTTTAATTGAGTATCGTGACCACCTTTTTTCACCAGTTTTTTTAAGGACACCGCTTGAAACCATAGACACCAATTCTCTCTGTAATGTTTTTTCTCCACACGAAGCAAGCATTTCATGTCCGTTAGATTTTATGTCCGTTATAGTCGCACCATCGAAATTTATTGAGCTCTTCATTTTGTCCTTTATCACCAAAATTATCTCTTCTCTTCTTTTGTTTTTTAGAACATCCACGGTCTGTCGGTCATGATGAGCAATTGGGTGTGAGCCAGTAAAATTTCTTTGAATTGTAATTTTATGTGTCCTTAAGTCTGGAATTTTATCAGACAAAGCTTGCAACAAAGTACTCCCTTTTTGAACTCCAATTCTGGTTCCAGTTGTCACAGAAGATGAGCCAATTTGTCTGATAGAATTCTCTCCTCTATCAAGGACATTGGCATCGAGTTTATCATCCCCTTTCATAAATTCTTGTAACCAATTTTCTTCTACTAAAGGGCCTGCTTCCAAAATAGCTTTCTTTAATTCATTGAATTCTTTTATTAAAATATTTGCATTCATTTCAGAAATAATACCAACAGAAGATGCTATCCCAATAAAGGACATAATTTCGGAAACTCTATTGTTTATTTGGCTATATAAATCTTGTCCTTTATTAAAAGAATAAATGTCCGATATAATTCCAGTTCCTAAAATTCTTAATTTATTTCTAATTGGCTCCTCTTTGTCCATTATGTCCGTGACCATGTACATGGCACATATAAGCTTATTTGTTTTAGTATAGGACCCCAAATGAAAGCCCCCTGCTTCATGCAGAGCAGACACTTTTTTGTCCTTAATAAAGAGATTATAAGAGGTGTCTCTTAAGTCATTTTTAAGATTTTTATTTTCCTCTAACATGCTGTCCATTATATATAAAAGACAGGACATGTCAATATTTCTCAAAGACAATAAGTCGCTATGTATTTGTAGTGGGGATATAAGAAGAGAAGGTTTTCGCCTGCGGACATGAAAGCTCTCGCCTTGTTTGCTAAAACAGCATTATTCCCCTTTTCGTATTTTAAATTTGCATAGTAAAAATTAAATAGTTATTTTATACTGCACAAAAATTTTCTACTGAAAATTTTCTCTGTCCGTCGTCGACACTCCTACCAAGGCAGCCTAAAACAACTATTTTATTTTTACTCTTTTCACTAAAATTTTTTGCTTATTTATCAATATGTATTTTTGTGATAAAATGACTTTATGGCAAAAAACTCAAAACAAAAAACTCCCATAGCAAACAAAAAGAAAATAAAAAATGTCGTACAAGAAAACAGATTAAAAACAGAAACAAAACATGGAATTTTAGCAATCGTATTTTTTGTTTTGGCACTCTTTCTTTTGATGTCCGCTTTCGATTTCGCTGGCCGAGCTGGAAAATTTTCTTATCAAATATTTTACTATTTATTCGGTCTCGGATATTGTCTCCTGCCAATTCTTTTTGTCTTACTTGGATCCTCTTTTGTTAAGTCAGAAAAACCAAAAGTTGGGCTCACTCGATCCATCAGTTCCTTTATGTTTTTGCTGTCTGGTTTGGGTATCATAGATATCGCTGGAGGCAATGACGCAGGAGGATTTTTAGGAAAAATTTTATCGACTCCTTTCGTATCTTTATTTGATGTTTATGCCAGTATTATTTTTCTCGGAGCAATTTTAATTATTTCTATTTTAATAATGTTTGATGCAAAACCAGCCCTCATTCCATTCTTCAAAAAGATAGCTTCCTTATTTAGAAAAGAACCTTTTGTTGAAGAAGAAAGTGATGAGGAAGAGGAGGAACCCTTCGACTCTGCTCAGGGTGATTCTTTAGAAAAATCTAAAGAATCAGAAAGTGCTACTACTAAGGTAAAGAAAGCTCTGGGTATTGATAAAAAAATTGAAGAAAAAAAAGAGGAGGAAGAGGAAATGCCAATTAAGAAAAGAAAAGTTTGCTTAGTTTCAAACTATGTTCCTCCCCCACTTAGCTTGCTCGCTGAAGATCAAGGTAAACCAAATACTGGTGATGTAAAAGCAAATGCCAATATTATAAAAAGAACACTTGCAAACTTTGGAATCGAAGTTGAAATGGATGAGATAACTGTCGGACCTACTGTCACTCGTTATGCTTTGAAGCCCGCAGAAGGAATGAAGCTCTCTCGTATCGTAGGGTTACAAAATGATTTATCCCTTGCTCTTGCTGCTCACCCAATTAGAATCGAGGCTCCAATTCCTGGTAAGTCTTTAGTTGGAATTGAAATTCCAAATAAATCAAAATCAATCGTTGGACTTGCGACAATGCTTTCAGATGAAAAATTCCAACACGCACAAAAACCTCTCACCGTCGTATTGGGTCGTGGTATCTCTGGTAAAGCAATTTTTGGAAACTTGGCAAAGATGCCTCACTGCTTGGTCGCAGGTACTACTGGCTCAGGAAAATCTGTCACTATCCACTCAATGATCACTTCCCTATTATATAGAAATGGCCCAGATGATTTGAAATTTATTTTAATTGACCCAAAGAGAGTTGAGCTTACTCTTTACAACAAGATTCCACACTTACTTACTCCGGTCATTACTGATCCTAAAAAAACGATTCTTGCTTTGAAATGGGCTGCTAAAGAAATGGATCGTCGTTATGATATCTTAGAAGCTGAATCCGTACAAAATATCGAATCATATCACGAAAATGTTTTTGGTAAGGGTCCAAAGAAAATGAGAAAAAATGCAGATGGTAGTGAAACCGAAATAAATGCTGACCGTATGCCATATATCGTAATCATGATTGACGAACTTGCTGATATTATGACTTCTTATCCAAGAGAGCTCGAGTCTGCAATCGTGCGACTTGCTCAAATGTCTCGAGCTGTCGGTATACATCTTGTGCTTTCTACTCAGCGTCCAGAGGTAAATGTTATTACTGGATTGATTAAAGCAAACATTCCTGCTCGTATTGCTTTAAAAGTTTCTTCTCAGATAGACTCACGAACAATTCTTGATGCAGGAGGTGCTGAGAAATTACTCGGTGCGGGAGATATGCTTTATTCTTCAGGAGAAGCTCAACCAGAACGTTTACAATCTGCTTACGTCTCAGAAGGAGAAGTTAAAAAAGTTGTAAAATACCTTGCTGACGCATATAAAGATGAAGTATTAGAAGAAATATCAATCTCTAGTGGTTCCCTCTCAGCTGATAAATCTATTTTCGAAAGTACTCTTGGAGATGACGAAGAAGAAGATGAAATGTATGAAGAAGCTCGTGAATGTATTATTCAAGCTGGTAAAGGTTCAACTTCTTATTTACAAAGAAAACTAGGCTTGGGTTATGCAAGAGCAGCCCGACTTATGGATTCACTTGAAAAAAATGGCGTTATTGGTCCATCCGATGGTGCAAAGCCTAGAGAAGTACTTGAAAAAATAAATCGAGACGAAAATGGTAATAATGTAATCTAATGAATAAGGATGCAAAAAAAATATTAAAGATAAGTCTCGTTTCTGTTTTTTTTATTTTTATCTTAGTTTTTGCCTTCTTTAATTCCAAAGACATAATTTTTGGTGTTAAAATAAAAAATGTAAGTATTGCCAACTACCCCGCAGAAACATATATGAAAGTCACAGACAATATCATCAAAGTTACTGGTGTCGCCAAAAATGCTGTTAAATTAAGCCTAAATGGCCGTGAAATATCAGTAGATCAAAAAGGAAATTTTGACGAGACAATAGCCCTATCTTCGGGGTATAATCTAGTAGACATTCGAGCCCAAGACAAATTTGGGAAGGTAGATGAAAAAAATTATAAATTAATTTATTAATAGCAAGAATCATAAAATTTGTTGCAGGTGTAGTTTTTTATAGACATTGTGCAGGGCGACGGCCCGAGCATAGCAAATTTTCAGCAGAAAATTATGTCGTGTCTAGAAAAAACTATACCAAGAAAGAATTTTATGATTCATAAAATATTATGCAAAAGAAAAAAGATAAAAAAGAAGACAAGACAGTAGGAGTGTCTATGCTCGACGACACACTAAAAGCAATTCAAGCAAAATTTGGCGAAGGATCAATTATGAAAATGGGTGATTCTCCAAAAGTTGATTTGAATGTTATTCCTACCGGCTCACTAGGCCTAGATATGGCTCTCGGAGTCGGAGGTATCCCCCGCGGAAGAATCATTGAGATATTTGGACCAGAGTCATCTGGAAAAACTACTCTCGCATCTCATATCGTAGCGGAAGCTCAAAAGCTGGGAGGCATATGTGCCTACATTGATGCTGAGCATGCTATGGATCCTGAATACACTAAAAAACTTGGAGTAAAAATAAATGACTTACTAATTTCTCAACCAGATACAGGTGAACAAGCACTCGAAATTGTCGAGAGCTTAGTCCGTACAGGCAAAATCGACGTCATCGTTATCGACTCTGTCGCAGCCTTAACTCCAAAAGATGAAATTGAGGGAGACATGGGAGCATATCATGTCGGTAAACAAGCGCGTCTTATGTCTCAAGCACTTCGAAAACTTACTGCTATCGTCGCAAAATCAAAAACAGTCGTTATCTTTATCAATCAAATCAGAATGCAGATTGGAGTAATGTTTGGGAATCCTGAAACTACTCCAGGAGGTAAGGCTTTGAAATTTTACACTTCTATCCGACTCGATATCAGAAAAATCGCTCAAATTAAAAAAGGAGAAGACGTAGTCGGTTCACGCACTCGAGTAAAGGTAGTAAAGAATAAAGTGGCTGCTCCATTCAAACAAACAGAATTTGATATCATTTACAACGAAGGTATCTCGCGTGAAGGTGAAATCATTGCCCTCGGTGAGAAATATAAAGTTGTCGAGAAAAGTGGTAACTCATATTCATATACACCTGAAAAAGAAGGAAGTGAGAAAGTTAAACTTGGTGTTGGCTATGATTCAACTAGAAAATTCTTGAAAGAAAAAGAAAATTCAAAAATTGCGGATCAAATCCTAAAAGAAATACGTAAAAAGTTTGCTGAAGAAATCTAGGATTTCAACCCTCCCCTCACCCGGGAGGGTTTTTTATTTTTATTTTAAGTTTGATTTTATCGTTTATTCTGCTAGTATAAAGATATTAAACATTAATCATAAAAAATATGGCTACATTAGAATATAGTGAAATAAGAAGTGGAAAAATAATATTACATGATGATGAACCCTGCGAAGTCGTTGACTCTCATGTTGCTCGTACTCAACAGCGAAAACCTCAAAACCAGGTCAAATTGAGAAGTCTGATATCTGGAAAAGTATTCCCTGCTACTTATCACGTTTCTGATAAAGCAGACGAAGCAGATATTGAAAAAAGAGATGTTAAGTTTTTATTTCAAAATAAAGGAGAATTTTGGTTTTGTAGTCCCACTGATCCTGCCGATCGTTTCAAGCTTGATGAAAATCTTCTCGGAAGTACAGCCAAGTTTCTGAAATCTAATGAGACTGTCTCCGCTTTAATTTGGACAAATGATGATGATGAAGAAAGAACTATTGGCCTCAAGCTTCCTATTAAAATGGAATTCAAAGTCAAAGAAGCTCCCCCTGCAGTCCGAGGTGACACTTCCAAAGGAGGCATCAAGGTAATAATCTTGGAAAATGGAGCAAAACTAAATGCACCAATGTTTATCAACGAGGGAGATACCATTCGAGTAAATACTGACACTGGTGAATACGTAGAAAGAGTCTAAAAGGTAAGATTTTAATCTCAAAAACGTCTTCTGAAATGAAGGCGTTTTTTGATAACTAGTCTTGACTTTTTTGGTATGTATGATATATTACGAGAGTATTTTGTTATTTAAAAACATTCATAGTTTTGGATAGGTTTGGCAAAAAGTCCCTCAATATTAAGAATATCTTAGTGTTTTGAGACTTTTTGCCTAAATCTCTCAAATTTTTCTAACCGGAAGCATAAAGTTAAGTCTTCCATAAAACAAAAACGCTATGAAAAAAATAGCAAAAATTTTGGCTATGTTGGTCATTCTGACCATTTCGGCCAAAGCACAGATTACAGCTGAATCAACCTATTCTAATGTGCCAGGCGCCGATTTTTTCGGATTAGTACATCTTAAAAACTCGGGCGATAAGTACGTCTGGGTAGGGTCGGCTACTCCAAAAGAAGTAATCTTGTATAACTTAGATCATTCAGTGTGGAAAACGATTAATCTATCCTCCTTCCCTGGAAGCTATGTACTTACACAATACACATCAGAAGAAATGTTCACCACTGACGGAAAAGTTTGCCTACTACTTGTGGCATACAATGTCATTGGTGCTTCGTGCGCCACTATCATCGTAAACGAAAACAGCCAGGTAGTATTCCAAGAGTTAAATTTTTTTCCTAATGAATATTCAGGTTCACCGGCAATTTTTAATACCACGGACGGTGTAAAGATGCGCCTTATTAGGAGTGACACCGCAAAACAAGCAAAAATTTATGGATTACCTGGTATTATTACCTCAACACAGGAAACCAATGACATCAGCAATGGATCATTAAGTGCTTTTCCCAACCCGACGGCAGGAATCGTAACTATTAAGTATGATTTACCTGAAGGAAATAATTCCGGTGAAATAACGCTAAGCAACAGCTCGGGCCAGCAGATAAATAACTTCAAGGTCGATAAAACATTTAATGACCTAAGAATTTATACTTCCGACATGCCAGCTGGAATATATTTTTGGCAATTAAAATCTGGGAACTATAAAACAACCCAGAAAATGATTGTTGTGAAATAATATTTCGCGACAATCAAAAGCCTCACGGTATTCGTGAGGCTTTTTTTCTTTCCAAAATAATCAACAAAAAATCCCACAGGTCAGACCTGTGGGATTTTTTCTAATTTTTTATTTAGCTACGAATGGAAGTAGACCCATAAAGCGAGCGTGTTTGACGGCTGCTGTGAGCTGTCTCTGGTTCTTGGAAGTGACCCCTGTGCGCTTATGGCTCATGATTTTACCATTTGGATTTAAAAATTTCTTTAGAATCGTTACATCCTTGTAGTCTATGTGTTTTATATTGTTTGCTGAAAAATAATCTTGTTTCATTTTTTTAATTTAAATTCGTAATTCGTAATTAATAATTCATAATTGCTTAGAATGGAATATCTTCTGGGTTAATGTCTTCCTCTGGATATTCGATTGAATCTAGTTCTTCTCCCCCTTTTTGTTCACTTACTTTAGCGGGAGCACTATTTGTCTTTGGAGCACTACTACCACCTTCCGACCCTCCTCTTGGACCAAACTGGGTACGATCAGCAATGATTTCCGTTCGGTATTTTTTCTCACCACTTGTCTTGTCATCCCAACTTCTTGTCTGCATTCTTCCTTCGACAAGTATTGAACTTCCCTTTTTCATATACTGCGCTACTGTCTCTGCTTGTCTTCCGAAGACTACAACATTGTGGTAATCAGCTGATTCTTGTCTTGCTCCATTCTTGTCTTTCCAAACACGATTTGTGGCAAGAGAGAATGAACAAACTTTTATTCCAGACGGCAATGATTTCAATTCGGGATCGCGAGTAAGATTTCCTATAACAATGGCTTTATTTAAATACATATTATTAATTATAAATTATTAATTGATAATTATGCAGCTATCATTGCATCGATTTCTTTATCTATTTCTTCTTTATTAATTTCTACTTCCTCTTCTGACTCAGCACCCTTTACGACTGGAGCTTTCTTTCGAGGAGCAATATCTTTATGCACAAATCTCTTTGCGGCAATTGTATTTTCTTTTACTGTTTTCAAAACCAAAAATCTTATAATTTTTGAATCTAAGTCCAATTTCTTTTTTAAAGAAATAATTTTTTCAGCACTCATGTAAAATTTCATCCAGCCAAAATATCCAGTACTGTATTTGCTTCGTACGTTTTGAACTGTTTTCTGCATAGTATAAGCAAGATTTATCATTCCAGGCATTTCATCAGAGATCATAACACCATCAAAAGAAGAAATAAGTTCTTTTAAATTGCCATAAACTGCACCTACTTCCTCTTCAGGAATAGAAGGCACTAATAAATAACCTACTTCGTAGACCTTTAAATCTCCACCTCCAATTTCTGGGGCAGAAGTTATATCCTTGTCATTATTTTCATTTTCTTGCATAAACTGTATACTAGCAAAAAATTTTTAAAAAGTAAACCCCGCTATACTATATAGCACTTAATTCCACAAAGAAGGACGAGCCTTTGTCTTTACCTTCCGACTCTGCCCAAACGCGCCCCTTATGTGCTTCTACAATCAACTTAACTGAATAGAGTCCATAACCAGTGCTATTTACATTTGTTTTGACAGATTCTTTTCCCCTACCCCCTTCTTTAAAGAGATTATTTTTATCTTCAGTGGTTATTCCGATTCCTGTATCTTTTACAGAAAACATTATTTTCTTTCCTTCTGGAGTCGCTTGATCTTTTCTTTCTAGTGAAACTATTATTTTACCAGTCTTAGTATAATAAGTAGAATTATCTATCAGATTATTAGTAACTTCTTTGAGCCAAAAAGAATCTCCGTTCATCGTATAATCTCCTTCTTTAATGTTTACCTCTAATTCCAAACCTTTTTTATTTATTGCTTCTTTTTTTTCTTCAATTGTTTGCAATAAAATATCTTTAAAAGAAGTTGGCTTCATTTCATATTGGATTGTTCCATTTTGTAAATTAGCAGCATTCAAAATCAAATCAATTGTCTTAACGCCCAAATTGTCTGAATCGAGACCCATTTGAGCAGCTTTTTTAACTTCAGGACTTATTTCTCCAAACATTCCATCAATCAAAGCAGCAAAAATATATTTTGAGTGAGTAAAAGAACCCTTAACTTTATGATTGATAAGATGCATCAGACTCTCTCTCTGTTGAATAACATTTTGCAAATCAGCATTCAGTGAAGCTAATTCTTCTTTTTGTTTTATTTCTCGATTAACAGACTTAATAAGAAAAACTCCAAAAACCATAGCTCCGACAAAAGTAATTCCAGTTAAAACAAAATTTGTCTTTGTTTTAATAAAAAAGAATTGAGTACCGATAAGTGCTGTAAGCCCCCACACCAATGCTTGAGTTGCGATAAGCTTAACATTAAAAGCTTTAAACTTAACAATTAAAACTCCGATAAAAATTATAAATATAACCATGCCGAACATACCATATAACTCTATAGAATAAGAATCTGTTATACCAGCAGCAGTTATGTAATCGACGTAATATCCAATCCCAGAGAATAATGTAAGGAAAGAAACCACTCCAGTACCTACCAAAATTATTTGCTTTTTAAAAACTGGGTCTGATTTTTTATAGTAATAAATTGATAATCCAATGATCCATAGAACTGAAAATAACCCAAGAAGACGATAATAAGAAACAAAAATAAAACCTACATACTCTGCGCTACCACAAATATTTAGATCAAACCCAGATAAGTTCATTGCAGTTGGCGTTACAACAACAGCAGGAATAAGTACAAGTAAATATATTATTTTTTCTATAAGTTTTATATCATTACCTTTTCTTAAAAAAACTGAAACAAAATATACGGAACTTACTGCTATAAGTGATGAAATAATCCCCAAAAATGACCAAAAGAATACTATTGTATTGCTATTGATATTTGTCCAAAGTATAAGAACGAAAAATGCCCATAATGCAAAAAAAGTTGTTATTGCTAATATTAATTTATTTAAAAGCAATGTTGGATTTTTTTTAAAAATAAAAATTCCAAAAGGAAATGATATCAAAAGTGCGGGCATGTAAGAGTAATACAGTAGAGGTGGCACAGCTGTTGAAATGATAAAGTATTCAGGTGGTAAAAAAGATGGGCAAATCATAATATTATATTAACACATATTAACCATTAATTCTTTTAATATTTCTAAGTATAAAAAAACTATTTGATATAGAGATATCTTTAAATAGACACACTCGTATTATTCCTGATACAGTCTGTATATAGAGAAAGTAGCCCCTAACAGCAAATTTTACTAGAGGGAGTAATACTATTACCTTTTCCAATTTAGCATTTTTAAAATGAACACGACGACCTTGTATATATGCATATGCATATAAATTAGGTTCAATATAAGGATATAATAAAATCTTGTTTACTATATCTTCAGCTTTTTCTTGTTCCAATTTTATCTGTCTATAAGCCATATATTTGTCAGTTTTACTTGATTCACCTGACTGTGGTACTGGAAGTTTTATTTTTTGTATATATTCAACCAAATCATTCCATAAATATTTTTTTAGAACATCGTCTACTTTATGTTCTATGTCTATAGCATTGTCATTTTTTGAAATAAAAAACTCTCTTTGAGATAGTAATGGACCATCGTCGACACCCGGTAAAAGTTTTATAAGCGAAACTGCAGAAGAAGAATCTTTATTTTTAAGTGCCCAAAGCGTCGGCAGTGCGCCAGCATATTGTGGCAACCTAGACGGGTGTACATTAATAGCTCCAAATTGTGGCATATCAATTATTTTTTGAGGCAATATAGTCCAACTATTTACAACTATAATATCTATCTCATAGGCATGAATCACCTTTTCAAGAATATTCATGTCTGTTGCATCTATAATCAGAATATTATTTTTAATAATATATCCAAGGTATGCGCTATAGCGAATTTGTAAATTAGAAGACAAGATTTTTACACACTTCCATAGAAAAAAAATAGTGCAAACTATTATTTTGGGCCATCTTTTAGCAGCAAGAATATACGCGAGAGCAAATAGCGCATCTGCTGGATTAAATGTTGGAATAGCTAGAAAATCAAGATAAGATACCACGGCCACATTTAGTGGTGCTTTATCAACATAAAAAAGCGTATCTGGTAGAAGCCCAACATAAGCAACTTTGATATTCTCATTTTTATGCATTTTGATTGTATAAATGTTATTCATTATTTGCTGTGGTATTTGCGCAGGTGTCTTCAGTTGGATTACAAAATTTAATAGAACAACTAGCCTCACCTTCCATGCATTTTTCAGCAAGCGCACAAGTTGAGATGTCAGAGCCGCAAATACGTGCTAAGTTTGACTCAGTTCGTTGCATGGAAGAATAATAAGTAGTTTCACAATTATTACCCAATTCGTCACACGTTATTTCGCTAAAACACATTTTTAAAGAAGGATCACAAGGGATGTTGTATCTAACAATATAATCTCCTTTTTCAAAAACACGTATATGTGTAGCAATAACGGAATATAGTAGTCCACTGATAAGCAATAACCAAAGCATTATTTTTAATATTTTTTCCATCTTTATATTATATGTTTTTTAATAGTCTATGTAAAACTTAAGATACATTTTATTCTTTTGATATATTTATTTCATGAAAAGCATATATGTTCCGATGCCAGTTATACAAATAGCAATAATTTTTTGCCAAACATGTTTAGCTTGTATCTTTTCGACTGATATTTTAGGAAAGAAGATAGTTAAAAATATGCCTATAGCTAACACAAAAATTGGTTGAAATGATTCTGTTATAAGAACAAGCCCTAACGGAGCAAGCATGTAAGCAAAAGCAACAGCAATATTTCCAGAAATGAATAAAAATTCATTTAAAATATTTAGAGTTAAAATTTTTTTTGAATTACTTCGCAATGCATGTAAAAAATTATTGCGAAGAGGACGCATGAATGTGAAAACCCCAATACCTATTAACATAAGCATTAGGTGTTCCCAAAAAAGTGATCTCCAAAGATTTTCTTGAAGAGCGACTGATTTAAATATGACAGATCCTAATGCCCAAAAAAAGGCAGCGGAAACCATAAAAATTATTGTTTTACGACGAAGCTTAAATTTATTTTCTGAATCAATTTCAAAAGAAATAATGGTTGTTCCTAATATAATAATTATTATAGCAATAAACTGAAATTCCGTTAGAACCTCCCCAAGGACAAAATAGCTCAATATGCATCCGAAAACGGGAATAAGCTGATAAAATACAACAGCAACAGATGCTTCTTCCTCTTGTATGGCTAAAAGATAACACAGTAATACCATTGTATTTAAAATACCTACGACAGATAAAGCAATTATTCCCAAAAAATCAACATCAAAAACTGTCTTATCTGCAAAAAAGAAAAAAGGCAAAGCCACCACTGAAAGTAATGACGAAAAAAGAAGAATCGTTCCAACGCCTCCTTCTTTAAAATATTTACTTAAGAGAAACTTATCTATATAATTCGTCGTCGCGTAAAAAAATGGACCAATAAGTGCAATAAAAAACCAACTCATATCGTCTAAGTATAATACTTAATTTATGTAAGTCAATTAAGTAATTTAAAAATATTTTTATTTAGTAGTAGCAGTTACAATAAATTGCTTCAAAAAAAAACTGGGCTTATATTTCAATTTCGAGGCTCTTAACCCTTTTATCCCTAAATCTTGTTCCCAATTATAATACTTAACACCTTCTTTTTTTAATATCTTTGCTTCTTCCCAATTTAATACATCGTAAACTGCTGAGCTATGCTCTACATCAGCTTTAGCAAAATGTGACGTTGCGTAGCCTTCCGACTCGATTTCAACTACTGTAAATCCTATCAAAACATCTTTTTCATAAAGTGAAATTATCTTTATGTTCTTATCATTAATTTGAAGTAATCTCTTAAAAGCTTTGTATTCATTCATTTCAAAATGATTTATAATTTTTTTATTATTTGCCCACTTTTTAAACATCTCAATATATTCTTCTTTTTGTATTTCATTAAGATTAAATTGTTTAACGACATAACTAGGATACTTTTTGATAAATCTTCTAATGCCTTTACCAGAAGTATTTTGTGACCAGGTATTCATATTCGCTAAATGTGAAATTAAATAAACGTAATCATGAGAATTATTATCTGGAGTTACAGTAAAACCTATTTTACCTAGAATATTTGCATTTTCTTCTGTAATTAATTTTAAGGATGAAGTTTTATACTTGTTTTCGGAAAACTTTATTAAATCTAAAGTTGTTTCAGAAATTTTATTTTTACCTATAAACGAAATGAAGGGCTTACCTGAAAGGTAATCATTAAAAACAACAACTAGATTTTTGTTTAACTGAGATATCATCATATTGTCAGCTATATCCCATATCCACATACTAATAAAATTAAAATCAGAATACGGAGGAAATTCTGAGGTGAATTTTTCTACTTCTTTTTTATCAGATAGTTCAAGTTTCTTGAAATTTGGGAATACGGGTATCATAAAATCTTATAATATATAAGGAAACATAGATTGTGCTAAAAATTCTTTAAAATATTTATATTACTATTTTTTACAAAAAAAATTACACCTCACGGGGCAACTGAAAACATCCCACTTCTATCTTTTGATTATAACACAATAAGGTTAAATTTGAAAGAGCCTCTTAGCATTTTGGAAAATAGCTAAAGCGACTTCTTCTTCGCTCAAGTTTTTAATTTCAGCTATTTTCTTTACTATTTCTCTCACATACAATGGCTCATTTCGAGTACCCCTGTGAGGCACCGGAGCCACATATGGGCTATCTGTGTCGGCGAGTATATACTCGAGTGGAGTTTCTTTTATCACCCCAACGTAATCACAAATTTCAGGTTTTGGTTTATAAGTAATAGGCCCAGCGAAAGAAATATAAATCCCAATTTCTATAAATCTTTTCACGTCTTCGACATTCCCTGCAAAGAAATGCGAAACACCCTTAAGGCCTGAAAATGTCGAATATTTTTTTATTAATTCATAAACATCAAAATATGCATTCCTCTCAATTACTTGTGGTGAGCCAGCCGAACCATTGCGAACATGAAGCATGAGGGGAAGATTAAGTTCATTGGCAAGTTCAATCTGGGCAATAAATGCAACTTTTTGTTTCTCTATACTCTCCTCATCCATATGATAATAATCAAGACCACACTCCCCTACGCCGACGACTTTTCCAAGTTTTGCTAACTCTTTATATTTTTCTTTATTAAAAATTTCTCCGCGAGATGTGAACTCCTGCCCCTCTTCGCCAAGTTCGTCTTGATCATGATATGAAGCTCCTGTATGAATCGGATGAAGGCCGATGCAAGCATAAACTCCTTTGTATTCATTTGTCATTTCAACTGCTTTTTTTGAAGTATCATATTGAGTGCCAATGTTTATAACCCAAGTGTCATTATCCAAAGCCCGACGAACAACAACATCTCGATCTTCATCGAATGCTTTAAAATTCGTATGTGCATGTATATCTATGTATTTTGCCATAAAGTAAATATATCATTTCTTTTAATAAATTAGAAATAAAAAACCCATCTTTCGACAGGTTCCATTTATTATCAAAAAAAAATGATTATTTTTTTTCAGATATTTTTGGCTTACTAAGCCAAAAAATAAGAAGAATGAGCAATGTAATAAATCCATTTGTAAATATTATCATTCGAATTATTTTCTGAATAATTATATCTGAATCTGAAAGACCAGTATAATTTGCAGTAGTAAAAAAAATAAAAAGGCAAAAAGATGCAACTACGATACAGCAAATAATCACAGTGTCGTAAAGTCTTCTTTGGAGCTTAATTGCTTCTTTTAAAGTTAAATTTTCCATTTTTTGTTGCCTATTTTATTAGGCGTATTTATTGGTTAGTATTCATTTTGTTGACTGTTTTAGAAGTCCGAAAAGGCCCCAAAAACAGCCAACAAATTAGCCCTAAAAAAACCTTTTTCAAGGTACTTAAATTTCTTGCTTTTATATTACAACTAGAATATTTTTTGTCAATATGTATAAAATAAAAAACCCGCATTCCTGCGAGTTTTAAATAAAAATTAATTATTCAGATGGGACATGTCACCATCAATAAACGAAAGCATTTCCTTTCGAACGAGCACAAGATCTTGCTCGCTCCACCTTACACTTCGCAGATACTGAACCATTTTTTCCAGGTCAATATCTTTTGGATTTTCAACGCAGCTGTCACAGAGCATGACCCCGGTATTTGAAATGGGGTTGCCCTTGTACCACACCGCGTGATGCATTTCCCGCGAATTGCGCATTTTTCCACATGCAGGACAATGCCTCTCCTCGACCCTTCTTTCGTTTTCATCTACAGAAGAGGAGCGCTTAAAAATTTTTCTTTTCATAAAAATGATTTTAAATTAAAAAATTTGAAAATTTACAAATTAAGATTCTTTTTTAAAAAAATCAAAAGCAAAGAACCATAATACCTTTAAGGTATATCACATCTTTACTAAAAGTCAATTTATTATTTTACTTAGAACTATCCTCAAGCTCAATGCCATAAATGTTTTTCAACAATCTTTTGACATGATTTTTAGCATTTTCATCCTTATGCCTCTCTTCAGCTTTTTTAATTTTTACGAGCAAGTCTTCTATTTCTACTAATTTATCTAATTTATTCTTATCATCCATAACTTCATTTACAAAAGCCTCCACGTCAACTTTATCCATCTTGCCCTTTAAAAAAGAAGTCAGCCTAACTGTAAGTTCATCACCCATAAATTCTTTTTCAATTTCACCAGTATTAAATGATTCCATATTTTATATATTACTTATGATTTAATATTTCTTTTAATAAATTTAATATCTTTCCAAAATAAAATTATTCTTTCCTCAAAAACAAAGGGTTTTCTGGTTTTTTATTATCACGAATTAATTGTTTTAATTTTATATTGGTCTCTGGCATTAAAGGATTCAACATTCGTGCGATGGTATAAAGCTTCAAAACTAAATCTTTTATCATTTCCTTTCCTTTTTCTTCATCAACTTTTACAACCTTGAAAGGCTGAGTTTCTTGAATTATTTTATCTAATTCGCTAATTTTTTCCCAAACATAATCTGTCGCTTTTTTCAAATCAAAACTTTCCAATAGATCAAAAAATTCTTTTGGAATTGAATCTTCAGGGATTTCTGGACACTTATCTAAATATTTTTCAGATAAAGTTAAAATTCGAGATGACAAATTCCCTAAACCATTTGCAAGTCCTGAATTGTAAGCATCTTTAAATCTCTCTATTGTAAAAGGACTATCTTCAAAAGAAGAAATTTCTCGAAGTAAAAAATAGCGTAGTGCGTCCGTGCCGTACTCATTTACTACATCACGAGGATCAACTCCATTTCCTAAAGACTTCGACATCCTAACCCCTCCCTCGCCTGTTATAAAGCCATTCACAATGATTTGATGAGAATTTGGGACGTCAGCTGCCATAAGCATCGCTTGCCACATAGCACTCTGAAAACGAGTATTATCTTTTCCACAATACTGAGTCGGATTTCCGTTGACCCAATATTTAGTAAATAAATCATTAGACTGAGGCTTTGCCTCGCCGTAGCCTTGTGCGGAGGCAGGCCAGCCGAGAGTCGAAATGTAATTCACCAATGCATCAAACCAAACATACATGACTTGGTTTTCATCTCCCGGCACAGGGATACCCCAAGGCATTTTTTCTTTCAAACGTGAGATGGAAAAATCTTGTAAGCCACTTTTAACAAAATTTTTAATTTCATTCAAACGAAATTCTGGAATAACAAAATTTGGATGCTCATCATAAAATTTTAATAACCTATCCCCGAATTCTGAATATTTAAAGAAATAATTTTCTTCATTTATTATTTTTAATTCTAAACCTGGGTGATCAGGGCAATGACCATCTACAAGCTCGCTGTCGGTTTTTTCACTCTCACAACCAACACAATATTTCGCTTCATAAGTTTTTTTATAAATATAACCATTATCATTCACCCTCTTCCAAAATTCTTGAGCAGCGACTTCATGATTTTTGTCAGTTGTTCGAATAAAGTGGATATCCTCACAAACACCAAACATTTTTAATTGTTCTTTAAAAATTACAAATCCAGCATCAACAAATTCTTGGGCACTTTTACCTTGCTCTTTTGCTTTTTCAAATATTTTCAAACCATGTTCATCTGTCCCTGTATTAAAATAAACATCAAAACCTTGAAGTTTTTTGTAGCGAGCAATAGTATCGGCACGCACAAATTCAAGTGCATGCCCCATATGAAGGGGTGCATTTACGTAAGGTAGAGTTGTCGTTAAATAAAAACTTTTAGCCATTTTTTTCTTTAAGCATATTTTTATGTTTTTCGATATCATTCACAATTTCCATAAATAACATTGCTCCAGGAATTGCCAATATTAATCCCCAAAAACCACCCAACTCGAAACCAACCAAAACTGATAAAATAATAATCAGAGGAGAAAGACCTGTAACTTTTTTTATAATTAAAGGAGAAAATAGATAAACTTCAAATTGATGAATTATAAGATAAGCACCGAGCACCATAATAGCACTAGACATTCCACCAGAAAGATATGAAAAAGAAACGGCTGGAACAAGTGCCAATAAAATTCCATAAGGAATCAACTCCATAATCCCAGCGATAAGAGCTAAAAGAAATGCATACTCTATTCCCATAATAGCGAGCACTAAGTAAGTCAGAATTGCAATTAAGACACCCAAAAGCATTTGTCCTTGCATCCAAAGTGCAATTTTTCTACGAGTTCTTTCCCATAGGTCGATAACGTAATCTTCATGTTTGATCGGCAAAATAATTTTTAAGAATTTTTCTATCCCCTTCTCTTGGATTGAAAGATAAAAAGAAATTATCACAATTAAAACAACATTGAAAATACTACCGAAAGCTACAGAAAGGGTTGTAAAAAATCCACTTGATAAATTATCAATAAATGCTTTTGAAGTTGCAAGTAAAGTAGAAATAG